>ENA-UOTZ01001217-UOTZ01001217.1-compost-metagenome-genome-assembly--contig:-NODE-1217-length-18542-cov-13.498294_pt1 | contig 18542 bp, 10 predicted proteins | sample MGYA00238144_ERZ746983 | MGnify/ENA primary metagenome ERZ746983 (study PRJEB28759, sample SAMN06268863) | compost metagenome | isolation source: single cell | place: USA: California, Emeryville, Joint...
CAAGTCACTGAAAGGCCATACAAGTGTACATTCAGCCCCTGCACGAAAGCTTTCAATCATCGCTCCACTCTTGTTAAACATATGAGAATTCACAAGGGAGAGCGTCCATATAAATGCAACCTCTGCTCACAGTCCTTTATTCAGAATTCGAATCTCAAAAGACACATGCTCACCCATACAGGAGAGAAACCTTATGGCTGTGATAAATGCGGCAAGACTTTCACCACAGCCTCTAATTTGAGAATTCATAAGCAAGTTCATCAGTCACATCAAATCAGAGAGAAATTCACCTGCTCGTACTGCCATAAAAATTTTCTTTATCGATGCAGTGCGTTCAAGCATGAGAGCAGATGCGCTCTGAGGAAAACCGGTCCTTGCAAGGTCAATCCATCTATCGAAGAGATACACCATGAGCCAACGAAGATGATAAAGAAAGAAGAAGAGGAGGAGAGAAAGGTTGAAGCTATCAAAGTTTCGCCGATCGTTCAAACCTCAAACTATTGCCCCCAGTCGAAAGAGACTACCTCTCATCATCCTTCAAAGTCCGCGAACGCTTTGTTTCGATCAACAGGGCAGAAGGCTGACAGTTTTGGAACCCTTATGATGCTACTGAGCCAATACACATTACCGAGCAACATTGTGAACGCTTTGAGTGTGAGGCTGGGACAAACCATGAATTATGGGCTTCTAATAAGAAGTCTAGCTATGAACATGGAGCTGATCGAAATTTTGAAAAGAAGGCAATTCCTGAGCTCCAAGTTTTAATTCAAACGCTCTATTAACCAGATATCTAGCTATTTATAATGAAAAGCCTTAAGTTAGGTGTCAGTATAAGTTCTAATATTCAGGAGAGTTTTTTTATCTCATTCAAAATCTCTATAACTATTATGGTAATTTGCATTATTTTTTTTAATAGAGTAAATTAACTGCATAATGAGCATCATGTTTTTTTTTTTAATACCCACAATCTCTATCTGGTGTCCTATGCAGGTAGGTTGGTGCTGCTGAAGCTTGCTCTACTTGGAAATGTAAGGTATATATCGTAAATGAGTTTGAATTATTAACCTTTTCCAATTAATTTGAATGGAAAATTTAAGACAAGACGTCAGCTGGGAGACAATAGGATATATATAGACAACACTCGAGCAAATTAGACTAGCTCTACATATTAAAGCTATTCATAGCTCGATACTATCTCCATTGAACCTGAGAGCACGTCGAGAAGTTAACTGCAATTCTCGGTCGATGTATGAGTTGCTTCTTGCTTTGTGCTTGTTATCTAATTACAACTAAAATTTATTGTAGAAAAGGCAAATCGAATATATTCTGATTTTGGCAAAGCTTCAATTCAGTATTTCCGAATCGTCAGATGGAAAAGGCTAAACTCAAGCCAGCCATGTATAAGATTAGCCAGAGGCATATGAATTGTATGGAGGTTAGATAAGAATTCTCTATGAATTGTTCAGGAACACTTTGGTCTGTTAAATAGCAATGAAAAATGTTTTAATGTGTTTCAAAACAACACCAATGAAAAAAATATGAATATCTCTTGCATTGCAATTTCTTTGTTAATTTTTCTCTATTCTCCTCAAGGAATATAATAAAATGAAGCAATGACACTCCTTTCGAACTGATTATTGGAAGAGTCGGACTAAACTAATTTCAATGCCCGAACATTATTCTTTAGGAAATTCTTTACAACACTCTATGCTCAATAAGACAATGTCTAAAATATATCGAATTTGATACACAATTTAATTCACATATTCTCTATCTCTCCTAAAACAGTTTAATTTACTATAGAAGGGAATTCTTAATGATTATACAATATTTTCGGCTGATAGTTATCAGGCACAAATTTAATAGGTGACTTATACTTCCTATAAAAAGGAGCAGCACTTTGTTCATTCTGCGCACACGCCACATGAGTCCTTTCTGTAAGCAGAACTTCCGTTTTCACATTCTTTTGTCTGGAAGCACTCGAAGAGCGATTTACCTTCATCCATATCGACTCTGGACGATGGCTGACCAGCTCTGATAGCAAAGCGCTGATAGGTTTACGCTGCGGGCTTACCTCCCGCTTCACTTCCTCTAACACAGCAAGGTGATTTTTCGCTGAAAACGAGTTGTTTGGAGACTGCTGCCTGCTATCAAAAGGCGAAGCAAGAGACAATTTTTCAAGCGAGCTTCTCCGTGAACCTTCGGTTGGAGGTTTTTCCTTGAACTTCCTGTATTGCGTTAAGAAAGATGAATTCCCAAGGCGCTTGGACCGATCAATCTTCTTCTTTGTTGCATCTTGCGTTGAGTTATCCGCAACTGAAGTATAGTGTTAATGGAAATAAAAGAAATTCTATAAATTACCTCCTTTTGCCGTTGCTACCTCAGTCTGAAAGAATATATGGGCTCTCTTATGAATATTCTTCTTTTTCATGTAGTACTCTACCAATTCAGAGTCGGTCATTCTTGGAGACGAGAAATCCGAGCGATCAAGTGACATCTGGGTATATCGACTCGTTCTGCGGCGCGGCTGCATCTTCTTCAGGAACCTTTCTGTGAATTCACTGACGACAGGACAGCCATGGCTGTCGAAGAAAGGAGACTCCTCTCCAAGATTGAGTTTTTGTTTAAGCGTCTTGACGTTCGATTGATTGATGCTTTTAATTCGCTCACTGTCCAAAGTTTTCGATGCAGTGGGGTTCCTTGCACTCAAATCAGCTCGTTTTCCCCTCAGCACCGCCTGGAGCCCTTTTCCTCCCTCTTTCCAGAGGGTCAAGCGTTTTTCAGATGACACTGCTTTTTTCTTCGCGGCAGGACTTATCGACGACTTTGCTTTTTCACCCTCAGGATTCGGCGTCTCGCTCTGGGTCATAAAAATGGGAGGTTTTTTGAGACTTCGATCGGTTCGTGCTCTCGGACTTAATGATGGGTTCACGCTGCTGGGTTGGTGCTTCAAGAGCTCTTTAGTGTTTTCGATTTTCTCGACTTGTTTCAAACGCCATTCATTCTTCTGGTTCATCCTTGCTCTAAGGGACCTGACAGTACCTGGGAAATCTCTTGCAAAGTTCATCAAATCCTAAATCAATTTAATTTGACAGCATATGACCATGTAGTCTAATAATATTCATACTGAGCCGTTAATTGCGTAAATTTTCGCTCTTGCAGACCGACACACCGCATTGACCGACCTCTTTTGCGTCATGAAAAAATCCTCTTCTCCGAAATACTGTCCTTCTGTCATATAGCATATCTATATCATCGAATGAATAGCATTACTAGTTCAATATCTGAAAATAAGCAATAGCTTACCTGCTCTTTTGTTGTTTTTTTGATAGCCATTTTATACGTGCGCTGAATCTCATGTAATTTAAATTCCGCAAGTGTCGTTTGAATTTCTGCCGGGTTCTTCTCTGCTGGATTCTGCTTGATTTCTCTTTCAAACTAGCAGAAAGAATGATAAGAGAACTCTACAATGATCATGACAATATAGCCTTACCACAACTTCGCCCTCTTTGATGAGATACACTTTATCACCAGGATCTCCCACCTTATAAATATAGTCTCCCTTGCTGTATTTTCCTAGTTTCATGATGCCAAGTAAACTCAAATGCGATTTTAGCGTCAGTCCAGGGAACAAGCTCTTCCTCACCAGCTCTAAATTATCCGAAACTTTCCTCTCAGAAATCAGCGTCATCAGATCATAATATCCCTCCCTTCCGAACGACACCATTTCGCAGAAATCCTTACAAATCAGTGTTCGAGCGCGCGGTCTTCTGCTGAGAAGCCCCAACTCTCCAAGTAAAGTCCCGACAGTCAGTGTCCTTTCATAGAGCAATGTGAAAATATCCTCCTCAAAATACTGCTTGATATCTTGGATATTCTTGAGCTCGATTCCTCCAAGCATCTTGTTAAACATAGACGCTGCTTCGATCATTGCGGACTCACGCTGACTCGGTCGTACCGTGGCCTCTTTGCTCGATTCTGAGCAACTGGAGCCGCTGTCGCTGCTACTATCATCATCAGAGCTGTTTGCTGGGTCAGCCGCTGACTCAGAATCAAATTTTTCAGTGGTGAGCTGAGGGTCTAGTGATAACGACTCGACGGAGGTATCGTCGTCTAAATCGACTTTAAAGAGGTTTTTTCCAGTCTTCTGCTTGGCGTAAGTGGTTGTCTGTTCCTGAATTTCCTGCGCCTTTTGGTCCTGGAACTCAAAATGCAGCTTTGCAGCTATATCGAATCGTAGTTCTTTCGCAGGAGATTTGTGGGCTGATTTGGGACGCTTGGTCTGAGAATCCAGGAAACTCAGCCATTTTTTTTCTTTTTCGATTATATGTCTGGGCTTCGAGTTGAAAACATTCACGCTTCCTTTTAAAATGAGATAGAAACGGTCAGGTTCGTCTCCTGCACGAAAGATCGTCTGTCCTGGCTGAAAACATTCGTATTTCATAAGCCGGATGCACCGCTGAGGCAGCCGATAGTTTTTGCTTTGAGGGTGATCGTGCATGAAGCTAAAGCAGCGAAGCTGCGACGATAAAGTCAATAGCTTGTTCAATTCTTTTTGGTAAAGGTTTGCTCCTCCTCCTCTGGCTCTTAATATCTGCAGCATTTCCTTTCAAAAGGAGTTTAAATTAGATGACATGACAACTCTGCATGTGATACTTCAATTTTATCTTTTTGATAGCTTCTTATCTTCTGTTTTGTCAATGTGGCCTCTTCGTTTTTCTCCTCGACGGTTTCAGTGTCTTCATCAATGGATTCTATTTTATCTGACCATTTTTTCGTTGCTTTCCTAAGAAACGTGCATTTATATGGTATTTATTTCTTGATTTGGAAGAGTATACTTCGAAGAATGCCTGGTCTCTTGCTGGTCTTGATGTACCTGAAGTAATGATTCTAAGAATTCATTGTTCTGCACGCTGATCATGCTGACTCTTCTTTTTGGGGGTGATATGCTAAGAAAAGCTCGAGATAATCGTTTTGATGGCCGATGGAACCAGGCATTCGGTGCTTGTATTTGATTATCTGGCTGGTTTGACTGTTAGAGCCGAATCGTCGAGAATCATTACGCTAGATTGTCGTTGACCCGCGTTCAAATATTCCTGAAAGGCTACTTTTTTTCTGACCGAGAGCATGGGCTCATTCGAAAACCGAGGGGTCGAACCGTTCATGAGGACTGATGTGATAATGGGGGTTTTCTCGATTAGTTCTTAAGAGTCTAAATATTTTAAAACTTCTGGTTATGTAACATCAAAAATCATTTTCCATACTCATGTCGATACTCATTTAGGATATCTCTTAGTAATGAACTGCTATGTTATGGGAACGTTTTGCTTTGGTTTCAATAAGCAAACTACTTGTTCATTAGGCATTATCAGCGATAAGCTGTCTCAGTGAATTGCTTTTAGTTTTTTTTGTTAATATTTTCTCTCATGTTTATGACCAATTGTGGTATGTATTTATGTGTAAGACAACAAACAAATATATATTTCTCTCTTAATTTTATCTAGTTTCTTTAGTATCCTCTTGAGCTGTTCCCATAAGTCAATCTTACATCAGCGTCTTACTTCCCAGTTTCGAGGAACTTGTCAATTCCTTTGTTATCTTCAGTCATTTCACTGAAGTAGGCCTCCAGAGTAGATAATTTTTGTAATGGCTCAATTTCTGATTTGTAGTAATCTTGAATATCTTTCAGCTTCTTCGTATCATCTGAACTATCAACCAGATTCAACGCAATACCTTTATGTCCGAATCTTCCCGTTCTACCCACTCTGTGCAAGTAGCATTCATAATCAATAGACCTGGTTCTTGTCTGTGGGTCGAATTTCATAGGAATATCCGCATTGATCACAAATCCAACTGATTTGTTATCAATACCTCTGGAGAGGAGATTGGTCGTAATCAACACTTTGAGATCTCCTTTCAAGAAGAGCTTGATAGCCTTATCTCTCTCTGCGTTATCGAGATCTGCATGCAACACATAGCTTTTGAAATCTTCGTCGTTCAACGCTTTGTGCATTTTGTTTGCTTCGTCGGTTCTGTTTACGAATATAATAATTTGGCCTTCGAATCCGATGTTCTTGAGTAACTTGATCAGGAAATCGGTCTTTTGTCCGCGATCTGTCTCGAAGAAAAGTTGTCGGACGTTAGTAAGGTTCAATTTCTCTTGAGGAATTTCGATTTTCTCGACCTGCTTGTTTTCGTAGTAACGATCGAAGAATTTTTTTAGTTCATCGTTGAAAGTAGCAGAGATAAACAAGATTTTCGCCTTTGGGTTTGTTGCTTTTAGAATGCTTTCAGTGTTCTGTGGGCCAGTTTGGGAGCCACTGAAGATATCATCGGCTTCGTCAATGGTGAGTATTTTCAATTCTTTGAGGGATAAGTTGACTTTGGCAGTGATCGGCTTTTGGTTAGCATCGACAGTGTTAACTTTTGCGGATCCTTTCAACAAGTTGATAATCGTGCCAGGAGTCGTAATCAGCACATGGCCTCCTCCAAGGAGACTTGAGTAGTCACCAGCCTTAATAAGACAGATTTTGAGATTTTTATAAGTTTTCCCGCCAGGCATGGTCACAATATTATGCAACACTTTTGCGATTTGGTTCGCGAGCTCACGAGTGTTGGAAAGAATGACTGCTTGAGGTGAAAAAGTCGCAGTGACTCCCATCGGACCTGACTTAATCGATGGTTCGGTGGATTTGGTTTCGTCGATAGTTTCCAAGGAACTGACCAAGAAACTGAGTGTTTTTCCTGACCCATTCTGAGATTGAGCTCTCAAAACGACTTCTGGTTTCTCCTTGATCTTGGAAATGACAGAGCTCTGGATTCTGGATGGCTTGGTGAATCCTTTCTGGATGAGAAGGTCTTTTAATTCCGTACTGATGCCAAGTTTCTCCCATGACACGTCAGCAAGGTAATCTTCGTTGAGATTTATGTATCTACGAGCAAGGACAGCTAAGAACAGTTAGAGACGATCTAAATATCGCTATTACTTTCATCCTCGACTTCCTGAGGGACTTCAGTGCCTGCTTCTACCATTTTAATGTGTTATGTGTAATCTATTTTCCGCTTTTAATTTTGATTATTTAAAATAGGCTTGAAAAATTCTTTTGAATGTGAGAAATCTAGTTGAATCGACGCACGATGTCAGAATACCTGCTTCTATCGAAACGCCACTTTAGAAACTAATGATCATGCATGAAGGAATGATAAGGAAACGTAACTTTCACAGCCAAAAGGCCAGTATGCAATGAAGGAGATCACATTATAAATGAATTTGCATTGATAGTCAGCTTTTCTGAATGCATTGAGGCTTAGTTTACATGGCAAAATGCAAGAATTATAAGGAGATTAACTAACATAGAAAAAACTACTCAAGCTCATCTAAGAAGTCCTTTTGTCTAATCATATCAAACAAATTTTCGTTTTGTCTTATCTCATAAGCAGAGACCTTGCTCAGCACGTCTTTTGTTGCCCAGACGTCCTGGGTGGCTTTTTTAAAGTTCAAAAACCAATGGTAGGCCACTCCAAGCGTCAGACTGGTAATCACGATGAATTTGAGGTACTCCATTGCATAGCTGAAATTCATATAGGAGAGAGTTTCTTGATAGACTTCGAGATCGAGGAGCTCAGAGCTAATCTTAATATATTTAATAACATGATCTATTAAAGCAATATGACTCAGGGTTCAATGGGCGACATGTACCTCGTTTAATGTATTCAGATTCATCAGTTCCTGTGCTCGATAATATGGTGCGGTTTAGCACACCAATAGCTTTCGTAAGACCTTTTTTCAGCTCACCCTGATGTGCGTCTTGACAATCTGAGAATAAATTAGGTATTAGCTCTTTATAATAGAATTTTTTTAAATGATATTACCTTTCTTTTGTGTTTCAGAAACTCCTTCATAAAGAAGCTGGCATACATCAAAATGATTAAAGTCGTAAAGTTTCTTCAAATATTTTTCAAACGAACCGCCTTGCAGTGTTTTCGCGGTCTGATTGATTCGCTTTTCCTCGTTGATTACGGCATATATCGACTGGTTCTTGAGATCTATCCCTAATAAAATACCGCATTTTAGTTGAATTCTGTAATATATAGAGCCAATACCTGCGTATCTCGGCGGTTCATGGACGACGGCTTCATACATGGCCATATTATTCAAATTTTGAATTGCAGAGGCTCGGCTTTCTAAATGGTTGATATGAGCAAGTCCATCAATGATCTTATCAAGGAATATCTCCTCTCTGTAAGTCATCCACCCCAACAGCAACAAATACACGGTAAGGATGAAAATTCCTTCTCTCAACGTCCGTTTAATGCTCAGATGGAACTGGAAGCGATCTAAAATGCTCTCTTCTCCACGCAGCGCAGGCTGGATACTATCACTCCTTTTGAAGGTTTCTTCATCCTTTTCTAATGCTATACGAGACTCTGGCTTTTTAAAAGAATCTCCTTTGTCCACGCCATCGAGAGATCCGATCTTTTTTGGAGATGCAGGCACTCCGATTGTATCTATTGGCAAATGTATTTCTTCTCCTTCTTTCTCGTGCCTGAAACTCTCATGTCGAGAAGTGTCGTGTCTGATACTTGTTTCCCTCGAAACTTTCAAATATCCTTCGAAAAGCCTTAAAAATCTCTTCATCGTGTTTTTCAGGTAATAGAGGATGCCGGTGTTAATGAGGTTCCAAAGGAAAATAAGCAGTAGAAGACTGCTAACTAGAATCCTAAACAGACCATTGAATCCCTCAGTCTTCTCGGTGTAGTTTTTGTAGAACTCTTTCGCTATAGAGCTTGAACCCTGGAACAAGGGACCATTTGCGACTTTGCTTAAAAATTGAATTCGGTTGTCGAATTCGTCACCGATGAGGCCTCGTTGCGCTGCGTCGACGAATTTCAAGCCTTCTTGAATAAAAATATAGAGTAGGTTTGTAAACGGCGCTCTGTCAGAGGAAATATGTAGAGGTTCGTACTCATCCATCGCCACGAGGACCTCGGTTTTGTCGAGCATAGGAACGATTGCTAATTGGTAATGAGTTGAATTAAGAAATTGTTGTTCTTCTTGGAGAGTAACCAGCTCCTTGGAGAACTGAGCGGTTAATTCTTTCGTTGGAATGTCGGGTGTTGAGTTAAACCCGAGTTGTAAGAGCAGAACCCCAAGCGAGGATATCGCAAGCGTGCGATTATTGAAACTTCCGAGGGCATCGACGCCGAGTGTCAATGAGCTGATCTCTGAACTCTTTTTAAAAATATGAATAGCTGCATAAGATCTAGTTAGGGAAGTCCTCGGTTTCTGAAGCGTTACCTGCAATTGCAATGATAATCGCGCAAAAGAAAATGGTTGCTGCCTTGAGATTTTTAATGAACTGTGGAACTGCGCGGTTCGAGAGCTTGTCTTTGAATTCCCGCAGAGCAACTCCTTCTAGCGTATCTAAAATGAGAGTTAAACCCTATTATTTGTATTCACAGAGCGCATTTAGTTACCTTCTGTGAGATCAAATTGCTTCGCTTGGCCTATGCCTACGTGTTCAGGCTCTTCGTTAAGATTTGCATAGTCTAACAACATGGTTAGTGAGGCGTCTGCATTCTGGAGGTGAAATTACTTCCTCTTTTTTCCTTTGCGGACACGCTTATTAATTTAAGCTCGTTGCCTGGAATCATTTGATTTCCTGAGAGGTTTTGAATAAAAATTCGATATGCAAAAATCAAAAAATATCTGCGCACTCGTTAGAATTTAAGCAACGTATCTCGCAAAGGTCTTTATTAAATATACAGTCTCTCATTAACTATTTGAAGAATACATCAAGACAGCGCTCTTTCGAGTAACACATGAAATTCTAAAAATTAATCAAAATATTCTTGCTAATATTCACTGTTGTTTAGCCTCTTCAGCCTCACCTCCAGGACCTCCAAGTTCCCGTTGCATGTTGTAGGTTTGGATTTGTAGTGTCGTGAGGTTCTCCGATAGGAAGATCACGAAGAGAGCTCCGGCAATAGTAAGGTAGAAAAACACAAAACTCGCCTCGGCAGTGTTGCTTGTTGCCCACATATGCGCCATATACACTGAAATACACAACAGGAAGAGCTTCGCGTAATTCTATTGAAAATGAGTTGGTGTTATAAAAACCAAAGAAAGATGATTTACAAAGATAACAAGGAGTCTGATCTTGAAGAGGAGCTCGTATTGTGTATAAAGAAGGAGTAATATCATCGACAGGTCATAGAACGTTCCCGCGGTGTGGAAGAGGTACATTATCTATTATTTTAACAAATGAGTTGAGTTAGCGCGGTTAGAATGTAATTTTATAGATTACCGCAAGCATGATACCAGTGAAGTATGAGAGATACCCATCGCTGAACTGTTTATACCGATGGAATTTATGGAAAACCGCGTGGACGGGAATCGAAAAACTGATAAGCATGACGTATAATACATAGTAGTAGAGCTCTTTGTATCGATTAAACATCTATTTCATAGTCAATGTTAAGCGATGTAGAATTCTCATTAAAAGTTACTGATGCTTGCAAAAACCAGCCAAAGTTGAGATTAGGCTCAATATAATTCGGCGCAATTGTGTCTAAGATTCCTTTGCTCCAAAAAACCTGCATAAATGATTCAACGAAGGTTATAAACCCTTATCGTTACATAATTTCCAAGGATAAGCCCAGAAGCGAAGATCGCAAGGGAGTACGAGACCACTGTTGAGCCGAAAAAGCATAAGACCTTTCTCCAGGAAATATTGCGCCTATCCGCGGTGTTTTCGTAGACTTGCAACAGAAGGACAGCGATTATTGGCACTGATTGGATGTTGTGGTAAAGGCAATATCCGTATAACAGTCCACCGGCGAAATATCCCCATCGACGGTTTGCATAGACGGCAAATAGCGGCAAGAATATCTCCAAACAATTCGTCGAGAGTCTAATGCATTGTAGGATCTATATTACAGCAATGAGTGAATTAATTTCGGTAGGCGGGCCTTACTGAAAATGGATTAAACAGAGCCCAGAGACTCCATGCGGCTCGGTCTTTCTCCTTCATTTTGCCTTCAAATCGCTCGATCTATGGCGTAAAATGCTATCAGTTTGTCGATAGGAGCTTGCAGTTACAGTCATCAATGGGCTCGAGATCAGGTAAGCGACGATTATATCGATCAGGATCATAAATGCTAAAGTAAGATGCTTTTCGACGCTGAGGGTTTTGAAAAAGAAGACTTCCAATGGTTTCTAGGCAAGGGGTTAAAGGGAGTCGATTTCCAGTAGTTACGTGGAAGATAAGTCTGAAACTATAGGGGTCATAGCCTTTATCCATTAAGAAAAAGCATTCTTCCAGTCTTCCATAGTCGGTTTGCAGAGAATTTGTATAAGGGACTTTCAACGAGACTGTAGCGATGTCAGTAAATTCAAATAGGATGAAGCGGACGGCAACTGCAATGAAAACACGCCAGGAGAGAAAAAAATTGCTCATATCTTTTGAATTTAATCCGAGTAAAGAATTTTATTGTATTATTCCAGCCGTGCCTCCTAAACTAATCTTTCAGCTCTTTTTACCATTAAACACGTGCTTCACCCTATACCCATCGACAGAAGAATCTTAGAGAGATAATATATATTCGATTGGTTCATAGCTTGTAATAACTACACGTATATATCACGTAAATCAGAAAACAATCAACAGCTTAGTCAGTTTTGGTATGACTTGCTTCTTCATGTAATTTTTTCTCAATTTTCGTGCCTACTAATTTCAAATAATAGAAGCAAACGGGGCAAAGAGCCGACAGGAATATTCCGCAAATCACCAATCTAAGCACCTCTCTGAACCAATATCGGTAATATATCAGCTCGCTTTCGAAAGTGAGAATTTTAGCGAGGTAAGAGGCGGGAATTCCTACTAACACGCCCATTATGACCATTCGCGCAATCTTCATCCAAGTAGTCAAATGCATGTCTAAGTATTGATGTCTGAACTTCTCTGGAAGCAGCATCAAGCCGTAAATCATGCCAAACATCAAGCTTATTGGCGTGGAGCGATAGAGACAGAGTTCCAAAGGACCTTCGTAGTGTTTATCGTCTTTGCATCTTGATCGGAAGACCAGTTTCCAGAACGCCTCATGACCCACTAAGCTTTTGCCGGCGATGTGATAAGCGACAATTGGAATGATCGATGTAATGATGTTCAGTGCAACAGTGAGGAAGATATAGAATTTCAAGTTCTTTCTCCACGATCCATCGGCAATATCCATGAATATCTTGTCGATTTTGTCCTCGAGCAGTACTTTGTAAATAGAGAATGAGATATATGCCCATGCGGCACCTCCAATGACTTGATCGAAGGAATGAACGCCTAGCAGCCATCTTGCAGCCATGACTGCTAATGAGATAGTGATCAAAAGGTCGCGGAAAATCCTTCTTGCAGTCGAGCGGGAGGTTCCTTCGGGTTTAGGTCTGTGTTGTTTATGTGGACGGACGAAGAGCTCTCTGTAGATGAGGAGATAGCTGAAAACCGCCCATTCTGAGTGTCCAGATGGTCTTCCGTAGTCTCGGTCACAGCCGAGAGTTTTGATGGCGGTGTTTTCCCACCAAGGGCGCTGATAGGCTAAAAACATCTTTTTCGTGCCGATGAATATTGCTCCGTAAAGACAGTTTAAGCCCAAAATCTTCATCGAGCGAATTCTGCGACTGTCAGCGGCACAGAGGCAGACCATGATGATGACTAAGGCCTCGTATCCGAAGGTAGAAATGTAAAAGCAGATTTTTTGCAGAAATGGAATTGATGGAGGATCGAGTTGAAGCCAAATATCTGCACTAAACTTAAAAAGCTTCTCGAAGTAGAAGAAGTCATAGACCAGATAGCCTAGACACAGAAGAAACAAACTGGTGTTTAACTTTTTCATATTGGTATTTTAATTATTAAAAAGCACTCTTAGCTAAATTTGACCATTTAGAACTCTGTCAACGGCCTAAAATGGCTAAACTCCCAAAATTAATCATGACTTGTAGGATATCTTCACTTTTTCACTATTCGCATAAAGTAGTAAAGAGAATTCGTTTGGAGAAAAGTTTAACTCGCGAAATAGGCTCAAGAGTCGTCAATTCGAAGGGCTTTTAAGCTTCAAAAAATCTATTTTAGAATTATTGGCTCATCATTGGATATCTAAATGGAATCAAAAAAACCTGTCATAATCATCGGCGCGGGCATCTCCGGCCTCCACGCTGCCCACGAGCTCGAGCTTAAGAAGATCCCCTTCGTTATTCTCGAAGCCCAAGACTATGTTGGCGGAAGAATCAAATCTCTCGATGGATTCGCTGAATTCCCTCTCAGCGAAGGAGCTGAAGAAATTCACGGTTTCAAAAGCAGTCATCGCGAACTCGCGAATGAATTCGGCGTTCAACTCGTCCCTCAAGAGAACCTCGATCGCCATTTCTTCATCAATGGAAAAGCATACAAAGAGGAGGAACTCGAATTGGCAGGGAAAGAATTCAAAGAAGCCAACGATTTCGTTGCTCTTGAAGGGTTCATGGACGTTAAATTGACTGAAGATATGACTTTGAAAAACTACATCATTTCCAAGCAAATCCCAAAGGAAGCTTGGTTTATGTATGAGCTATTCGCCCAATGGTTCGGCTGCTCTTGGGAGGAGCTGTCGATAAAGAGTGTCCAAGAAATATTCTCTTTGCTTGGAACAGACGATGGAGATACCGATGTGGAAGTCAGACCGCCATGGACAAATGCAGATTTGATGAAAGCTAAGTACGGGTACCTCTACGATAAGGTGCAGCTTAAGACTCCAGTTACTAAGATTGAGCTGTTGAAAGATGGCGTCAAGGTCTGGACTGAGAGCGGGACGGTCATCGAAGGAGATTCAGTCATCGTGACCGTGCCGCTGTCGATAATCAAGAAAGGGCTCATTGAGTTTGTCCCTCCTCTGCCAAAAGAAAAGGTGGAAGCGATGAACAACCTGCACATGCGCTCTGGAGGCAAAGTGTTTGTGAAATTCAAGAAGAACTTCTGGGGTTCGGATCTGGGGACGATGTACCTCGACGGCTTTGTGAAAATTTGGAGTGTGCCTGGACATCTGTTCCCTATTGAAAAGAATCGCATATTGAGTGGGTATTTGATTGATAAAGAGTGCGAGGAGTTGTATCGAATGCCGTTGGAAAAGCAAAAGGAAACGATATTTGCCGATTTGGAGAAAGTGTGGGGTAGTGTCGTGAGAGAGATGTACGAAGATCATTATATTTCAAACTGGGGTGCGAATAAACACATTCAAGGAGCATACAGCTGCCCGTTGACGCCAGGCGAGTGGATATCGAAGACGATTTTGAGGAAGAATATTGAAGGAAGAGTATTCTTCTCAGGAGAGCACCTCGATGTGAAAGGATATTCGCAAACTGTGAGTGGATCGATTGATACAGCGAAGTTGGCTGTGGAAGAGTTGATCCAGCGAATGAGCGAAGAAGGTACTGTTGCTGTTTAGATGAAATAGCTACCTACCTAATGATTATTCTCTATAATGTGAGAAAGCCCAGCTATCTCATGTAAAACATAATGAATATTAATGATTCATGAAATTAGCAGAGACAGCAATAATAAACAAATAGCATGATAACAGGAAAATTCATAATTATTGGTAACAGATAGAAAAGGCTTGATTCAGGTTGAAATATTCATAGATTTCATCTGGGTGCTGAAGCCGACCCAAATCAAGCAGAAATCAGTTTTTTCGTATACAATGCTCACTTTTAAAAAAAAAATGTTATCAAAGGTGGTTTAATTCAATTGCTAATCAAAGTATGTAAATTTTTGCAATAAGATACCACTCTGTCAGTTCCTTCAATAACCCTATGTTTCTATTTTTCGAAATATTCTCTTTAATCATTGAAAATAAGATCTATTTCCATTGTTAAACCAAGAGAGCCTAAAAGTTTCTTTGTACTACGACTTAAGAGTGAGAAAAGTAGCTACTTTGGGAAAGTTTGATTTCGAAGAAATTACTCTAACGATCAAGAATCCAAAAAAGCAAATTACTAATTTGATCAAGAAAGCTTTTCATTCTGGATTCGATTGGATAATTATACCCGGGCTGGCTTCAAGAGGTATCCTTTGAAGAACTCACAGAAATTTGAAACCATGCAAACCATTCCGACACAAGATCCAAATATTTCCGACAATATCAAGCAGAAACTCATAGTAATAAGGATATTCCTCGCCCCAGCTCACAAGGTATTCGATTAACAGAAGAATCGCTCGTGAAAAATATGTTTTGAATCCATTTTCCAGTCATCTAAGCTATCTTAAGCATAAATCTTAGTATATCAAGCCAAAAACTTAATTCTGGTCGCACAACTTCAGGCGAACTGCTCTCTCTGGGATATAGCACAATTTACTCAACAAACAGAAACAGTAGATGAAAATACTAGCAGAAATCTTGTCGCATTTCCTTGGAATTTATCGAAGTCAAGCGATAAGTTAATTAACTTAATACCTGAGTGTTCTACATACCCGTTTTTTTTGTTTTTGAGATTCCCGTACCAGAAATTTTCCAATTTAACAAAAATAACAGCTTCCTACAATATTCCTCTATTGTTATATTGTTGAACAAACCTTAGCGAATTCGCTAATGGCACTCATTTTAGAAGGTATTAGCTTATAATCATTAGTATAATGGCTATTCCTTCAAAAAGGCATTCTAATCTATCAAATATTCTCATATTATCTAGAAAAAATATCGTGACTCCTCTGAATTCCCTTTCAGAGTCATCCTTTCTCGTATTTTGACGGAATTCCGTAAAGTTAGTGTTTTCGCGGTTCTATCACGTTTGAAAAGAATCATTGAAATCACTCAAGCTTTGCTTTTGATTAAATTTATCAATTAAGTAAAAAAACGGATCTTTATCCCATGAGTAATTCAATTAAAGGTACTAAATTTGAATTTGAATTTCACGAAGCTTCTGACTTTCGACTCTCTTTACTTCTTTTGATGCCTCCTTCCTTCTTTGAAGGTCTACTTATCTTCCCCTTCATTTTTCCCAGAAAAGAGACAAGTCTCAGCCTAGACGTGTTCTAACATCCGACGTTACTGCACAATGACGCACATTATTTAATTCTATGCTATTAGACGTTTTCGTGCTATCTCTGACTCCTAAGATTTATTAATTTCGAAAAATTAAACGTCCAATCTCTTAAATTAGCTGCGGCTGTGGTTTATAGATGCGAATTCTAACTTAACTTTTATTTAATCGAAACGATATTGAAAGCTGTGCGTTTTTGATTAGAGGAGCGTCGACTGTTTATTAAGACCAAGGCTGAGAGTTGAAAATATAATTTATATCTTAATTTGCATTGCGATACCTTCCCAAATGATACCGACCCCAACCAACTTCACTCAACCACAAAACTGCTTGCAAGGCCAGGCCCCAAATCTCATGTTCATCCAAAGCATGCAGGATTATCTTAAATATTTGATTTTCAATGTAAATACCACTGATATCAACCGCAGCGCCATCATCGAAAACAACATGGAAACTGCGACGTCATCACCTGGCAAGGTCCTCCCAATGACAATGCCTCAAACTGAATATATCACTCCGGTTAAAAAGAAAAAGAATGAAAAGAGCTCTGCGCGCCTCTGGAGCTTGATGGCCTCGAAGTACTCGTCAAAGAAAATAAAGCCAGCTGAAGCAGAGCCTAAGAGCGGAGAATGCAATGAGGATGGAGAAGTGTATAGGAAGTATAATGGATTATATATTCCTGTGCTTAAAAGCCAGGCTCCGCCTGTGAAAAGAGAAAACATTTGCGGGCATCCAGACAAAGAGCATTATGCAAGGGTAATTATTTATTTTTTGGAGCTTGAGAGTAATAGCTGTTTGTTCTTAGGGTTTATGTGGCGCTTGCTATCACAAAGTCGGCCGTGATAAGAAGCCTTGGAACTGTGAGCATGATAAATTATATGCCCTGGGACTATGTCACAAATGCTACACCGCGAAAAATCGTCAGGTAGGCTTGGTGTCTTATAAGTTTTCTTATTCGTTTTTATCAGATGAGAAAAGAAAGAAAAGATAGAAAACTGAAGAAGCCAACAAATATTTCAAAGATTTTTAAAGACGCTCAAAGGGAAGAAAAGGAACCCATTGAAGAAGAGGTTTCAAAAGAGAATGTGAAGCAAGAACATGAAATCGAGATGAAGCAAGAGTGTTAAATAATTTTTAATTTTTATAAGAAGATTATGAGCAGCTTAGGCTATACTTTCTCCCTTAGATTTGGAGAATTCAATAGTTTTCATGTTTTTTCTTGGTGTTTTAATGGGTTAAATGAGTAAAGCCATTTATGGGTTTGCCTCGTATTTTGAATTCAATTTTGATGTCTGAAATAAATTTTAGCGCCAGAGCTAATTAGGAATAGATACGTTTTTTGGAGTGCTGAATTTAGTACGCTTTAATAAGATGAATTCTTTATTCGTATTAAGATCTTTGGAGTTCTCTTGACTCATCTTATGCAAACAAGAAGAAAGAAAGCTGACTAATTAATGAATACCCCACTAATAATGGCTTCATGACTCCGAAATCATTCGTTATGTAAGTTAGGTTTAATCAATGTAAGCTTGTGACAGATTACAAAGCTAAAGTCATAATGTATTTGTTAATTTTGTTTTTATATGAAGATATTGAGAGTTATGATAAGAGGATGACAACTGACTGTATGTTAGATAGCAACTCTAATTATCTATTCAAGAGCTGAGAAAAATACTCCCACAGCGGAAAATGGAGGAAAAAAATTCCTGACCTCTTCATCTATGTGAGACTTCGTCTACTGTCACAACAGCCAGGAAATGAAAAAGCTTTTGGAAATCAATTAAAGTTTTTTTTTTGGAAATATATAGATGAAATTCCCATGCTCTGTTTGCACCATTTGTTCCCAGGTTGCTGTTATAGTGCGTCATAGCCCAAAAAAGCTCAGAACCCTAATATGACTAGTTCTTGTGCATTTAAAAAGTCATTCAATAAATCTCTCGTTCATTCTAATATTAAAGACGCGATTAATGACTATGGTGTAACTAATTGTTTATGAATTATGTTGGCCATTCACGTTCAGATCAGGTCTAGTGAAATTCATTTAGCTTGAGCTAATCGACGTTTGAAATTCTCTTTGGGAAGTAATGTCACGAAGCTTACCCATTATTTCCCGATAAGTAATTTATAACTTCTGTGTTAACTCAGCTTCACAAACATTCAATTTCAGATACCCATGCCAAAACAATTATCCCTCAAAAAACGAAAAAGAAAAATGACGCAACCAATCCACTGGTGGTAAGGTTCTATTTGAGAAAGAAATGAAAGTAAAAAGAGTGAATCCACTTATCGTTTTTTCAAAAATTTATTTTCTATCAGGAACGGTTTGAAGGACTTAAAACTCGCTAAACGAACCCGATCAGAGTTTCATCATAAATTTATGTCTCGAAAATTTCTAAAGCAAGAAGTGAAGGTAAACCACATAGTAAAATTGTTTTGGTTACACATGCAATCTGAAAGCAGGATACGAGAGTGCTGCAAG
>ENA-UOTZ01001218-UOTZ01001218.1-compost-metagenome-genome-assembly--contig:-NODE-1218-length-18533-cov-7.128143_pt1 | contig 18533 bp, 10 predicted proteins | sample MGYA00238144_ERZ746983 | MGnify/ENA primary metagenome ERZ746983 (study PRJEB28759, sample SAMN06268863) | compost metagenome | isolation source: single cell | place: USA: California, Emeryville, Joint...
TCCTAGCAGCAGAGTAGCTGTTTGATTTATCTGAATTATTGTGATGATTTAAAGGATATGTTTATTAAAGTACCAGAAACCCGGCAAAGGAATCTGATTATAGGAAAATTACAATAATGAAATGAAAACCGAAATTGAGGTTCAGATGGAGAGTGAATTAAAACAACCTCCCGAGAAGAAAAGAAATGCAACAATTGAAAAAGATTATAATTCACTCCTGAAATACATTCAATGTCTCTCTTTTTTTTACAAATTTCTCTGAGTGTTTCCAGCTTATCGAAATTTTTTGTAGTGGAAAAATTACCTCCCTGGAATTAGATATAATAATATCAAATGGTCTTATAGATTACGAGATTAGTATCAATTTCCGCAGTTAATGCTCCAGATGATCTGACTTCGTCTCAAAGGATATGTGGTTATTTTATCACAGTTTTCCATAAGTTTTGCTAATATTGCCTGAAAGTAAATCAGTAGCTAGGCCCTTCTTCCTAGAATATGTTTCTAAACGCTATTGAAAGCGAGTTTTCTCAGATATTTCGGCCACAGAGGCAGCAGAGTATTTCGAAAATTGGGAGAAAAGGCGAGAGTCATTATATTCAATCTGAGATATGACTTTTCGACACCTGAGAAGATAATTAAGACTGGACTGATGAGGCAAACTCGTTTTCAATAGTTTATGTTAAAATCTACTCCAAACTTTGATTCCGTTACGTGTTGAAGATATTCTATAGTTTCAAAAATTTTGGAAGGAATTTTATTTCTGCGAGAAATTGAAAATTGCTATTCATTTCATGTGAATCTTTGAGGCTCCTCGTAATGCGTGGCTGTCCTCTCTCTGTTTAGACATTAAATGGAGTCTTACTTGTTTGAAATTCATTTGTAAATTTTAAAAGGTATAGCTTATCTGCAGGACTCGTGAAATTATTACCAACGATCGTCCATGACCCAAACCGCGAGATACCAGAATTTGCTTGTCAATCAGTAAAGTGATTACAGAACAAAATTAGAGCGATTCTCAGAGGAGCCATCATTGGTGCCTTAGCATCATCAGCTTCTGCAGTTTGATGGTAACCCCATATCCCCATACGACATGAAAACAAGATTTTCAGGAAAAATGCGCCTAAAAAAATTTTTGAAACTTAATTTGAATCGAAGAAATTGTGAACCAGTCATAAATTTTCTTATTAAACTTTGATTTAGTCCGGAATGGCCCGTTATCGCAAATTATTAGATAAATTCGCCATATATATGTTAATGAGCGGGTATATAGCTTGCTATGTATCCCCTATTTGTAAAGCTGCTTTCGATTCAGATTGAAAATTTACAAGAGTACATGTGCAATAATTGACTCAGATATTTCAGAATGAAATTGGACACCTTCAAGAAATCTTTTTTCAGGAGCTTTGGCTCCCCCTTTGATATGAAAATATGAAAGAGGAGTCTGTTGGTTCGCTGCTTCTTCTCAGTTAGAAAGATTAAAGATCGGGCTAAAACGCATCAATAAATTTTCAACAAAAAAAACACAGAAGTATGCCAACTTTCTGAATTAAGCTGATTTGGTTGAAATGTATCATCATAATTAATTTGCTCTTCTTAAATAGTTTTCAAAATAACTTTTGGTGCTTAATTCTTTTTGCCCTGATTAAATAAAGTGCTGTAATTACTTCCATATTAGTAGGAATTTCGGGAAAATCAAAATTGAAAAAATTAAGAAGGGAAATTTTCCAAATATTTTTTATAAGAGATGGTGACACCTCAAGTCAGAATATCTGCCTTTGTTACTGATTAGGTCTCGGTCGGATACACCGATCACAAAAAACTAATTTTCAATGCGATTCTAATTGAAATGGTCTTCAAAAAAGGGAGGAGGTTGCTATGAGACCATACGCTATGGATCAAACTGATATCATCAGTCACAAGTTCTCTAATATATAATGAATCTTATTAGCATATATACTTTTTTCATAAAGCAAGTGAGAAGTTGCTTACCTTGGTCCAAAACACCTTTTATTGTTTTTCATTCGGAAACTGCCACAAAAGCAGTAATTAAAAAACGTAACACAGTAATCAGTTGCTATTCTGAAAATATAAATGAGTCAAAATGGTACCATCGGAAGTCAAATTTCCTCCCTTCATGCTTCTATTCAAACCCAAACTCATGAGGATATCCAAGAAACAACCTGGCCGAGCTCTCGGTTTAAAATTTTCATTATCGTCCTTTGGGGTGGAGAACTCACAGTCGAGATTCGTGTATTTGAAAGTGAAGCGACTGTCAAGCGGGTAGATTGGTTAAAAGATACTGCTAAAACGAAGCTGCTGGAAGCAGCAAGAGCAAAAAATAGGGAATTCGACGTCTCTAAAATCATCGTGTTCAGAACCAGGAAAAGATATGTTACCCATGACTTTTTATTGTCATCTGACAGCACACCTCTTTCTCTTTTTCCCAATCATTTGGAGCTGATACCAGTATTCAGACAAGAAGGCCAGAACTACATCGCACCCAGTCCGGAATATGCAGTTGGAATCCATGATTTTGAAATAGTTTGCAAACTTGGTGAAGGAGGCTTTTCAAGGGTTTACTTAGGTAATTCAATAGTGTTATTTTATAGTACTAATTGCGCACGATTAGCCCGGAAACGTGAGACTGGAGAAATATTTGCGATGAAAATATTGAAGAAAGGAATGTACCGAAAGCCGCAATTGGAAAAAGCAGCTGTTCATAACGAGAGGAATTTGTTAGTCAAACTAAAATATCAGATGGCGTTGAAGCTGTATTACGCTTTTCAATCCGTACGAGCAAACTCTTTTTGTATTACGTTAATTATTTCTCTTTTATGCAGGATGAAAATTACTATTTGATTATGACATACATGCCTGGGGGCAATTTGCGGTTTATTCTGAAAGAAGTTGGTGTATTTGACGAGAACACTGCCAGATTTATCGCTGCTGAAGCGATATTGAACCTCAAAATCCTGCATGATGCTAACATTATCTATCGCGATTTAAAAGTGAGTCCGCCTCTCGAGAATACCTAATCTAAGTCCTCTTTTTAGACCGAGAATTTGATCTTCGATGCCGACGGGCATTTGCATATTTGCGATTTCGGGACTGCAAAGCAATTACCCACAGCGCAAACCCTCTTATATATCGTTTGTGGAACACAAGAGTACTATCACCTCCGTTGATTGTTTATCCTAATCTAACTGAATTTTCAGGACAATGGCACCTGAAGTCATTACTGGAGGCGGCTATTCATTAAATGCGGATTATTACAGTCTCGGCGCACTTATCCATGAGCTTGTTGTTGGGCATCCGCCAATTTATAGAAAGCAAAATGGAGATAAGATATACAATCGAATCCTCCATGAAAAGATCCAGATCCCGAAGAGATTCTCTCCGGAGCTTCAAGATTTGCTGTATTCTCTACTTGAAAAAAAACCAGCAAAGCGAATTGGTGCAAAAGGCGGTATTTCAGAAATAATGGAGCATAAGTGGTTTCAGTCGATAGATTTTGAGACGATCAGAAGCAGAAAATCTCCTGTTGATGTAATGAAATTTGTTTCCGAGCTACGCTATAATGCCGAGGCAGCAGGCTTTATGGGAGAGAGAGCCCAGATTATTGGAGCTCATATGAATAATGCAATGACTAGTTCAGGCGGATTGAGGAATAATTTCTGCTATAATTACCAGCTTGACGATGAAGACGACGAAGACGTGACGCCTGAGATAACAATGGGAGGGTCATTAGGTCCATTGAGGATGTCTGATACTATAATGGAGCAAAGAGGAACCCATCGATTTTCTCTTCATATGAATAATAATGCCAGCTGCACTCTTCTGGGTAAAAAGCCGACAAATAGCTTAAATCGATCCCGTCGTTTCGATAAAAATACTGTTTTTGCTTATCCTTCAAAAAATAGCACAAAAACCTTCAAGATGGAGGATATTCTACCGCCAAAGGTGACGTTTGAAGAGAATAACACCATTCCAGACGAAGACCATCCCATTACTTTTACTTCAAAATCATATACGATAATTCCGAAATTTAAATAGCTAGCAAGTTAGAATTTAGTTTTTCTATCATGCTTTCGTCCAAAGCAAGGTGACTTCCTTTTTAAGCTTTTGAGCCTGTTGCTACTATATTGTCAGTGTATCATCAATTTTTTTGTAGAAATTCATTTAAACCGTTTGTAGTTTGTTTTTGTATCCAATCCTTGTATATTAAGAATTTTCGAAATGCTAGAAAGATTTCTGTTTCTGAGAACAACCGCTTTGCTAATACTTCTTCATTCAGATATACCGCCTATTAAAGCACTATCAAATTATTCTTCAGTCTTAATTTATCATAAAACAGCTGCATTGAGCTGCACTCTCTACTTTCCGTGATTGGCTCCATCAGTGATAATGAAAATATGACTCTTTCACTTTCATTACACTCGCCTAGATGAGCATATGGTATCTTTTGACTTAAATTACTTGATTTATTAAGTAATAATTTTTATTAAGAGACTCAACCTTGATTGTATCTCATTAATTATCGTGATGGCACTGTCCGAGCGCAGAGCTGCAAGCTTCTCTTCAGATCAGAACCTCCGCAATGGCGACCTCCTCACAAGTACACCCAGAAATCAATAAACTCCTGAATCTTAACTTATCATTAAAGCATCCACGGCTACTTTTGGGAAACCTAATATTCCGAGAGGACTTCAACCATCAATGTATCCATCCTATTCCTGCTTTTTGTTTCATCCATAAATTTTAGGTTCCAATTGCTCTCGTGGACAGAACCAGAGCAAGAGGACAAAGCAAATTTCAAGACGAACTATAAGCCTGAAGACGAATTGGGTCGACAATGGTCAGCTAAAATCAAAAGATGCAAGAGCAGTTGGGTTTCGGAGAACATGGATCAATTTAGAGAATTCCAAATCAATCCCTACAATAAAGAGGAAGCTTTTGTAGGTAAGATGAAGCCTTGAAAATGCTCTCTTACATTTACGTCATTTTCTTCCAGATCTCACTAAAGATCCTGAGATCCATCTCCAAAAAGGCAGCAAGGAAGAAATCGCTCAGAAGAAGCTGCTAACAGCGAAGAAAACACAAAAAGGGAGATCTACAGGTCCAGTTAGAACTAAAACCCTTGAAACACCTCGAAAGGTGACTCCCAGCAAACAACAGGCAGAAGTCGTTCGAACGATAACTAAAGAGCCCATCTCACATACGCCGAGAAGAGCGTCCGCGCCCAATCTGCAGCAAAAGAGCGTTCCAATACCCGAGAAGAATGCTCCTGTGAAAAAAGAAGTGACATCGAGATTATTAGATCACATTAAGAAGAAAGAAACGAAGGTTGTAGAGGATCCAGAGCATGAAAAGAGAGTGAATCAGAGGATCAAGGTAGCTTCCGTTTACATAATTCATAGAATCGTTTACATTTTGCTGTGTAAAGACTTTTATGGAGCAGAGCCGAGACCTTCCAAACAGCGCTTTCAAGACGTTCTTTGGGAAGCCACCTTTTGAGAATTACGGCTACGGTAACACTGACGTTGCTACTGGTTTTTGCTACGGCCAATACTTGAAAACGCACAATGTGAATCCCCACCGCGGAGGGAACCACCCTGAATATAAGCAGGTTTTTGATAGAGCTGAAATCCAGTCAGCCATAATTCCTTCTCGAGGATCTAGCTTACCACGAACACGACCAGATGACTCAGTAGTCTCACATTTTTATCTTTTTTTCTTAAATCACTCTGCGCATCAGGACAAAAAAATCAATGATGAGAAAGCTCGAAACCCGCTCACGCCTGAAAAATTCACAAAAGATCTTCAGAAAGGTATCGTAGCCCTGGATGCTAGCTTCAGAAGAGGCTTATTTACTTCATTTTTCAATTAGCATTCCCAAAACCTGATCTATCCAAAGCACCTTACTTTAACAGCAGAGATAATTCCCCATTACCCGTTCCTAAAGACCCGTAATTTGCCAATTTCACCTAAGACTTCTGAATTGATTGTCTGATTTTCAAGAGTAACAGCTGAGAAAGTCGCACATAACTTAAAGAAGGTCGAGGAAGCAGCTAAAATGAATAGAGCTTCTCTCCCATCAAGCCCTTTAAAGCCAAATCAAAGGGATTCGTCTGCAAGTGCGGGTCCTCAACAACTCGAAGCAAAACATAAATCCAATCTAAAAACTCCACTAAAAAATTCTACTAAAATCGAGGAGGTGACATTCGAAATCTCCTATATTCTACAATAATCCTCATGTTTTTTAGCAATCTACTGACTTTACAATAAAACAGCGCCCAAGCACCGCAAGGTCTAATGATATAAGACCCCAAGTCGTGAGAGCGCTCAATTTCGAAAAGGATAGACCCAGCAATGGAGCGGTCAACAAAGCTGAGAGTTCGAGGTAAATTCCCACGATTTTCTCAGATGTTTTAATTTTTTAGACTTGCCAGCGAATTAAAAGCTCGTCCAGCAACGAGCTCAGCCAGCAGCATTAAGGAAATATTCGGTAACAATAGGAAATAGCGATAGAATTAGCTGAGAATTTTCGCAATGACCGAAAATATTATTCAGCCTAATATATATCTGCATGTCTGGTCTTCATTATCTAATTTTCACTAAATGTGTTTATTCTCTTTGATAGAGAATATTTTTAAAAAATACCCTCGAAGCCCTTAGATATTTAGTTATTTGAATGTCCCATCAAACAACTCCAAAGCACAGCAGAATACCTTATGAAATTTCAAAGGCAATTAGCACGGGAAACAGTGACGCTCTGAGCAAAAGCTTAGCTAGTTTAAGGCTGGACAACAGCACAAAGAATCAAGTGTTATTGGAAATATTTCGGCAGAAACAAGTGGACAGAGCGCTCGTGCGAACAATTTTAGAGTATTTTTATCATTTTGACTGTGCAGTAGACTAACGAAACGATTTTGGCATATAATAGGCAAGGAGCTTCCCCTGATGTGCAAGATTATGACCGTGAATAACACCTTCAAAGCATTTAAACCTATAACCACGCAATATTAGGACCCACACCACTGATGACTGCTGCGAGAATAGGCGATAGTGAGCTGGCGGGCCTGCTTCTGAAAGCTAACTCGAAAATCGTTGATCAAAGAGACAGATACGGAAGAACTGCTCTATTTCACGTGATTGAGGGACTTCGATTGAATTTTGGTATAGTTCATGAGAGAACAGCGTGTGATGAAGCATTTCATATTTTTAGCAAATGAGAAAGCGGGGTCGTTAAGCAAAGAAACCGAGCATCATCGCTGCGCTAGACTACTCTTAGAATCTAACATTGATCCAAATATTTCTGACAGCAACGGTGGGTGAGTGGTTCTGAGCTTGTTGTCTAAACCCTGAATTAGGAGACACATGCCTTCATATCGCTTTTCAGCAAAAACAGTGGAGCATTGTGGAATTGTTACTGAAGAATCGAGCAGACCCGAACCAAAAAAATACAAAAGGTGTAAACTGCCTCGATATTGCTAGGACTTATGACGATGTACCTGATTCAGTCATGGATCTGTTGAAAGTCTCTGTAAAAACAATACGTTCTCAATTTTTTGTATTAAATTTTTTCAAGGCCAAAAATGCTAATGAGACTGAAACTCCAAAGAATTATTCAGCGACAGAGCAGCACGCTCAGCAGGACAACCGTTCTCAAGCTAATTTTTATACGTCAAATGCTATGCTTCCAAACCTGCAAGCTCAGCAACAAATGGGAGTCATATCAAAGAATCAGAGTTTCTTTAGTTCGACTCAAACTCAGGGAGCCAGCAACCAAAATATCTATTACACTAACCAGCCTCCTAATTCGAAGAGCACTGCTCAACCAGAAAATTTAGGGAAAAATCAAACGATGAACCCTCCTAAACCACTGAATTTACATCAAGTCCTTGTGGGATTTGGTGGAGAAAATCGTTTTCTGCAGAATACTGGGGGACAACATACAGGTCAGCAGATGGCAAATTTCCCTGGTGAAGCTGATCCCAAAAACCCGGCGAAAATCACAATCGATATATCTAATGCAAAAAGCAAAGAGTTTCTAAAAACTTTCGCTAACGTAATGCGTCTCTTATTATATAATTGTTATTTACAATGCTAAATTGATAGGCTGAGGTGATAGAGTACGCCATCAAAACCAAACAAAAAGACAACCAACAATTGGTAAATTATGAAGAGCTGCAGTAATAATATTTGAAAAATAACTAATCACTAGGGAACTCAACATAATACTCTGCTCCAGCAAGTTAATAAAGCAAAAGTGGACATCAACAACCAAGAGGTAAGACAATAGTCACACTCGAATTTATATTCCTGTGGTTATAGAAAGAATTATCAGACAAGGAGAGAAAAATAGCCGAGTTAAAAAACAAGCTTGCAACGTTGGAAAAGCAAAAAGCGATCAGGAAGAACGAAGCTGGATTAGGTTTATATTCATGAAAAGTCACGCATTAAGCTTTTGATTAGAGTATGTACTTTCTACTGTCGCAGAGAGAGAGGCTACGTGCGGGTCTTTCAAGCCAAATGAGCTACTGGTGGTCGATAAATACCCTCTCAGATCTGACATTGCGAAAACCCTGCATGAAGAAATCGAAAATTTTGAAAAAGCGGTCGATGTTATCAACGAAAGCAGGAAAGAGCTTTTTGAAACGCTATTTAGTGAGATAGAGTCAGCAATTCATAAATTTCTTCCTTACGCAGAGGTAACACTCTTTCTTATGTCTCTTACCCTATTTGAACCAGTGTCATATTTTCGGCTCACATGCGACAGGGCTTTGCCTCGAATGGTCTGATATGGACATCGTTGTCAAGCCGAATTCAAGCGGTAGCCTACAAGAGGCTCTGGAAGCGATAACGAAAGCTGTAGAAAATAAAGAATGGATGAAAAGCATCAATGTGATCAAATCAGCCACTGTGCCTGTGATAAAAGTCGTCTGTTCTGAGAAATATTTCAACAAGAGCGTCGATTTAACAGTATACGAGCAAAACCACAACGGACTTGAGTGTGTACAGCTTGTAAAATACTATCTTAAAGCATATTACGTGCTGAAACCGCTGGTGCTCGTCCTCAAGTATTTTTTGCATTTCCTCGATCTCAATAAAACTTATGAGGTAAACCTCTTTCATCCTCTCTCTAGTCTAATCACACGCGGTTAATAAAGGGAGGGCTGAGCTCGTATGGACTGATTTTAATGATAGTGTGGCAGTTACAGCAGCAGTTTCCAAGCAAAATTCCTTCGAACTTTACAGATACGTTTAATCTAGGCTCTTGCTTGCTCAATTTTTTTTATACCTACGGATTCGAGTTTGATTATGTTTCCAGGACAACAATTCAACCGACGAATCCCATGCAGAGTTTAGATGTCATGGCGACGATTAATTTGAACATCAATAGCATGTCTGCGAATTTTTATCAGATGAAGTTTGTGATACAAGACCCTCTCAATGCGTTAAATAATGTCGCACGAAGTACTTTTAAAATCCAAGGGATTAAGGTATTTTGAGTCTTTTTTCCAAGAATAAACTGAATTATTTACCCATTTTCAATAGAATGCGTTTGTCGCAGCTTATATTGCAGCTCAGCAGACATGCGTGTGTGGATATCATAGATGTTTTAAAGAGGTATCTACAGTTGTGGGAAATTTCCAAGATATTCTCAATCACAATTGCACGAGTGTGTTACGTAGAATTATGCTGGCGTATTATCCTTTCTTGCCTTATTAGATTTTGGCAAATTCATGTACTGTTCGTTTGATGATGAACTGAATCTCTGTGCATATGGATGTTGTTATATGGTAGAGAGGTTTTCGAAAAACTGAATTGCGAAACGAAAATGTGCTAGGTAGCAGCTAAATCCAACTGTTAGCTGCTTAAATGATTTGTATGGTCATCATATGTTGACGCTCTCGAGCAAAAAAATCCTTGAACAGCTGGTAGCTTGAATCTCTCAAAACATGTTCCAATAGATGGGTGTTTTTGGATTGAAGTGGGTTAGACACGAATAAAAATGGGAATGACAGAGACGCCTACTACATCTTCTCAAAATAGTAATCACTAGAACCATGCTTTTAGCATAATTAAATATTCACAGTCTGACTGAACTAAAATTATTTGGAATAATGTGACATCTTTAGAGAAAGTCTATTCATTTTGTTTTTACAATAATGCCGGAAGCTTCTTCATCTATTATTTAAACAACAACTTAGTCTTCTAATCGGATGGCATTTACAATAAAGATAAGCAGTTAATTTGTAGCATTTCTCACGATAATGTGAAAGTCCAAGCCATAAAATTTTCTTATCAATCAACTCAGCATTTCCATTCAAACACTTTAATAAACTAATATTCAAATGGAGATATCCTAGTTTTCTTGAGACGTGTCAAATGGAATATTATGCTGTCACAAGCTCGGAAGTTTTTGATCCTTATCACAAGATGATCACTACAATTATCGATAATCTCCCAAATCTTATGAAGAAGCTTTATTTTATGATTGAGATTGAGAAAGACTTTCAAATACTTATATCCATATATTATATATACATATGAATATCAATGACCTGGTTTCTTATATCCAGTTGTGAAATTTCGACTAGAAACTTCAAGATGAATCTTTCAAGAATTAAATCACTAATTCCAGAAATGTTATATATTTAATCAAAATTAACTTTTCTAAAGCTTGAAAGTCCCTTTTAGCCCTGCTGAAGATTTCGCACACGTCTTCATCACGATCACATACACAACAGCAGCTGAAGTGACAGCACCACCGATGGCTCCACCCACGATTGCTCCAATTTTTGCGGTATTCATGCCTGAGTCAGGCACGCAAATCTCAGTAGTGCTATTTGCACTTCTCAACGTGTAGTTAGATACACAGTCCGTACAAGTTAAATAAGAATCAGGATTAGTTTGGTTCAGGGCTTGGCAGCCAGTGCAATTCACAGGGCATATCACACATGAGGCCATGAGCAAGGTGTAGCCACTATCGCATTCGTCACAAGTATTGCCGCTCTCGCAACTCTTGCAGTTATCGACGCAGATGTTTACACATTTTGTGCCATTAAGTCTGTATCCTGAGAAGCAGGCAGTACAAGTCTCTGAGTCAGAGCACTCGGAACAGCCTGTTGGGCAATTCGAGCAAAGATTGTTAGTGCTAAGGTAGTAGCCGGACCCGCAAGTGTCGCAGCTGTCCGAACTCGTGCAGCTTATACAGCCAGTTGAACATTGCAGACAAGTCTTGGCTGTGTTATCGTAATATGTAGAGGCGCCGCAGGCGTCAGGATTTAAAGCGCAAGCACCCGTTGATTGAACTGAATAATTCGTAGCGCATTGAACACAGGTCGTACCATCTATACAATATTCACAATTACTACTGCAAGGATAGCATTTCTGGCTTCCTGAATCAAAGTATGTAATGCCTTTACAAGAAGTGCATTCTGATTGAGATGAACACGTTTTGCAATTTCCAACGCAAGCGTTGCATTGTCCATTTGAAAGATAATAGCCAGGCAGGCAAGATTGACAAACTCCATTGGCAGTGCAAGTTTCGCAGTGTTGAGCAGAACATTGATAGGTACAGACTGAGTTATCCAGCACATAACTCTGAGAAATACAAGCAGTGCAATGCGTCGCATCGGTACACGTTGCGCACCCAGTTGAGCAAGCCGCACATGCTGAGTTCAAGAGGTAATATCCGTTGCTACAAGCCGAACATGTTCCATCACTCGAGCAAGCCGAGCATCCTGCTTTACAAGCGAAACAAGTCTTTGTCGTAGTGTTTAGATAGTATCCAGCGTTACAGACATCACATGTGGCCGCAACCGTGCAGCTCTGACAGTTGCTTGAGCAAATCGGCGCGCAAGTGGTTGCGCTGTTGAAAACATAAAGAGTATCACAACCAACACAAGTCGCAGCATCTGTGCATTCATAGCATCCCAGCGCGCATGCCTGACATTGATTCGATGAATAGAAGTACCGAGGAACACAGGACAGACAAGCAGTTGCTGAAGTACATGTTTTGCATGGTGAAGTGCAGGCAACACAATTGCTTTGAGCTGTGTTAAGATAAAAGCCACTATTACAAACATCACATGTGTTCGGGAGTGAGCATGACGTGCAGTTTCCAGAGCAAATCGGTGTGCAATCAGTTCCGCTTGCTTGGTATCCAGGAGAGCAACTTGTGCAGACACTTGCACTAGAGCATGCACTGCACCCGGTTTTACAAGCAACGCAGGTAGAACCTGACAAATAGTACCCTGTTACACAAGCATTACAGTTGGTGCTTTCTGTGACGCAGCTCGCGCAGCCAGTAGCGCAAGCCACACAAGTTGGTGTTGAGGTGTCGAGGACGTATCCTGTCCTGCATTGAGTGCAAATCGAAGGAACTGAGCAAGTTGCGCAGTTAGTATCCGAACAGATTGGAACACAAGCTGAGCTTTGGAGCTGATAGCCTGAGATGCAAGCAGAGCAGCTGCTGCCACTAGTACATGAAGAGCATCCTGTCGAACAAGCTTGGCATGGAGGGGATGAAGCTTTGAAATAGCCTGAGTTGCAAGTATTACAAGTATAAGGGGTTGTGCATGATTGGCAGTTGTCAGCGCAGTTTGGCTGGCAGAGATTACTCACAAGGGAATATCCCGAGTCACATACAGAGCAACTAGTGGTTGAAGTACATGTCGTGCAGCCGGTAGGGCAGCTCTGGCAAACATTTGAAGGATTCTTGAAATAAGCACTGTTGCAAGTGTCACAAGTATTTGGAGTGGAACACGCTTGGCAGTTTGCTGAACAGATTGGAGTGCAAGCGCCGCTAGAAACTGAGTAGCCGCTTGCACAAGATGAGCAACTAACCGCTGATGAGCATGTGAGACAATTGCTTGAGCAGCTCTGACAGAGCGAGCTTGCATCCTTGAAGTAGCTAGAAGCACATACATCGCATGTGTTGGGGGTTGTGCATGTGACACAATGGGCAGCACAATTGATATGGCAAGTTCCTGAAGCGAGAGTGTATCCAGAGAGACAGCCGGTGCATACATTCGCAGATGTGCATGTGGTGCAGGTTGATAAGCATGCTTGACACAAAGAGGATGCAGTTTTGAAATAGCCAAAATTGCAGGTGTCGCAAGTGTTGGGAGTTGTGCATGATTGGCAGTTAGCAGCGCAGTTGATAGTGCATGCACCGCTGTTGAGTGTATACCCTGATAAACATGTTGTACATGTGGTAGGAGAGGTGCATACGGAGCATCCAGTTGAGCAAGCCGCGCAAGAACCTGAGTTAACAAAATATCCAGAATTGCATGTTTCGCATACGGTGTTGCTAGTTGGACAAGAGACACAATTAGCAGGACAACTGCTGACACATTGTCCGCCTGATAGAGAAAATAAACTCTGACACTGAGTACATGTGGTTGCACTGGAACAGCTGACACAGTTAGTGAGAACGCTACTGCAAGAAGAACAAGCTCCATTGTTCACATAATATCCAGTTTCACAAGCTGTGCAAACGTTAACATCGGTACATGCTGTGCAATGAGGTTGACATGCCGAGCACTGAGAAGCCGTTGGGGTTTGAGTAGCGCTGGAACAATCGAAGTTTGGACACATACAAACTCCATTGTAACTATTCACTTTTGGGAAAGAGCACGCACAACTAGGATCATTTTCCACCTAATTTTAACAAAAAGTGACAGGGTGAAAATCAAGAAAATGGTCATTGAGAGGTACTGTTGTAAAGCGGAAGCAGTCGGGTCCAATCCTACCGCTCGGGCAAGAGCAAGCTCCATCTGTACATGTTCCAGTTCCGGCGCAGGCTTTTGAACAAGTTTTTAGTTTGATAGCGCAGAAAGTATTGGGGTCTGGACACGTTAAACTTCCTCTCAAATCTAGATTATGCATTTCCATGATCTAATTCCTCTTTCAATGAATAGATTACTTGAACTTGTTGTGGCAATAGTCTGCCCTTTCGTTGTACAAGTAAATGGTTCAGTACCCACAAAGACCTTGACGTGATACGTATCATCTGATTGAAGTTGACACTAATTTATTTAATTGTTTTGATTATATGAGTGAGACATAAATTAAATCATACTTGGTATTGATAGCATTGCCCTTGAGCTGGATAGTCGTCGAGATTATTATACAAGATAGCACTCACAAAACAAGCGCTATCCGTGCCAAAGTGCTCGGGAGAATAACCGCCTGCTGTCCCTCCAGGCCCACAAAAACGGTTACTGTAACCTACAACTTTTGGACAGTTATCCGAGAATGAATCAGGTGCCAATGTCCCATTTCCAAAATAATTCCAGACAGAATTACTCAAAGTTCCAGTGCCAGTCCAGCATAATCCTGCAGAGTTTGCTTCCAAATCACATCCTTTGGCTGACGGGACAGCACAAAATTCCTCTGACTGTGCAACTAGCGGGCTTCCTGCAAGACATGGACCGGTCAAGAAATTGCAACCGGCGTTCTTCCCCCAAAAGAGTTGCTCAGCCATTGCGTAATTTGGCTTGTACCAACCGCTTACTTCAGCTAGAACGAGAGTCATATTCGAGACAGCCATTCTGTCTGAGGTTGAAGCCGTCATGAACTAAGTAGAATGTAAGTTGAGAAATTTCATAGCGAATTTACTTCATTTCCAAACCATTTTCGTTCCCAATGGACGCCCGCGCTGCCAGATCCGCCTTGATTCTCGAGCCGCACATAGGTGATTGAAGGGCAATTAAAATATGCTTGAGCCGCCTCGACGATAGTAGGATGCTTGAAAACAATGGTACTTACTCCGTCGATGGTCATCGCACTTGAAAAAGTACAGTTTATTTAAGTTTCGGAAGAGGAAGTTACTCAGTGACTCCCGTAAGAAGTGCATTGGTGGCAGGGTCTATATATTTGGTGTAATAGCTCTGGCTAAATACAAGAATGTGATGGATTTCGTGGAGAGTAACTGCTAAATTCCCGCTCCATTCGCTCTCATCAGAGCTCAAATAGTGAATATTGAATTCGCATTTGCCGATATAAGGTCTATGCATTTTATTTAGTGACAATTTATTCAATGCTTTTCGATTATTACCTCTTTGTGGTTGAGTCAGTAGCACAACCTCCGGCTCTTGCAACAAAACTGGCATCGGGTTCGTCTACCCAGGATATTATGAGGTACAGGTCAGTATTGGCAACAGAGTTTCCTCCAGTAATGGCCGAAGGAACCTGCATACTCTGGCAATGTGTCATAGTTGTAGGTGCTGCAAGGTTCGAAGTGAACTGTTTCACGCTATAAGTTTTCTGGATCCATTCTATCGCGGCCGGAACCAGCATATGTTTGATGTAATCGGAGTGTGGTTGAGTTAAATTCCAAAGATCTATACATTTTTCATTAATTCACAGGAAAAGGAAGAAAGTTTACGCGTGTAGTCAGCCTTGACTCTTATAGGTGCCCAATCAGCAAGCAGACGACGTCTAAAAGCGGATGATATTTGAATTCAGGATGAAAATTCATATTTTACGCAGAATTGTTGATTTCGTGCTCCATTCCTGAAACAAGAGTGATATTCATCTCGTCATGGACACATTTGTGCTCGTGCCTGTGCGCTACAGAAGTCGACAGGAACAGCAGGAGTATAAAACTGAAGTATTTGAAAGTTTCATCCTTTCTCATTTTTAGTATTTTGTTTATGAAAGTTTATCAAAATTAAAATTGGAGATACTTTTCAGGAATAAGTTTAGCAAGTTTAAAAATTTAACTATTGACTCAGTCCAAAAAGAAACAAAAACTGACGTACGGTTCTTCTGATAATTTTCATCGGGACTTCCGTCTAGTGTAGTTGTTGAGCTTTAGATGCGTTTCCTTTGGATTGGTATTTGCATCCCTCATTCTCTCAGAATAAGATTTAAGTTTGTTATATACTCACTACTGAAAATCAAGAATTTGAAAGGAAAAAAATTTCCTGGAGTACTGAAAACTTAGACAATAGCTTTTATGACTCTGGACAATTCTGGACAATGATGAAATTTAACAATCGGGTTGGTTGAATTAAAGAGAATCTATAATTAAAATCTCTTTTCGAAGAGAATTTTGTGTCAGAAGAATGCCAATCTTCATAGATCGCAATAGAAACGCAACTTTCAGCACATTCTTTGGGTTTGTGCATTGATCCTTCTTTTGAACTCGGGTTTTTAAGGATAAGATTAGGAACCGAAAATAAATTCAAGCGGGTTTAATGAGTTAATCCGTGATTCATTACAGCTTATTAAGGACAACTCGACAAATTCGATAGGTTCGATTAATTAAATGTGAATGAATCGGGTGACGGAGATCAAGTACGGCAGAAAATTTCGAGTAAGCTCGGATTTCAGAGTCAGAATATGGAGATTGTAATCATCAGAACCACATCCCCATCTGATGAGAGATGATGATTCATTATCATGAACAACACTTTTCCTAAGCTGAGTAAGAACGCTTAGATAATGAGACCAACTTTGATGATAGTTGCGAAAAATGATATCAAAGAAAGATTTGTTGTAATTTCTTTTTATTGAAAGCTTTCACTCGGGACAAGAGCTGTATTTGTAGCGATAGATCAGAGCAAATTTTTGATTATTTAGCGCGCATCAATTAGGTATCTAATAAAGTTGTAAATAGTTCAAGACATTCTCAACCACCCTTTATTTTCAAAGCATTAAACATTAAAAGTCAACAACTTTCGAGTATGCTAAAGATATTTGGATATGATTATGAAAACTTCTCGCAATACTCCAATTCTATTTTTTCACTTCTTCGTCATTCCTATCGCAGTACACTCCGTCTTAGGTATGTGTGCTAAATTCATTGTGAATTAGTCATATATTGGATGGCTTACTTGACTATTTGAAGGCAACTTACCAGCAATTTATCAAGTGAATGATTGATATTCACTATTCACCGATAACAACTAACTGCTATTTTTTTTTTTTCAAACAGATCAGTTTTGTTTTAAGAAACACAGAAAACAAGTTTCATTGAGAAAGAGTTTTAATCAATCTCAGGCCTACCTTTTCGAGGGTTCTCCTCATTTCTAAAGAATTAGTAGTTGTAACTACCTGAAGTTAATTTTGTTGTTTCAGAATGTTACCGTAATTAGACTTCCGGTCAGAGAACTTCACATCGGTCTTCTCAGAATCAAGATCACACGACACTTTTAATTAGAGGTAACTCATCAGAAATAATTTAAATAAAACCAAACAATACGTAAAAAACTTATGCAAGCTGAACTCTCTGAGAAGATAAAAAACGTTAAGTTGCTAACGTGTCAAATTTGCTTTGAAGCCATCATTCCGGATCAAAGTCTCCCTTGCAGTTGCATTTTCTGTGATGGATGTCTTACCAGTTGGATTGATACTCAAATATCCGAACTCAAATTCCAACAGTCTGGAACTGTCCTCTGTCCTTCACAATCATGTAAAAAGCCTTTCGATCCTTCAACCTTCATGCACAAATTGTCACCTTCAGGACAAAACAAAATCAATGACTCACTTCTTCGTTCCTATCTACTCAAAACAACAGATATTCGAGTTTGTCCAAACAATAAATGTACATATGGAGGTGTCATCGATCTGAAATCCAAATGTAAAGATCCTCTGGAATGTGATCTCTGTAACTATCGATGGAAAGAGAAAGTCCAATTTGGATTTATTGAGCAGATGTCTAAAATATTGATGTCTATCTTGTCATTCAATGGTGAGATATTCAGTGATGCTTGGGAAGAGATATTCACGAATAGATGTCCTAGGTGTGAGATTCCTATTTACAAGAATGGTGGTTGTACTCATATGACATGTAAAGGATGTAGTTATGAGTTTTGTTGGGTGTGCCTTCATAAGTACCATGGGCATATCCCACTCCTTTGCTTTTGGACATGTGTGGCCAAGATAACTATCGTATTTTATTTGTTCGCCAGCCTATGGAGTGTGCTCGGGTTATTCCATATTTTCTTTGCAATCGTTGTCTTCTTGCTGAAATTAGTGATTACAGAAGGAGCTACGATCGGAGTGGTGATTCTCATCAATGCAATCAGAAGTCAAATGAGATACAACAGAAACTATAACAGCATCTATCGTTTCACTCGAAAAGACAAGATAATCAGGTACGGATTGCCCACTGGAGGGATAGCATTGATCTGCTTTGGAGTGATGTTCTTACTTTGGTATTGGAGCTTTTTCACCTCCTACTTAATAGCGATAGCAATCCAAGCCTCAATTGTGGGGGTAGGATTCCTGACTGGTTGCTTATTGCAGCGTTGGATGTCGAAAGTTTACTAGCCTCTTTGCTATACATTGAAGTTATCTTTTCTGTGTGTGCGTGTTTTTCCTCCTTCTTTCACAATTGGTTTAAGAAATAGGCTATTTTCAATCCTATTCCATCTAATTGCCTAATAACAGCTTAGATGTATCAATTTGAAGAGAGACTTCGTTGATTCTAGGTTTTTTCTTTTTTGAACATTCATATTTACAGAAAATTAGATGTTTGCGTATTAGGCAGAGAGCTAATAACTCGTATTTCT
>ENA-UOTZ01001219-UOTZ01001219.1-compost-metagenome-genome-assembly--contig:-NODE-1219-length-18530-cov-17.869940_pt1 | contig 18530 bp, 16 predicted proteins | sample MGYA00238144_ERZ746983 | MGnify/ENA primary metagenome ERZ746983 (study PRJEB28759, sample SAMN06268863) | compost metagenome | isolation source: single cell | place: USA: California, Emeryville, Joint...
GCCTGAAGGCGCTGATAAAATCTTCATCGACTTGAAGTTTTTCATACTCATCATCCGAATCTCCTTTGCAATATTCAGGCGCCATAGGATCTCTAAAATAGAGGAAATATTCCGTCATTCGCTTGAGATGCTCCAAAGCTTGTGCTGCAAACTCCAAATCGATTTCTTTCTCTTTATTGATCACCACAAAGAATGAATACTTCACATCGACCAAACTTTCAATCGGAGGGAGTGAGAGTAAGTCCATGTGCTTCTTTTTCTTGCTCAAGGCACTTTTTTCTGCCACAGGCGTATTTTTAAACAACATTTCGAAAAAGTTCACATCCCAGGAACGCACAGACGCCGTTAAGAACTGATCGATTCTAACGAATTTTTCGTATTGTCCCAGCGTGATTGGAGCTTCCCCGATGTATTCAAAACTCACTTGCTCATCTTTCGAATTCTCATCCAGAGAAATTGCCATTTGCATCCCATCGAGGTGGTCATTCCAATAAACAAAACCAAGCGATCTCTCGCCTTGTGGAATTCCGTCCCAGGTTTTTGAAAAGTGTAGGGCATATAAATGGCAGGTGATCATCCTGCTTTCTGGATCACATTTGAAGGGATGTTTGAAAGGATCGAATGAACATGGTGGGTAGAATTTTTTAAATACGGTCTTTTGGGTAGTTTGATCGATTTCTTTTCGACTGCGAATTTTCTTTAATTGCTCCAGATACTTCGGGTCATAGTCATCATTGGTCTCTTTGTCATGCTGTAGGTATTTCGGGAAGAAATGCTCATCAAAGCGACCTTTCTCATACAACATTTTGCATGCTCTGAAAGCAGCAGAGGCTTGCGAATCAGTCTTCCGACTGAGGAGTTCTCCCTTCGCGAAAATTTTTTCGATGACCTGAGGAACCAGCACGAACGTTCGATGTCCCAAAGTACCGCTTTTGTAAGTCATTACTTGATTAGTCTAATGGCTAAAATTACTATATATGCGTGATGTATTTCGGCTGTGTTATCGCTTCTGAATATTTCTTATAGGAACTGCAATACAAAGCGAGTAACTCGATACTCCAATTCGTGTTAAGTCTTGCGCCCGTTTCGGGAATCACAAGTTCCTCGAATCCAGAATCTAAATATTTATTCGTTACTCTTGAAAGTAAAATTGGATCATACTCCGATCCAGCTTTGCAAGCTGTGTTTTAAATGCTTCTGAGTTTTGCCCCGACTTTCCGGATTCTTCCATTTTTTTGCTTTCTTCAAGGTACTGATTGACTGCAGTTTTCACTGCTTTCATCGTTACATTGAAGAGATTTATCTTCTCCTCGTAATCCTTTTTCTGAAGATAATTAGAAATTTAGTCTTATTTTGTTGTGGCTGTTTACCTTCTCTGGAGTGACAAAAATCATGTAGGTCGCGTTCTCTTTCCTGGCTCTTCCTCTGAGTTGTACGTAAGACCTGAGGTTCTCCGGAGGGTTAAACGAGATGACCAAATCGCAGTCCGGGATGTCGATACCCTCTTCGGAGACACTGGTCGAGATGAGAATGTTAATCGTTTTTTCCCGAAAAGCTTTTAATTTTAGCACTTGATCCTGATAAGTGACTTTTTTCCCAAGTAATTTATCCTGAACAGCAATCTTTTTTGGTGGACCACCCTTTGGCTTGCTGACCGCCATTGTTGGGTCAAACACATCGTCTACAGACACTTCGGTTTTCTTCTTTCCTTGCTCTTTTGTAGGTGGATTAAGGAAACTCTGATCCATAAACACTTCGCTTTCATTCAGATCTTCAGGGGCTTTAAATATTCTCTTCTTAAATTTTGGTTCTCCTTCCTTTCGTACTTTATCTCTTTGACCGATAATAAAATCACAACTAAGCTGCATTCCTGTTGTTGCTGCTAGAACCAAATTAGATCAGAACTGATATAAAAACATGCGATTACTTTGAATGTTCAAGAACTGGCTCATTCTTTCTGCAAGAAAACGCTTGGCTGTGAAAATTAAGATTGAATGCTGTTGTTTTTCTCCTTGTGGGCTCTGGTAGCTCTGGAATTTTTTAATAATATCGATGAGCTCTTTGAGTTTGGAGGAGATGAGATTTTCATTTTTTAATTGTTTATTGTTTTGGAGAAACACATCAAACGAGTCGACTAATCTTGTGAGAACTTCCTCGTCGTCTTTGAGTAGTTTTTTTGCAGTATTTTTCTTGGTCTGCAAGATTAATCGAATATCTTCAAATAATAGATAGAGTGGATATTCGCCTGTGGTTTAGAAAATAAATGACAGTTCAAGCAATTCAGCCTTACCCATCTCAGCAATAAGGGTCAAACAGTGGTAAAATATAATCTTGTGGAGCTCTCCGATGAGAGCTAGGAGCTCTTCGCTGATGCCTTTCCTAATTGCTGCTGATCTAAGTTTAAAATTTATTAGAACACTGACTCGTTCATTCATTGAGTGTACTCAAGCAATATTTCCATATGTTCTGCAAATTCTTTGAAGTAGGCTAATTTATCGCTCTGAATTTCTCTGAGAACGTCTTGGGTCGATCTTTTGTGAGCCAACACAACCAATTCTTCAATGTTCGCAGTGCCACCATGGGATGATATCAGCAGAGGGTTGTATAATGGAAATTTAGTCTTCGCATGTTTGAAGTCTGCACCTCCATCGCTTGTGAATATTTTGGCATCGAGATTTTGAATACTAAAGGAATAAAAATTTTGTCAACCCATGAAATCAACGAGACAAGAGGTACATTTCCTTCACAGCTTTTTGAATTTTTTCCACACTAATGGTTCTCGAAACCAGAATTGGCGAGGCTGTGGTGCCTATGATAAGTGGGCGCGGCGCAGTTGGGTCAGTAAATTTCAGTCTATATAAAGAAAAGTGAGCTCTTGTTAAAGATTTGAGGTATACCTGAAATAAAACTCATTCATGATGCTGTTGTATGGGTGGTTATCGTGAGCATGGTGGCACTCATCAAAAATTAAGGTGTCGATCTATAAAAGATATGAGGTAAGGGATCGCGAGCTGTGATTAAAAAAGAAATATTACATCAGACAGCTTTAAGTAGCCTCTTCTAAGAGAATTTAAGAAGCTTTGAGCGGTCATTGCATAAATATCTGTGTCTTTTTTCTCTTCTTTTTGAGGGTTTTTTCCACCAGGGTTCAAGTGATCAGGGTTCTAATCATGAGTTATCACCTTAAATATCATCAAAAGCTTACTGGGCGAAAGAGGCTCCAGAATTCTTCTCTGCGCTGTCCATGAAGAGTTAGCACTTCTGCATCGAGATGTTCAGAAAAAATATCTTTGAGCTGAGCGATCCGCGGAAGGTAATTTCTGATCTGCTCGCTCTGCTGCTCAACCAGGTTCAACGTATTTGCCAGAAAGACAACCTAGTTGCTCGCTGAGAAACCAATATTCAATAAAATCTTACTTTCTTCTTCTTCATGCACTTAGCGAGCCGATAGTAGAGTATCATGATCGTGATCAGAGTTTTACCGGAACCAGTGTCAAGGAAGATGATAGAGTTTTGATCTTTGCAAGCATCAAATAACTTTCTCTGATATTCTCGGATCACAAGAGGAGGACCGAGGTTCTTATTACTGATAACCTATAATGATTTAGGACACACTCAAAAGATTGAATCAAACTTGTTCTTTATTGCTATTATTCCTCAGCTGGAGAAGGTCGACATCCTCGTCTTCTTCTTGATTGGTTACCCAATTCCTTTCTAAGCCAAACAAATCAGTGTTTTCAGGTTCAGTTTTCGGCTGAGTAGGAATATCTAGTTCTTCATCTGAAGATTCAGAAGCAGCTTTCTCATCAAAGTCGATATCAAAGAGACCGGGTTCGTTGTTTTCTGTTTCCATCGATATTCTTGCCAATTAATAAAATTTATACTCTTTGTATATGTTGCTGCTATTTAAGCGCACTTGAATACTAGAGAGCTGTGGAGTTCATATTTTCAGATCAAAATTTTGAATACTAGGAAAGAATTTCTCTAGTTGTGATCGATGATTTCACTAGCTCACCTTCAAAAGCATGAGCGAAGTCGAAGGAAGTCCTTTCTTCTTGATTGTGTTTTAGTTTGTCCTGCTCTTTAGGTTGTCAGTGACGTTTCGAGTGATAAAGGTAATTTTTTGTACTTTCGAGCAGAAAAATGAGTGTTATTTTGTTAAACAAAACTTGTTATTGTCTTTGAAAAACTGGACATAGTGAAGAATCATTGTTTGGCACTCCAATATCCAATTTTTATGACATATCGATCAAGCATTCTTTATATTTTTTTTCACCAATCATCATGAGCTCTTTAGAAATGAACTGACTTAAGGATGAGTAAAGCTATCCTTTCTCATATTCCAAGTAACAAAATTGAATAGAGTACACACTACTTGATCCATCTTCTTTTCTTTTTTGATTTTTTCAGTTCTTGCTGCGGAAATTTCAGAGGCACTTTATCCGGAATGAGATCCAATTGGACGAGTTTGGGCTTGTCAAGAAAGATCATATTTTCATTTACTTCAATTGGGATCAGTATGTTGAAATTTTCGTTTTATCCTGTATACAAACATCACAAGAATGAAACAAAACAATCATACAACTACACTTAACTTAATTAGTTTGTCCTAGTCGTTTTCGAAGAAGTCGATGCTTTGTTTTGTTCAAATTAGAAGATTATTCCTTCTCTGATCGAACACAAATAAATTTGACATTTTATAACGCGTTCTATTTTATTTAGAACCAAAAGTAACTTATCCACTCAGATTTTATTCCTCTCTCAGAAAACAACAATCATTCACAAAAAATGAGCGATGAAGAATTTGTCGTCGAAGACTATAAAGGCTCAAATCAAAAAGCTCAGAATCCATTGGACGGATCTTCAAACATGAAGAAAAATTATAATGATCTCAAAAAACCCGCAGGCAATAAAGTATTGGATGGCTTCGACGATAGCTATCAAGAGAAAGACAGTCGAAAACAATTTCCAACGAAAGAATCTGATTCAAACCGTCTAAAATTTGACTCATTGGAGGTCGACAGCAATAAAAGAATTAGCAACCAGCCAATAAAGCAGATCGAAAAAGACCCTTACGACAGTCGTGACTTCGACGCCGATGATAATCAATCACATGTCAAATTAAAAGAGCATAAAACCCCAGATAAGCAGCAGCAAGAAGAAGAGAGCCGGAAAGATTTTTCTCAAAGACAAGAATCACCTTTTGAGAAAGATAAAAGCAGCCAAAATAAGGAAATTTTTGATTTAAAGCCATCAAACAGGAGGCACTCCAAGTAAATATACCATTGTATTGTATCTCATTACTGAACAATGATTTAGTTTAGCTTCCGAAAATAAAACAACCGATCCGAAAGATCTGCAGTCGGAAGTACAATTTTTAAGGTAATTGTGATGAAAATTCATTCGGTGTTGCTTATCTAATTTCGCTTCACAGTTTTCCTGATGACAAGACGAAAGACCAGAACCAGAAACTAAAACAAGAGCTGCTTATGATAGCAAAAGCATACGACCTTGCCTGCCAAAAAGAGATGGAAAGAAGGCGCCATCGCTCCAAAGAGGAGACAGAAAACTCCGAATTGCTACGTAATAATCCTTGGTTCTTCGAATTGTTGATGGTGCTATAATAATAGAAAAACAAAGTGAAATCAAAGGAAATTATGCAAAAATAGATACATTAAAGACTCAGATTATGACAATGAGGCGACAACTTGAGAATACTTATAGTTCTGATAAGTAATGCCTAACAATTTTTGAATAGAGAGATAAATGATGTGCTAATTAATTAGAGTAACGCAAAAAGAGAATGAACTGAAAGCAGGCCAACGGGAACTTGAAGATGTTCTGAAAGAAAGAGAGGGTCTCATAAAGATAAAGGCTGAACAAGGAAAAGCGCTTCAAAACTTGAAAAATGAAAATCTCTTTGACGCTAAAGTAGCAACTAAATTCTTAGATGCACAAAATTAATCCCATTGAAGTTGAACCAAGTGACTGAAGATCTGAGGAGAGCTAAAGAGCTGAACAAACTTCTCAACGAGCAAGTGAATCAAAATGAGAAAGTTCTCAAGAAGAATCACGAGAAAATTGTGGATCTAGAAGAAAGGTGCCGTGAAATTCAAGCAAAAATTCATCAAAAGAAAACTTTTGATGCTCAAAAAAAGCATGAAAAATTAGCAGAACTGAAAAATGAGAAGGGAGGAAAACACAAAGGAAAGACAACAAAATTAGACCCCAAGAAAAAGGAGGTGCCTTCTTTTGTGAATATTGATGTACAAGATTTAACTCCTGAGAAATAGTCTGAGACATTTGCTCTAGGTAACTGAAACGATGATCAAACAACTGGAAGCAAGGCTGAGTGAGTTAAAGGAAAAGAAAGGAATGCTTGAAAAGAAATTTGATGAGAATTATCGCAAAGCAGGCCATGATAGAAAGGAAATGGAATTAGAGAGCGCCAAACTACAAGCGATTATAAGGGAGAAAGAGAAGGTTCGTTAAAGACTCGATGGATTATTCGAAAATTAATCTTTACTAGGAAGTAAGACTGAACAACCTCCGTTTAAAAGAGATAAAGAAGTTGTCGTTTTTCAACGCAGGCAAGCGGGATGATGAACAAAGCGGTATTTTCACAATTCCTTTCATATTGGTTTTTACCATCTATTCAATAGGTTCCTTTGAGGTACCTGATGAGGAGTTACTGTCAGACGGTGAGGAAGGAACTGGCAGTATGGATCTTGATCAAAAGGGCAAAAGCTCGAAAAAGACTCAAAAACCAGGCCCGCAATCGAAGTAAAGATTAAAAATTTCATTGAAATCATTATTCGATTAGAAAGGGATCAGCATCGAAGGAGCTGAAGGGAAAGACCAGCGATAGAGTTGACCGACAAGATTCTGTGAACTTAAAATTAGAGCCTCTTCGAGACTTGCAAGAGATTAACAACACCGAAGATTCTCTGAACGAAAATTTCGATTACGATAGTAAAGGGGATGAAGAGCTATCGGATAAATATCAGAAGGATAATGAAAATCCGTAACCTCATTTATTGTTTGACGCAGACTAATTATTATGGGATGAAGGTTATACTCGAAACCCAATTTTACGAAGAAAGATTCCACATTCAAAACAGCTTTGGAAAGTTAAATATTTTGATAGCAATTTTAAGGGATTATGCTTATGCTAGTGTTCCATTAAAAGGATACGTTTAAGCAAGCTCCTATTTTTTCTTCCTGGTCATGAATATATAACAATCTTCAATTACAACCACAATAAAGATGTTATCTCTCATCTAATCTAATCGTAATAGTATAAGGTTAGAACTTTGTATTGGACCTTGCATAACTAATTATCAAAATTTTGTCAATAGATGCTGAAGCAACAGTACATATGTAATGAAATTTTTTATTATTTCTTTCAGAATTGTTTAAGAGTAGCAAGGAATCTTTATTTATGCTATGAAGCCATACTTCAGTTAGGGAATCATGATCGGATTCGCAGTAGCATGCGAGATTACTCTTGTTGCAAAGCTACCCACAGGCATCTCTGTGATTTTTAGTGTGTCCGCCCTGTTACCCAAACTTCCAAACTATAAAACATCGTGTTAAACATATACAACCATCTTAACTTACGAGCACGAAATCAACATAGTAGTCATCACTATGGTTGATAAATTTCACCACTGGTCCGTAAGGTTCTTCCTCTTTTCCAGTTTCTATAACCTTGTGCTCGACCTTAAGCTGCAAAAGTTGGGTGACTTGAGAGAAATGCAACAAAAAAGATTACTCCTGTTCTTTTTCCGAAATCAAGAAGACGTTCTTGAATTATTTTGAGCTTTTCCTCGCACTCAGGAGTTCTTACAGTCGCAGCAACAAGCTTATCCCCAGACCTGACGAAAATTGGCAACGCCTAGGTAAAACCGTTTATCAGAGCGAAATGCCAAAAAAAAACTCCTACTTCAAGGGCTTTAAAGCTTCTCGAGCTTCCATCCATGCAAACTAAGAAAGTTAACGCTCCTGTTTTTGATTTCGATCGCAAACTTGACCGTTTGATCTAAGATTCGAGAGGTTTGAGACTGTTTTTGAATGAAATCTTACTATAACGAGAGGGTGGGTGGTGAAACTAACGGAATATTTAACTGTCTGTCCCATGATTGTAGGATCGCTGTAAGGAAAGAGTTATTCACGCTTGTGGAGTGAATTAGTTACAGTTTAGGACCTTTTCTCCCATGGTATCCGATGAAGACGGCATCGGCTTTCTTGTCATCAGCAACTTCGAGAATTGTTTCATGTACATTTCTTCCTTCCTTTCTCTCTTTAAGGAGAATTTCATAGTAGGATGGATGGAGTTTAGGTAAGAGCTCCATTTTGTAGTCGTTCATTATCGTCAGGGGCTGCTGTTTATATGGAAGGTAGGTCTTTTTCTCATCAGTGACGGAGACTACGATGATATGATCTCTTTTCTCGACGAAAAAATCCTCTAATGCAGCCTAATGAAGGCTAAATGTTAAAACTAGAGACGGTATCTACATTGAAAGCCTCTTTGCTGGCGTCAGACCCGTCAACTGCAACTAACCATCTTTTTTCGTCAGCGCTTGATTCTACCATGTCTCTTGTTAAACTTGTTGAAAAAATTTAATTCTAATAAGAATTAAGAAATATCCAAGAGATATTATTGAGAATCCGAATTCTTAATTTTTTTTTTGTGAGAACTCGAAGGAATTTCCTTAAAGCTACTTAAATGAGTTCATAAATGATGACCTTACTTTCTGGAGAGAATTGGTGGATGTCTTTTTCTCTTTTTTTTTGACAAATAAATTGCAATGAGAAAAAAAGAGACGTGCTCAATTAAGAAAAATAGGTGAATATTCCTGTAGAAAAATATCGATTTTGAAGTAGGTCTATTTGTTGTAAGATTGCTTTTTCACTAGCGCATTGTCGCTTCTTGTGATTGCAGTTTAATCGCAAAGACTAAGCTAAAGTGAAGGACAAAGGTTCATACCCAGATATCGCGTGAGCGTTCTTGCTCTCGAAATTTTACATTCTGACACTTCTTTGCAGCCTTAAGATTTCTTGCCAAAAACTTTTTTAGTTAGATTTTAAGTCATCATTATGTGCCTCTGGAAAGCTATTAATCTGAAAGCAATTCAGAATCTTTTATAAATTGAATTCAGATAGAAACTGCTCAAATGTTTTATCTTTGAGACCTCTTCTAAAGTTAATATGACTAAAATGATATACGCAGGATGTCGAGAATCTTGGCTGCGATTCGTCCATTGACGCATAATAATATAATAAGAGAGTTCCAAGTTTTCTTTTGTTTTAGATTGAAAACGACTGTACCACATCAAAAATCTTTTTCAAGAGTTCTAGCTTCTTGATGTAAATAAACTTCTTTTGTCGCAACGTTCTTTTTTAGATCTTTCTGACTGGCCATGAATAATTAATCTCAGTCATTATTTTTCAAATCGAAACAATTTGAGACTGCCATTGCGCAATGTTTTTTAAAACAGTCATTTATTTATCAAGTCTGTGACGAGGCAAGACGAAACCTCTTTTGCTTGCTTGATGATGACATACTGATTACAACCGAAGGGCTTTGGGATTAAGGTCAAGGCGTGAGCCTCACCGTTTACAAATTCCGATTTTTTTTCACCAGGGTTTTCGACAGCAACTGAAATCAATTGAATCAGTTAGTTTATCATCTCTGGCTCTCTGGCCATACCATCAATTTGCTATTTTTATTTTCACTGCCTTCGACTTAAATATGGTCTTAAGAGTTTTGAAAGAAGTTTTTTAAAGCTATTTTAATAGCCGGTATACTTATGTGAATCATTATTTCATAACGACTCAAATTGGAGTTGGTTGCTTGAAATAAATTAAATGTGATAACCTTGGAATTCATCTTCTTAAAGAACGCTCTCTGGAATGTAAATCGTTCAATTAGTTCAATGAAAAAAGCAACGCAGCTTTCGCTCAGAAACTGTTCTTAGAAAAACAAAAAGTCAAAATTGCTTTTGTGTAGTTTGAAACTCGTTCTCAGGGATTTGGTAAAAGTTAGAACTCTAATGACCAAATCAAATAATCCCTCTCTAGTTTTGCATTTCGTTGTTTGGAGGATATATCTTCTACGTAATAAAAATTTTTGCAATTCTTCTTTAGCAGTAAAGACACAAGCGGGACTTATGTTCATGAAACTGCCAGTTTGATAGAAACTAAAGCAGTTTGATAGAAACTAAAACAGTTCCTTGAGCTAGATTGGGAGGACTAGCTCATTTGAAATTCATTGCTAACTCATTCAAATGAAATTTGGTAGTTCTAACTCCAAAAGTCCAAATTAAATGGGAATTTTTATAACACCTAAAAAACGATTTACATAAGTAAAGGATTAGCACCTCAACTGAAAAAAAGAGAGCTCATATTTGTGAAAAAAAGCATGCAGAAATCGGAAAATGAAAGCTTGCACATTTCAGCCAGTCAGTGCGAAACCACTCACCCTCGAGACATCAGTATTTCAGATGCTTTGAAAGTTCCTGTTCAGAGGGTCGATTTCAAAGAGCTTTCGAATGAGTGTCAGTTCAAAGTCCCTTCCCACAAGGTACTCTTTGCGGACCAAGATAATCAAGTGGAAGTAAAGCACAATCTCTCAGATATAGGTCAATTAGTCTCGCATAGCCGAATTAGAATGTCAAACGCCAGAATTGACCGTTTGTTCTACTTATCGAAAAAGATTTCGAAATGGAGATGCTTTAATCGTTTTTCGTTGAGAAGATCACTCCAGCGAGCGTTCCCGTCGAGATCTCATTCTGGATATATGATAAGAAAAAAAGAAATAAAATTCCTCCAATATTGGAGAAAAGCTGCTAAAGAGGCTGACAACAGGCAATTTTTAAGTAAAAGTTGGATGCACACTATCTTTGATACTCAGTCAGAGAATCAACAAATTATGAAAGCTTTAAAGCTAAATCTGCAACAATTATTAAACTGTCATTCTTCAAAACGCTCTGGATGGTTAAGAGGGCATAAGTTTCCAATAATGAGAAAATATTTAGCACGTGTCCATCACGAAAACTTCTTAACTAAACGAAAAGTATCTAGACCAAGAAATCTTGAAGAGGAAAACTTTAACAAAATTTTCTTGAAAGAGAGCTTTCCGTCTGATTTTCACTCGGATTCTAATACTTTAAGCACTCACCAGTTAGACTTGGATGGCCCAATATTGGAAAACTCGAATAAAAACGCTTTGCAACGCCATCCAAATTCTGTGAAAAATTCAAACGTGATTCAGTCTGTTCTCGCTGCAGAGCCTTTAAAAGAAAACCATAGCAATCAGAGTCTTTCGAATCAACAACAAATGGAAATAGTAAGTGGTGAAAATCTTACAACGTCTCAAAGAAATAGACTTGCAGATCTTGATAATAGACTTTCAAATGTAGAAAATGCGTTTTGGGATATGATCCAGAGTGTCAGACAGATCTTAAATTGATCTTGTTATATTGTGAATAGTAAATATTATATGCTATTTTTGGACCAGGTCGGTCAGCCTCCTTCAGTCGCCAAACCCATCGATTCACATGAAACCAGCTGATTCATATATATATAGCGAAAATTATGTATTTTTCGTTATTTACATGTAATGCTATAATGCTATAACTCATAGTTAAATGTATTGTTTTAATTTTCTATAAGAATTCCCAGTAATTTCCTCATTTTGTTGTTTTCTTCACATTAATAACAAAACCCCTAGAATAAGCTCTCTATTTTTTCAGAAAAATATGTTGCTTACTTTAAATCTTCCCACATCTACAATATCCTCTTCTTAATTCAATTTATTTTTTTAATGAGTTGTGAGGATGGCAAGAGATGACAGCTCGAAATAGCTGTATTCGTGCTTTGTTTAACCCAAAATCTAAGCCAATTTGAAGGTAAACGAAGACACTCAATGAGACTCATTCTATAATTAGTTTAATTCGGATTAGCATTCCTTAGTTTAACTTTGAGTTGAATCAATCAATTATATACATACAATCCAAAAAAACCAATTTTATCATGTCAAAACTTCGTGGTCTCGGTATTTGCTGCGCTGTGACCTTTGGTCTCATCGCTGCGGTGCTGGTTGGCTTCTCATTCTTCTCCCACAACGCCCTACATAGCGTCCTTTTGTCACAGGCCAAGGAGAGTGTTCTTCTCACCTCTGCCACCTATGATCAATGGGGAAAAATTCCCGGAAGCACAAACACTTTCGTGTATAAGAACTTTTCCTTCTTCAACTTCACGAATCCTGAAGCTTTCGCTTATTTCAACCAAAGTGCTAAGTTCATCGAGACGCCTTCTTTAGATTATCAAGAATTCCAAAATTTCCTCAACGCAAACTATACGAAAAAAAACAGTAAAGGAGAACCAACAGTTGTTGAGTACTTCTATCAGCTGTATAATCTCCCTGTCAACACGACCAATGACAAAGTGAACAGAACAATTGTGAACTTGGGTCCAATGGGAGTCTGGTACTCTATTAGGACCATTACTGATGACTTTATTGGAATAAATGCGTTCTACCAACTCCAAGACGGTATGGTGAGTTCCCTCTATGCATCTATCCTGGCTCAAGGTATCCTGGGTCAGAACATGCCTGATCAAGCAACTTGCAATGATCAAATTCTCAGCAAGTTATCCGAAGAACTTTCCCCTGACCAAATGAACGCGATTTGGAGTGATCCTCTGTACGGCATGGGCAACCAAAACACATTCCCAATCTGGACGCAAGCCGCATTGGAAGGTCCTCTTTCGGGTGCTGCTAATCTCCTCAGAGACTACTTCCAACTCAGTGTGAGTCAAATCTCGCAAATCTTAGGCAATCCTATGCAGACTTGGATTACCATGTTGAACGGGATTCTGAAGAATTGGTGGAATTGCCCGACCAACCCTTGTGATCCTCACTACCTCGCTGCATTGCAATGGTCTCAGCAAGGAGTCACGATGAACCCACCTGACACTGGTGGCAATAGTAGCTCCAACGCAACCAAGCCAACGCCATCTATTACCTCATCAAACAATACTGCCGTGGGATTCCCTGAAATTTCTTACTTCCTCAAGGACTACCTGCTTAAAAACAATTTCACTGGCAATGTGACCAAGTACGAAAATCTCTCTAACTTCACAATTGAGTTAGGCCTACAAGTGCTCAATGGAACTCCTACTCCTCCTTACCAGTATTGCGCCACAAATCAAAGTCTTCTCAATCTCAGAAACTACCGATTTGTACTCGACACCGGAATGCAATGGGAGCAAAATGGCGGCTCGCTAGACAACCTCACTGGTCTTGCACCAATTCAATCCAGATGGAATCTGGAGTCTCTCGAACACGCTTACGTTTTCTACAAATACTGCGACTATTTCGTTCACGAATTCGCTCTCGTATATTCGATGAAAGGAACAAAAGGATACGTCGGATTGGGAACAATCGCGTCACAGGCGATGTATCAAAACTTCATCGCCCTTCAAAAGGTTCTTTTTGTTGACTACCTCGCTCGTGCTATCAACGTCAACATCACGACTGACCAAATCGGCTGCAAAGAACTCATGAATAACTCTTTTGCTGGTGTCAGTGATACCGTCTTAAACGCTACCTGCTCTATCCCTCAGTTGCAAAACTACGATTTGGAATCTATCAAATTCCTTGTCACAGCTTGCAGATACGAACAAGGAGACGCATACCAGACTTTAATGAACAGCGCTGGACTTACTAAGCAAGACATGATGGGTCTGTGTCAAAATACTGATGCTAAAACCTTCGGTCTGTACTTCGCGTCTAACCAAGCCTTGCTTAATCAGTTCTATAAATGCTCGAATATCTCAGACACCTGTTCAGATTTCGAATTTGCTGCCAAGCAATGGGGATCTTCAAACATCACTGCCAGCCTCCCTCCGATCCTACAGAACCAGTTCCCAACTAACAGCACGTTAACCGTTGCTGACTTTTACCCCACCATTTTCCCAAAGGCTTGGGAATACCTCCCTGTCTTAAAATACCTCTCTCCGAATTTCCCAGATGAACCTTTGACTCCGTTGAATTACACTCGCTGCCAACAGCTTCTCAATTTCCTCTCAATGTTCAGCGCAACGATCCTCCAGAGAGCTTACCTATTCGATTTGACTGGACGGCTCCAAAACTTCACTCAATTACTTGGTTTCGAAAACCCTGTGCCTATTCTCACCTATCTCCGATACCTCGTTCTCGAATTTGGTCTGCAAGGACTCTCTCAAACACGAACAGGAAACGCGCTGCTTTGGGGATATAGAGACCCATTCTTGGAGCAGGTGGCGAATACCAGCGTTCTCATGGGCGGAGATCCTTCCACCCAGCCTGATATCAATCTCGCTGGACAAAACTCATCCGTTGAGGACGCTATGAAATACTATCAACAAGCGGTGTACACAGGAGCCGGTGATCCTGCCAAAGTTAAAACGTTTGCTGAACTCCAATACTTGCCTTACATCAACTTCAATAACACTTACTTCGATGGACTTGAAGTCAAGCAAGAGTTCACGACTCCTTGGGCAGAGAACATTCCTCTGGCGGGTTCAGATTCATCCCTGAATCCTCAAGGTTTGACAGAAAATTCATCGATATGCGTCTATGTGAATGATTTGTATTTCGCTGGCAACAGTACTTGGTCAGGTGATGTCTTGGAGCTCCACGGTTTGAAGACCTGGAAATACGGAATCAACAACAAGACCATCTCGAATAAAACAAACAACCCTGAAAACGCGAAATATTACTTCGATCGATACAATGGCGCGATCAACATCTCTGCTACTAAGAGATTGCCGTTGTTCATGACAAAGCAATACTTCTTGGATGCCGACTGGTCATTGGTGAGTGCTGTTGAACTTTACAATGACACAAACATGACGCAAAGAATTTGGCCATCCAGAGATAAGGACCTGGCGATTTATGTTGAACCTACCACTGGTGCTGCATTGAAAGCCGAACAGCGCTTACAGGCTAATGTGTTCTTTGATCAAGATGAGCTTTTCCCTAATATCAAGCCTTCTATGCTGCCTTTGTTCTATATTTTCAGAGGATACGAGTTCCCTGAGAAAACTGTGAATGATCTCTTCGGGCCTTTGAAGATTGGGCTTTTCCTGATGAACAATGGAATATACATCTTCTTGGGTGTGGGATTGTTCCTTCTCGCCCTCGCGCTCATATGTGGTTTCTGTTGCTGTAAACCTAAGGAAGAGAAAGAAGAGAGATCATGGTTCGAAGAGCACCCAGAAGCGGACAAAGTCGAAAATGATGATGATAGCAAGAGTAGCGCGCTTCTATCACACAACGCTAATAATAGTTCTACACACCAAATTTAAATAATGGAAGAGAAAACAAAATTACGCTTATCCTTCATATTGAATTTAAGGACTGGCGTATGTCTTAGTTAAATGATTCTTCTCTAAGATTCATAATATTATCATCAATGATTAAATAAGATCTATATAATTGTCATGAATGAGTAGTCAAAGAAAATAATGCACATTTTGCCTCGTAAACGCTCTTTCAATAGATAAAAAATTAATTTTTCTGGGGTATGATGGGCGGTGTTTCAAGTTATTTGGAGCCGTAGAGGTAGTAAAGGGAGAATAATTACTTCCCTTTAGCTATGTTTTTATGATAATATCAACTGTGTTATAGTGACATTAGGAGTTATATAAATAAATTAAACTGACTTTCCTTGAAAAATGGTGTATTACCGTCCAAGGGCTTCAACCATTGTGAAGAAATTAGTGTGATTGCAATTTCATTTTCCCTTTTCACATTGCATCTTTGGATCTTAGAAAATTCGAAGTATCTCTCATAATTAATTCGAATAAAGGATTAGAACCGCACCAAGAGTTCATGAAACAAGCAGCCCAACTCGCAGGCAAGAAGCTCTGCTTGATTGGCGGAACGGGATACATTGGATCAAACATCGCAATTCAAGCCCTGAAAATGGGAGCAAAGGTTGTCTCTGTTTCAAGAGGCGGGAGACCTGAAAAATATATTCCCGGATATGACGACATTGAATGGATAAAGGGAGACTCAATGAACCCAGCTATCTTCGAGAAACAGCTCAAAGAGTCCGACGCCGTCGTACAGTTAGTTGGAACGCTGATTGACAAGTCCATTACGAGTTTAAAGAAACCTGGAGAAGAAGGAACTTATGAACACATGAACCGAGAAACAGCCATCTCGGTTGGCAGGAAGCTCGAGGAAATCGGTGGGAAAAAAGTTGTCTTCTTCTCCGCCGCAAGTGCGCCTCCATTGCTTAGAAGATACATAACTACTAAAAGGGAAGCAGAAGATTTTCTTTTAGGATTGAAGAAAACTAAAGCAGTCATTCTAAGACCTGGCTTTGTCGTGAGCAAAACTGAGAAAAAATTCTCCGTTGCTGCTGGAGTTGGAGTGAACGCTTATGCTTATGCTTTCGATCTCGTGAAGAAAGTGGTGCCTGAGAGAACGATCCCTGGCGATTTTTTGAGAAATTATTTTGATATGGAGCACCCAATTGAGCTGGACGCGGTCGTGATTAGTGCGATTGTCACCGCTTTTGACAAGAATTACGATGGTAAGATATTATCAAATAAGGATATGGAGTATATCCATGAATTGTATCAGAAGCATGGATTTGAGCCTGGCAAGTGAAGTAATTGTTGATTAACTTCCGAATTTGCATAATTGAATTCATTTTCATGTCAGTTCAAAGAATCAATAGAATGAGATGAACATAATGTGATTCATTACCCATTGCTAATTGAGGCTTTTCTCGCTTGAAAATATCTATTTATGGCGTTATGGTATTTTGGATCCGAATAATTGAGAAGCAACAAAAATATTAGAGCTCACTTAGAGATCCTTTAGGCAGATCACTGACCAACGATTTGTTAATGTTGATCATAAATTCTGTTGGATCTCTTTTGTTGGGCTCAACAGATGAGCTCTTTCAATTTGAAGGAGAGAGCTATATAGGTTTTTTTTAGAAATGCTTAGCGGAAAGAAGCTGTTGATGATAGATTTATCTTTCATCGTCAGGAAATACTTGTACTAAATCAAATTCAACAATGCCGCACTTGAATGCAGGCATCACTGTTGCTCATAAGCTATGACAACAATTAGAAAAGCTCTTCAAGGATAGTTTTTTTTGTTTTTAATGTAATGAAGTTAAGAATTTCAAAGATCCTGAGAGCTTTGATATCAGCTGAAGAAACTGTGTTCCTTTAGATCCATGGACTGTAGTTTGTGATTTGAGTTACTTACAATCAAAATACTACTTATCTAACTCTTTCTAAAAGTCTAAAAATTGACTTATTTACTTCTTCGCAATCGCATCAGAACTCAGATAAAATTGACGAATCAACTTATAATCAGAGAAAGTGAGTTAATTAGAGTTAATTTGAGTTTTTTGAGGTTTTTAGTTCTAAATTTGGATACGTTGCATTTAATAAGCTATTGACCAGTTGTAAAAAGCCAGTTAATTTATTACTCATGAATAAAGGAAGCCCCGATGACCTATCAAGCCCACTTAGTGGTGGATATCTAGCGGACCCTATCGACTGGGAAGAAGGAAAAATTGCCTGCGGTGGCAAAGCGGAAGTTTTTTTACAAAAAGTTGAGGATTTCGATAAGAATCTAAACAAAGCGGTTAAAGAAATTTACAATGGGTTGATGAAAGACGATTTCAGACTTATCAGGACTCATATCAGAAACCTTTGTGCTTCTTTAGCGTATAACCTATAGTGGGAGATTTATTCGTTGACGACTACTACTACTTTTAGGTTTTTGCCTCTTCATCCTCTGCGAAAATCTGCAAAGAACCTTCGCAACAAATGCGAAAAGACTCCGTTAATTGAGGATAATGCCCTAAGAGACAAGATTGTCGAGCTTCAATATGACACGCTAAAGTCTGAACAAAAGGACATTGCGGAATTGTGTTGTTTACTGATAGAAGACTGTAAACAATTCAAGATAAGTCTGGCCTATAAAACTGACACAGAGCCTGATATTTTCCTGATAGAGCTATATCGTAAGAGATATTTCTTGTTGAAATTATTGCTCCTACTTCCCTTCTGATTCTCCTGACCACTATTCTTTATCATTTGCTAATTTCCCGAATTTTCTAGAAACTGAGATATCGAAAAAATACCCAATTTCATCGACTCCTTGCTGCCGATGTATGATTTTCTGATCCCTGTGAATAGAATGTTCATAAGAAAAGTGAAGAAGTTCAAATTAATTATGTAAACCTTATAATTGTTTACATGGGATGTTATATATATGTTTGTAATATTAGGTGAACTCAATCGATGAAGATCATACCGATCAAGACTCGGAGCTTAGGCCAGCCAAAAATGACACACATGGAAGAGTTGTATTTTTCATATGAAGTTGTTAACATTAAGGCTGGTTCAATTATAAATATCTATATTCTCAATATAAAGCTTTTCAGCAGTAGTATTTGAGTTTTCCACAAACAATAATCTCTACAGCAAATATGAGCAGTGATTTAAGG
>ENA-UOTZ01001220-UOTZ01001220.1-compost-metagenome-genome-assembly--contig:-NODE-1220-length-18530-cov-14.543922_pt1 | contig 18530 bp, 10 predicted proteins | sample MGYA00238144_ERZ746983 | MGnify/ENA primary metagenome ERZ746983 (study PRJEB28759, sample SAMN06268863) | compost metagenome | isolation source: single cell | place: USA: California, Emeryville, Joint...
CAACGTATTTGCCCTTCCAGCCAGTTCATATGCCTCAGAAGAGATACATTAAACAAAACCATCTACAAACCCTAGAATTCTCAACCCACTCGCTTCTGTGTGTCTCAGAAAATTTTTTCCGGAGATGCATCCAAATTTTCAGCATACATGCCAGAAACAATTCGAAACTATGCAAAATTTCAATCGAATTCCCTATCGCGTGCTTATCTTTTAATATACTTTGTTTGCTCTCAAAGTTCTTCACAGCTCAAAAGGACCTTAGGCAATTGGAAGTCAAGATATTATTTTTACAATCCCATGTGAAAAATCTTCATTATCTTTTCAGAGCCTTTCGAAAGCTGGGAACTCTTGTGAGTCTCAGCTTAAAGACACCAAATTGCTCAATATCTTCTAATCAATTACCGAAGTTAATGCATCGACTAAAGCCGTTTTCTTTGCTAAACAAATTGAAGGCGCTGAGTCTGGACTTCTCTCATAACAACCTCAGGGATGTGGATATTAAGGAATTAATCATTGAGCTTGGCAAGCTGAAAAGCCTTAAATCGATTCATCTCAACCTTTCACACAATATTTTTGGAAGCAAGGGTCTGGAGAGTTTGGAAAAACTACGGAAGGAGTACATTGAAAGAAATGTAGAAGCAGATATCAATGTGAGTTTCAATACAAGAATGAATTTGGATGGATGTCAGGTATTCTAGTTTAGATAATATGATTGTGGATGTATATGCAGTATCACTGTATGAACGTGCTTTTTAATTTACTTGCTCGTAGTGTATTGTTTAAGACAAAAACTCTGAAATTGATTGGTTTATCATTATATATCTTTGAAACTTCTTTGCGTGTATTTCTTAGAATCGAATTAATTGATGGAAAATTGCTTAGTTTTGGAAAAATGTAGTACTAAAGAATGATTTATGGTAAAGATAACCTATTGAAAGATTGTTCCAAAAGAAGTGATATAATTAAAAATCACCCAACTTCAACTTTGAGAGCAAACCCCTTGAATTAAAAATTTGGTGGTGCTTATCACCTATTTCTTTGGAAGCAAAAATATTTCTGTACAAAAGCAATATCATTTGTGAACAGAAACAGTCGATTAAGCCATCCAGCTCGCTGATAAACTTCATACGATGATAGTTATTTTAACACTTTACGTTCTGAAGGAAACTCAAAAATTTTTGTCGTATGCTTACTTAATGAATGCTGCAAAACTCTTGATCTCATGGAATCTTAGATAAGTATAGACCTATGTGCTCAATGTATTACTTCTTGGTAGATGAATCTCAAACAAATCTTTCACAAGCTCATGTTTTCGATCATTATGACAAAAACCTTTTAATTATTTTTGATAAATTTTCGCTTAAACCAAAATTAATATAACTTGGCTCCCAATAAAATTTTAATCGAAAGCTCCCTATGTCTCTTTCAAGAATAGAAGAAAACAATCACCTCTTCCTTACAAACGTTGAGGCCACGAGCTCTTTGAAGAAAAAACGGCAGAGCACGGAGCTCTCTCTTAATAGACAGTCCACTTCTATGACAGAGATGAACTTTACCAAATCCTCGACGGGCGAAATGAAACATACACTCACAAAAATTTCTGATGAAGCCCTCATCGAAATCCAAAAGAGTCATAAAGTTTTTAAATACCAACTCAATTTCGACTCTCCCAGGACCCAGAAAGCGTTGGTTAATTCGAACTTAATTCCTGAGGAATGCATTGTGAAGTTACATAATTACTTCTGCTTGCATAACTAATAAATTTCGCAGGGAATATCAAGACTTTTGCGATGAAAAAATGATTAGCGATGACTTAAAGAAGCACCGTTATATTCACCACTTAGATAAAGTCTTTGGTGGGACATTTTCTCATAATCCATAATTTATAATTGCTATCGTGTAGAGCTAAAGAAAATCGTCATTAAGGAGAGGAATCGGATAATCAGAGAGGAGAGAATGAAAGAGAGGAGGAATAACCTCTCTTTGAATGCTCCCACCGAAGACAGTGGAAGGGACCTTTTGAGACACAGCTTCGGAAGCGCTAGTGTCCATAGTCTTCCTGTGGAACAACAATCGGAGTTTGTGCAGAGGAGAATCCAAGAGAGGTTTGATAAGCAGAATAAGATCTATGTGGTAATGCACTCTCTGTCTTTAGGACGGTCTTTACCTAATTTCATTTTTAGAGAGCTGGATTGAAGGTGTTACGCGATCAAATTATCCGTCAAATGAAGCTTAAAGAGTGGGAAGATAAAGAAATGGAGACACAGCAAAAACGGATTAAACTGTCCCTTGAAAAGGTAACATGAGGGATCATTCGGGTATTTATCACAGTTATTTCACAGAAAGCACAGAGAGAGGCCCGGATGAAGCAGGTCGCTGAACGACGAGAAATCTATCGAAGTCAAGAACAGCAAGCAGCGGAAATGCTAGAGAAACAAGCTGCTGAACTGCAAAATGATTTGCTCAAACAGTATAGAAATTTTTCCGGATTTTGGCTGAGTATATTAATCACGTGAAGAATTCAGGCGAGATTGCAGAGAGAAGAACAACATAAAAAATACCTTGAGAGAATGGACCAAATCAGAGAAGCGAATCGCTTAGAAAGAGAAAACAAACTTAAAGAGCATCGTCGCGTAAAGTCTCTCGTGAGTGATCTGCTGATTTTCCGATTAGCTTGAGAACGAAGAAATAGATTTCAGACTCCATGTCCTTGAAGAAAAAGGTTGGAAAGTGCTTAAAGATAAATGAAATAACCTCCTTTGACAATATATTAGATAAAGAGATAAAGGAGAGAGTTGAATGGCTGAAACATGAAAAAGCAGAAGAAATCAGTCAAAAGCTTCAAATTATCGATTGTAATCGCGAAAAAGCCGTGCGATACCTCACCGAAGAAAAAGAAAAACACATGAATAAAATGATAGGCAAATTCCAACGCAATGAGCAATCTCTGGTGATCTTACCGTGCTGAACTTGATTGATTATGATAACGACATTAGATGCATCATTTTGAAAGGGTCCAGACAGATATTCAGAATAAACGTTCACGTAACTTAGCCAGAAAAGGGCGGGCAGCTCAAAACTTGTCTCAGCTGAAATTGCTTGAAAAGTATAATGATTTGCTTCTCCTTACCAGATTCAATCTTTCAAAGGATTAAAAGGGATGAGTTTGATCAGTTGGTGGAAGATGAGGAAAAAAGAATGAACGAATTTAGGGTACGTGCTGTTGTTATCTTATTTTAGCGTTATTCGCAACCTCTAGGAAAGTCAAGCAAAGTTGGTTGAGGAGAAAAAAGAGCAGAATAAACTGAGAATCGAAAATGCATTGAATTCTTATGACCTTGAGATTCGTAAATCGGTATAACTTGTTCCTCATGAAGCTGCTGATAAAACTGTATTATTGGATTTATAGTTTAGAAAAGGGGACAGATTACTTATCAAGCACAGCCATCTTCGCGACAAGTACCTCTTATTGCAAAAACAACATGAAAGTGTTCTGGATACTGTAATTATCAATATCTAAATGAAATGATCTCAAGGCTTATAGGTGAGGAACACAAGCATACACAAATTAGATGCAAGAGAACAGCTCTGGCCAAATATTATTAATTTGAGCAGGAAAAATTATTGCGAGTCTACTAGGAGCAAAAGCCTCCAGAAAGGAAAGCAAACAAGCAATGTGGAGGAAGTTCTTGGGTAATAATGATCTTTGCGGTGTTGATCTAAAGCATTCACACGTAGTTTGCTCAAAAATACATCTGCCATGCTCATAGGCAATGAGGAACTTCATCAAATAATGGAGATAAAGATGAAAAAAAGAAAAGAGTCTCCAGCAAAGACTTTACCAACCAAAGAGGGTGATAGCTCGCCGCTGAAAGCTGTGGCTTAGCGCTAAATAATCAACTGAGGAACAGCCAGCCCCTTGGGCTTGGAGACTAATGAGGGTAAAAAGAAGACAATATAAAGATGCGCAAACTTTTGAGTTATTAGTTCGCGGATTATCTCTGTTTATGATTTGTCGTGAGACTCATATGAGGAAATTATTTTCCATGGAGAAAGATATATATCTGAAAAATTCTGGATATGCGTCTTATTACTGCTAAAACAGATCTTCTATTGCTTATCGTCAAAACCTTTGGTTCAATAAATTCAATGATTATCAACCTCACAGAGAGCTTGTTTGAAATTCAAATTTGGAAATTTTCAGCTTCCTATAATTCAGTGTACGTACAATGAGACTCAAAATCACATTCTATGTATTCCTAAAGAGAAATTAGTGAAGTTATAATTCTGTGGTAGTGTTCAGAATGATTTTAATCAAGAGATCGCAACAATTAAATACAAATGTCACTCAGCTCTTAGCATCTAAATATACACTCAAATACCTATTTAGGAAAACTGACATTCAGAGTAATTATTTAGTGATGTAGTTAGCTGAGAAAGGCACACACCTCACTACAATCTGCCCCAAACTCAATAAAATTTAATTCATCATAATCAGACTACTCTAAGAGTTATACAACAGACAAAAGCTTTGCATTCACCTCAACCTTCTGCATTTTGTTGATCAGAAGTGATAATTAATTTCGGAACCATATCAGCTGACTCTCTAGTAACTTTAAACATTTATTTCAATCATCCAAAGAAGAGAGATAATTTCTTTAAGTCCGAGAGCAAATGAGCCAACCATACTCTGGCGAGAAAGGAGGGAAATTCTACAAAAGAAACGAACCATTCGGCGACTCAGACAAGAACTTTGCTCAAGTAAGTAGCCCTAGAGAGAATAATGGCCAAAGATTTTCCGAAGATAAGAAATTTCTGAGCAAGAGAAGAAACCAAGTGCGATACCACATTCGATATGAACCTGTCAAGCAAGGTCCCTCGAAGGACTCAAGTGATCCTTCAAGGTCAAACGATATAGAGATAGATTTCCAGATGATTGACCAAATCAATCCCGAAACTGACCTGAAAATTCAGTCAAATGGCTCGAATCAGATGACCTCAGAACTGAAAAGCAAGTTAGGAATTGAGCTCGAAAGAAACCAGGACAATAATCCTAGAGAAAACCAACTACAAGACACAAATTCAGAATATCCCGACTTATTCAACGAAGCAGTGGCTGGCATTGTGGACAAACCAAGCAAAACAGGCCATGAGACTTTACCATCAGACATCCAGGCACGTGATCCTGAGCAGACTGGTCAGGAAAAAACAGGACAATTTTCTGGAAGCCCGGACAACCCTGAAGGAGAACAACCAAAACTCCAAAATCTTTCTGCAGAGCAACACGGCGACAAAGAACAAGCAGAAAATGATGCTGACTTGAGACAGGTCAACGAATTGGCCTTAGAAGCAAAATCAAATCCGGGAAATTCTGAAAGCAATACCACATCAGCAAATCATAATCAGTCTCAGCAGCCAGATCCTCGGGATGTAACTACCCAAGTAGAGACGGTCCTCTCAAGCACAACTCAAGAAAATGCTCAAGCTTCCTCATTGGATCAGAGCAAGACCATACCCACAAAAAAATTGGAAAGTTCTAAATTGAAGTTCCGAGCTAAAAAAACCGCACAGACTAAACAGCCCGAAGGGAAAAAGATCGAGATGGAGGAGGTCAGTATTCATGACCTTACAGAACAATCGATGAACGACACTCAATATCTGAGTTTGAACAATTCGTTGAACCCAAATGTATCTCTTGAGCATCAAATTCTGCAGGATCAGTTGCACTCCGTTCTAAATTTGAGCGTGAACAATCCAAAGAAGCCCAAGTACGCTGAATTCAGACCGAATCAAACCACTGCGCTCGAAACATCGGGATTTTTCGGAATAGAAGCTGTAAACAATCAACACGAGATGCAAATAGCAGCTCATAACGGAACTCACAGCAACCAAACTCCCTTAGCAGAAACTGACGTTGCAGGCGGTGGAGACCAGAAGCAATATCTAGCTTTACCTCAAATTGCTAATGCCCACTCTCCAGCGTTAGTCGGGTTTCTTATAGTGCCAGAGAATAAATCAGACGATTATAAATTTTCATTCGTTGGACATTCGAAGGAAGTAATGAACAGGATGCAAAATGCGATGACCATGGTCTTGAAAAGCTATGAATTGTATCTTGAAAAGAAATTCGAAAAGAAATTTGCTAGGCAACATTATAATACGAAACAAGAAGTTGGACATTTGAAAGAATTTGTAAAAGAATATATGCAGGAGCTTAAAAATATGCTTAATGAAGTAGTTACTACCAATAATCTTGAGCGTCCTGCTGGTTTACACCCGAGACCCCAGGAAATGTATGGGAAATCCCCTGTAGAATTAAGATTATCAAAGAATCCTGTCTTCAATCTGAATAAAGGTAACGAAATTGTTGCGAATCCCCAGAGCTTTGATGTCACCTCACGCGATGACTCGATAATTAACTACGAGGAGTTCGCCAGCAATTTACCCAAAAACAATGCGAAGAAAAAACAGGAAGCTGAGGAGGAGGAGAAAAAGGATCAACCACAGCAACAGCAGCTAAAAGAACTCGACCTTCATCAAAGATACAACTATGCGGAGACTAGCGGAAGTCAATTCCTTGAAGAAGATGGGGTGTTTAGCTTGAAGAAAGCCATGGAGAAAGATCCAGAGCTGCAAGAACTAATGTATCAGCTACAAAATCCTGATGGAGTTGGAATGACCTTGGATTTAGGACATCCACTTGAAGCAATTAAAGAAGAGGGGAAACTAGAAGATTTTCTCTCTTCAGATGAAGAAACCAAGCTTGAGGAGGCCGCTCCTGAGCATTCTCTCCCTCAACAATTGGCCACTCGCAAGAAAACTGGTCAATCAATCATTTTGTTGAATGTTTCTGTGAAAAGAGAGAAAGTGAACTTCAGCAAATTTGAGCTGAGAAGCATATATCTCAAAATGCACTGCCCAACCTGTTCCTTTGTAAATTATCAAACGCTGCAGCCGAAGCCGCAGTCCAGTAAGAGCCAATTTCCCGTTTTTCTCTGCTGTGTGTGTAAGGTTCAAAAGATGCGGGTGAGGTTCTTCGAAAAGAGAAAGAAAGAAGGGTCTCAGAATAATCAAGATCTTATCCAACAAAAGTATTGGATTGTTGTGTCTCCTTTCCTCAAAGAACTTCCAGTCCTGGAGGAGTTCTCCTTAGTGGTTGTGTGCAAAGAGTGCGGAAGTGACCATAAAGTCTCAAAATTAGTTCAAGGCGAAAAATACACGGTAATTGCAAATAGAATTTCTTTAGTTAATGATTTTTTTTATCATTTTAGGTGAGCTGCTCGTGCTTCAATCTGATTAACCTGGATATAGACGACTTTAAGGTCGAAATGAAAAACGAGTTCAAAACCCCAGTAAAAAGAATTCAAACGCAAGAGGATGCAGAATGAAAGAACTATATTAAAATTTCGTGCGTTGTTGTTGTATTGCTTTAATAATACGGTTTGGCTTGGCCTTTTCAGTCTTAAAAACGTTTTTTTCAATATGGGTCAGCGTTTTTGTATCATAATTTTCAAACTTTGGCAGTCATGAATGATCTCTCCAGAAGTATGAGTTGAAACTCTCTGAGTGTAGGGTATATTACCGATATCAGCACGAATCGACTCAACACAAATAATTAATGTTCATGCAGAGGGCTATGTGTTTGCATCAAGCATTCTCTCGTTATTTTAAACTCAGGCATAGTTTAAACCATAATCCTTGTTTGAAAATGTTTTAAGCAATTTGACTGATGCAACTGAATCAAAAGTAATTTCTCACCTATTTTATTTTCTTTTACAGGAATCCTCATGGTTATGATATTCTGAATTTTCTGGAACTCCTGAAGAAGTAAAACTCGCACAAAAATTCAAGAAATTGCTTAAACCCTAAAAAGCATCAGATTTTCTCTCTTTTTCTCGATGAGTTGTTGAGTTTATAAAGGCTTTAACAGAGGATTTACAATCTACTCTTTTAAAGTTCACAAATTTCATTTTTCAGAATTATCAAACTGTTTTGTTACTAACAAACTAAAGGTAGTAGTATTAGCTATTTACTTCTTTGATTTCTTGTTTTCCTTTCTGGACTTGCTCTCTGTCTTTGGCATTTTAGTACAAAATTGATAATTCCTTTGAGTAGCTTGGAAGTTTTGGACTGCTTTGCTGTACTTTTGGTAGTTCTCTACGTCTTTGGTGTAAACTTTCTTCACACCCTCCCATGTGGCTTTTAGCTCCTTCGTTGAGACGATTTGTTGCTCTCTGAGGATAGCAGCCCATACAGCACGCTCGAATTCAGCGATATCCCGGGTTGAAGGGACTGTCTCTTGTTGAGTTGGAGTTACGACGTCAGCTGATGCCATAGTTTTAACGCTTTTGCAAATCTAAGGGATCTTTGAAGCGATTTGATCCTGAATTATTAAACTATGACTCAGAGCTAATTTATAGCCAACTCCTCCAATTAAATTAAGTTTTTTATTTTAAAGTCTGATTGGATCAGAAATCGTGAGCGAATGAGAATTTTAGTTTGCTTCTTGTCAGAAGGTCACCAACTGATTCTAATTGAGGGAAGATGGGACATATTTAATGAGAGCCGAAATATAACTGGGATGTGATTTTTATTTGAGGAAGGGATATTTGATTCTGAATGAAGAGGCGAAAGCATCGTTAATTTTCACACGAGCAAGGCGATTTCGAGCTCAGCACCTTCTCGTCCTTTGATCGAATCGTGAATGGTGTGGTGTACTCAAAATAGAGATAAAATGCGTTTGATTTGAGGCTATTGCCTAAGGGAATCAGGAGGGCGTTTTTGTTTACTTGAATCAGGTCACGGATCCAACTCGATATAGTAGCATTATATGAACTAATTTCTTATAATGGCAAAATATCGCCTTTACTATAACTGAGAAACAATGCTTACATATCAATCAATATCAAGGGACTACGCACTCATCTGTAGAGATATCTCGAGACTCATATGGTCTTTTCAACATATAATTAAACTTTCATAACATTGTTAAGACTTATCTGTAATATCTAATGAGAAAAGTGTGGATACCTTCTAAGACTTGAATATGAAATTTAGTATTTCAAGAAACATAAATCAATCTTTATATCCAGCGAGCATCGTTCTATTTTTCTCAACAAGGTTGATTATTACGCCTGATTGGCTTTACTGTTTACTTTCGGTAAATCAGGACTCAATTTCGCCGGTGAATCAATAATTGCGCTTTCCTCTGGTTTAGCACCCTTTAGCGGAGTTGTTGTGATATTGGCAGAGAGCTCCAGCTCGTTTTTGGCCTCATCTTTCTTATTATTCTCCTTCTTCTCCTGAGGTATTGGCTGGAAATAAGGGGTTGTTCCAACAGTCGGGCTTTCAAGTCTCTCGAGAAGATCCGGATTAACGAAGCTTAAAATGAGCGGGATCAGAAAGATAATTGCAAATAAGATCGGATTGTATATGAGATTGGCAAGCACGATCCCTCGTAATTCAGAACAGCCATTTTCATTCCCTGAATAAGCTCTCCATATTCCGATATACAACAATAAGCCAATGACTCCTGTGACGAAATGGATTGCGTAGTTATACCAATAGAAAGAACTCTGCGCTAACGTGGTGGCGTTCTGCTTTATTTGAATGTAATGAATCAACACATTCACAGGAATCAAGCAGCTGGCGACTAAGTAAAAGATGTAGTATTGAGAGGCAACCTCCCAGAGAGAAGGACAAGAGCCATTCTCGTTTGTGCTGCTGTATTGACTGAATAGACCGGCCCAAGGCACAAAGAGAAGTACCAAAGCAATAAATTTGGTGATGATAGGAATGTAGTTCACACGGTTAGAGCTGAGGACTAAGTCAGTGTGGATTTCCGAGTTCCTCATTTCGGATGTAGTTACTTTTTGTTAGTTTTATTTCTGAATTCGAGTAAATAATTAAAGAATAGTTTAGGTAAAAAAAAAACAATGAAAAATTCCATTTTTAATGAGCTTAAAATCTGGTTTTATGAATACTGTAGTGTGCTCTAAAGCAAGGAAGTTAATTTTTTCATCGTTCACGAAAATTCTGGAAAGTCTGACAATGATCGTAATTTTCATTGGATTTCTAATCCCAGTGGAAAGCTAGTGTAGCATACTTTTTTCAGGTACTGTTAGAATTTCTCTTTCACTCACAATGAAGCTCTCAGCTTCTATCAATATATATATTATTTGTATATATCAAGATCAAGATGCTGCGACTATTTCTGCAAGCTGCTTCTCATAAACTTTCTTGAAAATGTCAGAATATTGTATCAAATCGTCTCCTGATACATTCTTCGATTTCAACCATGCAATCGCCTTCTTCTGTAGCATCAGCCACTTGTCTTTGAACTGTGGGAACACATGTTCTAACCAGAATACCACAGCTATTGTTATCCAGATGTTATCACAATCCGCTGATTGTTTCACATTCTCTGGTAAAACGCCTTTAAGAGTCCCTTCATTTACGCCTAAGATCTTAATCACATTAGAGCTGTATTCCCAATTTCCTTCAATCTTTTGGGATTTGACAATTTCATAAAAGTCATTTTCGTCTCTTCGGCCTTTAATAATGGGTTTCTGAGGAACTGGTTTCTTGTCTGCCTCTTTCTTTTCTTCCACCTTACTCTCACTCATACTCGCAGTATGGTCAACAACTTGTTTTTGTGTAGGCTGAGTGTATGAAGGTCCGCCAGCCATCATCATTTTCACGAAATCTTCGATATTTATCTTTCCATCGCTATCGATATCAGCTTCCCTTACCATTTCATCGAGTTCCTCATCACTGATTTTTTCTCCAAGGTTTGTCATCACGTGTCTTAACTCAGAGGCAGATATGAACCCATTTCCATCTCTATCGAAAACTTTGAATGCTTCTAAAATATCCTCTTCAGAATCAGTATCTTTCATCTTCCTGGACATCAATGACAGGAAGTCTGGGAAATCTATTGTGCCATTTCCATCACAATCGATTTCATTTATCATGTCTTGTAATTCAGCTTCAGTCGGATTCTGACCCAAAGACCTTATCACTGTGCCAAGTTGTTTAGTAGTGACCGTTCCGTCACCATCCGCATCAAATAAAGCAAATGCTTCTTTAAACTCTGCTATCTGCTCTTCGGTCAGCTGATCACAACCTCCACTGTAACCGAGAGATGGTTTGTTGATTAAGCTTTGTTTTTGAGAAGTAGATTCAGAAACCATATCAGCAATCACAACGTTGGCTTTCTCTAACTTTGCAGTCTCATCAGGATTTGCAGTCTTCACTGTGCAAATTAATGCTGTATGCTTGCAAAGAATCTGATTCTTTACAGAGAGCTCCACGATTTTCTCTTCAATGCTGGTCTTTTTGCTGTAATAGATGTCTAAATTCTCAGCAAGTACTTTATTCTTGCGATCTTTTTCAAGTATTTTCAAGCATTCCAGCGTCCCTAACTTAAACGGAGCAGTATTATTCTTCCCTTTTTCATAATTTGCATCAGCATCCTCTAAATTCAGTTGGAAAACTTGTTCTCTCTGAGATTGTTGACCAACTCCTCTGGTTACATATTTCAGTTTGACTGAACAAGACTTCTTTTCTCTAATTGAAGTATCAAAGAAGAGATAGAAGGCGACTCTTTCGTCTCTTAGCACGTAAGGAACAGATTGAGGTGCTGGAACCATGAGTTGGAGACTATCTTCATGTTCAACAACTAAATCAAATTCATCGCAGCAAGGGACAAGCGCGTTGTTGAGAAGTCCAATGACGCTGCCAGGGACTTCTCTATCTGATTGTACGATACGACTTTGTCCACGGCCTTTTTCTGCCATTTCCATAATAACTCCTGGAGAGCAGCTGATCCCAAGGCAATATAATCTTGCTTGGGAGTTACCTTGTTCAATGACGTTATAAAGTGCTGACGGGCTATCGACCTCTCCATCTGTAAGTAGAATGATACACCGTGGGTATCCTCTGATCCTCTCCAAGCGGTAGATCGCTGTCAATGGTGAAATGATATCAGTCCCTCCAAAATCAGCTTTGAATTTCTCGATCTTCGCAATTGTGTTTTTGATATTTTCCTCTGTGACTTTCAACGAGGTGGGATATAAAAACTTGAACTCGCTACCAAAGCTCACAATGTTGAAATAAGAGTTAACAGGCAATGATTTCAGAGCCAGAATAATAGCCTTTTTGGCGAGCTCGATCCTCCCTCCGCTCATCGAACCAGATCGATCGATAACCAGAAAATATTCTCCAGTCACATAAAAAATATCGGCCTCAGGCTCCGTTTTGCTCATGTTATAGTCATACCCTTGTGTAGGAGTTTCTCCCGGATTGAGAGGAGGGATGAACGTGATCATCGCACAATACCCTTCATCATTTCTTGAAAAGACACAACTAGGCTCGTTAATCTCTGCGTTACTCAAATACACTTCAATTGGCTTGTCAAAGAACTCCAAAGGACCACATTCTGTTTGCTTAGGTGTTACTAAAGCAAAGCGCTTATCTCCTTCATGGTAAGTAGTTTGGAGTTGGTGAGACGGCGATTGAATAAATGTAATCTCAGAATTCATTTCGACATCGAGTTTGAATGACCATGAGCAAGATGGATTAGCGGAAAGTATCGCTTTAGGAGCCTCAAAATTCAAGTACCAGAATTTATTTCTCGCAACTTTGAGCACTTGAATGTAAGCTATTGTGATTGCTATCTTACTTGATGGGTTCACATTACCCAACATCATTTTCAGAGTGTCAGACTTCTTTTTCGCTACTTCTGAATAGACCATTGTCGACCCTTTAGCAACGCCCTCTTTATACTCTTCTGAAGCCTTCTCTTTCTCTTTGATGACACCTTCAACTACATTATCATCATATTGGGCAATGAAGCGATCCAAACATGAGTCTTCTGGGACAGGAATGTAATATTCTAAATCCACGACCTTATCTGCTTTGTTGATGAACACCTGATGGAAGGTGATACGAGCGATCGAATCTGAAACTGATATGTGTACAGCGTATTCAACAAGAGGAATTTCAACTTCTGCAGAAGGAGCGTAGAGCCCCATGTGTACTTTTACTTCGGGTTTCTTAGCACTTTGCATTTGTTTTGTGCGTAGTTTTAATTATGCAATATTTGAGTTTAATTTCTGCTGGATTAATAAATGTGGTATATTACCAGCCAGTGTAACCCTGCATTTTGATCAGAACAAAATCTTAGTTAATTTGCAGGGTAGATCTGCCCTGTAACTGTTCATGCTATGGCAATAAAATTTTAAGGTTAAGTCGCTATCTAAACTGAAGTAACTCGACTGCTCCACAGTCATCCAGCTCACAAAAAATTAGGCCTATCAGAGGATTTAACAATGTTTGTGTATTTGAACTTTTGATGCTATAAGAGCAGCTTTGACCCTGCCAGAGCTAATTAATAAAATCAGCACATGACTATTACGAACAAAATGAATGCAATACATATCATTAAGTTTTTACATAATTCTCTCATGGCTGATCAAACTGAAGAATCTCTATTAATTAAATAAAAATCTACCCTCTACCCTGGTAGTTGGAACATTTTATTGATTTTCCGCCAGGACTTTCACTGTTCCCTTTGAATTTACATAGCTGTATTGAGGCAGTGATTCTAAAGGAAATGTTTCCTCAATAATTCTTATTGTAAAACGAGGTTTCTTCTTCACAGGTATAACCACAAGCTCTTCCTCCGTTGGTAAACCACCCAGAGAGCGCTGACTTTGAATCTCACTCAGAACCTGATACTCAACCTGGGGCTCAGTAACCTCATCAGCAATGACTCGGAAAATTTTCTCTTTTTTCTTGAAGAATTTCGAGAAAGCTGGCTGTGCTTGAACTGCTTTCCAGTCAAACCGGTTCTCTTCCTCAATTTGCAGCATTCCTTTCAGTAAATCAATGGTATCTTTACTCAGCTTGTAAGAAAATTCTGGTGTTGGACTCAAATATCTATTCCGTAGAATACCTGTGTAGCCTAGATTTCCCCAAGGGGCCTTTCCATGCAGCAACTCATACAATAAAACACCAGTGGAAAACACGTCACATTTATTTGAATACGGCTCCAGTTTCAATAGTTGTGGTGCCATGTAGATTGGAGTTCCAGTCAAGGTATGATGCTCTTTTTTGCTCTGTTCGGTTTCGTCAAAATTTTGCTGAGTCCAAAATCTGCAATTTTGATCTTGTCTCTTGAAAAGAGGATATTTGCTGGTTTGATATCCCGATGAATCATTTTTTGTTTCTTGTCACCTCCGACTGACAGATCCGCGAATGCACAGGCAATTTGATAGACGATTTTGAGACTCTCGTCTTCAGAAAGAAGTCCTTTCTTTACCATCAGCGTTTCTAGGGACCCACCGTCACAGTACTCCATTACAAAGTAAAGTTCATGCCCCGATTCGTAAGTTCCAAGGCCATTTACAAAATATTCCCCGGTAATTTGTTTGAGAATTTTTCCTTCCATGATATAAGCTTGTTTATTGCGTTGATAGACAAAGGAATGCTTGTTCACTACTTTAATGGCAACTAAAGATTTTGTGATCAGGTCGACTCCTTTGTAGACTGCTCCGAATTGTCCTCTGCCCAATGGCCTGTCATTAGAGTCATAAACATATCTCTCTCCCACTCGTATGATGTTGCCTTCTCTTGCCGATCTCATTGTTGCTGGAATTCTGTGCTGAAATTAATGTTTTGTGGAGTTAATTTAGTCAGACTTGATTTAGTGATATATATGAAATAGTGAACAGCTAGAATTGAGTATATGGAATGCAGAATGTCTGCAAATACTTCGCTTTTTTTGTGTTCTTTTGCAAGAATTTGTGTGTAATGCTTCTCTTTACAAAGTTTAGACTGAGGTTCTTCGAATGAGATCCAAAGGAGTTTTCAGAATCTCATCACAGCTTATCAAAAATCTTCGCCACGTCACAAGGACAGACGTTATCAACTTAGCTATTATTAAGAAATGTCATCTCGGATATAACCTAGTTTTTTCTCATCGTACATGCTTTAATAAGTAGATGGCTGAATTATTGCTTGATTGCTTACAAATAAACTTGATATGCTAATATTTCTCTTCTTACTGAATTGGCTTGCTCCACAGTTGCCAGAACTCATGGACTTTTAGGGATAGCGTTTCACAGAATATTTTCCATTTTCATTTTTTAAACCAATACTTCCAAAAGGAAAAACACAAAGAAAGATTTGAAATACAACAAATAAATTTCTTCATTATGAAACAAGCAAACCAATTACTACTGCTTGCTTTGATTTTATCCGCGCTGTCTGGTATTCACTTTGCTGCTGGCAAAGCTTCTCAAGACTTCGAGCTCGAGCTCAATTTCGATACTCTTCAACTTCACAATCTCGCAATTGTCCGTCTTCTCGAAATCCAACAAACTAAAAAATATGATATTCTTGAAGGGTACGGTACCCAAAAAGCTCCGTTCTCGATCTATAACAGCGAAATAACTCCTCAATTCACTTCGTATCTCTCAGATCCAGAGTACAACCATTCAAATTACCTTAAAAACTACTCAATGGAATTTCTCGCAAGACGAAGGGAATACAAACCGCCTAAGCACACTGAAAGACTCGACAATTGCTTAATGCGAAGAAACAACATTACTTACAAAAATACGAGCATCGTGGAGTTCTTCGAGACGTGTTTTATGAGAGATGTTACACTGATCACCCATGATGATGTCCTCAGCAAAGTCGAAGATAAACAATATCTAGGCCTGGATAAGCTCTACAGTTGGCTAAGAGGCAAAGTTATTGAGGATTTAGGCAATCAGTTCCTGTTTGTTGTCAGTTTAAAAAACACATCGTATGAAGGAGTCGCTTGGGATCCCAATCTACCATACGATCTCTATCGTTTTCATCCGAAAGGTGCAAATCATGCTATCTTTTATTGGGTGGATGATAAAGAGCTTCTTAATAAGGGGAAGCATATGTTTTGGATGGTGGTCCAAGACTCGAGTGATTTGGATGAAAAAGAAAGCTATATAACGAAAAGCAATGATTTGTTTTCGCTGAAGAGCCTGGAGTTTAATTCAATTCAAGAGCTCAAGGCCAAAAGGGAAAAGATCCTTGAGTTTTTAGCCAAAATTCCAGAGCTTTTTAAACATTTTGCCGACTTTGAGACAGGAAATGAACTGTTGGACTTGCTGTCGATTGAAGAGTTCAACACACTTGCTTCGCACATCAAAGAAATCAAGGCGAAAACTTATTATAAGATTAATGAGCATTTCCTTTCATCAAACATAAACAGCGAAGTAAATTTCAATGAACTGAAGATTATTTCATTGCGCATTCGGGCGATTTTGAGAATAGCGCATGGCAGGAAGATGAACAATGCGAATTTCTCGTATTTATATCTCATCCCGTATCAGTTCACGATAATAACGATGATCACGATATTAGTCCTGTTATACAAACTTGTTAAAAAGAATCTTAAGGAACTCGATAGGAAACTTGTTTGAGCTGTAACATGTATACCCATGACACAAATAACTTTTTCAAGCAATAAACAACTTCTTTGTGATGTTTTCGAAACGCATTTTCAAATCTGCTTCAAAGCTGGTTTTCCATTCATTTCTGACTCATCGATAATGCTTGAATGTTCTGCACTTATGCTATATATTTTAAGGGCTAAGCAGCCGCTTAGGTCATTTAACAATTCTAGACTGCTCATTGAGTGAATTCTGTGTCGTTATTGGTTGATGGTTTCATCAATCCTGTAAGGGCAGGAAAAATAAGGTTTTCGTGATTGTATTTTTTGTTTTTTTAAAATGCGGACCACAAGGTCTCTCGCTTCTTCAATGCTAAGACACAAAGGTCGCAATCCTCCTGGGAAGCCAACACTGTATTTTTGTTAAGTACTACCGATATCTAATGTCATTCCATCTTGGATGAAATATCACATAAAATTAGATTCGATCGATTGCGAAATCAAGGCATTCCTTTATACTTGCACTAGTGTTGCTTTTGAGAATTGCCATTTTGCTTCAACAGTCGATACAAATACCGATTTTGGATTTTTTCAGAAATTTGCGGGAGATCCCGCCTCTTTTCCAGGCTTGTTTTGATTTGAGCGGATAGCCACGACATTACTCAAGACAGACTGCCTGAACAACATAGAAAATTCCAGGTTACTGAAAGGAACAGACCCAATGGAAATGGTAATCATTAATTTCAAACAAAAAACTTTTTTTTTGACTATCTTTCGCTACTAAGAAGAGTTCTGTATGGACATAATGACCTTCAGACTCTATTTCACAGAATTTTAAAGATTCCTCATATTTACATAAAAACCCTGCTTCGAAATCCGAATAGCTTACGAGGTTTTATCAATCTATCAAATATTTAAACGGATTTTGCACTGGTACATTGAGTCATTAATTTTTTTCAAACTGGACATTGCACTTCTACCAAATTGAAACACTCGGTCCACTGTGCTACTAATAATTATTCAAGATTAAGAACGGACTTTAGCTTTTTTTTTTATCTTTCAACGGAAAAACCTTCAAATGTCATACATAATTTAAGTAATTGTTGGTTGAAGATCTCACAATCAGTTGAAAATTCCACATTTGACTCCTAAATGAAATTTTTCCTGCTAATCTCTTGTCTGAGGCGCCGTCCAGCTTGATTGTAGATGTCCTTTGACACGTGTAGGATTTTGCCAAATGCTAAGCAATTCATTTACTCAATTATAACTCAGCGCTTTGATATCAAAGAACCGTTTCTAGAGTTTAAAGTCTGTGTAAAGTCGTCTGAAAAATAGAAAGGAGATCTCCTATCGGCAGAATGATCGAGGCTAAGCGGAAGCTAGGACTTTTATTGGAAGATAGAATTGCTCTTGGGGTTTTTTTTGACAGTTTTGGGAGTGGGTTGAAGCTGAATTTGTTAATTAAATTCGAAGAAACTCAGTTCAAATCAAGATTGAATCTTATTTTTCTTCCTCGTTATATAATTTTTTAGCAACGAATCAATCTCAATTCGATACGCTGTGAAATCTATTTTAGATTTCGGCAATTACGGCTTTATAAGGAATCTCAATGAGTTGATAATAATCAAAAATCAAACGTTTAAAAAGTCAATCCAAACACTCAGAGGATTTCTACAATGAACAAGATCTTCATTACCTTAGTCCTTGCCAGCTTCTTCGTCGCTGGTCTCTGCGACGGCGACTGCCTCGTCGAAAACTGCGCTCAATGCACTGAAGAAAGCAGCAACGTCTGCGCTCAATGCAACACTGGCTATTTCCTTAACTCCACCGACAACACCACCTGTGGCGCTTGCATCAGCGGCTGCGACACTTGCACCACCAACACTACCTGCCAAAACTGTACCGCTAACTTCGATTTGAACACCACCAGCGGGCAATGCTTCCAAATCTGCAACCTCACTGGCTGCACAGAATGCAACACCCCAAATAATGCCACTTGCAAGACCTGCTCCATTGGAACCTTCGTCAACGAAACCGGTCTCTGCCAATCCTGCGGTAACGGCTGTGCCAACTGCTCCAACGCAACCAACTG
>ENA-UOTZ01001221-UOTZ01001221.1-compost-metagenome-genome-assembly--contig:-NODE-1221-length-18529-cov-12.694125_pt1 | contig 18529 bp, 8 predicted proteins | sample MGYA00238144_ERZ746983 | MGnify/ENA primary metagenome ERZ746983 (study PRJEB28759, sample SAMN06268863) | compost metagenome | isolation source: single cell | place: USA: California, Emeryville, Joint...
AGCGGCGTTCGTTGTATCCTCGGCGCATTCCTGCCCACAGGGATTTTCTGATCATTGTTTTTCGATAGTGAAATTGAAAAAAAAAAATTTGGAATGAATGAATCTCTGAGCATGCTGCTCGGGAGTTATATTCTGCTTAATCTGAAATCTCTTCAGGGGAATAGCCGAGTACAAAGTTTGGTTTGTTATTCTTGGAGATTAAGTATGAACACGATAAAATTCATATTACAAAGCTTCATTTCAAATGATAATTGAGGGAGGCATATATCATTTCTTTCAACAAATATATTACAGGTCTATTCAAGAATTTGAATCATATACAGAGGGTCTACTTAATTGTAAGAAGCAAAATGCGTCTAATTATCTTCTTCTGCATTACTTGAGAAGTTTTTCGAATTTCTGAGAAGTGAAACCCTCTTCAAACTATTCAAATTAGGTTAACAATCGAAAATAAGCAATCATTTACCTTCTGGACTTTCTTATGATCATAAGGAGCAGGTAAATCATCGTCTAAGTCATGCATGTTATCTTTTAAAAGTTTGCCACTGAATTCATCTTCTTTCTCCACAGACTTTTTCTCCTCATTTGGTTTACTCTCATTCTTTTCAACAGCAATAACTGGAACAAATTTCGCCTTTCCATTCTCAAACTTCATAACAAATCTAAATCCTGCAGAGTCAATAAAACTCTTATGCTGATCGAACTCAGCGATCTTGGTATCAGATTGCTTATTCACAATATCAGCAAGTGTGTCATGACATTGTTTTGTCACAGTTTCGAAGTGAGATACTGAGAGCGGACTCTCTTTGATGCTGGAAAATTGCATCTGTTGTACGGGCTTTTTTATTTCGATAGGAGTGAATGCACTTTGTTCAATAAGCGAAGGAGAAGATTGACTCAACAATTCCTTGTGACTTTTGTTTGCAATTTCATTGACTTTGCTCATCAGATATTGTGAGAGGCGGCCAAAATCAGTTTCAATGGAGAATTCGCTTGACTTAGAGGCATCCACAGAGTTTTTCTTAATCAAATTGGTTATTCTCTCCTGGATTTTGTTTATGACGTCGGTGCTGGCAAGCACTTCAGAGAAAATCTCTTCCAATTCTATTATCGATGGGTTAACTTTTCTTTGCTCCTAAAGGCATTTTTTACCTCTAACATCGACCTGAAGCATTGTTGTCTGCTGTTGAGAGGCGGTGAGGGTACTGCTACTCTTTAGAGCGGATTCAGTTTCGATACTTTTGGTCTCTTCCAATGCAGACGTTCTTTGAACTTTCTCATGAGAAGGCTTGATGCTTCCCCTCAAAGGAGATTTGGCTTTGAAATTTCCTACAAACATCAGGATATGAATTTGAGACATGTCTACATACCTGAATAATAGACGAAGAATTTAATAAGATCTTTCGCCATGTAGAGGTTGCAGGCTTCTTTGAGGTCTTCATCGCTGCAGATGGTAATCTCATCGTTTTCGGGGTCCTGGGTAATGAAAGTTAGTTGTTTCGAAAGGAATGAACCTTACTTTGTAGGTGACCTTGAGCTTATCTTTCTCAGCAAATAGAAAAGATTTCGTGAGAATATCGGTAATACTTGACCAGGACAGCTCTTCATTGGTGAGCTGGATCTTCTTGATCCTGTTTCCGTACTGAAATTTCAAAAATGGCATGCGTGTGGAACGAAACGTGTGGAATTTCTGAAGAATTGAATCTATATTACTACATCCTAATTTAAACCACCTTGATAAACCCGTCTAATTTCTGATAATTTCTGACCTTCCAACCAATCATACTTATTAATTCCGGTGTTTTTTCCACATTATAGCCAATAAAATTGATTCCAAATCCGGTATACTGCATAGCTTTCTGATATTTCCTGTTGATTATCGACTCTCTTAATGCTTTTATTCCTAATTAAAAACCCAGTCTCAATCGAAAAATTAGTTTGGCTTGCAGTAAGCAAAGAACCAGAGTTTTTTCACATTAAGACCAGATAGTACTGAGTTTAGTGACCAATTTAGCTTAGAAAGGTGGTTATATTCCACTACTTCCATAGGAGCAGGTTGTATGAGAGTGTTTACTTTGCAGCTTAATCCCCGTTCCAGAGCCCTAACAAGGCGCGTTTAAAGGATGCTACCACTTACCGTTCGTGCTGCTTACCTTTACCATTCGACCGAAATGCTAGCTGAAAGGATAGGAAGGTGTTAATCGATAGCGAAAGAACTGATTGCAGAGTTGTAGTAAATTGTAGTAAATATAAGATAAAGGTGTCGAGAGTGAATTACTACTTGTGTAACTAATTCTCAATACTTTGGAAATAGAGAAATGGACTACAATTGAAGCAAATACTTTCAGTCTCGAGTGCTTCCACTAAATACTAATTGAAAATCATCTAATAGTGATAATGTTAGCACTATACTTTATCTCACATTGTTTATTTGGATTAATAATTCATTTTGATTTTCAAACAAATCAATATTGAATCAAAATAACTCAGAGAATTCAGCAACTTGCGAAGAGTCATCGCTTAGTGAAAGCTGAGCGGGCATGATCTATGACCCTTGCATATGAAAGAGTTACAATTTGATAATTTCACTGTTGCAAGTCGGTTCAATAGCATGAGATTCTTCGTAATTGCGGATTTTTCTCGGACAAAGCAGGATCTTGAGCATGAAAAGACCCCAATAAGAGTATTAACACTCGGTAGTCCCCATTCCAAGTGTTCTTTTTCTCGTTGATTCAGCTAAAGATCGAATCCAAAGCGCTATTTGAGTTTTCTGAGTTATCTAGTCAGATGCGTGTAAATGTTTTAACTGATATGAAAATCACACTCTCTAAATTATGTGTAAACGCGTATTCAGTTTTGTTGGTAATGATTGTACATATTCTGGTTTTAGAATTGGTATGACAATAACAAATCAAGGCTAAAGGTAATGTTGTATTAACAATAATTGATAAAATTCCCAAATAGCGGTATAGGTTTAACAAAACAAATCAATTCAAAGGTAAACAAGAAATTATGTTAGCTAGCTTACTATGTTCTTGAAATAACTGCTTTTAATAATTCTTCCATGAAACTTTGCTGAGATAAGATGTCAACATATTCATTAATTCAAATAAGATAGCTCTTCTTTCAAAAATTACTTGCAGAATTCACATTAGAGTCAAACGACAGAACAGGGTTACTTTGGCTCTGCACGTACCTAACAGAGTTAAAAATAAGAATTTTTTCTGTTGTTGTATTCCTTGAGAAAAATCTTGCAATTATTTCCATGTATCAATACTGAATTTATTCGAAAATATATTTTGAATGCCAGGCTCGGATAGGAAAAGAATCAGAGATGGAGCCCAAAAATCGTTTTAAAAACAAATTTTTTTGAGATCTGATTTCAGAGTAAAATCATTGAAAAACTTTGTTGAGAGCTGGTTTAATAATGGTCTAACTCATAATGCTATCTCGAATACTAGTACAATTAAACTGTCCGTTCTAGAGCTTCCACTTTCGCTTTTCTGTACTGAAGGTATACCGGGTTTTTTTGTTTCTCAAATTGGAAAAATTAATCATTGAATTTGGTTTAACTTGAGGTTATTATGAGTTCTCATTGAATTTACATCAGAAAAATTACCCTTGATCGCTTAAATTCTATTCTATTCACTCTCTTTCAGCTTGAAGTAGTTATTGGCTTTGTCGATTGCTGACCACAGATGATTTTATTGTGTCTGGAAAATGTCTATCCAAATTTTGAATCATTGTTCCGTGTGGAGAGAGAGTATTCGGGTTTTAACATTACCAAACTATCAGTTGCCAAGCGCTCTTAATTACGTTGATTTACAGTCTTGCTACAGAGAAAATAAATATCGAGCCTTCTGATATCCGAAGTTTATGGAGTAAACTAAAAAAACTAACCACACTCTCAACAATTTCACAATTATTCCTTTTCGTTATTCACTTTGTTAGTGCTTTTGGGCCAGCCTAGAAGAAAAAAACTCGAACTAATGCCTCTTTCCTCTTTGCAGCATCAAGAGACTGGATATCAAATATCATTCTCGAACATCCTCTAAAGATTATTTTGCTGTGTAAGGTTCATGTGGTTGAAAGACCAATCAAAGATTTCATCACTAAAATAATATGAAGCTGAGCAAATGTTCATTTATTTCAAATTAATGAGTAATTCATACCGAAACGCGCTAACAATCATACAGAACAACATCGCCATCCACAGTATGAACCATTGAGGCCTTAAGAGCAGAATCCGAAACACCTTGGGTGACCATGACGCAATTACCGAGTGATGAAATCAGTATTTCTTCAAATTAGTATCTGAAAAGAGGAAGAGATTGGATCAATTTGATGTGGGCATTTGGTTGCCAGTCCAATGCTGGTCTGTAGTGAATTCTCAGCTTGTCGTCTCTCTTGCGATAGATCCTCTCGAACTTGCCCGATCTGAAGTGGAATTTCTCAACTCTCTCATGAGGATGGTGGATAGTGTCGTACATCACCAGCGGCCAGAGGGTGGCGAAGAACGAAAATAGCACCAAGGAGATCGATCCCTTCAGCAAATTTTTGAGAACTGGAGGATACGCCGTGTGATAATTCATTGCTGTTCGAAATTTTTACCTTGCTTGAGATTTATTTATTTTAGCAGGAATTATCAAATGCACCTTAATTACCAAATCTATCCTTCATTCCAACCACGCCTTTTGTCTTTATAAATGTCAAAAGGCTTTGTTAATTCGAGATTACCTAATTTTTCAAAAATTTGAGGCCGGAACCCTTGACTTGTTGGAGTCTGAGGTTAATAAAGGTGTTGAGAAGAGTTGTTCGCAGGTTATTAAGTCGAATAAAAGAAATTAATTTTAACTGGTCCAGATAATTTATTTGTGAGCTAATGGCTGACTTAGAGAGCTTGATCGACAAGGTTACAAGTCTCCGCGACGACAACCATAATTTATACATAAAAAAATACACCAAAGCATGGATTCTCCACGCAATTGAAGAGAGTGACGAAATCAAAATGATTGAGCAGAGGTTCAAAGATTATGACCGTCGCGGAGTTGACATCATCGATTTTGTGCGCATCTTCCTGAATATCATCGAGCATAAAGAGGACGAGACGCTTTTCATCGTCATTGCGCTTATTGAGTTCTTTAAAGACATCTGCGAAACATACGGCCTCACGACGCATGTCAAATGCCCCGATATTATTAACTATATTGTTGACGTAAATTCCATCTTCATACAATAGATAACAAATTATTTCACGCTTTACTAGTCCTTGCTCTCCTCGAGTCCTTCCACGAATCAAACTATACCTACTAGAAAACTTCCTCCGAAAAGACATTTCGGATCTACTGACACTCGGATCCGCGAAATTGACATCGTAAGACCCTATTCATTGAAATTAGCTCATAGTGCACTAGACAGCTCCAGTGATATATGGTGATTCTTTCGGTCCGATTAAACGGCTGTCAAAGGCAAAGCTTGTGACGGACAGAGTCCATCATTTAAATAGCTCCATCAATTGGTATGTTGAAAGCCTTTAGTCTTAGGTAACCTTAAAACCCTAGCGCTTGCTACGCATCTGAGGTCAAGAAGATATTTGCGCTGGACTCCCTTTCTGACAACATATCGATCTACAACATCGATTGCATTTTAGAAAAACGTATACGTCCCAAGGCTTTGGCGAATGTGAAGGAGACTATGATTCTCGATTTTGATTGGTCAAACAAGCAGCTTCGGGTAAACTTTTATCAAAAACTTCGAGACTTACAGCCAGTATAGCTAGGAGCCTGCTTAAAAGACCATACGCTGGCTTTTTGGGACGCAAGCGACCAATTTGAGTTCGAGAAGAGCTTTTCTGTAGCAAATAGTACGGCGGAGTATCAATCGAAGATTTGGTACCTCGAGTTTTTGAACCTGTGGATTACTACAGACAAAACGAATCAGCTCCATGCTTGGGACATCTCGCAAGAGTCGCTCCTCTACACGCTCAAATCTGATAAAATAAAATCCGATATCATCGATGTTATTCCCATCGAAGTCCTGAAACTTGTGGGAGTTACCTCAATGGATGAGCTGATTACCATTTGGGACTTCTCTCGGAAAGTCGCTGTGATTCACATCCCAGTGCCTAACGCTGGCGTCCATTCGTTCGTGTATTCAACGACTTTCCAAACGCTGATCACAGCAGGGTTCGAGAACGTCATCTCGCTCTGGAACATCCATCCAATTCATTTCGATTACTCTAAAATCGGGAGACTGGTCGGCCATTCTTCATTCGTAACAGCTGTAGAAGTGATAGAAAATACGCCAATGGTAATCTCAGCGGATGACGTCGGGAGCATCAAAGTCTGGGATATTCGTAATCAAGGGTGCTTACAAACACTGGAGATGGGCGGGCGAACAGTCATTCTAAAGCTCCTTGATATGTATGATGTAGGCAAACTGTGCTTTGTGGGTTCACGTGTCAATATTTTAAATTTCGACGAAGGGTACGACATTAAAAACAAGCTGAAAGCTACAGAGTATCAGTGGCCGATCCAGGTCGAATATAATTTCTCAATGAATGAGATCGTTGTCTGCACGAAAAAGGAAGTCAAGATTCTTGATGCGAACACCGGACGCGTAAAGAAAATATACGCAGGCTTGTTGGGTAATACTGAAGACGATATAACGACTTTCCGCATGGTACAGCAAAACAAGAAGTTTATTTTGGGTGATCAACGCGGTAATTTGGGACTATATCTCCATCAGACAGGAGAACTTCTACAGATGATGAATGGCCATACGAACGAAGTGTCTGCGATAAAAATTGACTATATCAACCGGCTCATTATCTCGAGCAGTTGGGACTCGTCGGTGATTATCCAAAAGGAACTGAAAGACAAATTTAAAGTTACACGAAAGATAACCAACTGTCATTTTCGAAAGGAGATTTTTGTAATGGAAACTTCGGTTTATCATAATATCATCGTAACCGCGGCAGCAAGGAGCAACGTTCTGTACATCTACGACTACGAGTATATTCGCCTGATCGGAAGCATTGAAATTGAAGAGGGAGCCGAAACCACTTGCATACAGTTCATCAACGGTTATGCGATTTTGCTTGTCAGTACAAACGTCGGAACGGTCCATTTCTTCCATTTTGTTAAGAAGGACATTGCTTACCTCGAAATCAAGCATATCGCTGTGATAGACGCTAATAAATATTCGAAACAAGGAGAAACTTCAAGAAAAGACGACACAGGGGTGAGAGTTGTTACGAAACTGCTCTTAGACGTGGGATATGATTCCGACGGGACGGCTAAACCCGAAGAAGCTTACTTATATATCGCATTGAGCAAGGGCATGGTGATTAAATACCATATCGAGAGTATATTTGCGGACCCAGCGATTGTGCTTATTCCTCATGCAAACGCGCGATCGAACTACAACGCGGAACGAATAACCAACGAAGATTTCGAAGAGGCTGTGAAAAACTATAAAATTTATACCTTCAATGTAAGAGGCACCCAGGGCGGCTACCAAAACATTCAGAATATCTTCTCCCCCAGAGCGATTACGTTTGGAGGGGCCAGCACACTTGCAAACCCTAATTCTCTGTCACCTCATGCTTCGATAAATAAAGGAGACTCTACTACACGCAAAACTTTTCACCTCTCACCGTTCTCTTTGAAAGATAAGCAAACTACTCCAGACGCAAACTCAGAAGCTTCGGAATTCGAGTTTTCAGACTCCGTGAAAGACTTGTCGCAGGCCGTAGTGATGAGCTTCCAAGCGCATAAAGATGTTCTAACAACGTTGAACTTTATAGTCTGTCCAGAGAAAAAACTGTTGACCAGCTCTCTCGACTATTATATCAGAATCTGGGATCTGGACGGAACTCTTCTCGCCTCAGTCAACATAAACCACCCACTGCCAGTAACCTGGAACCTTGAGACGAACTCAACGAAACAGGCGAAAAAGCGCGTGTTATACGCCATGAAGATAATCGAGACTATCTTTAAGCGATATGATAGAAAAATCGCGCTGCTGGAAGAGAAGAGGATTAATATCAACCACTTCTTGGCACAGCTCGATGACAAAGTCTCCAAGGAGGAGTTAAAAGAGCAGGGCTCGCTAACAGAAAGAAAGCCTCAAAAGCTGATTTTGATGGCGGATGAGTATGAGCCGAGAGATATTCAGTTTGAGAAGGTCAAAGGAATGTACCACAGAGAGCTTCAAGGACCGACGCTGAGACAAATGGAAATCTCAAAGCGATTGATGCTGGCTCATAAGCTCTGGAAGCAGCAAGCAACCAACGCCAGCACAGGTGCGAATACTGATAGGCCGAGAAATAAAGAAGACCTTGAAAATTTCAATAATGAGTTGATGGGCTATCTTCTCGGTGACCCAAAGGAAACTTTGAACACCTTCCTACAGCCTCCAGAACAAGCGCTAAAAACAAGGCAGCTTAAAAGAAAGCTTGTACTTTCTCTAAAAAAACCTCTTGACACGACGAATTTGCTGGGATCTCCAAAAAACGCTAAAGACGCAAAACAGAGCGTCGAGAAGCTTAACATTACGCCTCTCAAGTTCAACTTGCATGATGAACACCTCGATAGTCCGCTGATCTCTCCGCCGAAAAAAGACCAAAAGAGATTTTTCGAGGCGAAGCCTCAACCAATTGAAGAGCACGCTGGTAAATTGACCACCTACAGTAAAAGAAGTCTTTCGCAAGTTGAGAATCTCAATGGGAATTTAACTTCAGCAAAAGAGCGAGAAACGGCAAGGATAGAAGATTTGAGCACGCTGCAGACCACAGCCCGCAAAACTACGGAAAGAGACGAGGACCATTCATTGCTAAAGTCAGGAAAAAAGACACCGCTTCAAAACACCAGCACATTGGAGAAAAAGAGGAACTTGCCTCCCATCCTCAATTTCTATGAATACGCCAACCATAAGCAACTGCTGTCTCCTGATGCGAAATCAGCGAGATCACAATTATCAACTGATCCCGGGACGCCTAAAGGCCCTTTGTCTCAGCGAGACCGAAAAACTGAGTTGCAGGCCATTCTTAGTACTCTTGATAGGAAACTGAAAAAATCTCAACTTCAGGAGAATGAGATTACTTTCAAAACGATAATCGACGAGTCTAAGCGCAAAAAAGAAGAGGAAAGGAAAGAACAGCTGAGACTCTCGAAAATGAAGTCGCAGGCTGAAATGAAATCTCCGTTGCTTACAAAGGGGAAGAAAAGTCTTCCGAGTATTAATTTCAAGCAGAACCTTGAAAATTTCAAAAAGAATATGGATCACATGATACAAGAAATGCTGGAAGGAGCCAAAGAGAGTATAAGTGAAAAAGTCGCGAGAAGAATTGAACAAAAACTGAAACTACAAGCGAAATTGAATCCGGATTTCGATTATGAGCTGCTTCAGACTGAAGGGAAAAAGCAAGGGTTTGTTCCTTTGGGCGTTATATTCAAAAAATTAGAGGCGATTGACGCAGTGGCTGATGATTTTGTGTACAAGAAAACTCTTCATAGCCCCAATGTACGAACAGAAAAATCTCTAAGATCAGGCAAAGGATCGACTACGATGATAAAAGATAGTGGCGTCAAGAGGAGCTATGGAGACACGGAGTTGGAGCAAATTCGGAATACAATCAAATTCGACTCTGCGCATAAGCATACTCATTCTTTTCATTCTATTGCAGAGTAAGAAATGGGAAATTGAAGAAATTGAGTGATGAGTGATGAGGACATAAAATATATAAGTTTTTTCACTTCTTTTCCGGTACTATTCAAGTAAAAATAAATAAATGATTTATAAATCGTCGAGAGCAAATTCATTTATTATAAGCCTATCGAGAAAATATCGTGATGAAAATGTTATGTCGTTCATCAATTAATTAGTTAACTCTATCACTAGAAATCTGAGGCATTTTTATTAAGCTTCATCAAAATGGCGGTTTGATAACTTATTCAGTTATTATTCTTAAAGAACGAACGAATTCAATCACCTTTATCTACGCGTAGTTTGAATTTTGGAAATTTTTGACGAATTTTTAAACGTTAAGTTACTTATTTTCTCAACTATCAATGGAAACTATAGAAAAAACAGCCTCACTCTCATTACACGGCGTAAAATCTCGTATCTTACTTTGCTTATGCCACTCCGATTTAGCAAGACTATATCTTGAAGCTCGCTGCAAACAATGAAGCGCTGTATATTGAAATCGAGCAAAAAGACACCGGTTATCGCTGGAAGAACCAGTTTGCTGCGACTTATATCGAAGATCTTACAAAAAAGACTGGAAGCTTTAAGACACATGCAGTTTTTGCCAAAATGCTCACATCTGCTATCGACAGAGACAATGATTCTGTTTCATTAGACATTCTCACGTAAATAATCTCTTTAATGCCTGTGTTCAATACCATTTCAAATCAATCAGTGTTCAAGATCTCGAGTTACTCAAGGCCCGAAAGCAAAACAGCACTGCCAGTACTGAGAAACCACGGACGAGCAACAAGCGCTTCATAATTTTGACATACGCTGTGGAATTTGATAAAGTCCATTATCCACTTCAATTAAACTTCGAGGTAATGGATACTGAGTCCGATGCACTTTCCCTAATGCAGTTTTTTCATGCGAAATATAGGAAAATCTCGATGTAGAGTCCTTGAAATCGACAATCTCACGGATGAGACTTGAGATCGAGGAATTGAAGCAGCAAAACAGTAAAGGAAAGGAAAATTCGACTTTTCTCACAGGAACGAGTCTCCCAAGCACAGATCGTCTGCCAGAATTGACGAGTTTAAAATCCGAGAACGACCTCCTCAAAGAGAGATGCAGAAAATTAGAAGAGTCTCTTGCAGCGGTATATTCATCAAAACTTTTAAGAAACTGATTCAATGCTATCAAAGTCCCATGCGAAAAATAAAGGAGTTGGAGCGGTAGAGTTCGACCAAATACTGAAATCGAAATTGGAGGTTCATTCATCTCTCTTGATATTGCAAAAACAATAATATCTTGATATAAATAGCTGGAGGCTGAGGTTGAAGCTGTAAAGGCAGACTACATTCGAGACGTGAAGAAGCTTAAAACAAAACTTGATCAAAGAGAGATTGAACTAGAGGAGGTGCGGTCACTTTCCAGCTTTAATAATAAGGAAAACGTAAAATTTGCTGGTTTCTAGGATTCAGGCATTTAACGCAAAAATTTTTCTTATTAGACTTCAATTAGCAGGATTGAGGACAGTGAAGCTGAGTTGTCTTTTTCGAAAAAGATGATTTCACGTCACCAGGATGAGATCGAACGCCTCTCAAAAGTAACACTTATGGATGATGATGGAAACCTCACAAATTTTATTTAGGAGATAGAAAATTACAAGAGCCTAGACAGAAGACAGCAAGGACGGATCAAACAGCTTGAACAAGAATTGGACAACGCGCTAAGAAGGTCGAGTTATTCGCGGACTTCGAATCGATCAAGCCGTGACAACTCACCATACACTCGCTCTCGAGGAGCCTCGCCTTCGAGTGGTAGTTTTATGTCATATAAGAGAGATCCTAACTCAGCCTAGCCACTTCAAAGCGATCTAGTTCATTACCGAATAAAGTGTTTTCTCCGGTGATAAGGTCTCAAAAACAAACACCAACAACCAACACTCACAACTCACCAGGAACAGTAAGGATAACTTTTTTCTTTTGGGAAGTGTTGACCTTGTATAAAAAAGTTTGCGCGTGGAGGATTAAAGAACAGAACAGGAAATTCGCCGCAGCCCGGTACCGGTAACATATTCAGTCCATCATATGGAAAGAAAGATGTCAACAAAACTGTTGGATATCGCAAGCCTTCACCTAATAGCAGACTCTATTCGCCAACAGGGACGGCAAATGCTGGAACTGGCAAAGCTCCGCTTAGTAGTACATAAAATTAGTTTTAAAATGGACTTAGATATTACTATTTTTAGCTGATAAATACACTTTCTCAAAGAAACCAGCAGCTACTGCCAGCAATTCCCGCGGAGGGAATCGCTTCTCGACTAGTCCTGGGAATGATAACACGATGAAGACGAATGTAATTGGATCAAAGAGATTCTTCGGCCGTCAAGGATCTCCAAATACAGCAAACCAGAAGAATTTAGCAGTAGAGTCTTCGAACTACGCTAAACGAACTGCTCTCGGTAGAAGTCATTTCTGTGGTCAAATTCATAATTTTTATTGATAATAGGACAAGCTAACACAAAAACTGCCGGGAAGAATGAGCTTCAGAAAGCTGGGCAAGCACTGAATTCAAAGCAAGATGCTGAAACTAGAGATGAACTTGAGACGAGGCTTGGAAAGCTTCAAGACTTACTCAAAATGGCGAAGGGAAATTATTAGAGATATATATATATTTATTTTCTAACGTCTCTTCGGAATTTATGGCTTTTTGTATCTATAGTATCCTAAATGAGCGATCTAGCTAAAAGCAGCAATAAGATTTTCTCATTTGAATTGCCTTGAAAGAAAACCAAAGTTTTACATGACAAGATCTATCATTATGAGCTAAGTTTGTAACGATGCATTAAGTGAGATATTTTGGTCATAATACGCTTGCTCAGTTGCTTCAAAAAAAGTCTTTTTTTAATCTATTTCATCTTGCTCTGAGTTTCCTCATACACTGAAAATTGCATTAAAATGTCTTCAAATAAGCTCGGATGATCATAGATATTCTGCACTCGTTAAATGCATCAAAAGTTGAAAATAAACATATATTCTTACTCTAGAGTAGAGAATGGCCAACGGCAACATCCGGAATTTCTCGGAATATTTTCAATTTCTTTGTTAACTAGCAGCAAATTTCTCTTAATTTCGCGAATAACTCCTATTGCTTCAGCAAACAACATATAGACAATATGAGGAGGCAGAATATGCTCAAATTCAGCGAAAGAAACATCGGAACCAATTTGTAATGTCTCTTTTCAACTTCCTTAATCAATGATATAAGGTTCGTGTTAATTATTCGATGTTATGTAATCATTACTGCTTTTCCCAAGTCCTTAATTCACTATTTTCCGATTTATCACTAAGACGCAAGGATACATTAAACGTAAATATTAATGTTTTCGGGGGAGGATGCCATCGGAAATTTCATTTAACATCGCTGTAGAAATTCTCTATTCTTGAACAATTACTTATATATATCTATTCTTCGCAGCAGCACTGAGATAACGAATAATTAAGAGAGCCGAATTTGTTCGATTCCCCAAATTTAGTTTGCTCTCTGTAACAAAAGATATCAAGCGAGGTTCTAAATGCAGAAGTTTTAATAAAAAAGACAATTTACTCGAAAATGGGAATTCTTTGTTGTCCAAGACCTCTACCTTGGGATGACAAATCAATGCAGAATATTAAGACAATAAAATCCTGGTGTTAATCCGTAGTAAGTACACCCAAAACCATGGAAGCTTCTCAGTCCTTATCGCAATCTTTTTGTCATCGCAAACGCACTCTTTCTAAAGAATTACAAAGAATCTTTATCGGTAACTTACGAATGAGGGTTCTGAAAAATATAGTTAGCATTCAATTTTCTGCCGTGAGTAGGGTTACATTTTTTATTATTTCTTTCTATCAGAGACTCCAGAGAGAAATCTTGTAAGCTAAGCTGACATTGGTGAGGCGGTGTTTAAAGGAATTGATAAACCACTATACCTTCATATTATGATGCTGTGAAAAAAGTGCCGCATTACTGTCATCAGCAGCATCCAGCAAAAAGATATGGCACTGAAAAAAATTGAAAGAGTAAGCATTGATCTGCCCGTCATACGCTGAAAATTCTTAATTTCAGACAACTTAAAATCAGTGGTGGTATTAAGGCTCGAGAGCCTAGTTTGATACGATGTTGCTCTGAAGGACCTTAAACCATTGAATCCAATATTTTTTTTCATCAGTATTCGATATTTTGTACAACTGTAGAGTCAATAAAATTCCTGAAGAGAGAAGAATTTCAGCTGAACCTTGAGAAAATGGGTCGTAGATAAACAATTGAAGATCATCAGGAAGTTGGACAAAAAACTAAGCCTACCTTATGAATTAATAACTCAAATATACGTCACTATCTTGAAACAGAGGTTAATATCCTAGCTCCCCCACCCAAATTCTATACTCAAATGTACAATGTAAGTTTTGGCCATTTTTTTCGTATTGCTGTCGCTCCTTCAACACCGATATGATTCGCCCTTAAATTTAGTGTTGTAAGATTCGTCCATGAGTCATTCTTGCTTAATTCTCTTGCTCCCTTGTCACCGATATTATTCGATGATAAATTTAGTGATGTGAGCTTCGTCCATGAAGTATTCTTGCTTAATCTTGCCGCTCCCTCTGCATCGAGATGATTCCTTGATAAATCTATTGTTGTGAGCTTCGTCCATGAGGTATTCTTGCTTAAATCTGTCGCTCCCTCTGCACAATCTTATTCGATGATAAATCTAGTGTTGTAAGATCCATCCATAAGGTATTCTTGCTTAATTCTGTCGCTCCTTCATCACCGATTTTATTCGATGATAAATTTAGTATTATGAAATTCGTCCATGAGTCATTCTTGCTTAATTCTCTCGCTCCCTCTGCACTGATATTATTCTCTGATAAATTAAGAACTGTTAACTTTGTAAAATTATTTTAGTTTAGTGCTTTGTTTTTCGAATCTGTGGTTGTGCTAAGTAAGATCTAATGATTTGCCCCTAAATAATTCTCATTTTCTTATCTAATTCGTTGTATTAACCTTATCATGTTGATAAAAACAACAAGAGATTATGTATGTTTCTTCATGAATGATTATGAATGCTTTAGCAACGTGTAAATAAAGTTGTTATAAACACAAACAATATGACGAGTTCTGGGCTCGCTTCGAATGTTTGCTTTTGATTAAAGATGAATGTTGATTTTTTCAGCTGAGATATATTGATACGATTCACTATGTAGCACATAAGCAAGAAAAAGGAAGCAAATTGTTAAGAGCTTGGATAAGATGACTTCAGAACGTACTTCTAAACATGAACAAGGAAGGCTTCTGGGAGCAGACTTCACTTGATTGTCGCTAAAATTGAATTTAATCAATCTGGAAATTTTGTTTTAGAACTAGATTCAGTTCGTTATTCCTAACCTCAAGGAACCTTGGCGGCAGGTAGAAGTTCGATTCTGCGCCTCGACCACAAAAATTTCCAATATTTCAAAAGAAAGAAAGGAATTAAGATGGTCAAAAGGGTTCTACTTCTCCTCACACAAGAGGTGGACTTTCAGAAATGCTTTTTGAAAATTATTCTGGAAAACGAATTTTGTTATTTTGCTATTCCAAAAGAATTGGCTGATGATGACGGTCGTCGGTCCAGGAATCAGTTCAAAAATTCAAGAATATCCTAAATCTTCGATCTATCTTCACGTTCATAGAAAATCTTACTTGAAAAGCAAGCTTTGAAATCTACAATAAATGATTTCGAAGAAAACATCTCTAAAGCTTGAAATATTGAGAACTAGAGATGCTTCTGAAAAGTGCGTTTTCGAAAGGACATCACATTTATCACAAATAGGAGAAGGCTTTTTCTCATTTGCAATCTCTCCAAATTTCTGGTGAAGTAGTATCCTTTCGCAAACGCGTTTTATATAGGCATATTTTCGTAGTGTATCGACATTTTTTCACCTTTTAGAAATGTTTCCTTGAAATCATTTATTTGTCGATGTCCTTCTTCAAAACGAACTTCCGGGGTAGACCATGCTTTGGTATAGCTGTAGTTTGAGCTCCTCGGATTATTGAATATTTCGATCGGCTTCTAAACCTGGGGCCGCATCATCAGCTAATCTTCTTCAATGAACAAAATAATGAAATACTAGTCCAGAAAAAAATTTCAAGCATTTCTAGAAGTCATCTATGATGCAAAGAGAAGTTTTTCCCGCTCCTGTCGATCTTTTAGGTGATGGAGTCTTTCCACATTCCTAATTATTTCTCTTTTTTTTGAAAAATATGGCAGTTGTTGTTCCTGAGAACAATAACCGAACCTCTACCCGCTGATTGAATGTTCTTGAGAGGAAGGAAAGCTAACTGATCTCATCTCCTATGTGAAATTTCCGGACCATTCAAATCGATCTTGAATACTTTGACAATCGAGTACAAAACTGCTCGTTGGTATGATATTAGTGCCCTTATCATTCATTAACTTGTTGGCAAGGCTCTTTAAGGCTCTTGCGGGTCATCTCTTGTCGATATTCTTATCAATTTGCTTCTCTTTTCTCGACGTAGGCGCTTCATCATAAATAGAATAATTTAATTCAGAAGAGGAATGCAGCGAAATTAACTGAGAGTATGATTTCAATGATCTTTCTACCAATAATCAACTGTTGCTACTCAATGCTAAGCCAACTATAACAATTAATTAAGACCGGAAACGACATCTGATATAAAGGCTGACATTCATTAATATGTGCTCATTGAACACAGGGTACTGAGTTTCGAATTTGAGAGAGAGAGAAAAAAAAAACTAATAATGAAGAGAGAAAGTTTAGTCCCGATAATGCACAATATTTTAAAACGCAACCGGCTCAAATGAAAAGCAATGCTGCTGTTGCTGCACGAAATGGTGAAATCCTTCACTAATTGAGGTTCAAACCAAATTTCTTAGATGTCGCTTAACATCGCTTTCCGTTTTTTAACCTAATCCATGGATATGAATGACTTAGAATTGCATAAAAGCGTTCGCTTGTTGCTTCCAAGGTCCTCAGAATGTCTTCTCAGTCAGTTTCAGTTGGGTGCTCTACGAAGAAAGCTTCATCCTGTTTTCCTATGCTAAGATGAAATGATTCAATTCATCTTGGTTAACAGATGCCGAGAAAAGAGAGGCAAATTGTGAAGAACATGGGTAAGATAACCGACAAGAGGTTTACCAAGGAGATGTCATATGATTAATGACGCATACGGAGAATAGAATGGCACCAAAAGATTTCCCTCTTTTTCGAAATATCAGAAAATGAATTCAAAAAACTCCGAGAACTTCGTGTTGGAGATAGAATCAGTATCTATTTTTACTCAAGGCTTCTGATAAGAAATGCGATTTGAATTTCTCGAAAAAAAATTTTGACATCTATTCCAAGGAGATATCATGAAGGATAGCAGTGTATCCAATCACGCAAAAGATTCAAGAGGATCGAGAGGGTAAATATCTAATGCTCTCTGCAAAAAAGGCAAAAAGAAAAGGAAGGGCATATGAGTTTGAAATTATTTCCAAAGAAAGCCGAGATCTTTGGAAGTTTTTGCTAAAGAAGAAGAATGTTGTCTGGCTATTAAGAGGATCATGAAGAACTACAAAGACAGACAATATCCAAGAAGAAAACTCCATATCCAGACAAAAAAGAGATAGAGATTCTAAATTTGAAAATTGTATTTCTTGTCTTTCAACATCTAGTCAATATAGTTCAAGACCTGTAGAGATATCATGCATTTCGATATCTACGGAGATTTTCTTTAACTTTGTTGTAAAAATATATTTTAGAACCTTACACTTTCTCAAATTCTTTATCCAGAGGAAAATCTGGTATTTTGACGCACCCAACCGCTGGAATTTCGATTTTCAAGAAAGTTTAGAATTTCATTAAGCATCTTCGGATTGTCTCTTGCTGATCTTATTTTCTCACAGCGATAAAACAACCAAATATGTTTCATTTTTTCTATCTATTTAACTCCTTATGAAATCAGAGCTGAAATCTTTGTTACTGTAAGGTTCGAGTGCGATTAAAACACTCTTTCCGATCGAGAACATTCTCACAATCAGCATTAGAATCGAATTTGATATCCCAAGAAAAAAAGATTCGAATTTTAGATAAATAAATCAGATAAAACGAGAAAAGATGAGAGTCAGAAATACCATGAAAATATATGAAATGACTTCAACAAGGACCTCGAATCTAACCAAAATTAAAGGAATATAAGAGTATTGGCATAATGTAGGTTAAATTAGCCATTAAAAAAAAAATGGATAGTATGATTTTCCTTAGCAAATTAGAGTAGGGAGGTCATCCTTTGAGGAGTTTGATTAGTCTAATATCAGCGGAGCTACAATGTTATAAATAATAATTTCTACAGATATCAATTAGTTAGTCTTTCCCTTCTCAGATTGAAGATGTTATCTCAGTAATTGATGAGAAGGCGACACAAGAAGGGAGAAACTTGTGTGATTTTGAGCAACTTCTTTGGAAGAAAAGTATATATGTCGGCGAGTTATACCTGGTAACACTTATCAAACTTAATTAGAATAAACTCTCATCTAGCATTTCAAGTAAGATTCTCTGTAATAGTGACATAAATACAAAATTTTCTGTCAATGTTAGCTTTTTTCGAGAAAATCGAGGACCGTGTACTCTTTTAGTGACCTTGCACATTCATTCGGCACAATGTGGGTAGAATTTGAACTTTTGGACCATAGTCGAATTCATTCGGCCAAACATGACTCCATATATCCTGCAGTAGATTTAAGCTCTGACTATGGAAATATGACTTATAACTCACAAAGAGAAATTGGAGCGAT
>ENA-UOTZ01001223-UOTZ01001223.1-compost-metagenome-genome-assembly--contig:-NODE-1223-length-18524-cov-3.126796_pt1 | contig 18524 bp, 14 predicted proteins | sample MGYA00238144_ERZ746983 | MGnify/ENA primary metagenome ERZ746983 (study PRJEB28759, sample SAMN06268863) | compost metagenome | isolation source: single cell | place: USA: California, Emeryville, Joint...
TGCGCGTAAGATTCGTAATAAGCGAGTGTTCGTGACACCTGAAAAGCCGATCGAAATCACTGAGTTTGATGATAAAAACCTCAGATATCGAAACAATGACAAAGGCATTGGCCTTGAGGATTTGTCTGAGAGGCTAGAATTTAATAAATGGTTCGAAAACAATGTTCAGAATGTAATCGTCAGCGGAGTTCAAGCTTTTGAGGATAGATACACAACTACGCTTCTTAATCCCAATGAGAAGAATAAGGGCTATAAATCGGACTACTTCGCGCAGGCTCGAGCCAGTAGGGCTCTTTCCCCAACCTCTGAAATAGGAGAAATCCCAAGAGGCTTTTTCAGTAAGAAGCCTTGCTGGAAGGTCTGTTGGTTTTTAATTCCAAGCTAATCGTTTGTGCTTTCATGCCTCCAGACATCGAGCCTTTTGCTCGAAGCAGTCGACTGGAACCTGGGTTTGGCGTTGATGATCGAATAAGAGGGCCTCTTTCCGTGTTTGGTCGATCGATGGCCGAAAAATCAGTGTCGAAGAGTTTCTCTGTGGGAATCGTTTGGCTTTTTTTGTTGTTGAAGGAGAATTCATCTCTTTTTTCAGGAGTTTTGTCGAGTGTTTTATGTATAGACGTCGCTGAGGTGGTAGATTGCTTCCGAGAAGATGAAGGACGGGTAAGGGTTTTGGTATTTGATTTCTGATATGAGGTTTCAAGCAGAAACTGCTTCGGCGTAGTGATCAAAGGAGTCTCCGTGGAGAATGAAGAGTTCTTAGCGGTGGTTTCAGAAAGTACTTTATTCATTAAAAGTTAAAGAATAAAATCTATTAATTTGAGTGAGCGAATGAATCTGCTATATATTGGAGTGTCTTACCGAACTCGCTCTTGTAGTATATGAGAGGTTATTTGATGAGAAGTTGTATGCTGATAGGAGATAACGGGTTAGAGAATAGAATTCCATCAAGGAAAAAGAAAATACAATCAGGAAAGCATACAAGAGGTTGATTGAATTTTTTTGGTATGATTATCAGTCTTAAATAAATCGATTGCTCAAACTTGTATTATTACATCGCTGGCAAACATGATAGTGTTGGTGGATTTTATGGGGTTCTACTTTCCTACTTTCATTGCTTTGCTTTATTGAGATGTAAAATTATTATTTAGTCGAATTCCCATGACTTACATTGATTTCATTCTCAAACTGCAAAGAAAAAGATATAGAACAAGTTGAATATCTAACTGGTTTATGTCAACGTTATTTATATCTAGTTTTTCAAAACATAATCCAGATCTTTTACAACAAGAAAAAAAAAGTTTCACTCTAATATGAAGTTTTTATTTTTTGTTGTTGTTCCACCAAATATAAATTTCAAAAATGGATCTTGAGCCTGCTTCTATTCTTGGAAAAGCTGTTTGAACAACAAAAAAATTAGTGGCTTTATTATCTCTGCATTTTATTCCTCTTATTTCTTTGAAGAAATTTATTTATACAAGGCAACAATGCTTCCTGAACCTTCTCGCCTTAAATCCTGCTTGGAAGTTTATCAATTTGTTATAGACTCTTGTTTCAGACTTGGAGCATAATTTCGAGACTTATCAACCCTAATTTAATAGAATACACATAAAATTGGAAGGTTCATTTTGTAAAAATGAGCAGATTCTGTCAAGTTTCAACTAGTATCCTTTAGGAAAAGCAAAACTTGTTCATTAATATAATTTTCTTAAAAATAATGCGATCAAATTCAGACCTCCTTGATTGATAATCAAGAGTTAACAGAGCGCTTCAAACTCCTGAAAAAAATTAAAATTTTGCTAGAAACCTTGAAAGTTAGCATCCTGGATAGAATTAACCTTGGTCTTCACATGAAAGTGGTCTACTAGCCCCAATATCATCTATTCATTTCGAAGATAAGGATAGGGAGCACTGTATGCAGTATAGATAACTTACACAGCACATTCTCATTCTGGTTAGGAGTTCAAAACCATATACCTATCAGTCTCAAAGTGTCCAAGCTTTGAGTGTAATTCGATAGATGTTGGAAATGCCATGAGCACAATCCTTATGCGAAGAGCCTTTTTTCCTGCGAAATTTTATTAAATCCAATGTTCTGGGTTTATGAGTCAGTACAACTAATCTACGATTAACTATTATCATGAAACAAATGTTCAAGAAACTGAAAAAACTTATCTTTACTGATTGTACAGTTCATGGGAAAATGGAATTTTGTGTTTTTGATTATTTTAATTAAATTATTTTTAGAATATCCATTATGAATATTGGAATTTTATGCTTCGATATTTTATCGAAATTTTTACAAATTCCTTGGTTTTAAACAGATGTTCCGTTCTTTTAAAAAGAGCTTAGTTGCGATAATTGCTCTAGGTTAATACCAGCTATTTCCAACTCAGCCTCCACCACCTCGATTCTTCCACCGATTTTGTGCAGGAAGGAGATATTCCCACTCGATGATAACAAGGAAAATTCTGGAACTTACCAAAATGCAATTTGCGAGCTAAAAGTTGAACTTACTATGCAGATACCAGTTCAATTGACCTCTAATGCAATCCTTAGCCTCCTTATAAATGTATATCTTGGCATTAATGTTATTTTCAAAGAATGGAAGATCCCCAACTTCTTCAATCTTGTTATTATCTTTAACCGATATACTCCCAGCTCGCTTGCTGTTTTAGACAAGGATCTTGATACTCTGACTATAAGCAAATGTGTCGTCATTAGTATATAATTATGAGACGTTGATTTAAATAGTGTTTAAATGCTAACAACACAAATAAAAGAAAATTAACTTATTTCCTGCTTAGAAAGAGCACTCTACCAATGTATAACAATACAAGAATATTGATTTAATTCTGAAATTAGTTATCATTTAATTACTGTCGCACTTCATGATTCTAATTTATTCGCTTATTTAATTAATCAAATCAAAATGAGTCCTTGTTGTTCTACGTGATCTAATTTCGAAAAATCTGAGGATTCTAGACCGATTTTCACTTTTTTAAACATTCTTATTTTAATCGAATTTGGAGGATCAACCCCCTCGGTTTCAGACCTCTGATAATTATATTTAATAAAAAATATTACCCAGCTCATTTCAACATTCTTTTTTTCCAAGGTAGCATGAATTTCAAGTCTCTGTTTCCAGAGGCAGATCTCACCTCTGCACTCATCTCAGCATCGCTGTTATATCAATCGCAAAATACAATTCCACTCACCAACAACTTAAGAGGTCTTTATAAAAGCGCTCCCCTACAAAGCTACCAAAATCCCCTCTCTCAACTCCTTCAACAGCCTTTCCCCATGAACCAATTGAAAATTCCTGCAACTATGATCGCGAATGATCCATTACCTTTGGATCCTCTGAGGAGTCTCAACCCTTTGCTTTCGAACCAATTCCTGAATTCTTACCACCTGCCTCAGCTGAACCAAGCTAACCTTGCCGCTAACTATCATAATGGCCTTAACGGAGTGCAGAGAAAATTCCAAGATCCTCAATTGGTTCCACAAGCTACTGCGAAAATGCTTTCAAACCTCTTAGAAAAATACAAGCAGCCAACGCCAACTGAGACGCTGTTTCCCAGTAACACCTCTTCCCAGCTAACACCTACAGCCACTACAAGAAAGGCACTGAGCACGCAGCCCACTAACACTCTTATTAAATTAAGCACCAAGAGACCAAGAAGAAAAGCGAATGAAATCGAGAGAACACATAAATGTCCAATGCAAGGCTGTGAAAAAAGCTATGGGTAAATTATTTTTTTCCTTATTCTTTCTAACTCAAATTTCAACACAGCTCTGAGGCTTCAATGCTCCAGCACTTCCGATTGAAGCACCCAGAATTCAACCAAGGCGTTCCAACTACCACAGAGCCAAATCAGAAAGAAGGCGGAGATGCCAGAAGTGAACAACTCTCAGTGTCTGCTCAACCAGAAAAAAGCAAAAACGTTTCTAACGACAAGGAAAACTTGCCTTCAGCCAATTAGTCACTGCGTCAAGTTAGCTATATCTACTTTGTAATCATAGTGTTATTTTCATTTTTTGGGTCTAAACTAACCTCGATCCAAATATTTTATCACCTGTTCTTGATTATTTTTTTTGTTGAGATTTATTATCACGACGATGATTTAGTAGTCTTAAACAATGCGTCTATGCACTTTCGCAATATTAAAGACAACCAGAAATGGAAAAAATGGAGTTCTTATTTGTTTTGATTGAGTTCACGGAGTAATTTAGACAAATGATCCAATGGGTCGTAAGCGTTTCTCAGTAACTGCGACCTCTCATTCGCAGATTTGCCTCTCATTTTCTTTTCTGGAGAATCTTCAAAGGCTTCTTCCTTTTCTTCTGCAATTTGTTCCTATGCGCGTATTTTAGCATGAAGCATCAATGGAAAAGTAAATTCATTACAAGAGGTGCTCCTTCATCAGGCCCTCTTTCAATTATCTCGTTGTGATCGGGAATGTCTTTTGCAAATTGCTGTGAGAGACTTTTCTGCTCTTCTCCTTCAAATGGTTCCATCTCATCGAAGATGTCTTCGTCGCCAGAAGATTCATAATCAGAACCTAGTACACCGAAATTTGTTATCAATTGAGTAAATCTGCTATGAGACCTAGCTCTTGTCGAAGTTTTTCCTTTTCTATCCTTTTCTGCTCAAGTTTATCTTGGATACGCTGCTGTTTGAGCCTTTCTTGGTGATTTTGAACCTCGTTGCTTGAAATAATATGGTCTATTAACTGTTGTTGGTGAGATTATGGGAATGAAGGGGATTTTGGACTTTATCTAAGGCTTTTTCCAGCGTGGGATAGAGGTTTTGTCTTAAAAACTCGATTTGTTTGTACTTCTTGAGATCGTAGTCGTAAATTATGGACATTTTTGCTTGACTTCGATTGAATAAAAATTTGAAACTAACTATATTTATTGGAGTTAATATGTAAAAACTTGCAGGGCAGTTAATGAAGTACCTTTCTTTTATTGTCGCGAGCAATTAATTCTTTCTATTGTCTATTTTAGAGCATTAATTCTGAGTTTCGTGTGCGTTCACATGCATCATTTAATGATTCTCAATGTTAAACTTGATTCTTGGAGTTGTGATTTTATAAGAAAAATTACTTCATTTGACTTAACGCAGAAAGAAATAAGGTATGCCACTAAGCGAAGCCGCCAGTTTTCAAACGGATTTATCAAAAGTAATTAGAGTTATACATCAAATAATTCAGAATGCACATCTGTTTTCAGTGTTTACTGAAATCGCCTTTTAAGCAAGAAACGCATTATTTTGATACGAAATTAAACACGGAAAAAGGAAAAACCTTCATGAATCATTAAAGCTGCTAAACTCTTTGTCGTTGGACTTCGATACAAACGCTATTGTGTCGATAACGTCTGCTTGATACTAAAAGAGTTTCTCAGCAGAGCTTTATTTTCCAGTATATTTTTCTCTAGTGTTCTTTTCTGAAATTTAGTATCGTGCCCCTTCGCCATGCGATTTGAATAAATTGCGATTGTTTTTTCTGGTGAAGAGTGAGAAGTGATCACCGGCAAGTGATTCGTGTTCGAATTAGCAATCACCAGAGACTTTAGTTCAGCTTCTTCGAGAGTTTCTACTTTAGAATCTCCCTGCAATTCCAACGAGTGTTTAAACCGCTTTTTGCTATCACCACGAGAAATCGAAGAGTTCAATCGCGATTGCGACGAACTCATTAAATTAATTCTTTGGTCTCTACTTTTGACCAGTCGGGAAAGTCGAGTATCTTCTCTCTCATTTTCTTTTTGTAACAGCTTTATCGTCATCTCTTGAGAGCTGGTTCCCAGAATTTTCCTTCCTGGACTATGAGAAATTGACTTCGATATCGGTTGCCTTGGTCTTAGCAGCGAACTGGTGATGAAATAAACTTTTTTGATATCATCATCTCTATTAATATTCAAAACCACTGGTGGCAACGGCTCATCTTTATTCTCTTCAGTCGCAGTTTCAGTGGTCTCTGCTTTCTTTTCTAAAGATATGCTCTGAAGTCGTTGTCCAGGAGGAATCTCGCCTCTGATCCTCTTTGGAGTGAAAAGGTTTTTTAAAATTCGTTTGGGATCGGAATGGCCTTGCTTTGATACATCTTTTGGCAGCGGATCTGAGGCGGTCTGTGAGAAGCCAATAGAAGTTTTAAACAAATTCCTTGGTTTTTCAGAATGCGTTGCAGTAATATGGTGTCTTGAATGTTTCTTATGAACAGGAGACTCAAGCATTGAACTGATAATAGAAAATGTCATTCCAGACGCCTTGTTGGAGGATTTCACTCTATGTGACTCCTTGATTTTCGGCGATTCCTCAATCTTTTCCTGTAAAATATCGAACAAACCCTCTCCCTTTAAATTCGAAGAAAGCTCTTTCTTCTGTGACAACTGTTCTTGCAATTGATTATACAAATTGTTCGTAGGTGGATGACCCGTCTGATTTTGAGAAATGGAATTTTTCAGTTTGATTGGAGAATTCTCCTTAGACAGCTTCCTTTCCTCATTTCTGCTTTGCGGTTTGCCAGCTTCGCCCTGTCCATCTTGAGACTTGGCAATCCGATCCGAAAGTTTTTCAGTGAGTGCCAGGTTCACGAGCTCTCGGACCCTCATATTGCTGTTCGATGGGCTCTGGAGAGGAGTGCCATCAAACACAAGTGACAAGCGTTTGCTGCTCTTAGATCCATCATCTTTCCCATTATTTTCCTGTAATTTATCCGAATCAGTCTCTTCTGAAAAGAGACTGCTGCGACCGGTTTGATTTCTTTTCGAACGGAGCGGACTTACTGAAGAGTTAATATTTACATGCAAACTTTGAAATAGCCCTCTTCCGTTCTTCATAGTAGATTTATAAGATGATCCCCTTATAAGCTGGAAACTGCCTCGACGATCCTCACCCAAAATGCTGTGCTTAGGTGTTTGAGTACGTGTGTTATTGTTGCTTTTAGAGTTTTCGGGCTTGGAAGTTTCAACCTGAATATGAGCAGTTCTTAGCTCAAGGTCAGAGATTCCTCCGCACTGCAAACACTCGCAGGATTTTCTACGAGCAGTGGTCGCAAACGCCTTCATTCCGGGCCTAGAGTCTCGTGGAGAGACCTTTCTTGATGCGCGTTTTGAAGGTGATGAGGCTAATTTCATTAGCATTCTAATTCGGTCGTTTTCTTCTGCTTCTAGCGCCTCCCAGAGAGAGACGACGGGAGGCTGGTCCCAGCTGGTATTGAGAAGTTGTTGGACAAGTACTTGACCCGTCGCTGACATTGTTAGGTGAGTAACTGTTGGAATAGGGACAAAAGCAATACTTTTGTGGGATTTATTGAGGGGAATTTCTATAGGAATTTCAGCTTTTCTCCTCATCGAAGGGGATAAACTCCCTAAACTTTGGATTGGCAATATACTTTTCCTTGGGCTACTGCCACTTCTTGAAAGCCATGTGACATGCCTCTTATGTTCTTCCGATTGCGATTGTTTTCTCTTGGTACTTAAGATTTCTTGCGTTTCTGCCATTTCTTAAAACAATCATTTGAATATATGGGTTTATCAGTATTAGTCACTTTTTCGCAGTTCTTTTTCGACAGCTGCAGGTGTTGTGAAGTTTTTTCGCTTTTTCGTGGTTTCAATTTTATGCTTTATGATCGCCCTGTTTTTAACGCCTAATGGCGAGAGGATGTCTTTGCTAATCAAGTGCCAATTTTCTCCTAATTGGCTTTTTTTTCTCAGTTGAGAAAAAATATCAGTTTGTTTTTCGAAACTAAACACGGGCATGGCTAAGATATCTGGATCATGCGCCTATAGCCGAGAATTATTGAGATGAATGTTAGATAGTATGTACATCCATGTAATTCACTCGAAATTGAGCCTTTTCTACTGGCGTGGTCGGTAAATCGGAGTGTTCATCATTGTATTCTTCCTGAGATATAGTTTATTTTTCAGAAATGCAATAATGAGTTACCGCCTGGAAGTCGATTTCATCTGGCAGTGTTTTATGCAGACTCAGTCTGTATGCCATTTTCTGGTGTGTATGAGATAATTAGTTATTTTTATTCTAAGTTTATTTTGTCTTAATCTTATTATTTTAAAAGATGAATCAATAATTGTGATCTGTGTACCGAATGATTTTTCTAAGCCGAATGAAAATTAATCAGATCGTGCAGCAAGTGGATGCGATTGGAAACCCTTCGAACGTCTCAAAAAATATAGATTTAACAAATTCGAATGAAATAATCTTTGTGAACAATGGATGTGAATAGTGCTTAGTACCTCTAATTAAATCAAGTTTATGCACAATAGCTTGTGATTTGCATCCTATTTTTTGTTCGAAATTATAAGCGTTTGCTTCAAAATAGAGTCAATGTTATAGAAACATGAACTATTCTTATCTATGCTATTCTTATCAATGAGAAATTAATAAACATATCCTATATCATAGTAACACTAACTGATATATCAAAGTAATAGTTCATCAGAGTAAATAGAGTCATTCTTGATCTATTGCTTCAGTTTAATTGAAAGTTCGATTCGTTATTATCCAAGGGCAAAGTATATAGTGCAATTATTTAATTAGTAGCCAGAATCATTTATTATCTCATCATATCGATTCGAATGAAATAAATAAATCATTGTGAGAACTCTACTTAATTCTGATGTCATTATTACTTTATTTACCATGACATGTGAATTTAACCTTCAGATGGCTTCAGTTTCAATTTTGCAAGTTATTGACCAGTACTCTAAGAAAGGCAACCAACTTTCAACTACCATTACATCAGAAGAGATTATTCTAACCTTATTCAGTCAATTTATACAGCTATTTTTTTTTTCATTTGGATGTTTTCAAATTATTAAAATTGAATTATAGATCTCGGTTCAAAATATAAATAAATCGCTAACACATTGATTCCTTCTTCAGAGGGGTTTGGGTAATGTAATGTTTTAGATCAGAATATAAGTCTACCAAAATATTTATTAGTTTGAAGATTTAGTATGTGAATGCTGTTCTTCAATGATTATCTTCCATGAAAATCATCATTTTGACTCAGTAAAATTCTTCTTTCTAAATGTAACAAAGTTGCTTCATTTCATGTCTCTTCTATTAGCGTTTACATTTGAAAGCTTAGCAACTGAAGCTCATCACAAAGATTGGACGAGTTGCAAATGTCAAATTTCGTCGCAGGCACCTGCTTTTCAGTTTGATAGAAAAAGTGTTCAAGTTTAGTTTTGGTACACAAAGCGGTATGCAAGTAGTGACTTTGCTACAAAAAATACTTACTGTGCAATATAGTTATATCTGAGCAGCAACTATTTCAACGACATTCGAACTAAATCTACAAGTTTTACAAAGTAACGATCAAATACTTTCTAAAGAGTTGAAATGCTGAATGAAATAGTTTGACATACCTTTTTTACTAGGGTTCAAGACATTATTATAGTTCTTTACTCCTAATTCGGATCGAAAAATACAAAAGTACTAATATACTTTTGAGTCAAAGAGATTAGCCTTATTACAATTACTATAATCGATGAAATTGTTGTTATTTGAATAAAATTCTTTTTATAATAGAATACGTTTAATTCAACAAACATTTTTTCAAATCCATAAATATGACAAAGTTTGACATAAGATGATAGAGTTGAAACAAATCATGAAGTATCGGTTAATAAAGAACCGGGATCAGCTTAACATCAAACACACTTAAAATAAAATCGGTAATCTCATTTGAGTAGCGGTAGCCTAACATCAGTGATTGTAACACGCAATCTTTAATTCAAATTATTTGGAGCAGTCTGAATTAATTTTTACTTGCAATTCAAAATCTAAAATATCGACTAATATTAAGATGAATTATGCGACTTTCCTACTTGACAAAATAAATTCTCAATCAGCCTAGTCGACGAATATGTACTGCTAGATGCATTACAAATTAATTTTGTTAGGCAAGCATGAATTAGCAAAATTGTAGCATCTTTCAAAATCTATGTTCAGTATTGCGGCATACAAAAAATTAAACTTTAATAAAGCGACTAATTCTCTTCGCTCATGCCATTGGCAAATCTGAACAATGTACAATACTTCTTCTTGTCTCCTACTCTCTTTGAAAACTGGCGGTTGATGTCGCGATGATCGCGTTCATTAACTCTACTATAAAGTAAACTTTATCATACAATAACTTTCACTCACAAAGTAAATTACCACCTGTTACGATTGCGAATTAATCATCAAAACATTCCGTAATCAAGTTTGATTTAACCTGTTTAGACGAGTATTTTGTTGATGTTAACACTGGAAAAACTTCAAGCTTTGCATATGAGACATCGCTCTCGATAGAAAGAAATAAATGAATATCATAAAACTCTGCTAATCAGTCCCCTAGTACCGCGACCCTGCATATGAATACCCTAAAATACAAAATTTACAGCTTTTAAGTAATAAAACTCCACGCTCGAAAATCCATCCTCAATAATACATTCTCCCAATACTACAAGCAATTGGCAAGCACAAATAATTCATTCCTAAAGCTCTAGAAAGCAGACTCGCAACGCTAGCCAAATCTTATATTAATTAAGGATCGAACAGCCCTCCGTATTTGTTAGGAGTGTCATCGAATCTTGCAAACATGCCATCTATCGATCCACCTTGATTCATCTGTTGATTGTTCTGAGTATTGACCGTTCCAACCGTTTTTTCAAGGTTATCCTGGTTGACTTGATTCATAAAGAAAATTTCATTCTTATTCACGTCAACCATGGCCAGATAATAATTATTAGGATTCGAATTCGAATTTTGAGTCGTCGTATTGTTCTCCAGCAACGACGAAATCGGCATTTCGCGGAATTGATGATTAGATCTTGGGTCTGTCGTTGAACCTTGATTTTGCTGGCTAGTCTGGTTGGTCTGCTGGCTAGTAGGATTGTTTTGCTGGAAGAGCTGGGGTTGGGGTTGCATTTGTCCTTGATACTGGTTTTGGCTCCCAGGTTGCATTTGCTGTTGGTATTGAGGCTGTTGTTGGAATAATTGTGGTTGTTGCTGGCCTGAGTATTGCTGTGGGTTAGATAACTGCTGTTGTTGTGGTTGGTATTGCTGTTGATTAGGGTACTGCTGCTGTTGAGGCGGGTACTGCTGGAACTGGGACTGATTCATCATGTAGTTTGGATTGTAATTAGGCATTCCGCCCCAGGGATTATTCGGATAGGGACCTTGCTGATAGTATTGAGGAGCGTTTCCATAGGTATTCGGGTAGTATGGGTAGTTTTGGGGTGGATAGTTATATTGCATAGGATAAGGCATCATTGGCATGGGATAAGTACTCATGTTGAAAGAACCTTGGTTTTGGCCTTGGTTGAAGAACATAGAGTCTTTGTTTTGATACTGTTGGTTCGGATCGCTGCCGCTACTCACCATATTCTGAGGCCCTGGCCCTTGCGAGAATGAAGAATTATTTTGGCCTCCAGCATAAAATTGATTTGGCTGTTGCTGCTGTTGCGATTGCTGATTTACTTGCTGAGTAGGCTGTTGGAACGTCTGCTGTTGCGATTGCTGGGGCATCTGCTGAACCTGTTGCTGTTGTGGAAACGTTTGGAAAGGCTGGGACTGCTGATTTGATTGCTGATTTACTTGCTGAGTAGGCTGTTGGAACGTCTGCTGTTGCTGCGGCTGGGTCTTTATCTGTGGTTGCTGAGGCTTATCCTGATCATTTTGCCATTCAATCAGTTCTTTAAAGGAGTCATGGGGCACGTAGTTGGTGTTTTTTGATAGGAATGGGTCCGTGGTCACTTCTCGCTGCTTATTGAACGAGTCTTGAATTTTGTCTGAAATAAATTTGTTTTGTTTCATATATTCTTGATTTTTTAGATTCGAAGCGAGAGATTTATTATCTCCTGAGCCCGAGCCGCTGCTCAAGATCCGAGGCAGCTCAACAGAGAACAACGACTGCTCGTCTTCTAAGAAACCTTAACTCTAAGGCAATGCTATAAAGAAGTTATCTCACCTGAGCTTGTGGCACTGAGGTCTTTTTCTTTGAGCTCGATCAACGCCTTTGCAATATGCTCATTTAGCATGTCGTCATCTTTATACTCCTCTGACAGCCTAATCGCTTCGAGCGTCATCTCAGATTTATATTTCTTGAGTAGCGAGACCCAGCGGTTTTTAACGGAGTTTTCTGTTCGGCCTGGTAGCATCTTCGCAATTTCAGACCACCTCTTCCCTTTCTGTAAGAACTCCTTCAGCAAAGTCACATCCTCTTTATTAGACCAGGACCCTTTCTTCAACGAAGGGTCAAGATGGTTCGTCCATCTCTCCCGGCATTGCTTGCTTTGTCTGAACTGGACACTCCCGGTTCGGGAGTGCAGTTCCATAGCTATTTCTCTCCAATGGTTTGCCCCACGCTCGCTGACTAACTCCTCTAACATCTCATCTTCTCGCCTTGTCCAGGGAGTCTTATTTAATGGTACTTTGAGTATATTGTGCCAACGTAGCCTCAGTTGTTCTGCTGATTTGCCAGGGTACATCGTGGCTAAATGATCCCAAACTTTGTCATTCTATTTGAAGACTCAGATAAGAGAAGTAATAGACATAATAATTACCAAATTCAGAAAATCTTCATTGTAAATGGAACAAAAATAAGCCATCATTGACAGGAGCAGCAGTGTCTCATCTTCGCTCCAGTTTTTGCGGACTTGCTTGGGGTTTCTGGCCAGCTTAAAGAGCTGTCTTTCGAAATAATCCGCCATTCCTTTGAGATCCAAGATATTTTGCGTCTTGATATTGAGATTCTTTTGGAACTCAGTATTGTATTGCAAAGCGTTATGTTCGGAGGTTTGAAGCATTCGTTGGAAGTGATAGAATGCTTTTCGATATTCAGAGGCTTGGCTTGAGAAATTTGTGCGAGAGTTGGAGTCTGTACTTAGGTTACTTGAGACTGCGCTGCTAAATTCAGTTTTTATGGGAATATTTTGAGCCTTCTCCTTGGGTTGTCCATTGAAGCCGAGCTGATTAGTTATTGTTGTTGTTGCGTCGTCGAACTTCACTAAAAAAAAGCGAGGTGTGTGAATAACGACGACAGGAAATCATTAAATACGTTGTTTGTAAAGGGAGTCGCTCGGATCGGACTTCGAGTAGGTTGGTTCTTGCTCGCCAGGTAGCAATGATCTGTCATTCATTTAAATTAACGGGTTCTTCCTTCTAATTGTTTAGATAATGAATTTATTTGAAGTGGTATAAATTCCGGTCATTGTAAACATCTATTGTTAATCAACTAAATTTATTAAAACTTTCAGCACGATTTTCAACGTTAGCATTCAGCAGGCTCCTTTTTAACAGTGAGATCAGAAAAGCCTGGATCTCAAATACAATTTGAAATAAAACTTCTCCAGCATCTCCTAAAACTGCTTGGTAGGTGTCGCAAGCATGAGAGAAAATTTCAACGAAATAACATTCTCATTGGAAATTCAACCAAGTTAGTTCAGCAGAACTCTATAAACATAGAAGCTATTCATTATGCACACTCAAACTTTGGAGAAAAAGAAACGTAACTCAAAACTGACGAGAGAGAAACGCAGATTTATCAATCACTGTCTATTTTATTGATTCGGACGCGATTTGCTGTCACTGACGAATTTTTGACAATTAATTCCAAAAACTCTTTCTCGAAGATTACAGATCAATTTTTTTCGAACTTCTTCAAGAAATATAGAAGAATTGCAGCAAGCAGTATTCTGAGAGTATTCTGAGGAAATATCATTGGTGGATAGCCTGCTGATCTCAAATTAGATAGGCTTAGACCTCATCCCCCTGTTTATGGTTATTTTCTAGACGCATTAGATGTACTACCTACTGATGAATTAACAGATATTTGAGATATCAGAGTTGAACTGTCAGCATTACTGATATATCTGACACTGATTCGAAAAAACTCCAATGTGGAAGGTCCAATATCCATGCTAAAGTTTCTTGGAGATTGTTACAAAGAGCGGGTTAAAGGACATTTACTAGCAATCAATATAGCTTGAACGCACTAACAGAGGGTGTTTGAGAGTAAGGCCTGTTTAAATGTGGTTGTAACTCAGTTGTGAGGAATTTAAAATTGCGCGCTTTTGAGAGTACCATGAATAACTGTCCCATAAGGAGTCAAGACACTTGGTCATGTAAAATTTTATTATTTGTTATAATATTTTCAGATGCCTCGAAGAGCAAGGCATGACCTCCTTTAGGAGAGCCATCTCGAGCATTTCTCGAGTCTAGACTGGAAAAGCAGGTTTAAACAGTGAAATATGGAGCGTGTTTAATTCTAATATACATTCAACATAAGAGAAGTTTTTGCTTCAAACTTTTCTCCTATTGACGATACTTCATTTTTTCACACTATATCTATTGAGATTTGGAAAGGCAACAATTGTAGAGTGATGTGATCATAAAAAATTTTGAGTATAATGGGTTCTATTCTTTGGTAAAATAAAAACATATCATGACTTCAGAAAATGGGAGTGTATCTGAAGCCAAACAAGGTGATTTTGTTGGTTATTGATGGTTGTTCGATCGTTAATTTCTATGTTTGTTCCAAATATTGTTTTATTTCTCTGTGTTCCTTTTGGATACGACACAGGAGTAAAATATTTAATACTTCCTTTTGGAACACACGAGGTTTAGCTATTTTCAGCTCACAACAAACCAATCATAGATAATTCATTCTTCTTAATCATCTTCAAGCAAATATGGAATTCGATCAATTTGAGCAGACAGTGCATGCATTTTGGGGTTTGGTTCTTTCTCAGGGAATGTTGGATTTGATTTCAATTGTTTCTTCTATCAAAGTCTGTAGATTCGAGTTCTATTTGTTAATTGTTTTGATTAATGTGATAGACAAAGGAACACATACTCACTTAATAGAAATTTTTGATTGAATGAAAATTTGATTTCCATACAGATTCCGAGGGGAACACACACTTTCACTATTCAGCAAATAGTGAGCAACTTCTTAATAATTAAATTTTTCGAGTTCGAAATTATGTATTGAACAGGACAAGAAAAACCTGAAACTAAATCGGCATAGATGAAACATCACCTTTAGCAATTATTTTGAGTGAGAGAGAGAGGCGAGACTTTGATACTTATTTGGGACAAAATCAATGGATAAATCTGAGGTCAGTGAAATTTTACTAGTCTAAGAGTTGTTGAGATAATTTTCGGTTTTTTTCATCAAACCTTTTAGTTTAACTATGATAGCGCATATTAAATGGCATCTTTAAGAATTAACACTTGAAAAGAAAACCCCGTCTCTCTCTCTAATATTGTGATGTCATCATTCATCTTTTGAGACCAACAGTGATTCCTTGTGAAATCGCGCTTCACCAAAATTTGCATGAGGAAACTCATCACAGCCAGTTTTTATTGAGAATTGGTCAATTATTTTAATTCATTGCCTAACAAATGGCACTGTTTGGAACTGTTTTCCTCATTATTCACCCAAAGATGAAATCAACATGTAGTTCACAAATTGAAAGCATGGCACAAAGGAAGAATATCAAAGTTTAGCTAAGAATGACAAAATTTCTATCATAATTTCTTTCCTTTCGTAAATGAGAAACTCGTTGTTTGGTCATGCTTAGCAGCGACTGACCTTTACCTTCCATAGCACCAATAACATTCATGTCCATTTTAATTTAAATGTTACTGATGAAATCGTCAAGTGAAATAGCAATCATACTAACCGATCGATTTGAAAAATCTGTACAGAGTTGGATAGTATTGTTTATTGTATACATTTTGATAAAGCAAATGATTTGATACACAAACTGTTTTCCTATGCATAGACAACCAATAAACTTGGAATACTATTTACACTAGTCATACAAATTTTTTCAATCACTTTTATGCATATTATATTGAATTCTTAGTACAAAAAAACTCCTTTTCTATGTACGAGCAAATGAGTCGGACTTCCTTTTGTATGCTGGGTGATCTTTTTCTTTTGCTCATTTTGGATGAGAACGTTTTTGAGCAGATTCTTAAACCTTTCTTTCCTTATTTTTTCAATTTCCCATTTCGCTTCAAAATCTGGCTTTATCATTGTTCTTTCTGGCTCCTCTTCGATCTCTTCATCAACTACCATCCTGGAATAATGGTTCTGAATAAAGTACGTGAGCATTTGAGTTTCTTTAAATTCTTTAAAGAAATCGTCTTCTGTGCTTGCTACTCTAGAGGCAGATTGCAATATCCTTGCATAGTTTAATTCCTGGTGATGACAATATTAGTTTTAACATCAAAATTTCAGTCATATTACGTTGGTGCGTTCTTCTCTTATCGGGCGTTCTGGAAGCAGCTCCAAGATGTATTCTGAAAATGCATGGTAGATCTTGCTAATGATCCTGAAACTCGTTTCTCTCTGTTCTGCAGAGGGGAAATAAACGATGCTCTTAAATAAGTTCTTCTCTTGTTCTCCGATTGGGAGACTTGGCTGGTAATATTCTTTCGAGGGGAGCTGATATTCTATGATTGTTCCAGGGTTGCTATTAAAGAATTGATAGTCTTTCGTGATGCCTTTTCTGAGTGAGGAAAGTTCGATTTCTGGCAATTCAGATGTGTCACCAATGATGGTGATTCCATTTTTGTTAAGGACACAGAAGATGACTTCTGGATTGCTTTTGAACAGGTCTGCTGAGAAGAGATATTGTGTGCCGGCTTTGAATCCTATGGTTGTTATGAAATAGGTAAGATCAGTCATTAGGTTGCGATGAGGGGAAAAAAAAGCTACCGAAAACAAATCCACCAAGACCATCGAGTATCTCGAGTTTGTCAAGAGGAAGCAATTTTATTTTCTCAGCAAAGAAAGGCTTGGCAAGGGCTTGAAGAGAGCATCTATAAGAGAAATATCGAAAGTTAGGTTCTGTTTGGGGGAAAGGATGCAATGATTTACATGGTTGCCGATAGGAGCGGCAAATTTTGGCTAAAAATCGCAACTTTTTTTTCAAGGAGCACACAAGAGAGCAAGTGAAGGAGGTCATTTTTCGGGAAATACGAGAACACAGTGCAGCAGCTCCATTCTCCTTCGATAGTAAATGCATCCTCCTGACTGCATATTTGATATGAGAGTTTCTCATTAATCTCATAAACGGAGTCAAATCTTGGTAATGGAGAGTCGTAGATGAGCGATAGCAATGGCTCTACCTCATCCGCTACAACTCTCTTTAGGGAATGCATTAATAAAGTGGATTACAATGATTAGCTACCTCTTCCAGAAGCGAGGAGACAACTTCTTTAGATTTTAGATTGTAGAGCTTTTCCAAAGCTTGCACCAAGAGGATATTCTTGATACCTAGGAGAGTTACTATTGATATTGAAAAGGAGAATAGGGTTACTTTTGAGAAGATCTTGAAGAATTTGGAAGAAAAGCCCAGTCAATGGATAATACGTTCTGAACACCATCACTTTTAAAGTTTTGCAGTATTTTACTCGGTCATCATTCTTCTTATCTGAACCTTCTTTTACCTTAAAACCGTGAATCGTTAAGCAAAAGGAAAACTTAGTTGATTCTGTCATTACGAATCTTGAATAATCATAAAATCGAATTCCATAGTGATAAGGAGCCTTTTCTGGATTAACTTTTTCGACGAAGTCTGGGAAAATGAGATCTTGATCCTGAGAATAGTCTGGAACCAGCTTGAACTGAAAGCATCCATCACCTACGAGTTTATTCACAATGATTTCCCTAGGAATTCATTAGATAACTTCGCCGAAAGAAATTTTCAATACTCTATCACTTGTTCGACCGTGGTGCTTTTGTATGCTGCTTTCAATCCGTCTGGAAAACAGAATGATGGAATAACCTTTTCCTGGACCTTCAGAAACTCATTATCCGCATCTCGGGAAGGGTGATAACTCCATAGTATTTTGGGGACCAATTCGTCGTTATTAACGCTTTGAAGAAAATTATTCACATTGTTTAATCTTATTCGTTACTTCGAGTCCTGTGATGTGTGCTCGGCTCCAATTATATAGAATTTCTCAAATATTCTCATCTTGCTCTCTGCTAATTTGTTACAATTTTTCAATTGTTAAATACTTTTTTATCGAAGCTGCTTAAGTATCAGTTCATCTGAAATCAATTATCAGAGACTGTTAAACCCCTAGAAGTGTTATATTTCTTGCTAGAGGATTTATGCCTCAAGAGATGTTCTTAACAGAATTTGGAAAATAAAATTAACAACGACATTTGCTCAGAAATCAACAGTAGGATTAATCTAAAACCGGATTCTTCTTATGTTCTCCACGTTATAGCAGAAAATCGGCTTTCTATCCTGACAGCTAAATGCTGAAAAGTGATGTGCAAGACCCTAGAGCCTTGTTTCCTGCTGGATCTCTCTGCAATGTCTTCAAAGAGTAACAAAGAGTAACGACGGCATGCTAGAGCTGAATGCCTTCAGAAAATTTTTGTCTACTTTGACTTATAAAATTTTTTACGTGTGCTCTGACGTGAAAGGTCTTGGGTGCGCTCTTTGTCGTCATTTTTATCCTCTGGAAATGCTATGCTAAG
>ENA-UOTZ01001224-UOTZ01001224.1-compost-metagenome-genome-assembly--contig:-NODE-1224-length-18520-cov-45.219650_pt1 | contig 18520 bp, 13 predicted proteins | sample MGYA00238144_ERZ746983 | MGnify/ENA primary metagenome ERZ746983 (study PRJEB28759, sample SAMN06268863) | compost metagenome | isolation source: single cell | place: USA: California, Emeryville, Joint...
CTTTACAGAAAGATTGGCAAATACGCTGAATCCATTGTTTTATCAAAGCAAGATGAAGAATACAGAGTAATTCCATTATTTCTTTTCAGTTCAGGGGATTAATCTCGTTCAACATATAATAGGATTGTATTGAAACTGCTTTGGAGAGCGGAAACCCAGATCTTATTGAGGACTTAATGAAGTTCTTCATCAAGCAGAAGGACAATGAATTCTTCGTTGTTACTTTGTACACTTGCTACGAGTACGTTCGCCCAGACGTTGTCTTGGAGCTCGCTTGGAGATTTGGCTTGTTGGAGTGGGCCATGCCATACTTCGTCCAGGTCGCCAGAGAACTCACCTACAGAGTTGAAAACGTACAGAAGAAACACGAAGAACGTGAGAAAAAAGAAGAGAAACAAGCTCAGCAGCAGATGAATCAGCCACTTGATATAGTCGGCGACTACATGATGCCGATGATGCCAGGGTTGAATCCAGGAATGCTGATGCTCACGATGGAAGGCGCGAATCCGTTCGGAGCGGGACCGGGACCTAACTACGGCGGTGGTCCAGGATTTGGTGGTCCTGGTGGTCCCGGCGGTCCAGGTGGCTACGGTGGTATGCCAAATGGTGGATTTGGAGGAGGCCAACCAGGTGGGTTTGGTAGTCAGCCAGGTGGATACGGTGGACCAGGCTTCCGATAATTCTCAAGTTAGCAATATCTCATACAAAAATAAAGATTCGCTGTTCGTATTTTGCATTGACTGATAACTAACGAGTAATTTTTGTCAATGCGTATTTTTAGTATTGCATCCAAAAAAGAGATTATTAGAGTCGAGGTTTATGCAAAATCATAAATAGTGATCATGAATAGAGAGATTCTTTGAGCATAATAAAGTAATTTGCACTATTACCAGTAAAAAAAATTCAATTTGTCTTTTGGAAGCCGCAAAAGAGATAAAATTAGTAAATATTGTGAATTGAGACAGACAAAAGACAACCGAAGGACGAACAGACACGTCAAAGAAGCAAACAGAACTAAGCGTCATGCCCTAAATTCATGGCGTCAGCCCGAGGCAGTACTAATCCACAGTAAGATAATAATTGAAAGAGAGAGAGTTAGATGTTAGATGCTGATATAATAAAGTTGAAGTTTGTTAAAATTTTGAGAAGCAATGAAGTTAAATTCAATGGGTAGAGAGGGATTCAATCCCACTGAAAAAACTGAAAATTCAGAGTGTATTAAGCTATCTATGAATTAAAGCAAAAACGAGATCCGCTATTTATTCATACGATATTTTCCTTGAGAACCTGACCCTGGTCTCGCTTCATATCCAACCTGGCTTTTCGACACTCCCTCTCCCATCATTCTATCATCCTGCCAGTTTCCATGATAAAAGTTACCATCCGCCCACGTATATCTCCCTACACCGTTTCGTTTCCCCTCTTTCCAGTATCCCTCATAGATATCACCATTAACGAACTCATATCTTCCTTGTCCGTTCTTTTCACCATCGTTCCAATCGCCTACGTAGACATCTCCATTATTCAGCTTGAGCATGCCTGCTCCATGTCTAAAATCAGCCTTCCATTCCCCTTCGTATCGATCCCCATTGGCGTAGTAATAGACACCTCTACCGCTCTTTTCGCCCTTCTTCCAGTCTCCTTCGTAGATATCTCCATTCGCATAGTTTAAGACTCCATATCCCTCCTTACTGTCCTCGAACCATTCTCCGTCATACTTCGCTCCGTTGTTAAACAAATACACACCTCCGCCTTGCTTCCTGCCTTCCCACCATTCTCCATCATATCTATCACCATTCGCGTAGTAAAGAGTACCAGTTCCTTGCGCTTTGTTTGCTACCCATTGACCCTCATACTTTGCGCCGGAGGCGTACGAGTGCACACCAAATCCCCATTTCTTCCCCTCTTTCCACTCACCGCTGAAATGCTCTCCTATCGCATAAAAATACTCGCCTTTTCCACTGCGCTTTCCGTACGCCCATCCTCCGGAATACCTTTCTCCGAGCTTTCGATAATGCATTTCTCCTCTGCCGTGTTTCTTATCATCAGCCCACTCTCCAATGTACACATTCCCATCTCTATAGTAGTAAGTTCCCCTTCCACTCTTCATTCCGAGGTGCAAATCTCCTATATATACCTCGCCGGACTTGTAAATATACAAACCTTCGCCGTTGAAGAGATCATCTTTCCAGAACCCCATGTAAAGATCTCCATTCGAATATTCACATATCCCAAAGCCGCTTCTCTTCCCATCCCGCAATTCTCCGCGGTAACTCGTTCCGTCTACATAATTACACTCGTTGAATTCCGGGCCGTACTTGCTAACGTATGGCGCAATAAACTCTTTATCGACCTTCGAGACGATTCGGTCCTTGGTCCATTTGCTCAAGTCGTCACCACTGAGGATATCACAAAGCGAATTCATACTTCAACTGCTTAGAACTAATCTATTTGAGTCAAAAACGGAAAAAATGTCCTTTGCGAAGAATTCTAAATAATGATTAACTTAAATAAAAATTTCTTCACGTTTTATTGCTTAAGAATTCAATAATTTGAGCTGTTCTTAACGTGACTTGAGTGATAAACCAAAATTTTTTTTCAAACATTGGGAACTCTAGACTAATCGAAAGAAAACCGACCAAAAAGCATGTACAAAAAAGAGGATTTCAAGAAACTTGATCTGTTGGGTTCAGGCAAGAAACACACAAAAATTTACAAGGTCCAGCATGTCGGTAACGGAAAAATATTCGCACTTAAAGAAATTGAGGCGAAGAACCTCGAAAAGCTTAACGAGTATAAAGAGGAGGCAGTGCAGTTATCAAAAGTACAGAACCATCCTAATATAGTCAAATTCTATGGCTACTACTTCTGCGAGACGATGTATAACTCGTTCCGATTGGGATTAGTAACAGAATACATGGAACAAAGCCTCAATCTCGAGAACCAATACCGAAAGCGAAAGAAACTCAATCAACACTGGAAGGAGTCTGAACTAGTCACATTCACGTTCAGTTTGATTTCAACCTGTAGTTTTTTGCAGCAGAGAGGCATTTGCCATAGAGATATTAAACCTGCAAACTTGTTTATTTTACCGAACAGCGAGGCGAAGATAATTGACTTTGGAGAGTCTAAGGACTACTTCTTTGACATGGACGATGACAGTAAGAACACCTACACTATGGCAACGATTCGAGGAACGCCGCAGTATCTTTCCCCAATCCTATGGAAAGCTCATGTGATTGATGGAAACAGCAGGTACGTTCAGCATAATATCTACAAATCGGATGTGTTCTCATCGGGCTTGGTGATTTTTCAAATGGCCGCTTTGCAGGAAGTGACAGGTTTCAATAATATGACCCCAGAAATCAACGGCGAGGACCTTATAAAGCAAAATCTCCAAGAACTCGAAAAGATGTACAGCCCGCAGTTCGTAAGCATTATCGCGCTGATGCTGATTTTCGATGAGTCTGCACGACCCAGCTATCATCAAATTGAGCAGATTTTTTACGATCTTGAGCTCAATGAGAGTATGACTAACGAATCGCCTGGAGTCAAGGGTTCTAAGGGTCAAGATTCCCTCAACAAGAGCACAATAGTCAATGAGTATATCAAGTACTATAATAGAAACTACAGTACTATAACTACCAAGCCTTTAAACACTCGAGCGAGCGAAAACGCAGAAACCCTTCCAAATTATACTTCGAAATCTCTCAAAACCTCTATAAAGACGACTCTGCCAGGAAACCAGAGGCTAGCACAGAGTGTAACCGGAGATGACAGGATTTTGCAAGCGAAAAATAATGGTAGTCGGCAGAGTCAGCAAGGCAGCAATTTCAGCACTCCCGTCCCAAAGGAGTCTGAGCAACAGCAACAGCAGAGAGGCCAGATTGCGTTACAGTCCCAGCAGCTGGGAGTACCAACGAAACAGCCAAATAATACTGAGCTCAAGGATGCTCGCAGTGTGTATTGGTTTGAATTTGGAGGCAAGGCGATTGGAAAATTCAGCGTGGTAAAAAAGAAATGGAGGATATTCACCAGCAAAGATGAAAACGATTTCCCCATGCATTTCAGTTCGGTATACATTCCGCCACAGAAATGCTATTATCTGCTTGGAGGACCACTAGATGACTCATTTAGAATATTCAAAAATGAGAACGAGCCTATTGCTCGGGGGAAGCCATCTCCGAGACCAAAAAATTTCTGCTCTATCCTCTATAACCAAAACAAGCTCTATATTTTTGGAGGATACGACGATATTCAGAAAAAACAATGTCGATCGTGCGAGCTCTATGATATTATCAAAGGGGAATGGAGTCTTTTACCTGATATGAACCAAGAGCGAAGTCAAGCAACTGCCTGCTTCCTGGACTCAACTTCGATTTATGTCTTTGGCGGATATAATCGAAATAAAGGCACGCTTCAATCGATTGAAAGATATAATTTGCTAGAAAACCGTTTTGATTTACTTGATATTACACTAAAAGAACCTCTACGAAGAGCAGGATGCGTTGCTGCTGCGCCAGGCGAAATTTTGATCATGGGAGGGATCAAGCGCAATTCAAAAGCAAGCCAAAGTGTGTACAAATTTAGCGTTAGGAAGTCAGAGATTCAAGAGTGGGAGAATCTCACCAAAGGAGGAGTCATCGAATATGATGTGCTAGCCGATGCGGAGGGTTACTTACATATTTTCCTTGAAGACGCGTTTGGTACAAGCCCGCCGACCCATGTGTTATACGCTTTCGATGCCAAAATGACGAAATACGTCACCACTAATGTTGACTAAATATCATCGTTAACTCAGCTGATAGGCGTTGTATGCTCTTTTAATAAGATAATTGGCAGTTTTGATTAAAAACGGTCTGTTTTGTATTAACTTTTCTTTGATGGTCATGGTTAGTAATCATTCATCATCAATCTTTAACTAAAGCGAAGCAATTGAATTCAAATGAGATAGATATCTTTGGTGATTTTCTATTCTCTCTCTCTGAGCCTTCAAACGGTAACTCTGCAAAAAAATAAGTTTTGGCTAATTGAAAACGACAAAAGAATATTGTTTAAATCAAAAACTTTCTATTTTCAAAAAATCAATCAATAAATCGCGAATCATTGAACTAAATGGACCGTCAACCAAGAAGGATATTTGAAGACAGCCGACCATCGCAGTCTAACACTGGAGGAGTTAACGATTCTGCGATTGATCTCAATGAGAGTTCAACAGGAGCTGAAAGCTCGCGAAAATTAAACAGAAGCATCTCACCAATCGGACAACACGATCAATCTTTTGACTCTTCATCAGAATTTATCAAGCCGATGCTTCTCGTCGATATTGACAACAAAGGCATGATGAAAATAAACCGAAAAGCAATTGAATACCTTCAAACGATCAAAAAGAATGTAAACTGCTTGAATGATTTTCAAAATTTTAAACTTCTACTCAGCTGGCGGTATTAGCTGTTATTGGACCCTACAGAACAGGCAAATCCTTTTTAATGAATCGCTTTGCTGGGTATCAGAAAGGATTTGAGCTGGGAGGTTCGACCAACCCTTGCACTCATGGTATTTGGATCTGGGGGAAGCCGATGAGATTAAACGATTCTACTTCGTTGCTGTTGCTGGATACTGAAGGGTTGGGTATGCAATTTTCTTCCTTGAAAGAGCAATTCATATAACGCGGCTAGGTTCTTATACTCGTGATGAAAACATTGATGCTAAATTGTTCCTTCTGACATGCCTTCTGAGCTCGTGCTTGGTGTACAATGTGATGAGCACAATTGATGAGAGAGCGATTGGAGCTCTTTCCTTCATCGCGAATCTTTCGAAGCATATCAGTGCAAAGACTAACGAGAAGGCTGCTGGACAGGATCTTTCAAAATATTTCCCAGCACTGTATTGGGTGGTAAGAGACTTCGCTCTTGAGCTAGGAGGAAAAGACAAGCCAACAGTAAGCGCAGATTTAGTGAGTTGTTTTGAAAAAATGAATGATATAGATGACTCCAAAAGACTATCTCGAGAACTCTTTGGCCGCAGTTCAAGGCGATACTGAAGAAGTATGGGAAAAGAATAAAGTAAATTCTCGCATTGAGGAGAGGAGGGTTGTAATAATTTCTATGTAGATCAGACGAGCTATTGTCGATTACTTCAAGGACAGAGACTGTTTCACGTTGATTAGGCCTGTTAATGATGAGTCCGCCCTCAGAAACATCGACAAGCTTAGTTACGACAAGTTGCGACCCGGATTCCGCGAGCAATTGGAGAATATGATAGATAGAATCTTCTTGAATATGCGTCCAAAAGTAGTGAACGACGCTCCGATAAACGGAAAAATTTATACCGATCTGCTCATTACGTTTGTGGATTCGCTCAATAACAGTGCTATGCCTTCAATTGCATCCACTTGGGAGCGTATTGTGGATAAAGAAGTGCAGAAAACGCTTAACTCAGCTATCGATTATTATGTCAAAGCCATTAAAGCAGAGGTATATATAAGACACTAGATGAGCACCATAATCATATAATATTTAGACTGAAGGGAAATTCCCCATGAACGAAGAGATACTCACAAAAGCAATGGAAGACACCAAGTATTCATTTGCTCGATAATCCACGGAGTTTATTGTTTTTTGTGGATAAAGGAAAAAAAGCTATGCGATTTTGAGCGAATCAAGCATCATTTCCGAAACCAAACTCTACGAAGCCCGAGAGAAGTTTGAGAGGAAGCTCAAGGAAATAAATGATCTGCTCATCCAAGAAAATAACAAGAAATCCAAAGAATTTTGCAACAATTTTGTTCAGTAAACTATCAGGCTCCTTATCTCTCAGTGCTGACCCTGATGATAGAAAAATCATTGAGAAAATTGAACGAGATTTAAAAGCTGACAAGTACAGATCTTTTGCCCAATTGGTCAAAGATTTTTATTATTACAAGAAGGTAATTATAAAAAATTCAATGGATTGCAAACTCTCTACCTTCTATTATAGACTTATCTCGAAGAAGGCAGAGGTCCGATGAAGATGGAAGTATTCACCAATTTCTTTGTTGATAACTTCCTGAGAATCGTTGAAAATTTTTTCACTGATATGGGCAGCAAGAAAGACGCGTACTAATCTCAATCGCATCAGCCATATATTAATATCTTTCTGCTGTAGAGAGCGAGCTGAGCTTGAGAAGAAAATGGCTGATTTGTCCGGCAAAAATGAAGCACTTACTGTCTTACTCGAAAAAGAGAGAGAAACCACAGCGCAGTTACTCGAAAGCACTAAAGAGCGATACCAAGAGAGAAAACTCGAGCTGGAAAAGCAGCTCACTCAAGTCAATGAGCACTGGGAGACCAAACTCGAAGAGGCTGAAAGATGGAAGAAAAGACTCCAAGAAGAAAATGACGAGTTGAGATCTCTCATCAATCTGTTGAAATCGTCAGGGGTGAGTGGAGGGAAAGGATCAGAGCAGCTAACAAAGGAGATCACTCGAGAATTAACCAAGTTAGATTCCAACATTGGAAAGGATATCGCCTACATTAGCGAAACACTCCATTCATTCGTCGCCGAGATTAAGAGCATGCATCAGGAGAAATTCGACCTCAGGTTAAAATACGAGATGGAAAGAGAAATGGCTCTGATGGAAAAACGCCACGCTCAGCAGATAAACGACGCAAAGAACCTCTCTTCCTCGGTGATGGAAAAGCTACGAGAATCATACGAGGAGGAGATCAAGGAGCTTAGACAACAAATAAGCACGCTGGAAAAAGCAAAGGAATTGCATTTAGTCAAGCTTGTCGAAAAAGAGGGTCATGTAAAACGATCACCATGAAAATATCGTTGCTTATCTTATTTTTCAATTTTCTTAGATAAGAGTACTTCAAGAAAAGGTAATTTCATACGAACGAGAAAACAAAAAACAGATCGATCATGCTGACATGCTTTGCAAGATATCAGATCAACTAGTTCGCGTCGCTAAGAAAATAGAAATGTCCTAAATTTTTTATGAGTGAGAATTCGAGAGGCTATGTGTGTTGCAAAAAAAAAAATTACATATCAGAGTATAAAATCCACAGCGTCTATTGTGTATATTTCGCTTAAGATGCTCCCTTTGTCTGCAGCAATGAGGAATAGTAAAGCGTGAAACCTTTACAAAAATAATTAGATTTTCACTATTATAATTAGATTTTTGATTGTATAAATATTTTAATAACGTTTTCTGACCGCGATGTGTCACAATCTGAAACACAGAGAGAATTAAAAATTACAATTTGAGATTTGCTATTAGAAAAAAATGAGTCAGAAAAACGAAATTGTGGTTTGGCCTTCCAAGTGGCCCTTCGAGGCTCAAGACGACTACTTGCAGTTATACTCTCAAAGTGCAAATTTGCACATGAAACTGCGAAAGGCTTTATCCAAGAAGGAAACTAAAAAAGAGTTCACTCTGGATGACATTGAAATTTGCGCTTTTACAAAGGTGTCATCAGCACATTTCCGATTCACAGGCATCCAAAATAATACCAACGACTTTATTGACATAATGTTTTTAACCCCAACAACTGCCGAAGAACACGATAGTGTCGCGCAAATAGCGGAACACATCGAGAAAAGTCCAAACCTTGTGTATGCAGAGTATTTTGTGGATACAAAGTGGCAGCTTCTACAGGAGTTTAACAAATTCCCTTATACCTATGTCCTATTTTTCAAAACCGGTGCCTTAAGTGAAGATCTCATGACTGAGATCCTCCAAAGAGAGCTTACTGAGGTCACCGATGACGATATGGTGGCAGCGTTTGAAGAATTCTTCAATCAGTCACCTTCAAGCAGAAAAGCGTTGGCTACAAAGTTCCAGGAAGTCATTGAAAAAGGACCTCAGTCGGAAAATATTAAGAAGAATTATCCAAAACTGGTGGAATTGATTCAAAAATCAAGTGAAGATGGCCAGTACAAGCTGCAACAGGAAACGACTGCTGTTAGTCCAAGTATCTTGAAATTAAAACAACAAATTGTTGAAGAATTAAAGGCAAAGGGGCTTTCTGATGAAGGAAAGCTTCAACTAGCACTTTTACTCGGATTTTTTGGCAAATTTGATAAAACTGAAAAATATTTGAACGAACTATTGGAAAAGAGTGAAGATAAAACTTTGATTTATTATTATCTATATTATTTCGCCACCTTGGCGAACCAGTTTGAGACGAAAGCAAAGTATCTGAAGCAAACTTTGGAAGCCGCCGAGAAATCGTCTCCAAATAAGTTATTCGTTACAACCATTACAGCGATTTCTGACGAAGCTTCCAACAAGAAAACCGAGGCCGCAGCCACTTATGAGTCTCTTGCAGAGAAAGAACAGGACTCACTTCTTAAAGCAATTCATTTAGCTAACTTGGGAAGAATAAACTACGAATTAGGCGCTGAGCAGGGCAAGAACGCTATTACCCAATATAACAAGGCGCTCGAGCTCGTCAGCGAAAAAAATCCAAAGCATGTTTTCCTTCCATTTTTCGCTCTGAAAATTGCTCAAGTCTACACTCAGCTCCACAACTACGCTAAAGCTAAAGGCGTCCTCGAAGATAAAGCAATTAAACTCATCGAATCAATCTATGGCAAGGATAGCTTCGAAATATCTCAACTTTACAAAGAAATTGGAATCTTGTGTGTAAAACTCGAAATGAAACGCACCGCCATCGAATATTTTGACAAAAGTTCCACAATTCTCGAAAAATCACCTGAGTTGTACTACATCAACATCACAGAAAATTTGAACTTCGTCGCCTTGATCCTCAAAGAGGCTGGTGACCGCCAGGGTGCCTTTGTTCAGCTTCAAAAAGGCTTGAAACTGCTGAAGGAATTCGGTGGATTGATCAGTCCTCAGCGAGCTACCCTCCTGAACGGCATGGGTGAACTTCTCACTCATATGGGTGATTTCAACTCTGCCCTTGAGTTGATTGAGAACGCTTTGGAAATCAATCTTCGCACACCGGAGAAATCTTCGCATGATATTTCAAGGAACTATCTGAATCTTGGACTCTTGTATAAACGAATGGGCCATGATTCAATGGCTAAAGACTTTTTCGAGAGATGCATTGAGATCAAATGCAGTATGAAAGGCGAATCACATTTCGAGGTCGGTGCGCTGTTGAACACACTTGCTGTTCTTCATCGTGACATGGCTGATTTCGAAAGTTCTTTGAGTTACTACCAACGCTCAGTTGATATCTACAAAAAATACGGCGAACATCACCCTTTGATTGCTCTCTCGTTGAACAATATGGCTGTTATCAACAAAAAATTGGGCAAATTGGACATTGCGTTAGATTTCTACAAGAAATCACTCGAAATTGCAAAGATAAATGTCGGCGAAGAGCATGCTGATTACGCTATCACATTGAATAACATAGCCGTCGTTTACCTTCAACAGGGTCAGGAAGACCTCGCTCTCAAGACGATGGAGCAATCCTATGCAATTCTCAAAAAAGTTTGCGGTGAGAATCATCCTACAGCACTGAGCATCCAGCAAAATATCGCCTACCTCAAGTCTAAGATAGGAACTAAACCGCAGAGCCAAGGCCAACAAGGAACAGACCCTAAAGAAGAGACCAAGATCCCATCTCAGGGAGAAATGAAGCTATCGAAGAATCCTTCTTATTACGAGGAAGAGAAAAAGGAATACAGACCACCAAAGGACGACGACGACCTCCCTCCAAACCTCAAGAAAAACCCTTCGAAGCCGGAAACACAATTAACTAAGCAGCCTTCAAAGTCTGATGAAAAACCAGACCCAGAGTCTGAGCCGCCTGTGGAGAAGGTGCCTGATCCAAAGGACATTGTGATACCCGAGGAGTACCTTCAATGCAAGTCAGAGATCATAAAGTGTATAGAAAAGGTCAAAGAAGTTAGTGAAGAGTTATACCGAACAACGGTCTTAAACCGCAAAGCATTTGATAGCTTTGCTATGGGGTTGATTGATGTGTTGGAAGGATACTACACTTCAGTCACTGAGATCTCAGAAGAAGGCTTGGGTTTCTTACTGGAAAGGTATTCCAAGCACTATATCCAAAAGAATTACGGACAGATTATGCTCGCTCAGATAATGCAGCAGCTTCAAAGTGGAAAAATTAGTGTGATTCAATTCGGCGGAGGCGAGCAAGGGGAGCACGAGGGATGTGCCTGCGGCCATCCACACCATCAACATGGTCATGGACATATGAGACGCGCGCAGACTGAGCTCGATGCCGATGATTTGCAAGCTATTGAAGAGCTGTCTCAGTTCGGATTTGACAAAGAGAAGGTCAAGAATGCGTACATTCTTTGTGGAAAAGATCAGAATGTCACGATGGACTATCTCTTTGAAATGCAAGAGAACGAGGGAAAAGAATAATGAGTAAAGTTTGTGTGTTTAAGATAGTATTAAAAGATACACAAGCTTTTCTATTAAATCATGGATTTGTCTCTGTTATTAAGAAAGGTAGAGCAAGATTAGAATTTCAGCATTTATCTATCAAATAACTGAATCAACAGCGTAAAATTAAGTGAAATTTCAGACAAACTTTTAATTTCCATGAGAATTAATCCAATATTTTTCATTAGGTACATACATATTTCAGAGGATAGACATCAGAAGCGAAACCTTAGATTCTCACAAAATTTACTTTTACATATTTCGATGAAGCCTCAAAATGACTCAAAGGGTATGGAAAGAAAAGATAGAATGAGAAATAATAACCCGAGATAAAGGTACTACTGGATTTTACCCACTTGTGATGCTTGCGCTGTACGACTACTACTCTCCTGACCTTAGCAAAGGAATGACAACAATAGCAGTTGTTGTCTCGAGCGTCTACAAGTAATGAATTTCATGGCTTATATCCAGCAGATTTGGTAGTTTTTCTCAAAGAATTGAAAAAAATGCAAACACATTTCCTTCGTGAATATATATATAGCTACAATCTCATATAAAAGTGTGCGCAAAAAAAGAAATTTCCTTTCCGAAACATTTAAGCCGCGCTATCTGGTGTTTGATTCTTTATCAATTGCTGGCTTTGCCCTATCGATCCTTCAGCTTTGAAGATTCTTTCCACAAGATAACTGACATATCCAAGCACTTTTTCAAAATTCTCCTCTGTGCAAGGGATAATCTCCATATCATCGACTCCTAGCTCCACCTTCTTTCTATGGATATCTTCAAGGGTTTTAGAAAACCCGGCTAAATACCCTGCAATCAGCCTCTGGTTTTGATAATAAATCTCCTGCTCTTTCTCCAGTTCTCTATGGGCTTTTTCAACCTCGTTCTCTCTCCGACTCAGCTCTGGGATATCATTCACCTCTCCCTTCGTCACATAATTCATCTGAATCTGTTGCAGCTCTTGCATTTCATCATTCAGCTGCTTTTCCATCGTGTCTCGCTCAGCTTCAGCCTCCTCGATCTTAAACTTCAAATTCTCGTTCTTTTCAAGCAGCTCATGCCATTGTCTCAGTATATCCTCTTTATTATTCGACTGTTTTGTCCTTTGCATTATAAACGACACTCGCTCCTTCATTTCTTCTATTTGTTTCTTAGTATCTATTATCTCTTGAGTTAGCCTCTCAACCAGTTCATTTTCTTGTTTATTCAGCTCCTTTTCCTCTTCCTTTTTCTTCTGCTTGATATATTCTTCACGCTGGTCTTTGAAATGCTGTTCAATGACAATATTATTCTCAGCATCATTATTCTCTTTAATCTGCCTCAACAGATCATTCTCTCGCACTTTACTTAATTTTTGCAGAGATCGTAGATTGCCATACATAGTCCCGACATTGATCATTGTATTCTCAATCTGAGCAGTGTCTTTTTTAATTTCATTGACCATAATTTGGAGTCCTAACTCGATTTTTGGGAGATTTTCGTATTTTTTGTTAAACCGCTGCTTCATCAAATCAGCATGAGCCTTTCGTTCCTTCAGCATGCTTTCGAGTATCTCATAATGCATCTCATCTTGCTCAACCTGCTGCTTTGCGATTTCGATTTCATTGTTTAATTGAGCCACCTTATCGTGAAGATCCTGGTTGTTATTGAAAAGAGAAAGCGATTTTAAATATTCTTGCAAATCCCGCATCTCTTTTTCTTTCTTTTTCCTCTCATGCACGAGATGATCATACATTTTATACCCTTCGCCCAAATCTACCCACATCGCATCAGCCACGGCCTCCGATTTTTTATTCCCATCAATGAGCCTAATCGCTTCGATCAATGATTCATTACCATCAGGATCCTCAAAATCTTTGTCACAATAGTCCGGGAAATTGATTTTATTCTTAGATTTGGTGCTCGGTCGAGAGTTTGAATTGCCTATTGGGACGCTTGTTGGCGAAAAAATATTCACCTGACTTCTTCTCGCCTGCATATGGCTGCTGTGAGGATTAGATAACAGCAACGATTTTTGAAACTTTTCGTTCAGTCTATGTAGTTTATCCACCGTTTTATCGACTCTATTCATGATGCTGTTGAACTCAGGCGTAACTTTTGCATATGATCTCCTTCGTTTTTTCTCATATTCTTCGTTTTCTTCCTCATTTTGGTTTTTCGGAGGTGGAAAAGGAATATTTAGGTCCGTTAAAAATGTCTTCATCGATGTTCGCATGATTTGCGCGTGAGATTTTGTCCTTGGAAATTTTGAGGCAAGAAAATCCTTGGAAGTTTCTCCAAATTTGGTCGTGCGACTTTCCATTCCTTTTGAAGTTTGTGTCCAGCTTTTTAACGTCATTCTTGGATCAACTGGGTCTGTTTGAATTTCATATTTTCCTTTCATTGAGTTTGGGCTTTTGATCGTTCTTATCTTACAGTTTCACTCCGCTAAATAAAACTCATACGAGTTTATTGTAAGTAAAACACTATGAAAAATTTATAAAAACAGAATCTCGAACTGTCCTTGTTAATGTGATCTGCTATGGATTATCCGAGAGATTTAGAGGTCATCGATGAGGAAATTGAACACTCAATACTGTTTGGATATTAGTAAACTCTATCAATTTGGCAAAAGGTAAAAGCTCTCTATTTTTCAACGCACAATGTAAATGCTAAATCCCTCCAACAAGAACATTTGGTTGTTGAAAATTTGCTTTGTTTGTAATCACAATTCAATCAAATTGGCTAACTTTACTCATACAAACCGCATTCAAAAAAGTATGAAAAGATGAAATCAGAGACTCTACTTATACGCTTTCTTAATATCAGCAACAATTTGGCTAATTTCTCCTTTCTTTTCCTCAGAGAATTTCTCATTGGCATTTTCATCAAGAGTCTGAATAAATCCAGCTATATTTTGTTTTTCAGATTTGCTTAAGAATCCAAGCACGTTGAACGAGAAGCCCGAAATACTTGTTAAATCTGCAAATTTTCAAGCACATTAGTTAATGAAAAATCTAATTGGGTTACTTTTTAAAAATCTGAGCATGAATTCCAAATCCTCGTCATTTGCCTCTTTGTCACTGAGAATAGCACTGAAGATATTGACCATTTTGATTAAATATTGCGCATCAAATTCGACGGAAAAAATCTTTGGGTATTTATCCACAGGGATCTGCTTCATATACCTTTCAGACTTGTTAGCCAGGCTATTCATTCATTCAATTTTACTCCAATGCATCACGTTGAGCTTTAATAGTGTCAGATTTCTCTTGTTTTTCGCCTCTCTCCCCCAAGCATAGTTCAAAAGCTTTTCTGAATTCTCGAAAGTTGGCCGGGATTTGGAAATCGTTTTGAATTCCACTTGCAACTGCTAATTGTTTGATTTTTTGCGCGAGCTCTTCCTCTTCAGTTTTCTCGCCATCCTTCTTGACGCCAGCAATCGAGGCTTCGAAGTTGATAACCGCTATTTTGGAGCGTTTTTAGAAGACGGTCGATATTCTAGATCTTACTTCTTGCATTTTGATTGTTCAAAAAATCAGCCAAGTCTGAAGTTTTCATTGGTTTGATATTCGCACCCAATACCATCTGTCTGAAGTTATCATAGTCCATATCTAGAGAAGAACGAATTGTTTGAGATAAAAGCAACTTTAGAATATTGTCTACGCTGTGCGACTGCTCTCTTCTTTGCATTGTCCACGTTTGCTCTAGAATTCTCATAACTGATGGACTCGATGAGATCTTGCTTCATATCATTGCAGGTTTGATTGATCTTCGCGATAGTGAGCTTTTCTTCTTTTTTCTTGTACATTTATTTTCAAAAGTTTGAAGTTTCGATCAGAATAAAATGTTATTATGAGTTTATAGATCGGTTTTATTTCTTATTGAGCGCAACAAAAATTTTTGGCTCTTTGGCTCATAGTTGCTCTAAGCCGATGAGAGTTCATATAAGGTGTAAAAGACAAGCAAGTGTGTCGTAATGAGTATTACTTCATGCTAACCTCTAAAGTGTACCGTAAAATTCTTGTAATTAACCAACAATTGGTAGGAACTCTCTGTAGTACTATAGAATCCACTAAGCTATGGGATAGAAAGTTTGTTGGATGCATCAACAGCATTTCTGTTTGATAACAAGCAGCAATCCACTGAAGCGCATTCGCGCGATTATAGACATAATTCAGATTACATCAACCGCACTTGGAACAACTTGCTAATCTATTGAATGGACATTCCTAACTATCATTTCTACTTGGACTCTTTCACTTCTTCATTAGCCTCAGCCTTAGCTTCAGGCTTTTCCTCTTTGACTTCAGAAGTAGCGGTTGTTTCGTTTTCTTTTGCTGATTCTGAGTTAGGTTTGCCTTTCTCAGTTGTAAGTTCTTTTTCAGTGGTCACTTCTTTTTCTTTTGATTCCTCCGTATTAACTTGAGGCTTTATCGTTGGCACATTTTCTTCAGAAAAATCAGTTTTCTCCTCTTTTGATTGCTTTTGAGCCTCAAGCTGAGCCTCAATAATTGCATATTCCTTTTGTGTTCTTGCATCGTAAACATAAATTTTGCCGTCGTCGTCTGCAGAAATAATCTCTCCGGATCTAAATAAATAAATGTATTAATTTCAGGCGTCTCATGGTGATTTATCGTACGGGAGAATCTTGAAATCTTGAATGCAAGAGGCATGGCAATGGACCTTTGCAACAGGATCCGAGAGTCTGTGATCGAATAAGAACATTCTTCCATCAATAGAAGAGGTGACAAATAAGTTTTTGTCTTTGTGGTGGTCCAATCTGTTCAACCCGATCTAATCTGGGTGAGAAAGATGCATAGAGGAATCAACTTTACATCCATATTCCATTTTTCTTTAAGGGTGAATTTGTTTACGTCAAAAATTCTCACATGTCCATCAAGAGAGCAGGTTCCAATCACTTCAAAGCTAATGCGAAAAGACATTCAGATGCTAGTTATGGCACGTTTATCTTACTTTGCAGGGAATACTAATCCTTCGACACTATCTCCATGTGCTGCGGTTCTTGCAAGACTCTTAGAGAAACAGGCAAATTATAATTATGAAAGCGACTCTATTTTACTTTTCCAGTTGTAATGTTGGAAACACAGACAGTTTTGTCAGCGGAGCCAGTTGCAATAAGATTTCCAGCTGCATTAAAAGCGTAGCAGTTAATTGGTCCTTCATGGAATCCATGCCCTGTTTATTTCAAAGGAATTATACCAACTGATTGTTTTTCATTAGCTACCTTTGATATTATGAACGCATTCTGCTGTCTTTGGATTCCAAATTCTTAACGTGCAGTCTTCTGCGGCTGAGAAGATTTGTTTGCCATCAGGTGTGAAACCGCCACATGTCACACCTCCAGTGTGTCCCTGGAAAACGTTCAGAAACTCTCCGTTATTGCCGTTCCAAAGCCAGACGCTATTGTCTGATGATCCAGCCACTATGACGTTTCCTTTGCTATGCCATTCAAGGAACTAACCAAGCTCGTTTTTAATTCTCTGCATTAACAAGCAACTATTTACCGATATATCTTGCGTTGGACCATCAAGGTTAAATTTCTTTTGCCCGGTCGTGTAGTCCCAGACGATGATTTCTCCATCTAAAGCAGCTGTTGCGATGTATTTCCCATCAAAATTGAATCCAAGCTTATCCACAGTGTCATTATGGCCAACCAAAGTATTCAGCACAGGATTTTCCAGGTTATCAAAGGTCCAAACAACAGCGATATCGTCACCTCCTCCAGATGCAAAAAGAGACTTCTTTGCACCGCATAATGCCAGTGAATAGACGCTATCTAATCAGAAATGTCAGAAATCATCGTTGAAACTATGGTATAAGACTGTACCTTTATGGTAGTTGAACTTGAGCTTTGGTTGGTCTGTAGGAACTGATCTAACATCTTCTGACACGCTCTCTTAATTAATACATTTGATGAGAATGAAATCATTCGATGAAATGGTAAACCTCCATTCTTGCTCTCTTCGTTCTCGTCGTCTTCATTGAAAATTTCATCCTCAACTTTGTTTATCTCTTCATCCTCGATAAATATGATCTCATCATCATCGAGTTGTGACCGAACATCAGTCCAGTTAGAGTCGGTTTCGAAATTCTCTTGGTTCTGTGAAAGGTTATGTCACGGGCGAGGTGAGGAAAGTACCTGGTCGTCTGTTGGAGGGTTGGTTCCGTTGTTATTGGTATTGTCGTTCATTTGCAAATTTGGCAATTTAAATTTATTTCGCGAAAAGTGATTCGTCGAATGTTTGAAAGAAGTTTAATTAGCTTTTTGTTTTTTTGTTGCAGAGCTTGATTCCTGAAGCGAGGCAGCCGAAATGAAAAAATTGAACTTTCGAATCACTATTAGCGAACAACTGATATTTTGTTGATTGATAATGTGATTTTAAACTGAAATCTAAAGGTATTCAATGGAGTTTTCCTTAAGAAGAATTGGCAATCGAGTTATCGTCAGTAAAGCTCCTTATTTAAGAGAGCACTACTGAATAAACTTTTTATTGATTTAGTTACCAAATCATAATTAAACTGCTAATGGTAGTTTTGAAGAGGAAAAGCATGGGTTTGGTAAACTGTGAAATCTTTGGTATGAACTTCACGAAATAGAATAACGCGGTGGATTGTTCTACTTCTGAATTCCGACCATAGCTCAGTTGGTAGAGCGTTGGACTGTAGAGTTATGTGGTAATCCAAGGGTCGCTGGTTCGAATCCGGCTGGTCGGATTTTTTTTTCTTCTTCTTTGGGATTAATTATTGATTCATCGATAAGAAAGAATATAGGAGCATCATGTCTAAAGAAAGACTGAATTCTCGCGTTGCTGGAGAACCGATCTGACTTAGGTAAAGAAAATTGTTGGGCATGGGGGAATTTTGATATCATTTAGAAATATTCCTCAGCAATACCAAACAACATACCAAAAAAAAGTATTTCGTTTGGTATCTATGAATCAGGGTGGGTCTCAATGTTGATCTTTAATCAAGCAAGAGAAGCTCTTACATTCTCCATGACTGCTTGCAAAAGGGTGATAGTACTGAATTGGCTATCGAATATGTGAGTATAGAGAATCAATAAAAAAAGGGCCGTTCCAGGAATCGAACCTGGGCCGCTCACTTCCAAAGAGAGCATCCTTCCACTAGAACAAACAGCCT
>ENA-UOTZ01001226-UOTZ01001226.1-compost-metagenome-genome-assembly--contig:-NODE-1226-length-18516-cov-16.293725_pt1 | contig 18516 bp, 8 predicted proteins | sample MGYA00238144_ERZ746983 | MGnify/ENA primary metagenome ERZ746983 (study PRJEB28759, sample SAMN06268863) | compost metagenome | isolation source: single cell | place: USA: California, Emeryville, Joint...
TATTTTTTTGAGTGAAAAATCGCATCTGCGTTTGGAGAGGATTCGATCTCTGGATGTAATTGTGAGATTTATTAACGATAGTCTCTGTTTACCTTTTCTCTCTTCGAATTTCTTCGCTGTAGATTAACATTTTCTTTCTTGGGTTGTCAGAAAGGTCATCCTCTAATTGTGCATTGCATAAGTGCTTATGACATGGAGGTCAAGTGTTATCATTACCAATTTGTGCTGGTTTCATTGGCTTTGTATATCCAGAGTTTCACCTGGTGATGGTTTTGTAATAAAGATTTTTATTTCAGATTCAATGCCAAATATATGAAGTATGAATGCGGAAAGTCACAACTTTGAAAGTTTTTATGAATTCACTATTTTTCTTATTCTCTTGTTCGATTCGATGGCTTTGACCAAGTTAAGCCATTTGAGACAATGGACACTTCGATTCGCTTTTGAAAATTTTCAATAATGTCGTCTTTATAATCCTCTTGAAATAGTTATCCAGCTAAATCACGATATGTTAAATAAGAAAAGCTGAAAGTCAATATTTTCGAAATGAAAACATGTATTGAAATATTGGCGCTTGAAGTGCTTGTTACCATTTATGAGAGCTTTAAAACTTTGTATTGAGAGACTTTTTAGTGAAAAACTCTGCCAGAAATCCAACTACGATATCAAGAGACCTTTTGTTTTTCAAGTATAACTATCGATTCATTATCTTATCTGAGGCTGAAGTTGAATATTCTCTGTTACTTACACACTGTTGAAAAAATGTTTTTGTTCTGCCTTTATTTTCACTATGCAAGCTTTTTCTGAGGAGTATCACACGCATAAATTCAATATGAAAATAAATCAAGAGATTCTACTTTACTTGAACCAACTAAAACACCAATAAGAGGTTAATGAAAGATATTGTAAGCGTATTTGATAAACGATCGCTTTTTTAAATCGAATTATCAGACTTTTTTTTGCTGAATATGTTAATAATTCTTCAGGAAATTAGCTGCGTGTATGTTAGAGCTAAATTAGCTGCCCGCAGATTAAAGAAGAACCATCATTTTCTGTAATCTGGAATCCCATATCTCAAATTTATGTGACAGTCGAATCACACTAATAGCAAAAAGAAAAGTGTATGTAAATCATTAAGAACAAGCTTGTGTAACCAGCAAGCTACTGCGGAATGATAGGCAACACGAAAAAGAGTTTTTGGAGAACATTCCTGTCTCAATCAGCTTCATCAAATTCGCAAAGTGTACCAAGAAAATGAGCAGCTGCAACAAGTGAGCTCGTCTCTCAAAGCAACCCACTAACCTGAATCTAAGCTTCGGGATTTTCTGCTTTTATGCCAATTCCATCTTTTTCCTGAAAAACTGATGTATTTTCAATGGAAACTATTCTAAATGTATCTCAATGCAGCTCAAATCTTGGAATATTCATAATCTAATGGCCTTTTTCCAAAATAAGGAGTGAGGACCTATGGACCGAATTCAGGCGGCTCTAATTAAAATTGTTATTTATTTAATTGGGTGTTCTTTCGAATAAATTTTATTAAATTTCCAGTTCAAGCTCTTAAAATTATAAAGAAAGAACTAATATAATTCTAGGAGCTCTAACTTACAGGATCCTTTATTAAACTGATTAATCCATATATTTCTTTGATCTAGAGGCTGATTGGCTTTCGTTACTGATGGGGGCGACCGCCAAACAGGTACTAGCCAACGTTTATTACTCTTCACAGCATCAGATTACAGAATAGTTTCACTCGAAAATATGTTGTTTTCCTATAGCGATTTAAGCAACACTAGGAAATGTTCAAAATCTTCTCTCGTGATATTTTTTCCTATTACAACTAACATGTATTAATGTATCAGCCCCTCTAATTGTCCTGAATTCTCTGAAAAGCTGCTCAAATCTGACACTTAGAACGTTCCCTGTAGAATCTGAATTCGGATTCACGATTGAATGATAATAGCGACAGAAATAAATTGTTTTAATTGAACACGCTATTAAATTCATAATTACGTTTTCTTTATATTCAAACTCAATGAGCAGAAACCTAATTACCTTCTTTCGCAATGGGGTTTTTCCTCTACTAATCGCTTTGAGAGTAACAAGCTCATTTGTTTCAATTATAGATAACGCCATGCGCAGTTGTCAGTTCCACCGTTCAAATCTTTTACCTTCAAGCGACATAGACAAATTCCAACTCTGCACTAGATCTGATAAAAAATCCATAAGGATCATAGAATTCAATTTGAACTTTATTGCTGCTGCATCAAAAGATCTGAATAAATTAAGACTTATGGGGAAGTCACAAGAAACAACTTTGACTACCTATCGTACACAGTGTAAACATCTTAGAATATTAATTAGCTTATTTATTGTTAATAGCAAAAAATAATGCAATTTTTTTTTTTTGGCTGGCAGTCAAAAAAAAAAACACTCCGTAAAACATTTTAACTCTCAAGATTTGTAATCTCAATAATAGCAATGCGTAAGAAGCAACGTGATGAGCTCCATCACCAACGTTGTGATTAATCCACATTCTTTCTTGCACAAGGTGTCCCCCAAGTTTTCTAAGAGCAATAACCGTTAGAGATTCCAACAACAAATAGAGATATAGATATCAGACAAGCATATCTCGTTGGTTTTAACAAGCATTTACTTTGAATTGTAACTAAAACAAAGTATAACTCAACACCATCTTCTTTCAGGATAACTGTTAAATTTCTTATGGGGGGTTTCCTATTCGATATGTGCACGTATCTTTCGATATTGGGTATATTCAGCATCTATTATCTTATTTCAAGAAATAAAGTGGCAATCTAACAGTTTCGATCCATTCGGATCGAATAAAATTTATTTCCTTTGCCTGTTATTCGAGAGGCTTTTATTAATTGCTCAGTTTCAACCTGTAAAATTTATTTAACAAACACTATAAAATTGCAGAATATCTGATAACAGAATCCTTTGTTTAACTGATTAACACGATTTTATTTCATCAAAGTCTTATTGAGGTTTTCTTCTAAACAAGTGGAAGGCATCCCGGTAATAAAAACAGTTTTACTGCTGTTCTGGCAACAGTCTAATCGAAAATGCACAGTTTCCTATACTCCCTCGCAGAAATTTGAGCAACTTTAACAAATGTTCAGAATCTCATCTATTGATCTATTTCTTTTCAAACATCAACTTATATCAAAGTTTCTTCTTCTCTCTTATGACGCACTCTCTAACCCAAAGTTAACATGTGTATTAATGAATCCATAGTCATTATTTGCCTCATTTATCTGAAAAGTTGTTCAAATCTGACTCTCAGAGCACGTGCTGGGAAAATCTTAATCTTGGCTCAAGAATGTACTAATCATAGAGGCAGAAATAATTTGTTTTAATTAAACACGCTAATAGATTGATAATTATCTTATCACTTACGACTTAACACAATGAGCAGAAATCCAAAATTTATCTCCTTTTGCAGTGGAGTTTTTCCTCTGCTAATCGCGTTGAGAGGTAACAAACTTTTCAGCTTCATATCAAAATAACGTCGTATCTAAAAAGTTGTGAGTTCCACAGTTCAAATTTTTTATCTTCAAGAGACCGAGATAGTCTCCGACTCTGCAATGTTTCCGAGTGAGACAATGATTACCCTCTCACCAACTTTCACAAACACGAATCAATACACATGGAGTGCCTGGATCCACAAAACTTCTTGGTCCGGCAGCTGGGATCATTTTTTTCAAATTTCACTCGCATCGTACTGATTTTTCTTTCAAATCAGCTTTAAAAATTGAAATTTAGTATTGATATGGGTATTGGACGAATTGCTGGGAGCGCCATGAACCAAAACAGTCCGATTGTCTTTATAAGTTCAACAACAACAAATCAGGACTATTATTGGGAATTTGAAGCACCAGTAATAATAAAGGTCAATTTTTTCTGACACATAACAATGAAAATTGTTTAGAATAATGCCATTGCACTGTTGAATTTAAATACTTGGGTCTTTCTTGCGCTGGGAACCGATGTTTCGGATAACACCCAATACGGATTTCGGTACGTGTTGGGAGCCAGTCCTTCTATAAAACCCACGGCAATTTTCAAGACCCGAAGCCCATCTTCAGGAACCTTCTATGCACTCACCGCAGCAGGCGTTTTTCATTGGACAAACAAAGACTACAATTCGCATTGCAGTTGCAAGATGCGATATTTAAGACTATACACTGATTTTGCTCCCTATAATCAAGACATGATGATCAGTTTGGCATTAATGGATCGCGATAGTAACACTCTCTAATTTGTCAACTCATTTTTTCTGTAAATATAACAGGTAAATTGTTCATATTTCATTTTGCAACAATGGGTCCTGTTAATGGTGGTCAGACCTTTCCTGTTGATACCTATGCACCTGCTGACACAGGCTCTACCACTGGAATTGTAGGTATTTGAGTTCTCTTACGTAAATATTGACTAAAATAAATTTTATTCGGTCACAACAAGGTTCGAGTACAGGAGACACCATTGCAGATCCAGCTTTTGTGGCTTGGAATATAGTGCAGTGCAGAGACGATACTCAACTGAGATTAGATCTGACAGAACCAAACGCGAATGGTGTGATTGTTGCCGCTGATATCTTTTTGTTCGGAGTGCAAGAGCACACTCTATTCGCTATTCGAAATAAGGAAAACCGTGCTATGGGTTTTACAGTGGAAATTTATATTGACTACCATGTGCAATTATGGCGGAATTATGGCGGGTGGAAGAAACCTGTCACGTCAACAGCTGCTCTCACTCCCAGTAAATCTAATCTCTTTTTTGTTTGATCTCCTGACTTTCACGACAAAATAGATGCTTGGAATCGAGTGATCATTGAAGTCGTCCAAGCCCACCCTTATGCATTTACAACTGGCTATTTTTCTGGCAGAATATGGGTAAATGGAGTTGGGATGAATAGGGTTTATTTTGGCGATTTCACTACTGGACATCTGTTCTACGATATGAATACTGATCAGATCATGCTATGTTCGAAGACAACTTCTGGTACTAATACTATTGAGAATGAGGGCAACTATGATATGTTGAATTTCATTTGGTTTAAAGGGTCAGAGGGCCTGTATGTTCCAACCGGAGGTAAGTTTTGCTTACCTTACATATAATATTTATTTTATTGCAATTAGATCCAACTTGTGAGCTCAAGGGATTCATCAATCCTCTTCAAACAGCATGTCTCCAATGTAATTTAGGATATAAATGGGTGGAAATGAGATGTGTACTCGACTGTCCACTCGGATACGTCCTCCATTCAGATACTAACTCATGTCAAAGTAACTTAAGTTATCCGACTGCGTTTGTCTTAAGATATATTCTCCTTTCATTTTAGAGTGTCCATTTGAGGGCGGTTGGATGGTAATTATCACATTCTTTATCTCAAAATATGCTAATTTTCTTTTCTCAAATATAGGAACCTGACGGTACATGTGACTCTTGTGATTTCAGTTGCAAGACGTGTTACGGACACCTGGCAACTAATTGTTTGACCTGCCCTTCAGGAACTTACTTTCTCTCCTTGAATCATTCTTGCGTGAGTTGCAATGTGGATGGGTACTTCATCTCTGGTGCCGAGTGCTTGGAGTGCGACTCTACATGTCTCACTTGCAATGGAGCTCTCTCTTCAAATTGTTTGACCTGTCCGTCAGGGACTTATTTCATCTCCTTGAATAGTTCTTGTGTCCCTTGCAATGTGAACGGGTACTTTATCTCAAGTACTGAATGTCTCCAATGCCACTCGACTTGCCTTACTTGTAACGGAGCTTTGTCAACGAACTGTTTATCTTGTCCAGGAGGAACCTACTTGCTTTCCTCAAATAATTCTTGTGTGAGCTGTAATGAAGATCACTACTTTATCTCGGACACTCAATGCCTGCAATGCCATTCAACTTGTCTCACTTGCAGTGGAGTCTCTTCAACAAGCTGCATTACCTGCGTAGCCTCTTCCTACTTCGTTACCTCGAACAATTCTTGTGTCGCCTGCAATGGGAATAATTATTTCATCTCTGGTGCCGATTGCTTGGAGTGCCACTCTTCTTGCCTTACGTGCAATGGAGAATTAGCTACAGAATGTATCACCTGCGTCGCCTCAAAGTACTTCGTATCCTCGAACAATTCTTGTGTTGACTGTAGCGTGGATGGATACTTCATATCAGGCTCACAATGCTTGAGGTGCGACTCGACTTGCCTTACCTGCAATGGACCTCTCTCGACGAATTGTTTGAGTTGTCCTTCAGGAACTTATTTGCTCTCCTCGAATAATTCTTGCGTGAGCTGTAATGTAGACGGTTACTTCACCTCTGGTACCTTATGCTTGGAGTGTCACCCTACTTGTCTCGCTTGCAATGGAGAATTGCCCACAGGATGCATTACTTGCGCTGTCTCTACATACCTCTCCTCGCATAATTCTTGCGTCCGCTGCAATGGAGAAGGATTTTTCGTCTCAGGTACACAATGTTTGGAGTGCGACCCTACTTGTCTCACCTGCAATGGAGCATCGCCGAGTAGCTGCTTATCATGCAAGACTGGAAGATACCTCCAAAATTCTACCTGCTTGCTTCTCGACAATGAATTCATCAGTACGGCTGGAGATATGGCTGGAATCACTTCCCAAATGCAAACCGTAGCCTCTGCTGCTATGCCTGTGATGCTTGTTGAACGATCAACAAGCGCGATGATTCTGGTGGGATTTCTGGCTGAAGTTGGTCTCTACAAATATCTAAACGTCCCCTTTCCAGAAAATTTCGTCTCATTTTGTGAACAAATGGAGTCTTTAGGTTTTCCGAATATCTTTAGAAATATGGATTCTGTAAACGGAGGAAACAATCCCAATTCGATAATTGGGAAATTTAAGTTTTGGGAGATGAGTGCGACTTTACTGGATAATTCCTCCTTTGCGATTGCCAAGGAACTTATCACACTTGCAATTATCTTTGGACTAAATATTTTCGTTTTTCTTCTGAAAGGATCTCCCAAAATCTCCGATGTTCTGCGCAAAGTCCGAACCTTATTCATGTGGAATGTCTTTTTATCCAATTATTTGGGCGATTACCCAGAGCTACTACTCAATAGTATGATTCAACTGAGAGAAAATTACGTATCGAGTGCGTATGCTAATTTCTCGTTCGCACTCGCAGTGATTATTGTGTCTTCTTACGCTCTTCTTGGAATGTATTTTCGATATATACTGAATAAAAGACTTCCCCTAACGCAACAACTTCAAGAAAAACGGCATTCGAAATCCCTTGCCATTAAACGATCCACTCAAAAATGGGCAAAAGTCCCCGACAGCCTTGAAATTCTTGTTGAAGACTTCCACGAAAAGAGCAGATTCGCCAGGAATTTTATACTTCTGATGCTTTTGGAAACTTTCCTCCAAATTCTCATGATTTTCTTTTTCCAAGAGAACGGATTAGCTCAATCAATGCTCTATATGATAATCGTTCTTGCTTTTTTCTCATTGAGCGCTTGGAAAAGACCATATAAGTCTAATATACAGACGATGATTCTTCTATTAAATCAAGGAAGCAAGCTTGCAATGGGAATTATCGCGGCTATTTTCGGAATCAACGAAATGTTCCGGTTTCTCTCCTCAGATTTAATTAACTTGATGGGTTTTATATTGATTCTTCTGATTCTTATAGTGATGGGACTCAATTTGGTGGTGTCTTTCCTACTTGTAATACATTCTTTTTATGAAAGAATTAAAGAATGGAGATCAAAGCTTAAAAAAGAGCATTCAAATGTTCAGGCGAAAAATCGAAAGACCTATCTTAAAAAGAACAATTTTCTGGAAGAACCAAGTCCATCTAAAATTGAAGAGTCCTCCTTCGAGTTACACCGTGATTCAAATGAGCAAGTACGTCAGCCACGTATACTCGTCCCTGAAAGGAGATTGCGACCTGTTCTTCAATCGATGCAGTCATTACATGTTAAGAAAGTTCACAGATCGAAGAGAAATAATAGAGTGTTTCAATTTAACAATAACTCAATCTCTGAAACTGAGCACATTCATTAACTTTCCAATAAGATAGCATTAAAACACAATTAATAAGACAGAAAACTTAGATTTTGGATAACTTTATAGTTTTTTCTATATACTCATCCGTACTTTGTGGAAGGATTTCCTCTTTCTATAATAATCTAATTTTCTCCCTCTATTATACACCTACCAAAGTGACTCTTAATGACTCTAGAGTCGACTCTGTTCTCATTAGTATTAAGAAAGAACTCGAGATGGTCTTCATTGGATAACGATAGTGGGGGCCTCACTATGATTTGATGAATAGAATGTGGAGGAAATAAGTGCAAAAATAGAGTAATAATTTTTAGAGACTTATTCACGACCAGATATGATAAGAAATAAAAGGACTATAGGAGTTGATTTGAAGCCTGCTGCTGTTGTATTCACACAGGTATTTAATAGCTTTCACGAAATAAATTATGACTTATGGAGAAGTCACAAGAAACTATTGTGATTAGTTATCCGACACAGCGAAAAACATTCAATCAACTTGCTTAGCATCTTATCCATGAATAGCAAAGAGTGATAAAAGCTTTTTTTTGGGGACTCAATAAAAAAACAAAAAAAAAAGGCCAAATTGACAATTCTAAATCTCAATACAGTCGTAGATCTAAAGATAAGAAATCATGCTATTGTGATTGATTCATACCTTTTATTCCATACAGTCTCATAAAACTCTGAGCAGCGCACTCGAAGACTTCACAAAAAAGAGACAAAAATAGGTAAATGCTACAGAACAAGCACATATACATCTCCATGAATTAGCTCTTCTTTGCGAATGTAAATTCTAAGGAAGATGTATGAATGTATCTTCAATATTGAGAAAATTCATAATCAATTGTCCTCATTCAGAACACAAGAATGAAGACATACGGTTCAATCCATTCGGTTTTTTCAAATTTTATTTCTGTTATCTTGTACTATTCCGAACAAGTTTTAATTATATGTTAAGTTCCTATCTTAAATTATATAGAAAGCCAGAAAATGCATGTTTCATCTAATTTTTTTTCCAAGTCAACTAAACAGTGACAAAAAAAAAATGCATGTTTCATCTAATTAACACGGATTTCTATTCAATTCATAAGTTTTAACCTGAGCCCAACAGATACCAAAAAATGCCCTTTGTCTTCTTTCAGGGATATCCAACTGTTGAGCAATGTTGGTCGAAAATACGTAGCTTCCCGAAAGTCGCACAAATTCGGGTAGTATTATGAGACCTTCGAACTTTCTTTGAATTTATTTCTATTTGAAAAGCAATTCATATCGAAATTTTTCTTTTCTTGTGAAAGGCACCAGAACTCGCTGTCAACGCATATATTAAGATAGCCCACAGCGATAATTATTCTAACTTATCCAGAGTTTTTCAAATTTCACGCTCAAAACACTAATGTAAAAAGTTAAATTCGGACTTAAGAGTGAATCAATAAAATCAACAATCATAAACTGTGTTAATCAAGCAGGCAAATAAAGCCAATAAAAGAGGTTTCCACTCATAATTCAAATCCAATGCACAGAAATCCAATATTTATCTACTTTCGTTGCAATGTGATACCTCTACTGATCGCTTTGAGAGGTAACAAGCTAATCAGCTTCGCATCAAGATAATATCATATATAAAGTTGTTAGTTCCACCGTTCAAATCTTTTATCTCCAAGAGACAGAGAAAATTTCATCTTCTACAGTGTATCCAAGTGTGACCATGACTTCTCTCTCATCAACTTTCACAAACACAAATCAATACTCATGGAGTTCCTGGTTCTACACAACTTCTTGGCCTAATCACTGGAGTAGTTATGTTAGAATTTCACTCGACCAATCGTACCAACTTTACTTTCAATAACTTCTAAAAATTGTAATTCAGCACAAGTCTTGGTCTTGGAAGACTTTCTGGGAGCGTCATGCACCCAAGCGCCGAGACTGTTTTTATATCTTCAACAACAGCAGATGACTCGTATGGGTGGAGTTTTGAGACACCAGTAATGACATCTAAATTATCCTTGATACACAACAATGAAATATGTTTAGGCTTATCCCAACACACTATTACCATTAAACACTTGGGTCTTTCTTGCTATGGGCACCGATGTTTCGGAAAACATTCAATATGGGTTTCGATACAAGTTGGGAGGTAACTCTGCTGTAGCACCTACGGCTGTTTTCAAGACTCGAAGCCCATCTTCAGGAACTTTCTATACACTCACTTCAGTCGCAGTTCTCCAGTGGACAAACGATAATTTTCATTCACATTGTAATTGCAAGATGCGATATTTACGACTCTACACTGACTTTGTTCCCTACAATCAAGACATGATGATCAGTTTGGCATTAATGGAACTCAATAGTAAGAACTGCTTTGATTTGACAACTCATTGCTTTCCTGTAATATAATAGGTAAATTGTATGTATTTCATTTTACAACGAAGGCCATTGTCAATGGCGGACAAACCTTTCCAGCTGATACGTATACTCCTTCGAACACAGACTCTACCACTGGAATCGTAGGTATTAGAGTTGCTTAAAACTTGAATAAATAAAATGTTATTTGATCACAACAAGGTTCGAGTTCTGGAGATACCACCTGGGATCCAACTTTTGAAGCTTGGAATATAGTGCAATGCAGACCCAGCACCCAGATAAGACTAGATCTGACAGAAGCAAACGCAAATGGTGTGGTTGTTGCTGCTGATATCTATTTGTTAGAGTCCCGGAAGCACACTTTTTTCTCCTTCCGAAATAAAGGAACTCTTGCTTTGGGTTTTGCTGTGGAAATACATTATGACCATTCCGTGCAATTATGGCGGAACCCTGGTAGCGGATCATGGGAGAATCCAATCATAACAACGGAAAAGCTCAATCTCAGTAACTCTAATATCTTTTTTATTTGACCTCTTACTTTCGCTACAACATAGATGCTTGGAATCGAGTGATCGTGGAAATCGTTCAAGCCCAGCCTTATGCATTTACAACTGGCTACTACTCTGCCAGGATATGGGTAAATGGAGTTGGCACGACTAGAGTGTATTTTGGGGATTTCGGCACGCACCTGTTCTATGATATGAATACTGATCAGATCCATCTTTGTTCAACGACAACTCCTGGCACTAGCTCTATTTCGACCGAAGGAAAATATGATATGTTAAACCTCATTTGGTATAAAGGATCAGAGGGACTATACGTTCCAACAGGAGGTAAACTATGTTTAGTTTGTCTTCTAATATTAATGTTTATACAACGAATTGTATTATTTCGATAGATCTTAGTTGCGCTCTAGCAGGTTTCATTAATTCAATTCAAACAACATGTCTACAATGCAAGTCCGGATACTATCTAGTCGACAAGGAATGCTTGGCCAGCTGCCCAGCCGGCTATGTTCCTCATGAAGATACTAAATCCTGTCAAAGTAACTTTATCATATTATGAGCTTTATTCTAATAGCTATATTTTATTTAGAATGTCATTATGGAGGCTATTTCGTAAACTTGTCATGATAAATTCACTTCCAATTTACTCTTTATCTCTATTAAATAGAAAGAGGACGGTATCTGTGATCTTTGTGTGTCAGATGGCTTATCTGTGGTTGATCCTTGGTGCGTCACTTGCGACTCCAGTTGCCGAAAATGTACAGGAACTGCAGCAACTCAGTGCACGAGCTGCTATTCTGGAAAATATCTCCTCTCTTCGAATAGTTCTTGTGTCAGCTGCGACGTAGATGGCTACTTTGTCTCTGGGTCTCAATGCTTGCCCTGTGATCCAATATGCCTCACCTGTAGTGGATCATCGACAAATTGTGTTACCTGCGGTGCCTCAAAATACCTATTATCCTCGAACAGTTCTTGCGTCGATTGCAATGTGAGTGGGTATTTCATCTCGGGTTCTCAGTGTTTGGAGTGTGACTCGAATTGCCTCACCTGTAGTGGAATATCTACGTATTGTATGACTTGCGTCGCCTCAAAGTATATCGTCCCTTCGAATAATTCTTGTGTTGACTGCAACGTAGCCGGCCATTTCATCTCGGGAACTCAATGCTTGCCCTGTTACTCGACTTGCAAAACTTGCACTGGAACGGGACCAACAAATTGTGTGACCTGTGTAGCCTCGAACTATTTTGTATCCTCTAATACTTCTTGTGTTAGCTGTGAGGCGGATGGCTACTTTATCTCGGAGACTGAGTGTCTCCAATGTGACTCGACTTGCAAATCATGCAATGACGTAACTGCAACAAGCTGCATCAGCTGCTACGAGGGATTCTACTTACTAACCATAAACAACTCCTGCACTTCATGCAACGATATTCCAGGGTACTACGCCAATGATATTGATCAGACTTGCAGCACAAGAACTACCGTCAAAATCCTCAAGTTTGAGTTGCAGTATCCACCTCAGCTCTATCTTCTTGACTTTGACACCCCTTTGGATCTTGAGAATTCTTTAGAAAAGATCAATTTGTATCAAATCACGAATTCCACTATCACTAACATGTCAAAAATGAGTTTCACTTTGACCAAGCTTACTTCTAGTTCTTATGAGCTCAACTTTGTCTCCTACACGGAGAGCAATGAAGTTCGTTACCTGTTATTGTCATTCGATCAAGTTAATTCGAACCATTCCTACATAATATCCCCTTCAAATTCCACAGCTCCGATTTCTACAGGCTCTACGGTGGCTTCAGCAGCAGATGTGGCTGGGACCACATCCCAAGCCATATTTATTAGCGCAGCGGCCTCTGCTTTGTTTGTTTACATCCAATCTAAAGGAGCTAGCACTCAGTTGATGCGAATTTTACAAATTATGGCTCGAATTAATTTTATGAAGTTGATTAACATAAACTACCTTACACCTTTGGCGGCTTTCTACGAATATGCCGATTTAGGGCAGTTCGGCTTGCCTAACGTTTTCAACAAAATACCTGGCTTTAACATCAGCCAAGCATCAACTAACTCAACAGGCTCAGAAGGAACCGCTATCTTCAATGACTATTTTCGATACTCCTTCAGTCAAGTCTTTCTTGACAACTATGGTGGCATCGTTTTCTCCACTTGCATCACGTTGATACTCTACTTACTCGTCAAAGTAGCCTGCAAATGCTTCAAAAATAAAAACTCCAAAATCAAAAAGATCCTGATTGCGACCGGTCAATCATTCGAGAAAAGTGTTATCATGACACTGATTGTTTCTCGGTACTCCTATCTCTGCTCAGCTCTCATTCTCAATTACATTTTCATACCTTTTAATGGGGCATATCAACAAATTAGCTTTGGATTCGCGATCTTATTCACAATTATAATTGCCGTCGTTTGGTTTCTGGCAATTTCTGTCAGTTTCTATCATGGCAGAAGCAAGGCCAAACTGAAATCAATAAGGCCTTTTTTAAACTTGATCACACTTCTTTGCCAAGAGTATCACAGCAAAAGCTATTTAGGACGAATAATGACATTTTGGACTTTGCTATCCAATCTTATTATAGTTCTCGTGCTAGAACTTCTGAGAAAGTGGGTGATTGTTCAACTCAGTGTTTTGATAGTCTTGAATGCGATGGCTATCTTAATCGCACTTCCCAAAAATGTATTCAAGACAGAAGCCACTAAAATAACGGTGATCGGCACAGAAGTCGGATTTACCATCATAAGCATCTTATTTCTGGTGATTTATTCTCTTGAGAATTCCAATTCATACCAAGTGAGGCTTGGATTGAGTTGGGCGACTGTTGGAGTCAATGTAGCGATTATACTCTTCCAGATTATTGTCAAAATTGTCGAGTTCGTACGATTGAGAAGAGCAAAAAAACGAGAGGAACGTAACCATACGCAGGCATCACAAAAGCAAGCCAACGAGAATAGTCGTATTCAGTTTCGAAAAGGCCACGAATTTGATATCTCAATTGGAGTGGATCCCAACTGTTCCAGGAGTAGATCCCGAAGCGTAAACTATACCTTCAAAAACTTGAAATAGTCAACAAATAAATTTCGTTCAGATTTGATCTATAGCTTTCTTGTTTTCAACGCAAATCATCAAAGGCATTTCGTGTTCATAAGTTTTTTCATAAAGCTGATGACAAATTTAGTTGTATATGCGAGTTCGTATTTCACATCTATTTCAGATTTTGATTAAATTTGCTTTCATTCTCATCCAAAGCTATAGGCGCAGATTTTAAACTAATCTAATGTCAACTTTCCTATGTGTTGCCTGTTTAGAACCATATTAACAAGCTTGCTAATTTCATTATTTCACCTTTTATTAATTCAATAGCTACAAATTGCCTTCTCATGGGTTTTATCAATCCACTTTAAACAGCATGCTTGCAATGCAATACCGGCTATTTTCTTGTCGACAAGGAATGTCTGGCCGTCTGGTCAACTGTCCAGCCGGCTACGTTCCTCATGAGGATACTAAATCCTGTCAAAGTAATTTATCTCAATGTGGCATGCTCACACATAACCTCATTTCTTTTTAGAATATCAATATGGAGGCTATTTTGTAAACCTATCATCACAGTTTCACCTCAAATTTACTCTTTAAATCTTTAAATAGAAGGTGGACGGTATCTGTGACCCTTGCGTATCAGACGGCTTATCTGTAGTTGATCCTTGGTGTGTCACTTGCGACCCCAGTTGCCGCAAATGCATTGGGACGGTAGCAACTCAATGCACGAGCTGGAAAATATCTCTTCTCTTATGATAATTCTTGTGTCAGCTGTGACGTAGATGGCTACTTTATTTCGGGAACTCAATGCTTGGAGTGTGACTCGACTTGCCTTACTTGTAATAGAGCAGCTTCAACAAATTGTCTGACCTGCAAGACCTCAAAATACCTAGTACCCTCGAACAATACTTGCGTTGATTGCAATGTAGACAGCTACTTTATCGATGCAACTCAACTTGCAAATCATGCAATGGCGTGACTGCAACGAGTTGTATCAGTTGCTACGAAGGATTCCACTTACTAACCACAAACAACTCCTGCACTCCATATCAATATTCCAGGATACTACGCCAATGATGCCGATCAGAATTGTCATTCCAAAACTACGGTCCAAATTCTCAAGTTCGAGTTGCAACATTCTCTTCAGTTTTATCTTCTCAGCTTCGACATCCCTTTGGATCTTGAAGCCTCTTTGGCAGAGATCAAACTCTACCAAATTTCGGATTCTGAAAATCCTCTCAGCATGGGCATATCAGAGGTGAGTTTCACTTTGACAAAACTTACTCCCAGCTCTTATCAACTGAATTTCCTCTCCTATACTGAGAGTAACGAAACTCGTTCCCTTTTGCTGTCTTTTGATTGGTTCAATCTGAATTCAAGCGATTCTTTCATGACTTCACCTTCAAATTCTGCAACCACTATTTTCAGAGATTCTTCAACAGCTCAAGCAGCAGCTACGGTTGGCACCTCATCCCAGGCCATAGCTATTAGTACAGCAGCCTGTAGTCTCAATGTTTACCTCCAAGTGAAAGGAGCAAATACTCAATTAATGCGAATTTTGCAAATAATGGCTCGCATTACTTTTATGAAGTTGATTAACTACATTACACTTTTAGCAGAATTCTACAGCCACGCAGATTTAGGACAATTTGGTTGGCCAAAAGTTCTCAGTAAACCCCCAGGCTTTAATAATCTGCCGACCCCACCAGTCAACAAAGCTTTACGGCGAATAATGATGAATATTTATGACAAACCCTCAATGGAACATCAACTTCAATGATCACTTCAGTTACTCATTCAGCCAAGTCTTTCTCGATAATTATGGTGGCATCATTTTCTCCACTTGTGTTACTTTGACGCTCTATTTCCTGATTAAACAAGCTTCCAAAGGTTTCAAGAATGAAAACTCGAAGATCAAAAAACTCTTGATTGAGCTTGTTCATTCATTTGAGAGGAGTATTATCATGACCTTGCTGGTTTTTCGATACGCATATTTCTGCTCTGCTCTCATCTTTAACTATGCTTTCATCCCCCTAAATGGAGTCTACCAACAAATTAGCTTCGGATTCGCAGTCTTCTATCTGATCATACTAGTCTCCATTTTGCTCCTGACTATATGCGTGAGTTTCTACCATGGCAAAACTAAAGCCAAATTGAAACCTATCCAACCACTATTTAACTTGATCACTCTTATCTGCCAAGATTATTATAGCAAGAGATATCTGGGTCGAATAATGACATTTTGGTATTTGTTATCCAACTTTCTAAACATGCTTTTCCTGATACTTCTGAGGAAGCGGGTGATTGTTCAGCTCAGTGCTTTGCTCGCATTGAATGTGATTACCATCTTATACTTTCAATTCCGAAGAACATATTCAAGACCACTGCAACGAAACTAATGGTTAGAAACCGGATTTATCATCATAAGTATCTTATTTCTTGTGATGTACTTCCTAAAGAGTTTTGGTTCGTACCAAGTGAGATTGGGATTGAGTTGGACCGTTGTTGGGGTTAACATTGCAATTATATTCTTTCAGATTCTTGTCAAAGTGGTTGAATTCTTTAGATTTCTTAAACAAATTGGATGTAAAAAAAATGAGGTATACAAAACATCAAATCAAACCTTAAAACTTGAATACGCTTCGGAGAAAATTTAAGCATTATTACAGATGCTAACATATGATACTACGATACTTTAAGAAGAAACACATAACTTCATTCGAAAATTCAAACTTTTCAAGAAAATAAATAAAATCCCTTGGTTAGTTGCCACGTAAAGAAAGAAACTGCATTTAATGCAATGCCCTTTTTTCATCTGCTAAATCAAGTTTGTGATCGCCTATTATCGAGTTTTATTCTTAGTAGATTTAACTATTCAGAAAGAATCCATTAAAGCAGCAGAAAAACATGAAGACACGAAACAAAAAAAATATTATATATGAAGCGCCTTCATCTATCATAATGACCTAAATGTAAACTTCCGACTATTTTTTTTCCAAATAACCCTCTTTCCGATAACTTAAAACTCTCAAGCTTTGAATCTTTATTTCTATTCACACATCAAGTTACTTTTTTTGATTGAAAAGCCGTGACTTCGAATCACATTGGAAACTACAACACATACATTTCTCAATGTCTCTGTGTGGATTATTGCCTATTACCCTTTTCAAAAAGAAAGCAAGGATTTTATAGATTTAATGAGTCAGTTCTGTTAAAAAGTTTTTATTCCTTTTATATCCTAAAATCTCAGAGCTCGTAATTACGGCTGTAAAATTTTATTTGACAGGTTATTAATTGTTGCTATTCTGACTCGCATTTTCTTCTATTCATGTGATTAACTCCAAGACCTCTCTCAGTGGTTGGCTCTCGAAAGCTGATTCGTAATTGTAACCTGATGGAATCGACGAAGTCGTTACTTTAATAATTTCTCTTCATTCTTCGACAGTAGATTATTAATTCGATTTCGATGAAAAATTCCTCTACTGTGATCAACTTGGCTGTTTCTTCTGAAATTTTCTGTATTTCTTTTTGTGATTATAGTTTTCTCATCCAATTATTAATACAGAAAATTCTTCTTCTTTCTAATGAAAAATAGAGTTTGAAATAAAAAATTTTAAGACAAGAAGTAACAATGGAATCGTTGATCAACAATTTATTAATTGAGTACGCGATAAAATTGGTAATTAAATTTCACTCTAAATCCAAACTCAATGAGAAGAACACTAATACTTATCTTTCGTTGCGGAATATTGCCTCTACTAATTTCTCTGAGAGGTAGCAAGCTGAATGTCTTCACACCAAAATAATATCTATAGTTGTCAATTCTGCTGTTCAAATCTTTTATCTTCAAGAAGCAGAGATAGTTTCCGACCCTGCAGTGTTTCCACGTGAGACAATGACTTCTCTCTCACCAAATTTCACAAACACGAATCAATACACATGGAGTTCCTGGATCTACAAGACTTCTTGGTCTGCATCCTTGGAGATTGTTGTTAGAATATCACTGAATACATCGTACCAACTTTTTCTTTAGAATCAGATCTGAAAATTTAAAAATAGCAAGGACTTTGATACTGGGAGAATTTCTGGGGTTCTCATGAAAGAGAACGACTCGCATTTCTTTTTAACTACAACGAACAATGAAGATAACTATTTTTGGAGGTTTGAAAACCCAGTAATGATGTCCAAATTATCTTTGATAAATAACGGTGAAAAATGTTTTAGGTTACTGCCGATGTAATGCTACCATTAAACACTTGGGTGTTTCTTTCACTAGGTATTGATGCTTCAGCGAACATTCAATATGGATTTCGATACGTGTTGGATGGTACCTCTGCTATAGCACCTACAACCGTTTTCAAGCCTCGAAACCCACCTACAGGAGATTCCTTCCATGCGCTCACTTCAGCCGGAGTTATCCAATGGACAAATGATAACTATGCTCAGCATTGTAACTGCAAGTTACGGTATTTGCGATTATACACCGACTTTGTTCCCTATAATCAAGATATGATGATCAGTTTGGCATTAATGGATCCTGA
>ENA-UOTZ01001227-UOTZ01001227.1-compost-metagenome-genome-assembly--contig:-NODE-1227-length-18506-cov-57.939932_pt1 | contig 18506 bp, 12 predicted proteins | sample MGYA00238144_ERZ746983 | MGnify/ENA primary metagenome ERZ746983 (study PRJEB28759, sample SAMN06268863) | compost metagenome | isolation source: single cell | place: USA: California, Emeryville, Joint...
CAAAACATAAAAGTATCTCAAAATTTTAAGAAATCAATCATATATAACTGTTCCACTCAAATTAGGATTTACAGAAACGACTTGCTTATCTAAAGGCCAAACGAAACGAATTCGAGAGACGCAAAGAGGCAAAGCAAAAAGAAAGAGAGGAGTTGCATCAAAGATACAAAGAGGACGCGCAAGACCCACGACAAGCTAATAGAATCACTTTCGGCTCATTGGCAGGAGAGATACAAGTATAGTTGAATTGTTAATCTCACCATTAATTCCACTAGTATTATAATCGAGATATCAGTCCCTATCTAGTCGGAAAGAAGTCACACGATGCTCCTTATCTCGGTGAAAGAAAAGCACAGTCTTTGGAGAAAGAAAGCCCCTCTAAATATAATCGAAGGTACCTTCAGATGGACGACTTGGGTGTTCACAATGGCTCTGGCCATAATCTGCTTTTACGAAATGCTTCAAATGTATCTGATGGCGCGAATTCAAGGCCTTCATCAAAAACGTACTCATTTTCTTTGATCCCTGAAAAACACACATCTAATCTGGATTTAGTCGACCTCCTAAGATGGATGGCCATCAGCAGTTTAGCCGAGTCGAAAGCAGCCAAGTTTTTAGTACGAAGTCTGGTATCCGATTTGAAAGTCTTTCAAGCAATACTTCTACTGTCAAGCATGAAAACCTGTCAAGCTGTAATTGATGTCCTTTTGTGATTTTGTCCCATTAAAATCATTTCATTAGCGGCCAAGTTTCATAAGAAAAGCTACGATTTCAACGCGAAGTCAAACAATATTTTCAAACTATCCGACAGTCCTGGGAAATTAATTCATGGGAAAGGAGAGAAAGAGCGTTCTTCATCGAGACCGAAAGAGAGCAAAGAGATATTTTATAAAGGATTAGGCACGCCGAGTGGTAGTTTAGCGCCATCAAGGACTTCTGAAAAATTGTTTGAAGGAAAATCGAAAAAATAAGGAAGTGTGCTTGGCCCTTTGGTAAAGTTACAGTCTATTAATCAAGAGAATAATATCTGTGTAAATTTCCAATTTTTGCCATGACAGTGTTAATTTTTCCATTGAGACTTTTTTGCTCTGTTATATATTTAAGTGATCAAATTTCTATCTAACCCCTCCCATAACCCAAAACTCCTTTTCTTTTTTCCTTAACTTGGCTTAGTTAAAATGTCAATCAGATAAGTACTTAACCTAAACGAAAAACTCTTTTTATGATTGGGAAAATTGTAGTATTATGGTTTCATAATGAAACGCATCACCATAAAGTGAAGACAGAAATGACAAATAATTTCATGCATTTTGTTTAAAATAGTGAATATGCAAATAAATTAGATGGATTGTGGTCTAAGGAATTGAGTGGCAACTTGGGGACCGTACCCCAAAGAGAGCCAAGACATAGCAACTGTCAAGTCCCAATTGCAGGTTAATCGATGAGTAATAATTTGAGAATCCAAATTAGCATTCGGTGGTTGAGGTAGCGAGTCTTTCGTTCTCAGGGAACAGGAATTTGTGTCCTACTAAACGGAATTAATACCACTGTTAAGAGTGAGTAGTAAGAAATAAAAAGCAATTTTGGAGTTTGGATTGATCAGACATCTACGGAAGTAAAATTCCCAGAGTATGGAACGTCGAAGGGGTCCTGCGATGAACGGCTTTTCTCATCAGAAGTCCAAACTCCAATTGATACAGAATCGTGGCAAGGAACCACAGAGAAAAGAATACAAATTTATCAAGATATTTTACCTCTTATTTCCAGGCATCAGCTGGGATATACCTTCAGCTCAGAGGAGGCGAGAACCTCGCAAAGAGCTAAAAGCTGTGTTTTTCTTCAGAACCTCAGCGATCGGAAGTCGAGTCCGAGGCGAAGTCTCTGAAGATTGACTTTTCGAGAATTATCTTTTGGTTTATTTATCAATTATAAAAACTTAGATCCTCTGGCCTTAAATACCAATTTAGCATATCTCTGACATCATTCAGACGAAAATGGATTGTCAACATTTGCCTTAATCGGACAATCCGTTGAATTTCTGTTCATTTATCAGGATATGCCACCTTTCTTAAACGAAGAGCAGCGGCTATGATTAAATCCGATCTTTGAAAACATAGATAAAAGGAACAAGAAACAATCTATATATGTCATTGCTCAAGTGTATAGAGTTACAGATATTGGTTTTAATCGTAAAAGACGTTAAGTATATTGCTTTTTCACTTTTACTTGGAGTTAATGAAGTAAGTGGCCGAAAAATCATTTTTTCTTTACGGCTCCGGCTCCAAGTTTAGACTCCAGGTCCTCAATTTTCTTTCTTAGTTGTGCATTCTGCACCGAAAGGTCTTTGATAATGCGAGCATCCTAAAATAGCTTCGTCAGTCACAAGCTTGAAATCTTTTTTATACCTGGTCTCCAGACTGGAATCCTTTCAAATTCGCTAGCTCTTCATTCTCTGCCCTGAGTTTCTGCACCAACACTTCCAATCGCGCCATTTTTTCAGCATCAGCTTTGTTCGGCTGGGTTTGCACTACGCCCTTATTCGCATCACTTTTCACTTTCTAGAAAAAATTTTCATGCTTGAAGTCCTTAGCACGTACTCAATCTACCTCTGAAAGCAGCTCCTTGATAAGTCTCTCCTTCTTTTCAAGCTCACCGAGCAGATATCTAATGTCCTAATATCCAGCTATAATTAACAAGACCAAAGATGGGACTTTTACTTGGTTGTCTGACGATGACTCATTTACGTTTTCTGGTCTTTCTTTAAAAACTACCTTGGTTTGGACCTGAGGAGGCGCGTTTCTAAGTTTCGCGACTTCGGCTTTTAACGCTTCAATGTATCGATCATCGTTTTCGGATTTGTCCAGAAGGATCTAAAACAGCAATTCCAGAATTTTCGGTTTGAAGTGATTGAGGAAGTTACCTTTTTGTTCCTGTCATATTCTTCTTTCAAGTTCTTTATCTCATTCTCGAGAACGGTCTTACGAGAGCCCGCTCCTTTCAATTTCGTTTGCAAACTTTCAATTTCAGCTTTCTGTTTTTCATAATTAGAAAGAGTCAAAATAATCTCAATACAAGCTGCTCATTTTCGTGTTTTAGAGCCTCGAGTTCCCTTCGTCTGTCCTCAGCTTTGCCTTGGCTGCCGCCCACTGAAAATTTCGTGTTTGATACGTTCACCTCAGACATTTGACTTTCATTCGCTCTTCCTTGTAACTCCCTATTTCTCATTAACCACCAAACTTTCAGCGCTTAGATTACCTGACTTTGGCTTTAAGCACCTCGATCTGCTGCTGTCTGCCTTTCCAAGAATTTTCTTCAGATAAAATCTTTGGTATTTGATAAGAACCCTCTGTTGGGAAAGCAGTAAAATTACTTTATCAATGTCAGTGTTCTCTCCGATTTCACGAGCTATGACTCTCATCGCTTTGTTGTAATCATTCTTCAAATTCGAGTTCTGTACTCTCAGCTAATTGAATAGAAGAACCCATTAACGCACCATCGATTCTAAGTTTGCCTACCTCTTGGACTTTCTTATCCATTTCGTGGAATTTCTTCTTCCAATCTTGCTGCTATTCCAAATAACAGTTAAGCACATCCTCAACACATTAGATTTTCTACATCATCTCCGTCTGTTTTCTTGCTCCCTGAAGTATTTGCAGCAGTATTTTGAACTTTATTCATTCCTCCAGCTTTCTGTAAAGGTTCAATGACCTCTTTCTTTAGTTGCGTCAACTCTTTTTCATATTTTTGCCGACTATTTATACTCACGATAATAATTTGCACGTCAATTTACAGAGTTTTTTCCTTCTCGTATAGCACATTCAACTCACGCGATTTTAACAGCAGTTCTTTCAGTTTCTTGTCTTTCGCGCTCGCGTTTTTTGAGTTTATTATGTCATTTACTAGCTGATCTTCAGTCTTTGGAATGGCACTCATTTTCGCATTATATAACTCTTGTTGAATTTGTTCCATCTTTGACGGCTGAAAAGCCTTCTCTGCATCTCTCTCATAATAAGCCGATCTGCGTTGAATAATATCAATGATACTTAAATGAAACCGTCGGATAGTTATTCCCTGCGCCTCCTTTCTTCGCCTGATATGTATCAGTTACTGCATAATCAAGTCACTAATTGCTTTTTCACATGAGCGAGTACCTTTTCCCGTTGGTTTAGCTTTATATGATGGCATATCATCCTCGGAATCTGAATCGCTTCGGTTGCCGGTGTGTCGTATCATTTTCAGTTTCTTTTCAAATGCATTAATTTCCATATCTGATGCGCACCGAACAACTTAGCGAAAAAAAGAGATGGAATTGCTTCATACCACCCATGTCATCATCTTTTCCTCCTTTTGTATCTCTAAATTCAGACGCCATGTCCTCTTCCTCGATCAATTGATCTAACCCTTTGTGAAGATCTCCTAAATTTGCAACATTTAGTCAGATTGCATTGGAATTGAGGTAGTTTTGTACTGTCCATCATGAGGTTTGAATTCTCTTCCAGAAATTGAACGATTAGTAAAAATAAGAATTTAAATGAATTCCTTTTGAATTTCGAATTATTGATTTTTCAGATAAAAAATGTTTTCTCTACGCTTCAAAAACTCCTTCGAAATTTCCCCTTGTATTTACAAGAGTAGCATACGAAAAAATTTTCTAACATCTCTAAATTGATAAATGTGTCTCGGCAGAAGATTTGGCTCATATATAAGTTATTGACATCAGTTTTGGAGTTTGTTTCATTCAAAACGAGGCTTTCATATATTTTCATGTTGCATGTATTTGTTTGTGTGTGTGATTAGCGATTTTGATTGACACTGTGAATGCAAATTAGGCTTATATTGAAGTTAAAATTTATTGAGAAACATCTAAGCAAAAAGATATGTCTGAACCCTTCAAACAGCTCGAACAGAAGCGGTAACCTATTGAAAGTCATTGGTGCTTGACCGTTCTATAGTCTGCCTAAAAAGATATTAAGCGAGAACAAGGAAGCGAAGTATTGGAAGAAGTATCGAGTGAGCAAATTGTTTTCTTGCATTGTTTCGTGACGGCGATTTAATAGACCATATACGAAGGCAATGAATCCGCTGCAATCTCGTTGTTGTCGTGCAGTAATAAAAGGAAGCTCTTTGCTTATGGAACAGGAAATACAGTTAACTTGCAAATTATGATTTCGCGTATTGAGCATTTCTTGAATTGATAGGTCAAAATCTATGACGCTAAGAAGGAAATTCTGAAAGGCGAAATAGGCAAGTTTCATGGAGAAGCTGTAACCGGCGGATGCTTCCGTGCTGATGGTAGCAGAGTTTAGAGAACAATTGGTCTCAGATTGCTTTCTGTGTAGGAAAAATATTGGCTACCGGTGAAGATAACGGAAACGTGCAAGTTTTCGATATTAAAAGAAAGTTTTCTTTGCGTTCTTTCAAAAAGCACACAAAAGCCGTTCATGCTTTGGCCTTCCTCGATTTTTCAACTCTTATTTCGGCTGGAGATGATCTCGTAAGGCACTCAATAACGACCATTGTCCCTAAAATGCTCTTCCTTTCAGTCACTTAGATTATTCGACATTTCTACAAACGAAGTGACCAGAACGTTCCCCAAACTTCACACTGACTTCATCCGTTCAGTGTGTCCGATCCCAAACGACCCCAATCTGATGATATCAAGTTCTTATGACGGAACTCTCAAGCTTATTGATGTTAGAGACGATACAAGAGTAAATGCAAATTGCCGAAAACACTTAACTAACTACTTTGATCATTCAAGTACGTTCGTGAATGGAGACACGAATCGGCTGTTGAAGCTCATAAACCTTTCCCTGATGGAACGAGACTCGTTTCTGTTGGAGGAACCTTGGTAAGCCTTCGCCTTCTCGAGTGAAAGCTAAATTCTTGATGTTTTCAGACTAAATTCTGGGATATTGGTTCTGAAAAAAACCTTTTCACTTTGAATAACAATCTCAAGACCGTTACTTGTGTCAACGTGTTAATGGGTGGAGAGAAAGTGATCACAGGTTCAGTTGACGAGCATTTGAAAATCTATTCAGTTAAGGTAACGAACCATTATTTGATATATATGTACGATTCTCATCTTACTTTTAATAGGACAATTTCAAAGTCATTCATCAGATAAAATGCTTCGAAAGTTTATTGGGAATGGATTTCACTCTCGACGAAACCCATCTTGCTCTTGGCTCAAGGTTTGAATCCAACAAAAAGCATTTGTTGAAACTTTACATGAAATTAGTCAAGGAGAACTTCAAGTTTTCTATAAGAAATTCGCGAAAGAGGAAGATGAAGAAGACAAATATGACCCATTCGGAACTCTTGAGTAAATACTCTTGTAAAATACCAAGTTAAATAATCTTTTCAAATTCTAGCCTTCAAGAAAGGAAGCCTTTCGTCAGAAATTATAAATTTTTCAATAGAGGAATCTATGATGAGCCACAAAGATTCGACGTCGAGGTAAGACTGAAATTATTTGCAGATTTGATACATTGTCGTTTTGCTTATAGTTTGATGCAGGCAAGAAAAAAAGACTCCAGGATTACGAACGTAGTCTGAAGAAATTCCAATACAAGGAGGCTTTGGATAACGCGCTGAAGAGCGGTAAGAAAGGAGTCATCTTGTCCATGATCGAAGAGCTAGTGCAAAGAGATGCACTGGATGTTTGCTTGAGAAATCGCACAGAAGTATCAATCTCTTCTCGAGGCTGAGTTAACATTTTTCATTAGGAGGAGTATCTACCGCTCTTTGAATTTATTGAGAAAAACCTGGCTGAACCATCTCAATTGAACTTGCTGACAGACTTGGCTGCCGCTTGCTTAGGTAATTTCTTTTGTTTTTTCGTATGATAAACTTAATTTCAATATCATGACTAGATGTTTCTGCAACGACGCTGCTCCAAACCGACAAAGGCAGAAAGGCCCTGAAGTCACTGTCGAATAGACTTTCTGAGCTTCTCAATGATCAACAGAACATGCTTTCAGTGCTAGGGCAGTTAGAAATGCTTGAATAGAGATAATGGCTGCCCATTTTCTCTATTATGACAACGTTTTAGGGCTTAAGATTTAGAATATGTCTTCATGTGAGTTTTTTGTGTGATTGGCGCAGCTGAAAAATTTGTGAATATTTATAGCGCTTGTTTATTGATGCCTGTTGAAATTATTGAGTTTTAGTCTTTAAATGAGTGTTTTAAAGAAATCTCACAAAATATATAATTCCAGAGGACAATGAACATAATAAATAAGATAATTAATTGTCCACTAATTTATTACAGCATCGGATGCGAGGAATATGATGCTTTTCAATTGAAAGAATAGCATGCGCATCGTCCATTCTCTCCTGGTTAGATGTGTTAAGTTGCTCTAAGAATCATCCTCATTAGAGAGATTTTGGCCAGCAGCAGCTTTCCAAAGTGCGCCTGGAGTGTCGACTTCTCCTTGAGAATACTCAGCGCCCTCTTCTGCTTCTCCATTGTCAAATCCTCCGTTTTGTGCAATCAATCGCTTCATTTTGTTATCAATCTAAAATTCCAGATTAGCACATGTATTCGCAGTTCGGTTGAACCTGATTAATGTTCTTCTTAAGACTCTTGCATTGTTTTTTCGCCGCTTTATATTTTTCCATATAATCATCTCTTTCCTTTTCTGCATAAGCGAGCTTTTCAACCAGTTTGCTAGCTAAAACATTCTTTTGTTGGTTGTCTGCCCGAAGCACGTTTATCTGCTCGACAAAATCTTTGAGCTTGATATGCAAGCTTTCAATTTCCTAATTAACTCAATATATCTATATTCCATTCTTCAACTCAAAGTTATTACATCAATTTGATGGCTCTGTAAGTATTCAAGTTGACTTTCATATTTTTCAAGCAAGAGCGATTTTTGTGAGTCTTCTTCTTGAAGCTGTTGGTTCTATGTGGATTTATTGCTCAGAGATCATTCACATTTAATAGGTCATATACCTCGACTTTCAATGCAGTGCATTGACTTTGAATCTCAGCTAATTCTTCAGCAAGGCGAGTAACTTCTTGCTCCAGGCTCTTGATCTAATTATTTCGTGTTGACAATTCATCAGCTTGCAGATCTGAAATATATATATACCTTATCAAGGTCAACTTGTTTGTCCTGTAACCGTTCTTTCGAAGACCCTTCATGTTTCAGTTGAATCACTTCTAAGTCTGTAGTTAACCTTTGACTTCGAGTTCAATATACAATTATTAGTTCAGAGACAAAGTCGAAAAGACAATTACATCTTCGCACGAGCTTCAATTAGTTCTTCATCAAGCTGTTTTGCTCTTTCTTTTTCCAAGTTAGTCAGCGAAAGTTCTTCTTCAAGCTCTCGAATTCTTGCCTCGTGCAGTCTTAGCTGCTGTCCTGTTTTTTTCGTTTTCTCTTTCACCTTTGACAATTCTGAGCGGTTGCCATCAACAATGTTGTCTTTTTCAATTTCATGCCTCTGAGCCAAGATCTCATTATCTGCTTCCAGCATAGCAATTTCCTTCTTTAGAGCATCGATCTTCTGCTGATAAATGCCTTGTTCGTCTGTGAGAATTTTGTTTAACGTTTTTTCTTCCTGTAATTTGGTCTTCAAACCAATGATGATCTCTTCTTGTAGCAGACTGTTCTCGTTCAGCGCATGAACAATCTTGTCTTTTTTGTCGATTTCGTCCTTCACTTTCTTTAATTCAACGCACAGATCTTTGAATCTTTCTTCTTCTTGAGTACTGATAGAGGCGGTTTAGCTTTTGATTACAGCTCTTTTTGAAACTTACTTCAGGCCACGTTCGCGTTGACAAAACTTTCGCAAATCCTCGTGCTCTTGTGTGAGTTTTTCCAGCATATCGATGGCTTTTTTGTGTTGGTCAGTCAAGTTTTCTCTGGTTCAAATTTACTTAGTCAGGACGGTAAAAGCAATAGATATTACAGTTTCTTCTTGTATTTCATCTTTGTTTGAGACAATTTTTCTCTCAGCTTCGAGGTAATTTCGTTTTGGTTGTCTTTTGATACTGTGAATGATTCTTTCACTCGTTGGGTGGAAGAGATTCCTCTTTCCTCTCCATACTTCGTGATTGCGTCATCGCGTTTTTGAAGCAATTTGGAGAGATGATCGATGTCTTCAATTAAATTTTTATTTTTCAGCGACCGGTTATGTGCCTGCTCCTTCAGGACAGCTCTAGCTTCAAGTTCGAGTCGCTCTTTGTTCTGTAGAAGATCTTTCAGCTCTTCCAGACTTTTTTCTGCCTGAAGTGCTTCTTCATGGAGTCCTTTAGTACGGGAAAGATTTGTCGAAGTTTCTCTCGTTGAAAATGTGAAACTCTTGCGACTAATACTATCGATTTTGCTCAGAATCATATACTGAAGCTCGTTAATTTCGTTTTCCAGTGTTCTAATGCGGCGCTCTTGAGCATATTCTTGTTCTTCTTGAGCAGCGTCCCACTCAGAGCTCCTTCTTGTCTGCCTTCTGATCGAAGTCTCGACAGGACTTCTGAAGGATCTGTCAGGACTTGTTACTGTTCTACTGACAGGGCTTCTGATAAATCTATCCACAGGGCTTTTTGATCCTTTTCTTTGAGCTGTATCGTCATCTTGTTTACGTTATTAGATTGATTGACAACAAATCATAGGGACATACCTTCAGGTATTAGAGACCGATCGTTCCTTTCTTGCTGCTTTTTTGATGTGTTACCGACTCGGGAGAGATGAGGAGATAAATATATCCCATATGACTCATTATCAATCTTATCCTTAGCATTTCCGGAAACTAGTGAATATAACTCTGCAGCATACTAACCATTGAAGAATTACCAAATTTCGAAAAGAGAATAAAAACAAGTACTTTCAAGCTTGCAAGTGAGAGATATGATGATTGAACCGAAGGGGTAAGAGTGCATATAAATTGGACTAAGGCATCTCTGGCTGGGAGACCCGGGATATTATTAAGAAGTTTATTCTTTGGAAGTTCAGGAGCGTCTCTTCTATATAAACTTGCCATTTAGTCCTCAAAAGCATGTAGCTTTACCGATTCTTATCTTCTAAAGAGCAAAGATATTGCTTTAGTATTTGGAAATCTCGCTCAATAATGTTGTCTTCCTCTGCTGATTCAACATCTGCAAGCTTCACAAAATTCAGAAAGCTCTCATTTTCGTTAGCTTTCCTCCTATCCATCAAAATAAGTCTGTTTAACCTTCATTTCCCGAGCAAATCACCTTTTCTCGCCTCCGAAGCTTAATTTGAATGAAACAATCACATGCGCTTCTGAAGTTAGGGTGATATTCTTATAATGCGATGAGAAAGTTCTGAGATGATTCATCGCTTTCCGATACAAGTTTTTAAACTCTTCTGCATTTGCAATCAGTTCTTCAGATGGTGGATGTGTTTGCTCCTGTTCAGCACTGTTTTCGATTGAACCATGCTTCTAATGATTATAAGTTTCCTGATAAAATATCGAATCCAATACTTCAAAAGTCAGCGTGCTTCTTTGAATGAGATCCACGCAAAGTTCATGGTAAACGAAAAAGATACTGCAGTGAACTTTCAATTTTTTTAATTCCAAGACTGATGATTGTGGTTGTTTAGATGGCTGCACGGTTTTAAATATTTCCTCCACTGCATAGACCGCTAATCCCTTTTCTCTAGTTTCCTCTCCTCTCAGCAGGTAACTCTTCCCAGTTCTATCAAAGTTACTATTTAGAATAATTAAGTGAAATCAGGTGTTACTCATTTGCTCCATGAAGAAAAACTGTGGCGCTCTGCCCGCGCAAGCATTCTTGTACTAAAGGTTTGACAGTTTCTGTATATACTGTTTGATTGCTATATTATCATTGCTGTGGATAAACGGATAGAGAAGGAAAGGTGGATACTTTTGATTCGTTGAAAAAGCTTGATCGAAACTGAAAGTCTGTGCTGATGCAAAGAACGTGCTTTTGAGTTGATCAACCTCATCATCTGATTTAATGCTTTCTTCAAGTAGTCGCTTTTGGATTGGGTTTGGAAAATAGAAAATCTTTTTTGCTCGTGGCAGATCGAGGGCATAGAAAGACCAGGCAGTATCTTTTGCTGAAGGTGATTTAAGTGTTGCTGATTTTTTGGAAGTAGATGTTGATGGCGAAGGAGATCTGACTCGTTTTGTTGCGTTTTGATTAGAAAGACCAGAGGTTAAATCATTTTGGGTTGGAGGTTGCAATTTTGCGAAGATTTTCACTCGTCTAGATTTGGTTCGATCACTGATTTGCATTGGATTTGTTGTTCCAAAATGGTTGAATGGGAAACGAGATAGCAATTAATTTTATTTGAAAATTTGAATCAAGCGTATCTAAACGCTGAGTAATCAATTCAACGGTCATGCCTATAAGCTCGTGGACTCTCATCTGTGAGATGCCGGACAGTATATGTCATAACGCATTTACTGTATTTTATCCTTTTTTGTTGTTGCTTCTTAGTATCTCTGAAGAGAGGAAATTGCGAGTGTCTTATGGGTTGCTGATAAATCCTCATATATTGTTTTGAATACAAAAGAGAATAGTATTATTGGCGTTACATCTCCCATCATCGAAGATTATATTCATCTATTTGAACAGGCTGACTGGAAGATAGATATACTAAAGAAAATTACAGAGTATCAAGTTGGTTCTATGGTGTAATGGTGAGCACCCAGGACTTTGAATCCTGTGATCCGAGTTCGAGTCTCGGTAGAACCTCTTTTTATCTCAGCTATCGGTTCATAAGCTCCAATGAAGGATTGATTTACAAAGAATCTTCTTGCACGTGAAAATTAGAGCTATTTGTATGAAATACAAAGACAATTTTAGTAAGCTTCTAGAAGTGTAGATCCTTGGAAACTGTTGTTCTTCGGACGAGTTTCATGTGCTATCAGGATGTTTAACCTTATAATCATTGCAAACCCGATTTCACATCTCGCATGTAAAATTTGAAATCAGAATTCACAACTTATTAATAATGAAAAAAGAAGGTCCCACCGAGATTCGAACTCGGGTTTTCAGATTCAGAGTCTGAAGTCATAACCGCTAGACCATGGGACCATCTGTAAGCATTGCAACTATTTCCAAACAAATATCCCACCACACTGATGATACCAATCCCTTTCAATATACGAATTTTTTGAAGCCTTTCAAATCAGAGTTTGTTACGCTCATCAATCCTATTCATCATAGAGAAACTCACGGAAAACTATCCTTCTCTCACCCTATAAAGCCTCGTTACTTCCTGACAGTGTATTGCATTAAATTCAATAAATCAGACTAATAGTCTGGGTTAGCTTTGAATTCAACAGAAGGGTATGAAAAATGTAATAATAAAATAATTTTCACGAGTCTCTAGTCTACATGTAATGTTTCTTAGAAAACATATGATACAAAGTTTGGAAGTTATCTCTATCAATTAACAAAGCTGATTGTTTGGTTTCTGTCCCTTTAGATGGCTGAACTTCTTGTTTGATCATCTCAGTGTTAGTTTCTAACACTCCTGCCTTTGAAACCTTCAGCTTTATTCCATTGAAATTCGCATTTTCATATTGCTTTAAAGCCCAGTTATCTCTCTCCATTCTCTTCGTTATTGGACTTTTCGAACGAAATTCTTGCTGCTCTTTAGATGGACTTATTCTTGGTGGTTTTCGGGTTTGAGTTCCCATCAGCTGCCTCGCGTGCTCTTCCTGTCGCTTCGCCAATTCGATTTTTCTTTTAATTTCTGCTTTTCGTTTTATAACGAGCTCTTCCTTTCGCTTTTTATTCTTTTCTTCTTCTTCGCGTTGTTTCCGTATTAATCTCAGCTTGTTTGAACATAAAAACGCCCTGACTCTTCGCTGGATCTTCAGGACACTCTTTAAGAGTTTTCTGTTGAAAAGGTACTTTTTCCTTGCTGAATACATTTTGAAAAGCGCCTGTTCAAGCAATTTTAATATCTTAGCTTCTAACTAATGTATTACTTGGATTTTGATTGCAGATCGGGTCCAAAGTAGATGCTTTCGTCTTTTGATACTTTTCATAATTTTGTATAATCCTTGCATCTTGGTTGCTGCCCAGTTCCTTTTGAGCGCTGAACTTTGCACCTTCCAGAGAATCACTTTCTTCTGCCACTTTGCAATCAGCCTTAGAGAAGAAATTATGAGAATATATAGTACAAAATTGATTTACTGAAACGCTCGCTTCACTTTTTGGTCATTTCTAAATACTTTTACCCAGGCTTGAGTCACGCGCTTGAGCTTAGACGCGTTTAACTTTTTCTTCGCATGCTGAGCTCTGAGCTCGTTAAGTTTATTCCTAGCTGATTTAACCCGCCAAGCGCATTGGATTTTCACGGCACTATTTCTAATTTTCAACAGCTTTTTTCTCAATCTTTTAGCCTTCAGCATTCGAGCCAGCGACTGTATCTTAACCACTTTCGTAGCAAGTTTCCTGAAGTATTTCTTCCAGAATAGCTGAATGCGTTTCACCATAACGAGCCTATAACGAAGGAATTTCTTTAATTTCTTTGCCTTGAAGCATCTGAAAATCGATTGGATTTTTGTTGCAGCCCGCATTTTTTTCAGATGCTGGCGCTTCTTTATTGCAAGTTTCATTCGATAATAACTTTGTATTCGAGTAGCCGCATTGAATTGTCTTTGTCTTTGGATAATGCATTTGGCATGATTAATTTTGAGCAACTTTTGAATCAAACGAGCGGATTTGTCAGCAATGAGCTTCGCTCTGATTTTCTTGGCCAGGAAAACACGAGCATATTTCTGCATAATGATGGCAGCGTTTTTCTGCTTTTGTCTGAGCAGTCTGCGTCTGCAAAGGAAGCCTCTGGCTAATTTTTGTAGCTTGAGTGACGCCCTAAATAGAAAGTAACCAGATAAGACAATAGGAAATTTAGAGGTTGTTACATGTATTGGTGATAGAGCTTATCAAGGTCCTTTTCTTTTTTGATATCGGCTTTGGTTCCCAAGATTTCTAAATCGTTGGCAATCATGATGTTATTGCCATTAGCAACGCCTCCAACGTCTTCTCCTGTGTAAATCAGTTCCCATTGATATTTATCTTTCTTCGGGAGCTCGACACTGTCGGGATCAGGTACTTCATCAGTTGCAAGGACTGTCTTAGGAAGCACGATTTTCAGCATACCTTCTGTCATGTAGTCCAGCATTTCTGTCAGCCACGGCGTTCTTTCTGCACAAGCAGGACTTAAATTTACTTCCAAAAGCCAGGGTTTGTAATTCTGATCAAGCAAAATATCAAAGCCGTATAGCTCAAAGCAGCCAGGCTTATGCACAAGTTGGTCAGTGACACTCAGGATCGTTTCAGTGATGAGATTCACGAAGCCAGGCTTTATTTGCGTGTCCCAGTCAACGTTATGCGTGGTTTTCAGATATCTCGCAAATTCCAGCGAAGAGCAGATAGAGTCTTCGAGACGGCCTTTGTATTGGGTCTTATTGACCGAAAAATTAGTAAGATGCTTCATGGGGTCTTTGAAATCTCTGAGATCGAACTCTGAGCTACAAATTCTGAGGTAACTCGCCGAAAACATGTGAATTTTCAATGGAGTGACACTTGAAACCAACACCCATTGTCTGATGTCGAATTTCTTATTATGAAGCAATGGGAATTCCGGATCGAAGAAAATAAGAGGAGTTTCCACGTATTTCTGGATGATTCTTGCCTGGTTTTGACTTCCATTGATCATGGCCTCTTCGATATCACTAATTAGATGAATACCCTGCCCTTTAGAATTCCCACTAGGCTTTACAATCCAGAGATTTGACATGCCATTCAAGCAGAACTGCGGCAAATTTGTCTTGAATTGCTTTTTTAATTTATATAATTTGCCCATCGCCTTTTCATTCGGAGTCTGCCAGACGTATTCAGTACCGCCCAACATTTTCTAAGAATCAATATCAAACTATTAGAAATGATGAAAATCAAATTTATTACGAAATCAGTTGACGTGAGGTTCTTATAAGGTGGATCCAACCGACTATAGTAAATAAGCTCCTCTTTAAGCTTCTTTGGCAGTTTGCTTAAAGAATACGAGTATACATCTTCCATTACTCCTGAATGCTGCCGAATCATGTCTTTTGCTGAGAGAATCGCATATTCCAATAGCGCACTATGCATAACGAAGTTAGGATTGGTAGTTTCCTCAGTCAGAACAAGATTCCTCAAAAAGTTTTTCACTTTCTTATTTCGAGGGTTGTCAGGGTCTTTTAACTGAGACTGCTCGAATTTCTTTTTTATCTTGATTTTCGTGACGAGATCAATGCGACTCTTTGCATACTTCCACAACTTCCGAATTAAAATCGTTAATGCAACTCTTTCAAAGTCCAGCTTGAACTCCTGGAACTGACTGGTGCTTCCTAAGTCATAGCATCGAGGGAAAAACTGCTCGTGGTCTAATCCATACTGCTGATGGTTCCTAAAGCTATTCATAAGCCCATTTTTCGTGGTCATTTCTTTATTGTTTTGAATATGGTTGTAATATTGCCCTTCCTGTAATAGTTTGTAATCGAGCTCTTGATCTGTATAGACCCATCGAAAATGAGCGCTTGTCGTATTCCCATGCGTCTCGGTCCAGCCATATCGCTTTAAAGCCCGTTTAATATGGTCGTCTTGAGAGTTAAAAACGAAATATTTCACATTGCTCTTTTCTTTCTGTGGTTTTGGCTTTTGTTTACCCGCGTCATTTTTTTTGACGACTGGTTTTACTGGTGTGGTTGATGTGTTAGCTTGTGGATTCGGACCATCCTTTCGCAGAGGAGAGACGCTGGATTTGTCTCTTAAATTAGCTATTTCGCGTAAATTAGTCACTCGTGAATTCCCTTGACCAATAGCGTTTGAAAACCCACTTGTTGCGATTTTAGTTTTTTGAGGGGAATCCAGACCATTCCCTTGACCAGACCCAGGCGTTTTTTTCTCAGGACAGTCTGGTTGTTCTGCTCTCTCTGGCTGTTCAGATTTATTAGTAGTGGAGATCACCTGAGTTTTTGAAAAGTTTTTCCTTTGCTTCGCTCCCCTGTCAAATGTAACGGCAATTTTATTTGACGAGTTCGCGCTTTTTGGTTCCTTTATGGTCGTTACTCTAAAATTTTGGCCAGTACTATTCATTAGTTTCTTTTTCTCTGAAGTATTAGAAAATTGCTGCTCTGAGGGTTGCTGGAGGTCGTTCTCTGTTTGCTGAGTATCCTTTTCTTGAAGCGTGAGTGCTGTCGTAGGACGAGTATTCGAATTTTCATGTTCATTGCTACAAGGAGAACTCTCATTTTTTCTGGAATTTTCCAACCCGAACGGAAAGTTAGACGGGTATGCGATATCTCTAGATGGCATTATGATCTTTTGAAACATCTCTTCAGGTTTGGCCTGATCTTCCGCTTTCGCTTGAGTTTCCAAAGGAGAATCTAAAATTTGCTTCTTACATGCTTGACTATCAATAGACTCAGAACATGTTCCCGTTTCTGCCTCACCGATTTCGCTTTTTTGTTGGTCTAATTTGCTTGCAGATGCATCGGATTTTTCAGTCTTACGGTCACTGAGGTTTCTCTTTTCTCTCCTGCCTAATGTTTCTGTTGAAGGTCTTTTTATATATTCACCCATCATTCTTGGAGGTTTCTGCACATTCTCAGCTTCATTTGATACCTAGAGCGATTGATCAGATTGTTTTCGAAATATCTCTAATCACCTTCTTTTCTCGTATATAAAAATTGCCTGATGTCTGTGCTCTAATATCATGTCGTGGGACTTTTACTGCTGGAAGGTTCTTATCTGAAGGGGTTGTTTTCGTACTGCGCTCGTAATTTAAAAAATCACTTTGTAAATTCGGAACCATGAGATTGTTCTTTATTGCGACCGTCGGAGTCGGATTAACACCAGCCGAATGCACCTCTTGCCTTGACGCAGGTCGTGCTCCTTTGCTCTGCTTTCTGTTGCGCTTTAGAAAAGCATTAGGATCCTTAATGTCTATTAATAATGCATTAGATAAGCACCAGAAACCTCAAATCTTGATAGTACATGGACGAAGAAACGCAGTTTCGAGATAGGGACTCTTTATTGGAGCCTTAATTGCCTTGTTTTCTTTAATGCCAGGAAGTTTCCTTGTCTGCTGCCCAAACTTTATATCACTGCTTGCAAACCCATACGAAAAAGCTGCATTTTCTGATAATTCTGCGAAACCGCGAGGACCTGGAGTTGTGTAAATTAATTCTGTTGGATTTTGCTAAGAATACCAGGAATGAATTGCAGGTCTTCGTATTTAAGGTCCTTGAAGTGCGTATTTGCAGGCGATTGTTTCTCTCCCTTACTATCCTTGTAGAAATTATCAAAAAATACTGCTCCGAGATTTTTGTGGGTCTCTTCGTAAGATAGACTCATATTGTTATCTTCTACATCTTGGGTTGGAAAGTTTGCAGCAGAATTGGAGTAGTTGAGCATTTTCTAGTAGATAGTATGGCTCTTTCTAACCTCTCTAAGAAACTCGGAAAATTATTTCGTTTAAATTTATAACGCTTCATTAACATTGAAAAATTTTCCAGATTGATAATTTACTGCCAAAGATGTTTTTCACCGGTAGAAATTCGTCGATGTAGTAAAAACCAAGCTGGTAGTATATAGGCTGGTTGGGATGGAAGGTTTTATTAGGGTAAATCTTGCTTTTGCAAAGTAAGCCTTGAGAATGACAACATAGAAATGGATGAAAATTAGAAGCGTGAATCATGAATCTTGATGATGGCTGTTCGTATATTTGATGGGAAATTTTGTGCCTTATATAAGCAATTCAGATCAATGCAGGGAAATTTGAAATATAAAAGGAGTCAACAAAGATATGGCTTCAAATTATACTTTGCAGAGTCGCAAAATTATTAATATTTGAACTATTGAGAGTACTGTTGAATCGTTACATCATATTCACAGACAGGATCAGGAGAGGGGATAATGTGTTGATTCGTTGGAAGTATGCTCTCATTAAGTCCTACATTTCTTGACGCTCTTCATTCATCTGAGCCATTATTTGGAGGTTGGAGGTCTTAAATATAGACAAGAAAGTTAGAGGAATAAATATTTGAGGCTACTATCCTAACAATAATTTGCGGTGAAGGTCAACGATGATTGCAACCAGCGAAGTTGAATACAAATATTTCTGCCTATTCACAACAAATCTTGACGAAAATTGAGAGAGCAGATCTTCTCTGCTATTATTTCGAAAGCCGCTTGGCTTTTGGCCGGATGTCAGTTTAATAAAACTGTGATTAGTGTATGTGAGTCAGATCCTCCTCTTCTATTCTTGATTAGAGCCAGAGAGAAAATCGAAATTGTCATGGGCCATTCTCATAGGGGAACTAACTCATATCGGCCTAAACAATTTTGAATCGTTGAGGGGGTGTTAATTGAGAAGTTATAAAAAAAAAACAAAAAAACAACGTTTTATCTCAAAATTCAAGAAACCTGGTGTCAAAACGATTAACTTTTATTTTGAATTCGTACTTATTTCATCTACTTAACATCCACATCCACAAGAGAGGATATGATC
>ENA-UOTZ01001229-UOTZ01001229.1-compost-metagenome-genome-assembly--contig:-NODE-1229-length-18503-cov-12.720341_pt1 | contig 18503 bp, 15 predicted proteins | sample MGYA00238144_ERZ746983 | MGnify/ENA primary metagenome ERZ746983 (study PRJEB28759, sample SAMN06268863) | compost metagenome | isolation source: single cell | place: USA: California, Emeryville, Joint...
GTTAGAATTTCACATGCTTCGATCTGAAAAAGGAAAGGTTTGAATGCAAGCCATATTTCTGGGTATATTTAAACTTATGAAATATGAAGGCATGTTGCTGGAGGGCTTAGCTTCTCACCAACGTAATGTTAATAATAAAATATAACAAATTGTTCAGAAAAACTTAACATATACATGAAGAAATGAGATATTTCTTTTCACTCGATATTTCAACAAGCCATGGTCAAGTACTGGCGCCAACTTCCTTAAAAGTCTGAGAAATGATTTTATTCACATTCCCTTGAAGCAGTTCTTTTAATTGCTCATATTCTAGCTTCGATTTTGCGCTCTCCTCTCTTGCATGTCCAATCCCCGCTTCAAGTTGGGAAATTTTAGTTCTGAGCTCTTTTTCAGTCTGTTCCCAATTTTTCTTTTCTGCTGCTACTGCTTTATCTATCTCTTGTTGATGCAATTCTCTCATTCGAGCATTATCTTTATGAAGTGCAGTAGCCTCGTCTTCAAGAACTTTCAATGATCTGTCTTTTGAGTTTGAGTCATGCTCAAGCTGTTCATTTATCTTTAACGCCTCAGACAACTGGGTCTTCAGTTTGCGATTCTCGAGCAGAATCTTTTCGATTTCTTTCTCGGTCATTCCAATGTTATAAAATTTTTTGGCTCTGTCTGTTAGTTTTGCTGTGGAGGGTGGTGATTGGACTCTCTGAGACTTTCTCTCTTCCGAATAGAAACTATTGTTTTCTCTTGGAGGACTTCCTTCTTTGTTTTCTTTTGACTTTGGGTCTTCTTCTGTTTCTATTGCTCGAGTTGGCATTCTTTCTCTTTCCTGTTCTTGAATCTGTAACTTGAGTTGCTTAATCTCGTTTTCATGCTCAGCTGTTTTTTTCTCGAGTAATTTGTTAAGCTCTTTGATTTCCTGGTCGAGTTGGAAGGTTTCTGTATCTTTTTGGATCATTACTTGCTTCAGTTCGTTCTCATGCTGTGTTGTCATTTTTCCGATCTCCTTTTCAAGCTTGGCGAGCTGGTCTTTGAAATTTGCAATTTGGAGCAGATGTTTCTCTTCTTGTTCTTTAAATTTGGCAGTTTGCTCTTTCACATTCATTTGTATCTTTGAAAATAGCTCTTTGCTTTGAGTTGCAGCTTGTTCATGTTCCTGCCTTAATTTTTTGTTCTCCAATTCTAGTTCCTGAATTCTTTTTTGACTTTTTTCCAATGAATCTTCCAGTTCAGCATTTCTTCGTTCTGCATCCAAGCGCATACGTCGCTCTTCATTAATTTCTCTCTCAAGCTTTTGCATCTTGGTGTCTTCAGGAGGTTCAACTTCCAGTTTTGGCTCATCCTCCTTATTCAGAAACGATTCGATCTGACTGATATATTTTTGATGTATTTCTGCAGCTTCTTTCTGATAAGACTCTCTAAGCCTTCTCAACTCTTCTTCTTCATCTAGAATTGCTCCTTCAAGTGTTTGATCATGGTAGATGCTTTTATTTAATTCTAGAATAAGATATGAGAGGGAACGAGGGGAAAATGAGCTCTTTACCAATCGTCTTGGCTTGCTCTTCTGGGCCATTCCCCTTCTCGACTAGGGGCTTTTGGGGACTTAATTTATTTTTTTCTCGTTGTAGAACTTCGCGATAGGCCTGTCTCACTTCACTAATAAGCGCGATATTGGGGTAGTTACCCTGCTTTCCGAATGAAACTCCACCAGAAAATTTTTCATTTTTACTATTCGCAGTCGTCAGGTCTTGCACAGAAGCATGATGACGATCTTGAGGATAATCCGATTGAATTGGAGACCGACTTCTATTTTGCAATCTATTTGGTTGAGGTGATGGCTGTAACTGCTGCTTCTCGATTAAACTTTGAATTTGCGGATTGCGAATCAGAGATTTCGGCTCTGCACCAAACTCTAATTTTTTCTCGACTATTGGCGGTTCATTCTCGTTCTCGGGATACTTTGAAGGCTTATTTTTCTGCGGGACTCGGCTCATATATTGCTTGAGAAAGTTTTGAGTGTTATCTGATAAGCCCGAGTAATCTTGCAGAGCACTTTGATCTACCGAAGCCTTCGAATTGCTCGTTTTCATTCCTCTTTTTTTATTAGTATTAACTGCAGACTTATTTTGAGGGCCTGCACCAGATTTTGAAACTGCAGAGACTGAGGATGCTCTTGTTGGAGTTTTTGAGTTGGACATAGAGGAAATTGAAAGATTTGTGGATTGCTTGAGGCTCGCCAGTTTATTTATCTCTAGAAGCAAAGACTCACTAATTTTGTTTCCTCCGAGATTTATCTTTATTTGCTTTGGATCTGATCTCAAAGCTCCTAGGATAAACCGAGCTTCAGTATCCCCAAGTTCATTCCAGCGGAGGTCTATTCGCTGGACAGACCAGGACTCTCTGATTATTTCTGCGAGAAAGGGTCCAGAGCCTTTTCCGAGCTGGTTGTTACGAATATCAATCGATTGGAGAGACGGGAGGACCTTCGTTAATTCAGCAAGAGCTTCAAGACCCAAGGTGCTATTGTCTCCAATCAGATTCCAATCGAGTTTCAAATTTGTTAAGTTGATACAATTTTTCAAGCCTTGGCAAACAAGAGCAAAGGATTGAGGGGTGAGATTGTTTCCTCGAAGTTCGACGGACACAAATTGTGGATGCGTAGATAGAAATTCAGCGAGAATTGGAGCTCCTCGGTCTCCTATGTATTGATCTTCAAGAGATAAAACTGGATCTGATCCTTGAGAGTCAAGGATCTGAGCTAGTGAGTCTGAATGGGAATCTTTCTCTCTAAGGAACGCCGAAAAATCTTTCGGAGGAGAATATCGATTATTGAGTTTGCTGCGTGGCCGATCTGGGGTTAGCTGGCTGCGACTTGGTCTGTGTTGGCTCATATTAATTTAATTTTTCAGATTTTTAACCGTCATTTTAAACAAATTTGCTTCTTGTTACTGCCATCGTTTTATACCTTTTTGTTGTTCAAGTTTGAAAGAAGAACTTTTACTCTTATAGATCCTCCAAAGTTGAAACAGTAGTCATTTGAAGAGGAAACTTTTTTTCGGAGTTCGAAAATTTTTGTTATTTTAATTCACCACAACAAAATGTTAAAATCCTGGCACTCTCTATGTTTGTCTCATATTCGCAACCGGGTTCCTGATTCGTTAACTCAGCGAATTTGAACTGCAAAAATATTTTAAAAAGGGAAATAGAACAAACACTGACGCTCGAACTTAATAAATTAATTCACGTTGACATCAGTAATAATAATAATTCACTCCGCGGGCTAAATTCTGGAGTATCATTCAAGCATGATTCGGGAACAAATCGATGCTGCCTTCAATAACAATAAAATTTTCTTAATGCACGATGCAAAATAATGAGTTCCATGATACTAACTCTTTAGGTACACAACTTCTAAATATAATTCTCAGATAATTGAAATTATTTAATCCGCGTCCAAGCAGGCAACACATCTGCAATTTTGTGATATCAAATAGAAATGTACTCACGCAGCCATACATGAAACGAATACTAAATAACTATTCGTAAGCATTCACAAAAAAGATTCACAAAACACTATTAGACATTAGTTATTACTTCGCGAATTAGCTTTATAAGCTGCTGTGGAGTTTCTGGATTGCGCTCGCGCTGAGTTTTCTTTTTAAAGTGGAATAAATAGAGACTGATAGCATAAAACAGATTGTCTGGACCCTATGGTTAAATAAGCGTTAGTTTAGAGAGAATTTTTCGCCATTTACCGGAATGACTGCCCAATGCTCTCTACCTGAGTAGATGTCATAATGAGGTTCAAATATACTTGGATTGCACTGTTTAAAGCACACGTCTTGCGGATCGGCCCTCGAAAGATCTTTGCCGATTCGATTAGTTGAACAACGCAACGAAAATTTTTACCAATGACGTCTCTGTAGCCATAAACGATTTTTTTCTTCAGAAGATTATTTCTCCTCTCAGCTTCAGTCAACGTCTCCATCGTCAAGAAAGTGAAAAATATATTGGAAATGATCTGAAGGTCTGATGGATATTTCCCGTTCAACTCTCCCACAACGTAATCAAAATTCTTATAGAAATGATCCGAGAAGCAATACAGCTTTTCCATGACAAAGAGCCTTTCAAAATTATTTGTTCAAAAACAAAAAATTGACTCATTAAAATTTTTTACCTTATATCTACAGTCCTATAACCCTCTATCTCAAAATATTTTTCGAGGTGCAAGCGCTCTTCGATGTCCTCTTCCAACTCTTTTTGCAGAGTGCGCGCTTCGTTCGGTTTTAAGGGAACAACAAGGTTCCATTGGGGTCCTCCATACCTGAGAGAAGCTCCATAATTCAACACTTCATCAATTTTGATGGTATTTAAATCCGAATAAATTTCCAGGGGATCACCCTGCTTGTCGCTGAACCCTTTGACGAATTCTGCCTCGAAAAGTCTCTTACCGTAGTACTTCAGCTTGAGATTGATGTTAAGGATGTTGTTTCTATTGACAGTTATAATTCTGGGAATAAGTGTTGTTGCCAGCCAACGGATGACATTATCTTTCCATTCAGAGAGTAGTATTTGAGGTAAACCAAGCATTTCTAAAGTTTTGCGTGCGTCGCGTTCACGTTCTTCAAGCATCGCTGAAAATACGTGCTTGCTCTCTTCACCAGCTCTCCTCTCATCAAATCCAACAAAATCGTCGTAAAATCCATATGAAGTGGTATTTCCTAGGAATAATTAAGGATGGTCCATGAAAAGACTGCTGTTTATAATTACGGTTGAAATTTTTTGGAGGATAATAGATGGTATTCTGGTCGTTACCGGTCCTACCAAGTCCCGGCTGCGATACGATTCCAGTCCGTTCTTGGAGTGGATCTCGATTAAGGATCGCTCGAACAGCAGCTTTTTTGTCATAATCAAAGGAACTGGGCGGTGTGAATGCTAGTAAGTAATTTCTTCAATTATTGAGCTCTAGTATAATTGTTACTGTGAAGAGATTTTCTGTTTCCAGCTGGGCCATTATATCTGTAAGCAAGATCTATTTCTGAGACTCTGGATGGAGTAGGTCCAAACTCTTGGTTCTCTATAGGCTTTGGTCTGTCAATCCTATACGGGTCGAATAAGGCTGTTTGAATGCTCTGTCTCTCATTGCTCGTGGATTGATTTGATCTGAACAAATTAACCATTCTTGTTAATATATTTTCATTCTGAGGCTCAGGCGTAAATCCAGATCCAAAGCTGGCTTTACTTGCGATAGAAGTAGGCCTCAATAGGCTATCTGAGTGCCTTATGGGACTAGTTCGCATATCTGGCCCTTGTTGATGATGGTAATGATAGATGAACACATTCTGTGTTTGTTTGAAGGCAGGGAATTACCTCTTTCGGTTGGTTGTTGAGCAGTTTGGCTTTTGTAGACGAGATAACCGAGATTGAGTAAGCACAGAACCAGCGAAGTGATGATAATCTCTGATGGAATGGCCAACTGAACTTTGAATACGAGAATTGCGGTGAGAAGGCAGGCACAGCCCAGCATAATTAGCACTAACATATTGGTTCATGGAAACTGTGTAGAAAAATGAATTACTTGTATTACTGTCTTTTGAGGATGAGGTGATCATGCTTTTTCTTTTTTGCAGTTCGAGTAATTTTCAAAATAATCGCGCTAATATCTTAAGTGTTCAAATTCTTCTGAATGTATAGAATTCCATTATATTTCAAGTATTCATCATCCAGTGAATACAGAAAAATACTGTTAGCGTAGGTTTACGCTTATATTTTAGTTCTCCCACTGAGGATCACTCAGGATGGCACTCGCTCTTAAGCACCTAGATTGTGGGTGCCGTCTTTCTCAAGCAGTATTTCTAAACTAATCTGTGCAATAGCAAAAAAGCTTTCCAAAAAAAGGTTTCATTGCCACCGATTTGAATGAGAGCTACTGACAGACGAACAATTTCAAGGAGCTTATCCAGCAACTATAACAATTATTTTCAAGAATTGAGAATGAATAAAAATAAGTGTGTCAATTAGATAACCTGTACAATATTTTTGTTGCTCGTTCCAGGAATATATTGATCATCCCCATCGATGCTGAAAAGAATCTGGTTTATTTTATTTTCATTTCATGTTGAGAAAGAGAGAGAAAAAACAAATAGAATATAAATCGTGAGGGTTCATTCTGTACATACATCTGGGGGTTATTTTCGTCATTGATCTTGCCAATTAGCGATATTTTTCATTTTCTTATCTGTCAAACAGAACATGATGTGTGCTTCCATAACTCATGTAAATAGTAAAATTTATTATCCTAATAAGCAGAAATTAACCTTAATTTTATTATTCGCTCTTTAGCTCCTAAGGAATGAAAAGTATTGGAATAATAAGACATAAATGAATCCCACAACAACAACTTCTAATGAAGAGATTTCTGCCTGGCAAGTCCTTGAGAGCCAAGACAGTCTTGATCATAAAAATACTATCCAGAATATTACAGCCATTAGAACTAAAGTGATCAGTTTTGATGTAAAAGTCCCTTTAGAGGAGGATTTAGTCTCTTCAAACAAGAATTTTCCAAGTCAAACGACAAAAAATAATCAGCTCAAGAGAAAATTCGAACACAAATTAAGCAACCAAGTGAAGCACAATTCCATCCTTCGCGCAATTGGAACTACTTCTACCAGCGAAGGGACTGCTCATTCGAACACACTTGCAAATCTCGAAATAACTGGTACGTCAAATCAAAAGAAACATTTGACCACAGATACAAAAGCTCCATTGGATTTTACACCCAATCAAGATTTGAATCAAAAAAGCCAAACAGAGAATAAAAGCATCTCTAAGAAACAGGCTCACCCAAAAAGTTTTGTCATAAAAAGTCCTCGTTTTCCAATCCGACAAGACTTTCCCTCCAACAATTACGGGTTAACAGATCTAATCCATGCTCAAGAGCGAGCGCATGAAAACCATGTTCACACATCATTGATGCAGAAGGTGGACACATTGAATCATGCTGACCCTAAGGAGAGGTCTTATGGGACGAGTTCAAATTTTTCGACTCCCAGAAGAATCAAAAATGATTTAATGAGGATCGACCGACCAAATAAATCTCCTATGGTGCGGGTTTCATTGGTGGTGAGAAAAGTCTCTTCTGAAAACAATAAAGATTTCGAGGCTTTTGAGCGGAAAAACTCCGTGCATTCGCAGAAATTCAGTACACCTCGGTTTATAAACACAAAATCCAGGCTCGAGGCCATTAGGCCAGAGAGTTACACGAAGCTGCTGTTACGAAGTCCTGTCCAAAGACCTCAAACGGTTGCTGCTATTCAAAAGATAGTGAAAAAAGACGAAGATCTTTTCAAATCTGTATTGAGCGTCAGCTCATACCACTCTCCGAGGGGTGTCACTCGCAACTCAAATCATATGCAACCATCACTATGATAATAAAAGAAAATTATTATTTTTTCGCTTTTCCCTTGTGGATTTTTCTAGATCTTATATGTATTTATACACTAAAATATAATGCCTCCTAACATCATAAAACTAGCGACATGAATATAACCCTCTTAACGCTTTCTCTCTTTAAAGAATTTGAATTGAGGACCTGTCTCATATTTCTTCAGTTTCTTTTTGCCTCCATTCTATTTGCAAATTAGAATATATTCCTCAGCCAAGGATAATTACTATTAATGTCTTTTTATGATCGAGTTTAAGGAAGTAATCTTCCATCTTTTGAGCATTTTCGATTTTATCAGCAAGTTTTTTGTAACTTTGCTTAACTTTTTCGGCAAATCGTTTCGTTTCGCGTTGATTAGCGGCAAGCTGATTAATGAATTATGAAAAAAATGTCGAAGTGTAGTGAGTTACTGGTTCGTTTTCAAGAGTATCAAGAGTAATACGATTGTGTTTCTGATCTACGAGCTCCGGTAAAGTATTAAAATGCGTTGCTGGGTCAAAATTGTCAAACTCTTCTTTGCTTTTTACGAAAATTGTATGTCTATTTTCATGATCAAAGCCTATCATATTCATTTCCGCTTTCATCTTTTCGACTTTCTGAATCGCAGAAGAACATTTGAATGAGAGTTTAAACCGGTAAAGTTACGCTGGCGTCTCTATACTTTTGGAGTTTCACCATATTGCTGCCTTTGGTCAATTCGATAGATTTCAGTTCCTTTGCTCTTTCAGGATCTTCATCATCGTCTTCTTGTTCAATATCAACATGTCTACCATCCTAGTGAAGGCAAAATATAAGTTTAGATTCACTTTGAAAAGAGAAATATAAACCTCCATCTTGGAGTTAATCATGCGAAAATAAAACTCATCAGGGTTTCTGAGACGAGCTTGGGTTCTGAGTTTTGTAAGTTTGTCTTCTTTCTTATGGTAATCAATTGCTCTTGCTTTATAATCTTTCTTTTTTTCTAATAGTCCCAAATGTTTTCTCCTCTCTAGTTGGCCTCTTTCTCTGTACTTTCTTTTAGGGATCGCCCTCTTAAATGATGCTAAGGTAGACATTTTCGCGAAAGCAATAAATAGATTTATTAAATTATTTTGTCAGTCAACAGATCATTAGTAGATTGCAGAAGAAGAAATCAGAAAAGTGCTGCATAAAAAGATAATGATTTTTACTCCTTCATGATAACTGACTGAGTTGCAGTGATGCCGTTCATGTCTTAGGAAAAATTATTTATCGGATGCGATTTCATTTACTGAGAGGTAAGGCAAAGTAAATCATTGATAAGGAAAACTGATACAACATTTGTGTAGAGTCAGTAATTGTATTGAGTTTAAGTTGTCTTAATCAAATGTAAATTTTGGTCTACATTATTAATTTTGATATCTCTTGCTGGATCTAAGTGGATTTGACAGCTATTTCTCAAATATGGATAGAGAGGTTAATTTTTGTGTGTACTGTTATGAACTTAGCGAATTAAATGTTTTGAGAAATAAAAGTCATAAATTTTTTCGAATTGCGATGGTTTTACTCGTCTAAAAATCCAGAGCTGCTGGATTGTTGCTCTTGTTGAACATTTCTCACGCCTCTTGGAATAGTAGGTTGTGTGAGGTCTACCATATCGATAGCGAACTCCAGGAAATTCTTGCCTGTTTTGAGGGTCATTCCTTGGATACCTAGCGTACCAACCAGAGGATTGACAATACCCTTCTTCAGACTGGCCGTTGCGCCAGGAAGCATAGCAGCGAATAAGTTATTTAGGAGAGGTTTCAACGCTTCCGCTTTAAACTTGTCTTGTCCAACCAGAACAAGCAATTCACTAATTTGAGCCCCCATGACATTGACAATAATAGTTTTTGGATCCGGACTGAGCAAATTTACTGTGAAAATTGCTGTCATATTGAGCTGAAGGCCTGTAACGCACGTTGTGCAGTGATCAACGCCTTCGTTGGGATACCGGGAGCTGTCGGTGTCGATAACGAATGTCATCATGATAGGAAGGACGCATATCAATCTGTTGTCACGAATGAACTGATTAGCAGAGGTTGTTGATTGATCGACCTTTAAGTATATGCCTTTACCGTCGCCGTATGTTTTTTGGAATTGAGGTAGTAACAATGCGATCGTGGAAGTGGTAAGTCCTACTGGGAGTCCTGCTGGGATTTCATTATTATTTAAGACAGCGTGGATGAGGTTGTTCTGTAAAATGACCCAGAAGAGCTGACTTGCAACGTTTGCGCTAGCGAAGACTTGGAACTCTCCACCAAATGGATCATATTCTGGTAAAATCTCATTGAAATTGCTTGGAGCAGCAACACCAGTCTTATTGTTCAAAATCGTTATGAACATGCCCATGTTGGCGCGTGTTCTGTCTCCGTATGTTTTTATTTCAGGGACTCCTGAGAGAGAAATCGAAGTGATATAATCACCAAGCATAAATTTAATGCCATTTTGTGTTTTAAGCTGCAACTGATCGTTTAAGAAAACCGTAAAGAGGCTGGAAATTGCGCTGTTCAAAAAGTCCTTAGCCACGAAGTTAAACGAAAATAGTCCTAAATCTAACAGCGCATTTAGGTACCATTGAGAGAATTGGAGTGAGATTCCACGGTTGGATGTCTCTGCTTTAAGAATTGAGAGGTAAGCACCACCCCATGGTCCGGGTTGGAATTGTAATACAAATTCTGCGGTCAGTCCGACGAGATAGAGCGAGCCAGTTCCTTTGAAGGTCCCAAGACAAGTCGTCAGGTCATAGTCAATAGACGCTTGGATCGAAAAATCTTGAATGGTTATTCTCGTGTTGTTATTTTCATCTAATTCGAGGAGATGAGTTGCATTCCAGTCTAAGTTGACTTTGTTGATGGTAGGATTCGAGAGAGTGATGGAGATCTGCTTGTACCATGAAGGTTGAGAGGCAGAGTTATTGTAGCTGATGTTGTAAGGGATAACAAGCCCAGTAAGATTGTTAAGAACCAAAGGCTCGAGTAAATTGTATTTGAGTTCTTCAAAGAAAGCCAAATCAACAGAAGTTCTTATCTCAGGGTAGTCTGGGAAGCATAGACCCCCTGAAATGAGAAGAGCCGAGATTATGCAGCTTAAAACCAGGGAATGACGCATTCTTCTTTCGTAAAATGCTTGATCAAATTGAGATTTATTAGATGACTAGGGAGTTTATTAATCTCATTGTTCAGTCGAAAAAGTCGCGATGTCAGTGGTCTTGACGAAACAGTTTTAGTTGGCTCATTTGCCGTGCACTCTGTGTTTTTTTTTTCTACTACCATTGGAGAAAAATTTGGAAGGTTCCTAAGTGTAGTGAAAAAGTATGGCCCTTGAGAGTGTTATTCAAAGTGGTTTTCATATAACTTATTAATAATGAGATTTCAAGAGACACACATATTCGATATCATTGATGAAATTTTATGTTACGGGTCGGCTCCAGTTTTGAAGGATTTAGGATTCTCCTTCAATCATTCCTTGAAATGAGTTCTTCTTCACAGCATCGAATGAATGAATTGTTTCAAAACGAATTTCATTGGGGGGAAGGATGTGCGTGTTATTGCGAATTTCGATGTTAGTTTGAGCATTGAAAAATATTTGTGGAATTTCATAAAGATTGTTTTTCAGGATCCAGGTGTTCATAAGAGGAAGAGTGTATGTATATTCATAATTTAATATTATGCATAATATCAGCAACAGCTGCAGCTGTGGATAAAATTGTTTAGTGATAAGTCAGGACTCGGAGTGCGTCAGGTAATCATATCAACATTAATTGTAGTACATTGAGTTACTGCATGTATTATGAAAAGATGTGCTTCTTCAATTAAATTTTGGTTTTTTGGAAACAAATTAATCCAATGTTCCAAATTTGTGGATATGTATGTTCTAATTCTCCCCAATTATGTATTGCAAAGTTACTTGTTTAATCAGAGTGATTAGCTTTAATCGAAAATCCACATTTTATCTTGGAACCGGCTTACTTCGTCAATAGAAAGAATACCTTAAAATTTCTCTACAAAACTTGCCAGGCATCCTAGAATAAACCACATTGTCTGGTGTATTTCCTGGTTGCGACTGCGGAGAGAGAAACTCATACTTTGAATCTTCGCTTTTGAATTTAATTTAACCGGAACCACTGTGAGTGCTGATTGAGAGCTTGTAAAGACAAGATAGAAGTTTATTAAGAGGCTATAGCATATATTGATTAATAATTAAATTCCAAGTCTGGTAAAAAACAATGTACCTTCCATCTTTCTACAAGCTCGGAAACGAAAGATTGTTCAATAAAGTGGGTAGATTGGCTCAATTCGGAGCTCCTATCCTCATTTGGGGTAAACAATGGCTTGCTTTGAGCATTTTTCTCATGTATTATCAAAATTTCTGAAATTAGGTGTTTGGACCATGTGGCCTTCACTGTATAACGTCATTTACACCGATTTCTACCCACCAGCAAGAGGTAAACCTTCCACCCCATTCAAATTCAGCTAAAATATTTCTGTTTTATTTGAATAGGTGTTCCAAAAAGAGTTCTTGACGAATAAGTCTCTTCTTACTCGATCGAAACTTAGTTTGGGTATCATGAGTACCTGTTTTATTGGAGTAGCGCTACATACAGTATTATTGCTGCTAGGATACTACTCAATTTTTTAGAACAAACGACTTATGATGTCCTGTTTCAAGCCATCAATTCAATAAACAACCATTTGAAAAATAAATCCTAAATGTTCCTCTAAGGATTAAGACTTCTTGACCTTGAGAAACTTCCACAACACTCACTTATTTTGGCGCTAAGCCATTGGAGCAACTACAACTTTTAGAGATACTATGTAATTTTTCGAGAGCATCCAAGCTCCAAAAAAGGGTTCCCCTTTAAATTAGGGCTCTAATCCTTTTCCCTTTTGGAAAAGCCCCTTATGACATCTCTGAGATAAACTACCTGCTACTAAGCGTTTTTATGAAGATAGAAAGTATTATTTTACTTCACACTAATATAGAGTGTGAATAATGTACCGGTAGATACGAATTCAATTTTATATCACTTGCTTTATTCATCAAGAATACTTGGGAAAGTGAGAGGCCTTAGATACTGACGAATGTTTCAGAAAAAAACATGATAAATAAACAGATTTTATTATAACGAAATGAAATAGACAGGTTTCAACTCTGATTAATATATACCTGCAAATACTTGCTACCAAATATCCAGAAAAGTTGAGAGCTGATGAGAAAATCTACTAGAGTATTGACCATTGTATTTTCTGATAATAACACAAATATCTTGAAAGCATTGGAATGGATATATAATTAAATAAAAATTTCAGAAAGCAGAAGATATCAAAATAATGAGTAGTGATCATGACTTGGAACGAGTGAAAGACGCCTTCTGGCATTCACTTGCAACAATTAATGAGAGAGATAACGATGCAGGTATTTTCAATGAAACAAGATAAATCGACTAATCGTTGAATGCAGCCGAACTCGATCGCTCGAAAAGGATAAAGCCTGACATTAATCAGTTCCCTTTCTCAGTGACTCTAGGTTCAAAAGATCGATTCGATTTAGAGCTTCAATTGGACTCGAACCAAAAATCTGATTATTTCTATTCAGTATTGCTTTCCACCTGATCCCATCGATCTAACCCACCTCATATAGCGAAGAGACTACGCCCCGATTCAGTTTACCCCTGAAAATTACGGCTTACTACCTTCCTCAGAAGCCACTCTTGATGAGAAGTTAGATGCGCAAGTTCTTGATGTTGACATGAGAGATATAAGGGCTGAGTTACTCTCATCAGATTTGCTGAGCTTGCGATCATTCCTTATCGAAGAGCTTACTGATAAAAGAGGAATAGTTGAATTAAAGGCCTATTCTAAGAACGATGTCACAGCGACATATGAATTTGATCTTTTGAGCGGTGAGATCGTTGGTGTCGGAGCTGGGAAGATAGAGCCTTCTTTTAAAGAATACAGCACAACCAAAAGAAACGAAAACGTGAAATCGGGTCTCATAAACCAATTCAGAAAAAGCATTGACAAGCCGACTGATGAAAAGCTTAGCCAAGCTATGACATCATTGGAAGAAGAATATAAGAAAAATCTCGTGAATGGAGAACAATTGAGAGACAAAGACGACAAGGGGCTTCATGATTTTATAATAGAAACATTAGAAACCTCCTCTTTATCACATACTAAACGCTATTTGGAAACTGCGAAAGTTATGAGCGTCACAGCACATAAAATAAAGCCGCATCAACCGAATCCACAGGAGAAAGTACAACCGTTAGAAGAAGAAAAGAATGGTATTGAAGCCTCTCAATGGACCATACTGGATTTCGTGACTGCAAAGAACGAAGACGCTGAGGAAGCAGACACAACTGATGCTTTATTAATTGCTGCAGATATTCCTGAGAGAAGACTAGAAATAGAGGAACCTTTAAGCAAAGACGGTGAAATTAAAGATGGAGCAGCTGTGCTACAGACAAACTTGAAATCTGCGCCGACGCTTACGAAGAGAGGTCAGCAAAAGGCTAAAGAAGCCCCTAGAGGCAACAATGTAAACAGTTAGCTCTGCTCAGTGGTCTAAATTATTATGCATATAGGAATGGGCTGTCGCAGATACGGCGGATCTATCTAACTTCTACGATATCTTGCCAAAGAAAAAATTCGCGATACAGTATCCTTTTGAGCTGGATGATTTTCAAAAGAGGGCAGTGTTGCATTTAGAGAGAAAGGAAGTAATACAAACTCTATTATTTGAATAAACAATAAATAAACTCTCTGCACTAGTCTGTTTTTGTAGCAGCCCACACTTCAGCGGGAAAGACTGTTGTTGCCGAATATGCAATAGCATTGGCGCAAAAGCATATGACTAAAGCTGTTTACACTTCACCAGTGAAAGCTTTGTCAAATCAAAAGTATCGTGACTTTGTGAATAAATTCGGAGATGGTAAGTCTTTTTTATTATACAATATTAATCGAAATCTTCTGTTTCTTAGTTGGTATCCTTACGGGCGATGTTTCCTTGAATCCAAACGCCTCATGTCTAATCGTTACAACTGAAGTCCTCAGAAGTATGCTCTATAAAGGCTCAGGTAATTTAGGATCAGTCTCATGAAGTATCAATCCTTGTAGATATTATCCGAGACATTGAATGGGTCATTTTCGATGAGGTTCATTACCTCAATAATGTGGAGAGAGGCGTTGTGTGGGAAGAAACCATCATTTTGCTGCCAGAGCATGTTGGAATAATCATGCTATCAGCAACAGTACCAAACGCGATGGAATTTGCTAATTGGGTCGGTATGACGAAGAGGAAGGTCATCTACGTGCAACAAACTTACCATCGGCCAACACCGCTAGAGCATTCAATCTACTTAAATGGGAATTTGCATGTGATCAAGCGCGGAGAAGAGGGCTTTTTCGATAAAGAATACAAGGAAATTACAAGAAAATTAATAAAAGCGCGTGAAGAGCAGAAAGACTTCCGAGACAAACGCAATCAAGAACGACGAGAAAGATTCGAAGAGAAAGGTTGGGTAGATAAGGATAAAAAGAAGCAAGAATTTTTGTTGAAGAAAAATTTGAACATCGCAGCAAAACAGTTCAACGCAGGAAAGCAAATTACCGTTCAAACAGATAATCTAAAGTATAACAAAGGAAAAGGGGTATCAATTACATTTTATATCACGTTCTATAACGATAAAATGAACTTATGGTTAGGGTGGAGAAATTGAGAGTTTTATCCAGCTAATAAGCTATGCGAACAAGCATAAGCTCTTGCCTGCAGTCTTCTTTACGTTTTCGAAAAAGAAATGTATGGAAATTGCGTTTGGGTTAGGCAGCCTTGGGCTCACCACGAAGGATGAGGTTGGAAAAATTACGCAATTTTTTGACTCCGCAATCAAAAGACTCAAGGTAGTTTTTCTGAACAACTTCTGAAAGACTTATTTTGGTTTCACAACTTAGCCGGTTGACCAAGAACTCCCCCAATTGGTTGGTCTCAAGATGATGCTTCAAGAAGGAATCGCAGTACATCATGGTGATCTTCTCCCTATCGCGAAAGAAATCGTCGAAATTCTTTTTACACAAGGATTGATCAAAGTTCTATTTGCCACAGAAACCTTTGCAATGGGTATACTTAAAAATGAAATCAGTTTAGGGTCTAACCATGTTTGCGTTACGCTTAGGTGTTAATATGCCAGCAAAGACCGTAGTTTTTACAGGAATTAAAAAGAATGACGGCTTCGAGTACCGCTACCTTAAATCAAGCGAATATACTCAGATGGCTGGAAGAGCAGGCAGAAGAGGAATAGACGAGAAAGGAAGCGTCATTCTTTTTATTAAACGTAGATTAGGGTTGTCTGCATGTGAAGCTAATCTCTGACATAGGAATTGAGGATTTACCTTCGCATCTCATCCTAAAAGGGATTGTGGACCATAAAGGAGAAGAGCTTGAAAGCAAATTCAGACTTACATACCAAATTATCTTCAATCTTGTTCTCTCCAAAGAATTGAAAGTAACATTTGCCACATCAGATTTTATGCTCAAACATTTGGATTCTCAAAGGTAACTGATGTTATGAAAAGGAGCTATATTGAGGCCGGCAAAACGAGTTTGATTCCATACAACCAGCAGAAGTTATACCAGAACCTCAAACTAAAAAAAGGAATCGAAAAAGGGTTAACTTGCCACTTAGTAGATAGTTCCACTGAGATCCCAATACACTCTTTCCATGATGATAGTATGCTGCTTCGCAGTCTTTGTAAAAGATTGTGGCAAGTAAGATCTGGGTTATGCTTTCAATTCTGAATAATTCTCTTACTAGGGTCATCTGATACATCAAGTGGAAAATGTATTACCCAAGTTTGTCGTGTTTGTAACGAAGAATATGGAGCTTTGCCTTGGAGTTCTCTTCAGAATCGTGTTTGAAATCGATGGCATGAAAAGATTTAAAATTTTACATGTGAGTGGGAATGAGCGAAGAATTCAGGTGAGCTATGAGGCACAATACAAGGTTGCGCTCTACGAACATTCAGGGGTGCTTGGAAACAAAAAAGTCTGGAATTATTCAGACATAGAGGAGGAATTCATACTAGATGTTATCAATGAAGAAATAAAAGGTCCACTACTTAAAAATGAGGTAAACTTCTAATGAAATAATTTTTTCATTACATTTTTCCATTTGTTATGCAGCCTACAAGGGAGCAGCTCTCGAGATATGCTGAAATCCTTGACAAAGTTAAGTTATCACCTGAAATGAGAAAGAAAAGCTTTTTGTACGCTTATCTGAAAAATTTCGCTACGCAGCAGGAGGTTCTGGAACCATTACGCAAAGAAATTGACGATCTTTTGAACAAAATCATGGACTCAAAATGCTTTACTTGCGAAAAAAAAACTGTGCATCTAGATACCAAAAGGAAAATCGAAGGATTAAGGTAGTTTCCTGAAGGATAAGAAGAAACCATTTACAAAACTTGTTATTAGTAAGGAAGTACGAGCGCAAGAAGAGGAACTGAAAGATGACAATCTTGCTCACATGGGCGAATTTGAAGGTCGCATGAAAGTTCTTCAAGAGCTGAACTACCTTGATAAATACAATCAACCGCTGCTCAAAGGTATTTTCCATTTGCTATTAAGCGAAACTCTGTTAATGACAAATAATTAGCCAGAGCAGCTCGTGAGCTCGGTTCTTCAGAAATTTTCCTCTCAGAGGTCATCATGGAGAACCTCTTAGAAGGCCTCACTCCGGCTGAAATCGCAGCTTTGCTTTCGGTATGCAAAATCATATTCTCCATCACCTGAAGTTATGGACTCACCTGCTCAACTCGACTAGGCTTTCGTTTGTCAAATCAAGAAAACGGAATTCGATTACGCTGACCATATCCCAGAGAGCCTTCAAACAGCCATTGAAAAAGTGAAGGATCTTTGTGAATCAATTGTGGAAAGAGAAGTAAGGAGAGGCGTGATTAAAGATGATGTTGAGAAATATCTAGACGAAAAAGTTAATTTTGGTCTCGCACATGTAAGAAATAAGCGATGAAGATGGTTAATTATATAAACGTCATTTAGGTCGTGTATGAGTGGGCGAATCAGAAAACATTTGCTGAGATCTGTGAATTGACAGATGCCCAAGAAGGTTCGATTGTAAGGACGATCCTGAGGTTGGATGGGTTGCTGAAAAACACAAAGAATGCTTGCCGATTGATGGGTAATAATGGGATAATTTTAATCCAAACTAACTTTGTTAATTGTCGATATACTAGGCAACATGAACCTTCTCAAGCTTGTCGATGAAGCTGGACAACTGATTAGACGAGACATTATTTTCGCTTCAAGTTTGTACTTAGAATGATTGTGTATATACAATCTGCTATGAGAGCAGGCAGAATCTTTTCTCTACTCAAGAGTTCATTCTATTCATACATCAAAATATATCAGCGAAACTTCAGTAAACAATAACTCAAATAGAATATGCAGTTGCTTTGGTACTGGTGTATAAACAAACCTCGCGAATTTTGAATTAATTGCAGCTAAAACCAGTTTTGACTTTTTTTAAATTGTGCTGTTTCTTTTTTTTTTGGATAATTCATTGAGAAGTCAAATAGGGATCTGCTTTCACTTCTAGTTCAGATGTCTTAAGATTTTTCTCAAAAGTTTTGTTTTTCAAATTTTCATTCATCCACCAGAGATATCGAAAATATAGCGCCAGAATCTTCACAGAATTTGCGAAATCCCAACTTAATGAACATCATTATACACGATAAACCTCTGAAATCAAGGATAATTGGAAAGCCCATTATGCCAGAGCCATTTCTTGTCATCACGCATCGTAACCGTAATATCCGTTCCAAATGCGTTATTTAATCCAATAAAATTGGCTCCATAATTCAGCCACTCCTAAGCGGCAAACTCCATCAAGAGTTAATATTAGTCAGCGAATTTGCAGGACAGTCTTCCTCTATCACTGTTTTGATCAGCATTTCTTGAGTATCAGAACACCTGAAATTGAACCATCAATGAAAAATTACCGATTTACGTTAATCTGCGCTAGTAAATACGAAAAAGAGTTGTAAATTAACGT
>ENA-UOTZ01001230-UOTZ01001230.1-compost-metagenome-genome-assembly--contig:-NODE-1230-length-18485-cov-22.046447_pt1 | contig 18485 bp, 13 predicted proteins | sample MGYA00238144_ERZ746983 | MGnify/ENA primary metagenome ERZ746983 (study PRJEB28759, sample SAMN06268863) | compost metagenome | isolation source: single cell | place: USA: California, Emeryville, Joint...
TGAGACACTAGTTTCCTCAACATTTTAAATCGCCATTAACATATAGCAATCATGAAACTCTCAATTATTGAGATTATGATTAACCATTATTTGCTTAGAACACCTCAAACATTAACTCTCTTACTTCATTCTATGAGCTCTAACTTCATTATATTTATCTATTTTCCTCAACCTTTTTACATCGCAAGATCTGCAAAGCATCAAATATATTCAAGCCCACACTCAATTAACATTTGCAGCACAATATTAAACTCCAGCCAATCCAATTAATTATGGATTCAATGGAACCGATTCCCATTTCGAAGGATCCTCCTTACTACGCGTATGCAAATATTTCGTTGTAACTTTATACGGCGCGAACAACGACTCAAACGGCGTGTATCTTGCATCAGCGATCACCTGTGGCATCTGATATCTTGTATGCTCCACCTCAAGGACTTCAAATAACACTACCGCGAAATTCCTTGAGACATTGGCAACTTCAGGTGTTCCAAAATCATTCAAATCATCATGCTTTTTAATCGATTTCTCCTCAGTCACTGTATCAGGCGTCAATTCCGTAAATTCTTTTCGCTCCTCTTTTGAAAGGTCCTTTTCCCAGATCTCTTGAAACTTCTTTGCTTCCAGCAACGGCTGCTCCTTCTTCTCATCATAACAGCCTTTAACAATCCTGAAAAGCTTTGATCTGATACGGTATTTCTCCTTTGAGAGAGGGAAATACCAGCAGAGGGAAGCATTCTCGTTTCCTTCTAAGTCCTTATATATTTTGCTTCTTGCGTCGAGGATTGAAACGATGAAGACGCTTCCTTTTTCATTCGTGTGAATATTTTTGTACTTAAGGATGTCTGTCTCTGGAGTCTTGGAGCTCGCGGCGATATACCCGATGCAGATGTTCTTCCAGAAGTCGAGCTGCATATTTCCGGAAATGGATTTTTGGAGACTCTTTTGCCATGTGGCGATTTCGCCTTCCTTGTTTTCCATTGAAAGGTTCTAATTCGAAAATAAAGATTTTTTCTTTTAGTTTATCGAAGCTATAAAGAGAGTAGTTCATATCATCGAGATGAGTAAGTTCAGAAATTTTGTCGGCGATTTGGTGGATATATTTGAAGGAAGGCAATAAGTTCGAACGTGTTTTATCTTTTTTGGATTACTTTGCCTGATGAGATCGAACAAAAAAGCGTTCAGTCCTCGTTTCGCTTAAAAAAAGATTATTGATCTACATTGCGGTTTGATAATGAAACGAGGCGTTAGTATGATCTCACAAGCTTGAGGAAAATATGAAGGACTTTCTAAGCTATAAATAGTGAGATAACAAAAAGTGTTGTGATTTTCAATTTTGATTGAATCGTTAAGTTAATGCAATATCAAAAAAGTCAATCTGTGAAAGGGCACATGCATTGAGAGCAAAAGGCCAAATGTCCGGAGACTCAATCTGATGAATTGTGAAAAGATACCATAACCGACACTCTCTTTTCATGATGGATTGCATCTAGATATAGAAAGAGACTACAAATCATGGGCTGATTGTAATTCATTATATATGAAGTAGAACAGGTAAAACAGATGTTAATTCACATTAAAATAAGAGGTCTGATAGATCGAGCGACTTATTACTCGTTTTCCAAGTTTTACTACAAAGTTTTTGATATTTTAACATGCTAAGTGAAAAAATTAATAATTGATTAAAAAAAGATTGTTAAATAAATTTGAAAATAACCTGTAATGGTAAATGAGAGACCAACCCTGCAAAAGTTATTTCCTTAGTAATATTTCCCTTCGAACCCGCTTGCTTCCAAGCAAATTTGAATTCTGCTTATAAATCCCTAGTTGAATTGTAATGGTAAATAGGTTGTTGGGTATAAATTGAAATATCTTGAAGATTTATGATCTCAAAGGTAAGAATTTGAAATATTGTAAAGGTAAATTTTGCCTTGCTAAACAGAAAGTGCTCAGATAAGTAAATGGTATCTCTGAGAATGGTTAATCCTCTTTTCTAAAGGTAATTCTTATAGGTAAATCACGAATATGAAGTTGGATATGATATGACTATTTGGTTTTAATTCCATAAGCAACGATAAATCAATTCTTCATGAGATGATGAAGATAAATTAATTTGCAGTAGGTCAAAAATAATTTTGAAAAAAACTAGTTTTGAAATACTGTGAAAAGCTAAATAGTTGGCCTTTGCAACAAAATCTGTTCTAAATACTATCTTGTAGCAGTAACAAGCTAAAGAAATATTTTTACTAATAGTAGCAGTAAATAAAAAAAAGAAAACATCTTTGAAGTTATGTCCTACTACTTAGTAGATTCGAACTAATAAAAAAATGAGAACTACATCGTCTCTAAAATTTCGCTTAATCCTTCATAAGAGCCTACTGACAAATGGTAATTGAAATCCAGCATTGATCACAAGAGAGCTTCAATGCATGTGATTCAACATTCTGATAAATAAATAGCTCATTAGCTTTCTCTCATACAACATCAATCATCTCCACATCATTAAATATTGGCCTCCCTCTAACTGAGATAATCGAAAGAAACAACAAACAAAAAAATGTTGTAAATTTGAACTCGAATTTATGGAGATTCTGCTCATATTCAGGTTTGAAAAATACTTAAGAGTTCTTCTTTGTAGGTCTGCCATTGTTTCTTATCATGCAAAATAAAATTCATCCAATTCATTATCAAGTAAATAACCAACTATCCATTATATCACAACATTTCGTGAAATAACATTAGATGCATGCAGTTGCTTACAGTTTACAGTTAATATATGTATATTTATATCATCCTAGCGTTTGCAAGTGATATATCAAAACTCTAAATTTCACCTCTGTAGTGAGCAGACAATAACTAATTGATATTGATAACCGACTTCTCTTTCTCCTTCGGATTCTCATTTTCTGCCTCAAGCACGAGATCCTTCATGTCGTTACCATTAGTCTTGCTTTCAGCTGACTCATTTTCAGCTTTGCTCTCCTTTTCTTTCTCTACAGAATTAAACCGTCTGAGAGTCGCCTAGTCAAATCACATTATCAATCTCCAAAAGCCTTATAGAACTTACATAAAGCTGCTGGATTTGCTCCTCGTACCGTTTATTTTCTTTAGTTAACCTCGAAAGCTTTTGCTGCAACGACTGGTTGTCTACTTCCAGCGACGAATCATCAATGGGTTTCTCACTCGCTAATTTAGCATACAATTCCTTCACTTCTCTTTTCAACTTGTCGTTTTCTAATTGCAGAGAGGCTATCGCGTCATCATTAGAAGGCCGCGCTGCTTGCTCCTTCGCCGCTTGCAGCTCAAGTTTCAGTCTCTCGATTTCTTTCTCTAGTCCTTCAACAACTAAATGATGGCCTATTTCTGCAGTTTGCAGCAGTTGGCCTACTCCTGAGACCAGCACTTCCTTGTGATCCTGGCTGATTGCCTCTGTAGAAACATCTTTCTGTAGTTGTACTAATTTCCTGCTGAGTCCCTTGTTCTCTTCTTCAAGAGCTTTACAGCGAGCTTCTTTTTCATTGATTTTCTCTTGCCAGTGAGCGAGTAGATTTTCATTCTCTTGCTTCAGAATAGCGATCTGATTTTTCAATTCCGCTGTTTCAGAGAGCATATCTTTAAGTCTCTTCTCGTTCTCGCTGTGGAGCTTCTGGTTCTCTTCTTCAAGCTGAAGACATTTGCTGTTGAGCCATCGCATTTCTTTATTAATAGTTTCCTGATTTTTCACGTGCCTTTCTTCGTTCTCTTTAAGGCTTGCTTCAAGTACACTAACAAGCGACTTAAGTTGAATGTTTTCCTTCTGTAAGGCTTCGGATTGTTGCTCTTCGGCTGCTGTTTTATTGGCTGATGAATCATTTTCTATTTCTTTTTGTATTTCCTCAAGCTTGAAGTGGGTTAATACTCTCAAGCGGAAAAACGTGAGTTTACGTCAGATTTCAGCTTTTCGAGCTGAAGGGCTAGCTCCGTTTGCCTCGAAACCTTTGCTTCTTTTCGAGCTGCTTCGAGCTCACGCTCTAGCTCTTCAATCGTGTTCTCAGCATAGGATTTGTAGATTTTCAATTCATCGTCTTTTGCTTTTAATTTTTCCTTTAAGTAGAGGAAAATGAGTTAGGAGAACGTTTGATTCTTTGAGTATTTACTTCGAGTTCCTTCTTTTCCGCTGTAAGACGAACTTGCATTTCAGTGGCTTTCTTCGCGAGCTCGTTTCCACGAGCTCTAAGCGTATTTACCATCTCTTGAGCTTTAGCTACTTCTGCGCAAAGCCGATCGTTCTCTTTTTCTAGGTTTTGGTATCTTACATTAGCTTCTTCAGCTTCTAAGATCGCCTATATTGGAAAAATATTAATTGGTATTCCTTAGTCACTGGATAGATGTTCATTACTGCTTGGACTGCGTTCGTTTTCTCCTTATTAAGCTCTGCAATCGCATGGTATTTTTCCAAATTTGCAGCATTCTCTTGGTTCAATGTAAAGTAGCTGGTTTTAAGCTAGGTTCCGAGGGGTTAGTAAACAGGGCCCAATAACAACTTTCATTTACCTTTGCTAGCTCACGGTCGAGCTTCGCGCATTTGTGTTCCAATAAGTCGTTTTGGTCGCTCAATGCCTTGCACTGAGCCTCAGCTTCTTTTAGCTTATCTCTCACGTTATCAAGCTCGAGTTCCAAATCGTCGATCCTTTTGGTTTTTTCTTTGTAACATGGTTAATAACGTTGTTTAAATAATGTGAAATGATACCTTTGAGATCCAAATTTTCTGTCGATAAAACACTGATTTTAGCATTCTGTTGCACAATTAGCGCATTCAGTCTATCTATCGATCCCTCCCCACCTGTCGAAACTGTCCGAGAGATGGTCAGTCTCTCAGAGTCTTTCTTCGCTGCCTCGAGAAGCGCCTTAAACTTCATAATTTGCATATCCTTCTGTTGAATTTGTTCCTTTTGCGACTGATTTTCTATCCTCAATCGATTTATCTCCATGTCCTTCGACTCCAAGAGATTCAACGGCTCATCCTTGTCAGATTCGTTCAACTGAGGCTCCTCTATACGTTTCGGGGACTCCTCTTTTCTTGGCTTTTCGTGCTCAAACTCTTGGAAGCCCGGCACAGGACTGCCTTTATCCAATACAAAGGCGCTAATATTTTTTGGAGGTTCGCTTTTGCCTTTTTTGAGGTAAACAGGCTTAGGTTCCGCTTGCTCTTCTTCAAAGACATGCTCAAAGAGCTCATCCACGTATTTTCGAGCCTCAGCGCTGATTTCTTGGTCCTCTCGAGACAGTCTCGACGGCAGAGATTGTCTCAACGGCTCGGATTGCCTCATTGTCTGTGATTGTGTTACTTCTTCTTTCTTGTCACTATCTCTTGGGTTCATCTTGAAAATATTTATACTCTTCAATTTCTTTTCTATTTCTGGCGTATTCAGCACGATATTAGGCGCTATTGGCTTCGTTCCCGTAGAGCCTGTCATGCTTTGAGTCCTCACAATCGGGCTAACCGTTTTCTTTGGAGTGATAACATCGCTAGCTCGATGCGTTTGGGATTTAAGTTTATCAGCAGGTTTTGATTCTTTCAGCTCCTGTTGCGAAGCTTCCTTGACTTCAAAAACCTGATTGTTTTGAGTTTGAACGGTCGGAATAATTCCTTCGAGGTCCTCGAAATCATCCCATCTAGCCTGCGGTTTTCCTTCGGTCTGTCTCGCTCTCTCAATAGACTCTCGAGATCCTTTCTGAATGAACTGTTCTCCTCCTCTTATGTCTTTTTTTTCTTCTGGCACATGAGTTTCTTCATTTCTTTGAAACTCCGACTGTAAAGGTTTCATAAAGTTATCCCCTTCGGCTTCTTCAGTTCGCTGCGTCTGGCTCGTGTTTTCATGGATATAGGACCCTTCCGCTAGTTGAGAGTTCCTCTCTTCGCTGATCCTACTACTATATAAAACATTCATGAATCAAGGCTTTAGAAGCCAAACTAACCTCTCATTTTTGTCCTCGCCAATAAACTCCATTTTAATTCTCATCTGCAACTTGGCGTTGGGATCCGTGCTCTTTAGCTTGATGCTCTCTTGCGAAACTAGCAATTAGGCAAAATGAATCTCAAGCTAAACGAAGACAAGAGATGTACTTAAGTTGTTATTATTCGGATAAGCCGAAAGATCGAGATCAGCTGTGCCAGCAATTCTGTTACCACGTGCGGTATGGATAATCACAGTAAATGAGCACTATTAAAGGAAAAAATTCGGTTAAACACAAAGGATAGACGTCCAGTACTTTCTGCTCAAGGTATTTGTTTCTCTTCTCGTCATAGTAAAGCGCCACTGGAACATCCAGAGGCTCCATGAACAATGTATATCCTTTTGCAACGTCGTTTCCTTGTCTCACAGTCTGCGCCTTGTGGTCCCCTAGAAAGATCTATTAAACTGGGAAACTTTGGATTTGTTACCTCGTTTGAGCAGAACGGAGAGCTCGCATTCAAATGCAGCTGCGAGGTAAACTTTTTCAATGTACGCCTCAAGCTGGAACTGATGTTTCTTCTTTCCGACTCGTCTGAGAAATTTTGCCATGGTCGATTTTTTATTTCAGAAATTAACGTAAAATGAGAATCAATGAATCTCTCTGCTTAAAAGATTGCTACAGTAGATTCCTTCGGATTACTGAATCAAACGGCGCTAAGACCAGCATCCAAAATCGCATCCACTGAGAATCTAAATTTCCATATATATTTTAAGGCTTGCTCAGAAAAAAACAGGTGGATAACTCATCTGGACTGCTGTTCAATGATCATGAACGTTGCTTTGAGAGTCTGGAACAAAATCAATGATGGTATTATGATTAGATTTCTGTGTGTTATTACCTCTACCACTATCACATATATCAAAATAAGTATTATTGAGTTCTATAAGCGACGTAACATCAATAAGACAAGACCATTAGTCAGAAGATTGCCCGAACAAATTCATATTTTTAGTGTATTTTGCTTTTTATCTTTTTCTAAGCTAAGCCTTCCTGCTTATAGACAGTCCCCTTTGAAAAGAACGGATCGTTAGGTCTTTCTAAGTATTCTCAATCCTCCATGAGAGTCACCCGCCAAAATATATTTTCCGGCTTTGATTGTCTTTAGCGCATAGAATTGATCTATTGTAATAAATTTTGATGTTAAAAATTAAAGTCATTGTTAAGGATAGCACATACTTCTACTGCCTCCATCAAAAATTTTCTCTGTTATCTTTTTGAAAGGGAACTCGAGGTAATACACTTTCTCCTTCGCAGCGATAAGTATCGAATTTTTTCCTTCGAAGCACTCGATTGCGTTTATATTTCCTACCAATATTGATTTCATCAGTAGTTCATCAAGGCGACAGATTACCCGGTACCGCTAGACGAGTCTTATAAACTAAGCGCATTTTGACAAGATCCCAGACGCAAAGTTTAGGATCGTCGCCTTTTTCTATTCCATACAACCAAAGCGTCTTCTTATCAATGGTATGGACCGCAAAATCTACCATAGCGTTGTTAAAGGAGCTCATAAAAACTAAAATACTCGTTGCCATGCCGATCAGCCTTTTCTGATGCAAAGTTTTCTTCACATTGATTATTCCGAATTTATTCATCATTTGATCGAAGAAAATCGCGTGATGAGTATTAGGAATGAGCTGGACCCTCGAGAACCTCCATGCGGAATTATTCACAATGAAAAGATCAGTTTTCTTGTGGACGTTCCTGATCTTTAAGGCGCCTCGAGAGCAACTAACTAACAAAACTTCGCCTTTACGGTAGATATTCAGTCCAGTTATTTCCTCTTGTATTTTAGAGTGATGATGGCCAGGTATTAGAAAGAAGCTTACCTGAGTGGTAATTTTTTAACTCAGAGTGGAACGTTAATGCTCCTTGCTCATTGATAATGAGGACAACGCTACGGTCTCTGGTTGTGAGGGCGATTAGGTCATCTCGAGATCCCTTTGCAATGAGAGTGAATACACCTATAATTAGCAATACAAAGTCTCAGTGGCGATACTCGATCAATTAGTTTTTACCCACTTTAGGGATCTCGAGGGTGGATAGTAGCTGCTTGGTCTCAATGGCCCAGAGCTTGATATTTTGGCGAGCGGTCAGCACTCTAAACGGGTTTTTGAGTATTTCCATCTGGGTGAGTTTAGCTATAGATATTTTTTCAATGAGACGCCACTTTTCAATTAGCTGAAATTACCATTGCAGACTCTCTCGAGCGCTCCGACTCTTTTTTTATTCTCATCAATGAACCAGAGCCTAATCGAAGGAGTTTCGCAAGCAGAAGCCAGAAAATAGCCCTCGTCACTTTCACAGATGCTCAACGTGGTAATACTGCCTAAAATTCGTGAGACAAATAATGATTATTTGCATAAATTGGACTCAGTACTCTGATGGGCGCATTCAAAGCTGTATGTGGGAGTTTTTCGAAGTATATGCCACACTTTGATTGAAAAATCTGATCCTGCGGTCGCGAAAAACTCTTTACTCTCTGCCATAGAGAGACATAATATTTTTCCTATCGGCGCATTAATGATACCCGAAAATGCTATCATTTCTCCATACCTTCATGGGCTTTGGCTATTTTGAGTCTCGGACGATAGCCATCTATCCAATACCGAATTGACATATCTGCTGAACAAGTGATCACATAGTATACGTCCTCACCTGGGACATGTGCTATCCCTGTAATATCGTCTAATTTAAGGAGAAAAATCACACACTCTGAGAAAAACACAGTCGGCTGCCTGAATGCGAATCCTTAGAGTTTCCTACAATTTCTTTATTCGAAATATCCCACATTTCAAGGAAATTATAAAGCGGATTGACAACGTAGATCATTTTTGCTTGTTCATTTATATCGAACATCGGCGGCTCAACTTTGAAAGAAAGCAAAAAAAATTATGAGGCCCAGAATAATAATAAATCTCCTCACATTCAAGCTCAAAGGAATGCGTTGGAATTTTCATCTTTACGTTCCAAAACCGAATGTTTTTCTCTCCCACATGCGTCGACACTATCGTGTTATTATCCTTCAAAAACTTCACTTGAGTGCATGTAACTGCCCATTATATAATTAACAAATCACTCCTCAGAATCTGCTAGGCCATTACCCTTAGATATTTCCAAGTCTCCGAATTCATTTTGCTTGTAAGCGTCTGAATTGTAGAGTTAATCCAAAACGGTAGCTAATAAGCGCGTTTACATTGGACTCCAGGGTCGAAGGTATGATAGTGGGTGCTATCCTTGAGATCCCAAACTCTGATAAATCCGACTTCGGTTCCAATGGCCAGCCATTTATCATCTGAGGAGACATCCATCGAACTGACTGAAACGCACGTTTATACAGTGGAAACCGCAAAATACTACCTGCATCGATCATGTTTTCTGCAAATAAATGATTGTTGTTATAAGTGGATAATCAGGGGTATTTTACTGAATTCCTCTTCAAGTTGCATTGTTTTCACTTGGACATCATAGCGATAGTCCATTTTCTTAAACGCTTTGTACGTCTGTAGGAAGTTCCAGAACTTGATCTCTCCTTTGCATGAGCTGACCATGCTGCTCGCTTTGTTATGCAACACCAACGATTTAATTTTTCCTAATGGATATAATCCACGAAAATTTCAGCCAATGGCTTCAAATCGCCTTTGATTGGTTTACCGATGGCGAGATGTCCTTCAGGAACGTTGGGATGAATCTCTTGGTAGGTATTAGAATTGAGGCTCGGTTCCACCATACGAGTGATATATCAAATGCGATTTTTCAACTAAATATATGATTTATTGTAGCAACTTAAAATGATTTTTGATTCTGGCCGATTTCTCTGTCAGAACAGCACTCTTTCATTGGCTCTTTTAAGATTGCTAAACCTTACTCCCTATAATGTTGATGCTAAAGGCCCACGGCGTAAACTCCTTAGTGTTCGACGTCACCCTTCAAATATGGACGTTATTCCTTTACCAAATATATATATAGGTAAATAGAATTTGATAGCATACGCAATTTTCAATTAAAAAACGCGATTCACTTACTCAATGAGTAATTCTCTTCATTTAGAGGTCTTTAAGCTTTGAGATTTGCGATTACTGATAGAAGCATGTATTTATAATGAATGTATCAAACGATAAGGATTTTGGAACTAAGATTCTCATCGTAATTAGAATTAAGAATTAAAAACATTCGAAACAAATCTTCGGCTACCCGACACTCTTCCCAGCAATGTTATCAAAGAAAATAAACATCGGACACATCCGAAATCTTATTAAAGGTACCTTTCCTTACCTAACTACCTCCTAACAACATGGATTAAGATAAAAGAGTCCTCGTCAGAGTGGATTTCAATGTCCCTGTGAAAGAAGGTAAAGTCAAGGACGCAACCAGAATCAAAACGACAGTCCCAACTATCAAGCAGCTCCTCGAAGACGGCCCTAAGAATATCGTCCTGATGTCCCATCTCGGTCGTCCAAACGGCAGCAGAGTCGAAAAGCACTCTCTGAAGCCTGTTGTTCCAGCTCTTGAGGATTTCTTGGGCAAGAAAGTCACTTTCCTAAATGACTGTGTCGGTGATGAGATCGTCAACGCGACGAACGCTGGAAAAGACGGTCAAATCTTCTTACTCGAGAACCTGCGATTCCATTTAGAAGAAGAAGGATCTCGCAAGGAAGCTGATGGAACTAAGGCAATTACTTCTCGGTGAAAAGCGGCTTATGTTTTTTTTTTTTAGACCAAGGCTGATAAAGCAAATATTCAAGCTTTTAGAAAAGGTTTGACAGCCCTCGGAGATATCTACGTTAATGATGCTTTTGGAACGGCTCATAGAGCTCACAGTTCGATTACTGGAATCGACCTGCCTATCAGAGCTGCCGGCCTTCTCCTCAAGAAGGAATTGGATTACTTCTCAATTTTGGACAACCCTCAAAGACCTTTCTTGGGTAAAATTAATTCAGCTGTTGCTTTCCACTAACAAACTTTATTACACAGTTGTTTTGGGAGGAGCCAAAGTTGCTGATAAAATCCAGCTTATCGAAAACCTCATCGAAAAGGTCGACGAAATGATCATCGGAGGTGGCATGGCCTTCACATTCTTGAAGGAACTCCACGGAATCAACATCGGTAACTCACTCTATGATAAAGAAGGTGCCAAAATCGTCAAGAAAGTCCTTGAAAAAGTAATATTTCTTGGTATTATCCCAGATTAACGATTGATAGGCTCAAGCAAAAGGCGTGAAAATTCATTTGCCAGTCGACTTCTTAGCCGGCGACAAATTCGACGCGAGCTCTCAAGTCAAGGAGTTCAATCTCAACACCGGAATCCCAGACGGCTGGGCTGGTTATGATATTGGACCACAAACCATCAAAGAGAACTCCGAGGCCGTTAGAAGAGCTAAAACTATCGTTTGGAATGGTCCTCAAGGCGTTTTCGAAATCGAGAAATTCAGAGCTGGAAGCATCGCGCTACTCAATGACATCATGACAGCCACTGCCAACGGCGCGACCTCGATTGTGGGTGGAGGTGACTCCGTTGCGTTAGTGCAAACTCAAAAAGGCGCCGAGCAGAGACTTAGCCACGTCAGCACAGGTGGTGGTGCTTCTCTTGAATTACTCGAGGGAAAAATCCTACCTGGACTTGACTATTTAACTAACAAGGAAGACTTGGACAAAATTCTTAGAACTGCTTAAGACTCATGAAAAATTGTATTTCAAACTCATCAATTGATGGTCTTTCATTCTGATACATTCATACATACTGGCTCCGCTGTCTTAGCAGCGTCCAAAGCAAAAGTTGAGTAAAATCTATCAATTTTTTCTATAGTAACATGAATATTCAAAAACAAAAATGAAAAAACACGAGGACGAGTATTTTCGAATTTCCTTTGAAATATAAACACCTTATCGCATTCCTGATTTCACGTTGCGGTGGAAAAGGTTTCCTTCGAGCTTGTATTCCTTATGGAACAGCTTGCTGTAAGCTAAAGAGCGCAGAAGATTAGAAATGAGACGTAAAGGCGTATTAGTTACCTGTTGATTTTTGCTCGAGTTCCTTTGCTTTGACGTATTGATCATCGCATAGAGTCTCCAATAAATTCGCTGGTAACTGAGTGCCGTTTGCTACCTTCGCTTTCTTCGAAATTTGAGGCTCAAGCTCTGAATGTCCGTGTGATGCTTTAGTTTTCCCATCCTTATCATCCTTTTTCTATATAAAGCTTTAGTAATGGACAAATAAAGGCATATTTACCTTCTTATCCTTCTTCTGTTGCTCTTTCTTCTCAATTATCTCTCTTTGCATTCTAAACTGCTCTTCCTCAGTGTAATTAAGAGAAATGACCTCATCGCTCGAGTATGGCTTAGTGCAAATAAGGCATTTCTTTTCTCCGTCCTTGATCTGCTCCAACGCTTTTTCGCTGAACACGCAGCCGCATTTCCACAAAAACAGGAATCTGTTTAATCCGTTTAATTCGGTGTTTGAAACCGGGCAGACAAAAGGAAAGGCCGCATCCGGCTTTTCGCTCTGTTTAAGGTTCAAGGTGACAAAGTCTTTGATTGAGGTGATGTGGGAAAATTCTTTTGGGAGGTTTTTCTCGATCAATGCCTTGAGAAGAGCTTCTTTATTATACATGAAACCCAACCGGCAGCCCGCCACTGGTTTTTCGAGTTTTTGCTTGGTAAGAGTGCAGAATTGCGCGCTATAAACAAGGAAAATGAGCTAAATTCTCAAAAATTCGTAATTACCGTGCTCTTGCCTTAATTTCTGCGTCTATTTTAACTTCTTTCTTTTTCTCTTTGACCATGTCTTTTCTTCCTACGAAATGTTAGGAAAAGTTGAATGGAAATGGGTTACCTGGAATACTGCCGCCGTCGTTTCCCATGGTTAACTTTTTTTTGCTTTTGAAATTCTAATTTATAATTAATAGACTTTGTTTATCAGGATAATATATACTCGGAGGATCAGAAATAGAAATCCTACTTTTAATCGTAACTCCGAAAAATTGTGCACTGGTAAATTGATCGAAAGAGATTTTTCTGGTGCGGATAAATAAATTCTGATGGAGATTAGCGACGGAAAGCATGATGGGGCGATTTAATAATATTCTTCTTAGATTAGATGAAGAAAAGGCATTATTATGACAAAAGAACACTTTCCATAGAAAATTATTATTGCTTCTTTAAATATACTGGCTGAGCCCAGTATCTTAGGGATGATCTTTAATACCTGTCAAGAGCATTAATAATAAGGAAAGCTATTACTACCAAGGTAATTTTTTTACGGATTGCTATGTTCACTAATTGGTTTAAAGGTTATCGCGGTAGATTTTATTGATTTTATAAATTATCTGTCTAACAGCTATCTCTGCATTTGCAGGTGATTCAGTATCCACGCCAAAACATCTCCGAATGACACATATACAACAATTGGTAGGCTTTTATATAAATGCTCATCAACCAGACTACCCGGTACTTACAACGAATTCCGACAGGGAGGACACTTCCTATTGTATCAGCCAAAAAGACTTTGATGAGAACCTTCCTCTAGAGTCCAGAAACTACCTTGAAAATTTCACATCCGAGTCGAATCCCAAGTCACAGACCTCTGCATCCAGCAATATCTCTGAACAGAAGAAAGGGAGCATTAAACGCCTTCTATTGAAGGCGTCTCGTAATAAAATCATGGGAATAAGGGAGAACTCTCAAGAAAAACAACCTATCAACGCGATGCCGTCCATTGTGGTGGTTGAGCCAATGGGCAATGAAAGAGGGAATCAAAGATCGCCTTTAAGACAGTTAGATGGCGTATTAAACTCTAATTGTCAAACGAAACAGCAAGTGATTGACTTAAAACTGATGAGTCAAGCTGGAGACGTTGATTCCGCAATAAATATAAGCCAATTTTCCGAAGTCTCAAGGAAAGATTATGATGTCAATGAGAAAGGCTCAAACGTAAACGGAGGCGCCAACGAAGGCGATATTACTCAAGACAGCATTATTTCCATGCTAAAGTCAATGAAACTTGAAAAAGATGGTGCTCAAGTGAACAAATCACCAGAAATCAGTCCATTACGAACACCCTCTAAGAATAATTCTGTAAAACAAACTCCTACGTCTTCAGCGAAAAAACCAAGGCTTAGACTTAAAAAACCAAAGGCGGTTGAGCAATTGGAGCTTGACATCAATTTAGTCGAGAAGCAAATTCATCTGAGAGCAGCTGACCCATTAGGTACCAAAATCAACTGCAGAACCCCTGCATTTGTAGACGCGAAAAATAATGATGATGAGCACAAATTTCCAATGAGAGACACCAGCGAGGACAAAGGCAGCCTTTCACCAACTCTTAAAACCAGTCCGCCAATCTACTTGACCTGGAATGAGTTTATTTCCGAGATTAAAGTCTGTGGGAAGCCTCCAGCCTCAGAAATCCAGAAGCAAATTATCCCTGAAGAGGCTGTCCGAGCCAATAACAAGAATAAACTTAAGCGAGACTTTCTATTTCAAACTGAGGGTGACTACGATCGCAACGAGAGACCAAAGGAACGGGCCACTTCCGCTGAAGTCGTGCTCATCGACAACTACGTCCAAATCCCTCTCGACGTGTTCCGAGCTCGGTACCATGAATTTGTGGAGAGCAGAAGAAATTCGTTTTTGAAAGTGCCGCATAGTCGTACGCATTCTGCTGCAACAACCATTCGAGGGAACCATGCGAATGGAGAGTCTGACTATTCAATCGTGGAGTTTTCAGTGAACAGACTCCCGAAAGATTCGACTATTGGAAATCCAGTGATGTCCCCGGAGCAATCGAGCCTTGTTACGTCTCATGTGCAGGTTGCGGAGGAACATATGACGCCGAAGAAAGAAAGGGTCTCTTTAAAGATTGATACAGACCCGAACACTGACAGTTGCAACGAGGCTAAGCCGCCGTTGATAGTTACTTTCAGAGCGTTTCCAGAAAACTCTAGTCGCAACAATTTACAGAGGAATGAGGGAGATCACCCAGAATACAATCATGAGAGTAGCTTCGCCTCTCTTGTCGCTGAAAGAGTCTATCAAACGCCTGGTATTGAAGACAAAGCGAACTCATCCAAATGCTCGCCGCCTCGTGAGCTTAGTGAAATAAACACTCAAATAAAGCTTGCAGAAAGGCAAATCGTGTCTGCACTGGTGAAGATATATAGTTGCACAGAGGAAAACCAACGCTCTGGGTACTACGATAGGTTGTTGGAGAATGTTTCCCAGAGTATCATCAATGCAGGGAAAATTTGTAAAAACGATAATGATCTTTCTACATTTCCTGTTGAGCTGGATAGTCTCAAGAACATGCTCGCAGGCCTAGAGAAAACGGAAGAAGAGAGTTATCAAATGGCTCAAAAGAACCCCGAAACGCACAATTGCCAGGCCGATTCGCTGAGATCTTCGTTGAAAGAGTATCTAGAAGAAGTGATAAAACTCTCTAAGGAAAAATTGGCTCGCATTGAACAACAAGAACACACAGTCGCGTGTTTTGAAGCCGGAAAAAAAGATCTTCCTTGTCAACAGAAAGCAGAAGCTGACAAAGTTCAATCTCAACAGGTACCGCAATTCACTTTTAGCTTTGCTGCGAGTGTTATGGACGAAGAAATAAATCGAATGAATTCTCTTGATACACTCACTCAAACAGATGAATTGGACTGCTCGATACCTGAAGAGACGCTTAGAGAAATCAAGAGCAAACTGATTGGTGAATTGAAGAAAAGCTCGGCAGGAAATAACGATAATATAGGGTATACCTCGTTCTTTGAAACTGATAATTCCTACAATAACTCGGTTGAGTTGAAAGCGACGTGCGTAAGAGACACAGAGGTGAGTGTTCCAAAAAAAGCCGGCAATCCAAGTAAGAAGAAGAATCATCGGGTTAGGTTTGTCCAAGGTGACGTTATATCCAATGAAGCGAGAGAAGAAAAGCCAGAAAACACAGTCGGTCTGAAAAAAGAATTCCATGAGCTGGCTGTACTTGAGAAACTCAAGTTAGAAAAGGGTCACCCTGCTCGAATGGTGGTTATTTCAGAGCTGATTGATGAGCAAACGCTTCAAACGCTTCCCAAAGAGCAATGGCGAAGCTACATTAGCCAGAAATATGAAGCTTTGTCTGTGAAAGCATAGGAAAATTTTTTGTTAATATTTGCTTGAGCTAATTCGTTGTGGTTGAGTTAATAATTACAAAATCGCAACCCCAAGTTTAAATGCGTAATTTTATTATTTCAAGTGTTTTTTTCTTTGTAAATCAGGTCCATGGCATAATTCATCCAAATATCGGTATATTTTTTGTAATCTCCTAACCTCATCTAAAAATGTTACACATCTGTATTATTTCATTCCACAAGCCATAGAAATTAGATCGCACTATAAGCCCGATATAGAAGAAATCAAGAGACCTCAAGCACACCTCATGCCACTCTAATGGCTCTCCTTAACAATCAGTACTAACAACACCCAATACTATCAACTTCAGCTTATTCACATAGGAATGGATAAGCACAAGAGCTTCCTTATTGAAAAACACACAATGGACATATAATATGCGCAAATTTCTTCTAGAGGCAAGAGTCCAGCTCCTTGATAGACATACATATTGTTGGGAACATATTAGAACTCTAATGCTCATTACAAGAGAAGATTGTTTATCGATTCGAAACTATTATCGCTACCAAAAGAACTTATTCGAAATTTTTCGAAAGTTTAAAAATAAATAACATAAATAAATCAAGTAGGATGGACCCGATCGCATTAGACAAAACTCAAAAAGTAAAAATCATTGACCAGAGTCTGGTCAGTACCTCTGGCAGCGTTCAGGCAGGCATGGACTACCAGGGAATCGAATGGGATGTCATCATGCCAGGAATCGGAAGGAAATTTTACCGAAGACAACGCGATTTAAAATTCAAACCGTACAGAAATGGTATCGGCGAGCTCAAAAAGCACTCCAGAAAGCAAAAACTGCCCAAGAACTCAATCTATGATTTTTCTAAGTACTACCGGAACCTCCCTACACTGGTCGGGCACTTCCAGCTCCGATATAACCTCGTTGCCATTTCCAAATACGATTTTCTCCATGTTAAACAAGATGGGATTTACAAATTTTCTACATTGGATCACGATACTAAAGACTTCAATTATGCAGATGATTTTACCCCTGTTTGCCTGGGCTATGCTGATGGCTATGCCGTGTCAGGTGGATTCGAGGGCGAGCTTGCCGTCTATGACCTCGAGGCCAATAAAGTCAGGTTTTTTGGAAAAACGACTGAAGGAGACCACATTCTTAACTGCTCTCATATTTATAAGGAAGACGGCCAATTGAAAATCCTCACAGGAGCAAATGACTGCTATTTGCGGATGTATAATATAAAATACTTCAAAGAGCCCAGTCTGTCTTTCAAATTCGATACAGCGGTCAATAACTGCTCAGTGTCCCCTGCCAATAGCAATATCATCGCAGTCTGCTGCGATCAAAACGAAACAGAAATTTTAGACATTAGACTCAACAAAGTCGTAATGAAACTCTATGGACACGAAGATTACACTTTCGCATCTGATTGGCACCCGAATGGGTTATTCTTAGCAACAGGAAACCAGGACCTGACCTGCAGGGTTTGGGATATGAGGAAGGTGTCGACTGAATATCATATTTTACCATCAGAAGTTGCTTCAGTTAGCAATGTGAAATTTGCGGCAGGAGGACAGTATTTGATTTTTAGCGAGGCCATTGATTACGTATCGATATATGATTTTCAAAAGGAATGCGAAGTGTATCAGAAAATAGACGTATTTGGAGAGATTACTGGAATGGACGTGACGCCGGGGGATAATGAAACGCTGTTTTTTGGAGTGAGGTTAAAAGACTACGAAGGAGTTTTCGAATATACGCTCAAAAAAGGCTCTATGACGAAAATGGTGGAGGAATCGTTTATTTAGGTTTAGAAATTTGCATTGCATGTGTTAGATGAAAAATAATACTTTGTGCATATGAAACTTAATTTTTGAGGCAAAACAGCACAAAAAAATTTGTTCTTATAAATGTGTGTGCTATTATTCTCATTGACTACCTGTATTATGTAATAACCCTACTACAACCCAGACCGCTGAAGCGGACTACAATTCGAATTATTGGACTTTTATGTATCTGACGGCCTCAGAAAAGGTTCGGCCTTAACGGCAAACTAAAAGAAGTCTTTTCCTTAAAGAATGACTGATGATGATATTAAAACAAATAGCAGGCTTATTTCTATTATTCTATCATTTGCAAGTAATATAAATCACTTAGGAATATTAAAAGTGAATATCATTAGTATTAGATTAAGAGATTTTCCTTATCATTCCACAACGAATTCGCTGTCATCTGATTGAGATTTTTCCTCTCCATCTGACTCTTCCTGATAGAAATTGAGCTTAATGCGCCTTCCTCTCGTTTCTCTCTTGGTTGGCGCTACCTCCTCAGAGCTTTGCTTTTCATTATCGGAGTTCTTTTCCAC
>ENA-UOTZ01001231-UOTZ01001231.1-compost-metagenome-genome-assembly--contig:-NODE-1231-length-18474-cov-6.451867_pt1 | contig 18474 bp, 16 predicted proteins | sample MGYA00238144_ERZ746983 | MGnify/ENA primary metagenome ERZ746983 (study PRJEB28759, sample SAMN06268863) | compost metagenome | isolation source: single cell | place: USA: California, Emeryville, Joint...
GACCATAGAGCAGTAGACAAATCGTTAAATACATTGGTCCTAATAAATTTTCCCTTGGTAGACTTCAAAAAAAACAGCAAAATGTAATGTGAGTTTCATTAGTTCGAACCATGCGCATATAAAGCAGAGCTGACGTTTGTATTACAAGACTTCATTCTTCATCATTTTAATGAAAACCCTCTTTATCACACAGTTTCTTTTTTTTTTTGATTTTATAAACGGCTTATATTGAAGACATTCTCATGTAACTATTGTCAGAATGTTGGATGAGTAGTCTAATATGACACTCTTTCTTAATCAATAAAAAGAATTGCGTAAGGTTCATCAGAGATAAATGCTAGATTTTTACAAAATGAGTCAAAATTGATATAAGTGTGTGCAATGATTGCTAGATTGAAATGTTTTCATAGTATATAACGTTGTTTAAAAAAAAGTTTGACAAAATGTTATGAACAAAATGCAAGAAATCTTTCACGAATTAATACTGATTTCCCATCTTCTGAAAGAGGAAATAGCAAGCATATGCATGAGAACAAGAGTTACTTTCAACTTCTTCAATAATATGCTCACGAGGGAAGCCCAGCTTCTCGACCTTATCCACAATCAATGGATTTATTTTAACGGAATTCCTGTCCTCTTGCACAGCATTAGTTTTATTCAAGGAATGACTCCTCTTATGCAAAACTTGTTTTCCTTGCTTTATAGGATTTTTCGTTTCAGCTGGTGCACCAGACAGAACCTTTTGGCCAGGCGATAAGAAATCGTCCAGCTGCCTGAGGTTTCCAAACCAACGGTGCTTGAGGATATCTCCAATAGCGATTCTACTGTGTGGATTCAATTTCAAAAATTGACTTATGAGGTCCATAACTTCTGCTGAAAGGTAGCTTGGGAACGAGTATTTTCCCATGAGAATCGACCGATGCAGCTCATCAATCGTGCTTCCCTTGAAAGGGACAGTTCCTGTGACTAGCGCATACAAAAGCACTCCCATGCTCCAGAGATCCGGATAGCATCCCTCATACCCTTTGTCTCGAATTATTTCTGGCGCGATGTATGCTGGTGTACCGCATTGCTCGTTGATTGTCTGGCCTTTTTTTACAAATCTACTGACACCAAAATCGCATAATTTCAAGGTCATTCCCTTATCAATCAGGATATTATCTGGTTTTATGTCTCGATGAAGAATATTATGTCCATGGCAATGCTGAACGCCTAGAACAATTTGCATAAAAATGAGCTTTGCTTCGTTTTCGGGCAGCCTTCCCCGCTCTTTCACATAGGTTAACAGATCACCTCCAGAAGCATGCTCTTGGACGATGAACAAATATTTTTGATTTTCAAAGACCTCGAGTAGTCTTATCACATTTCTATGATTGCATGTTTTAAGTATCAAAACTTCTTGAAACACCTTCTTTTTTGAAAATTCGTCTTTCATGTAAACCTTATCTATTGCTTTGATTGCAACATGCTGGCCAGTAAGAATATGCGTTCCCAAATAAACCTTGCTGAAAGCTCCTTTTCCAATCACTGTACCAATACGGTAATAATCAAGTGTGGTCTTAGGAGCAGAATTTTGGTTTCGGAAATGGTCTTTGATGAGGTGTACAAGCTTTTCTCTTAAGAGACTTTCATCGAGGATTGAGACTTGCATGTCGCTGACGCTCGCTTCCGGAGTTTGCTGATGCTGAACGTTTCCTTGCTTCGCAGATAACGCCATGCGTAGATTCTCGAAATCAGACGGAAGTACTCCTCTTGAGGTCGATTTGCCTCTGGTGGAGTTTATTGAGACCTCATGTTCATCTTCAAGGCTCACCACTGGCATCATCAATGGAATCTTATAGTTTAGTGCGTCGGTCTCCCCAATTTCTTCATGTGAGTTGTCTATCACGCTATTATTTGGAGAATGCTGCTTAGATAGGTCAGGAGGTGAATGCTTCTCGGTTTCAAGCTTCTCCAATTTGCTCGCGAGCTGGGCACCAATGATGTCTAAAGGGTTCAAAACACCTAAAGACTTGGACCCTTTTTTATGCGTTGCTGCTGGATCGTCTTTGTTAGACCTCTCTTTGTTTAGAATACCCATGTTATCTTTGATTTCTTTATCATTATGAGTAAATGAATAACACGTTTAGAATTACCATTTATTAGATGTCCCGTCTTCAGGGTCGTTGGTTTGCTGATACCTTTTTCGTTACTGCTGTGTTTATCTTGTGCTTTTCCTGAATCGCAATTTAATTTCGAACTGGCCTCAGCCGTGTGATTTGGTATTTTGCCATGTGGTTTCTTTTGCGCCAGAGACGGAGACGGATTATTTAATTTGATGTTTTTGGTGCTCCCCATTGATTCATTATGGGCAAGATGGAAGCTATGATCAGTTAACTTGAGTCGTCTCTTATCACTAAGTGATTTCTTCAATCCGGAGATTTCGGTTGGCTCTTTGTCTCTCGACAAAGGTCTAGGACTATTTTCTTTGGACCCGCGGACTGAGTTTGGTTCCAGGCTGATATGACCTTGAGAAGACCTGCGAGATAATGAGTGACCGATATCCATATGGCTATTTCTCTTTGCCAAGATGCTCGAATTCCCTTTTTCATTTAAATCACGACCAAATGGAGCTGGAAAGTGATGTCTGTGAGCACCTTGAACAGTTTTTCCTTTACTTTTTGTACTCTCTACTCTCATCTCACGATCTTGGGAATTGTCGAACAACCGATAACTCTCGTTTGCATGTCTGGATCTACTCTCATTTCCTGTTATATTTTGAAACATTGAGTGCAAGACGTGATTTCCGGTAAATCTCTCAGGTTTGTTATTTTCGAATACGATATCAACAATCTGCGAGAGAGTCTTTGTATGAGAAGTATTTTTTTGTCTGGAAGAAAAATCTAATTGATCGGTTCTTTTCTGCAAAGATTTAGTTTTCACATCAAATAATTGACTGTGATCGTCATTATGCGCGATCTTAGGTGTGATTGCAGAATTGTTTTGAACATTTTCTTGGCTTATGTTGGCCAAAACTGACACATCTCCTCTTTCTCTCCGTTGCAGGTAAGTTTTATGGATTTTTCTTTGATTTTGTATTTGTTGAGCGTGCAGCGCTTCCATGAGAGCTCGAAGATCTTTTTGGCGGTCAGAAAATCTCCTAGAGCCTTCTTTTAGTGTATTGTCATTAGTCACTCTACCAAAATTATCCACATGTTTCCCAGTATTGACAGCACCAGTGGGTAGCATTGCAGAAACTTCTACTGCTGCTGATCTAATTGGGGAAACGTGAGTAGAGCGTATTCTGCGATGAGACGGTTGAGTCGAAGCTTTGTTGGGTCTCGCAGGTGCGGGGCTTTGATCTTTCACTCTTTGACTCCTTGTAATGTCTTCGACATTTGAGGCTGATTTCTTGTGTCTAGTCTTTTGCGAAGACTCTAAACCTGGGATAATTTGAGAACGATTGCTATCTGAGAGCAGAGATACACCTCCTAACAAGCACAAATACAAGAGATATGAAGCAAGATAGGCTTTTTCTATTATTACCTGCTGAGTATTTCTCTTTGCTCTTTATTGTTATACTGTTTTTTCGAGAGTTTGGGGTGGAGGAAAAAACTCCTCTTTCTGGAGGGCCAAAATTTCTATAAAAAATCACTTTTTCTGCAATACACAAGAGCTTTACTGAAAATGGGTTCCTTTTTGTTGAGGTCCAAGTCTAACCGATGGACTTCCTTTAAAAGAAGCAAGCTGGTGTAATACATCTTGTAGGGCTTTTGATGCCTCTGAATGATTGCGTTTGTAAGGATTCCAGCCTGACGAATACTGCCCTTTCAGAGCGGTGGCATGATCCAAAGCTATCTTTGGTCCTTGATGCGCTTTTGGAGTATGATTCCTTGATTGTGGTTTACTTGGTGGTGAAATCAGAGTGTTTGAATCAAAATTTTTCTTTCTCATGTTCAGCTATTCTATTTTTTTAAATAGCTACAGTGTCATAATTTTTAAAATTATTGAGAGTTCGGAAGCTAATATATATTGATTCAACTCAATCTCAGACATATCTTACTGTTCAATATAGAATAGTTTCATCATAGCAAGAAGAGTGCCACTTATACTGATGGACGAGTAATGTGACCTCTAACGAAAGGAGATTCGCTTCATATAGGTTAAAATCGTTTTTGGGCAAACTCAACCCCTCTATTTCTTCTGCCTCAGCCGCTAAATAGCACAGTGAGTACGATATTTCGGTTGAAATGGCGTTTTTCACGGTTATCTTGAAGACTGAATGTGAAAAGTTATTCAAAGAGCTTGAATAGTGTAATCGGATACAGCTTAGCAAATAAATTTATTTTTCCAGAATATAATCGAATACCAGCAAGTACATTTCTCAAATCCCCTTGTTCTTTCTAAGACCTGATTAATAGCATCTGTACATAGCCAGTATACCATGGGAGACGCAGAAGAGATTCCCTTCTCGGAAGTTAAAGAGAAAGTTCAGAAAACTACTGCAGAAATCATCGAAACCCATCTGAACAAAAAAGTTTATCACGCAAGAGATGCTCAGAACTGGACTTATGCCGTTTCAGAAGGAGTCATCAAAGCACTCAGTGATATCAACAAGAATTTTAAATATATGGTTACCTGCGTGATTATGCAAAAGAACGACAGTGGCCTTAATATGGCAAGCACGTGCTATTGGAATTCTGATGTTGATGGTTGCTGTACGGTTAAGTGGGAGAACTCTTCTATCCTCTGCATTGTTAACGTGTTTGGTGTTGGTCTTTAATTACATTTGCAATAGGTCATTCATACGCCGTTAGTAGTAGCAATCAGTTTCTTCGTTTCTATACATTTACCAAAGATTCCCTCCTTACCAAGGATTATTAGCTACATTTTTTCTTTATTGGTGTTGGGATAAGGCATCTTGAGAAACATTATTGAAGATTGGACAGGATACCTGAACTATTTATAACTAAGGGTGAAATGAAGCTCTAATGTTTTTCATCTATGTTTTTCTCTCTTATTTTCCTCACTAAAACAAGTTTTCTGGCAAAATTTCAGCAGCAAATGTAGTTGCCTTTCATTTCAATCGAATTTGAACCGGATAAGCGCCGTTCCAAACTAGCAGAAGCAATCATCGATGAATAACAGTAGAGCTTAAATATAATATTGGTCCTCGTCTGAAATACTTAAAATAATAAGCGGGTACCCACCTCATGGTATTTTAGTTATTTTATTGCTAGCTACCCACCAGGAATGAAAGATAGACAACTCGCCAATTGCTGGTTATGATAAATCTTTGCAAAATTAATATTGAGCTTAAGGTAATTGCTTTTCTCATAAAAAACAAAAATAAGTACTTACTTAATAGCTATTCTTTTTGACTCTAGAGCGGACGAAATGGCTGGTGGGTGCATCTATTATGATTATTCAGAAAAAATGGACTTCTGACGCTGAATCGGGTCTCCAGACTAATTACCTTTTTGATCAGAATTGCTGGTTTTAACTGATATGGCAGCTCGTAATCGACATTTCCGTCTCTATTGCTGGATCGTGGAAAAGTCTCAACGGTAATATCTAATTAGGTAGCCATCCTCTAGAAAAATTTCAGCTTATCCTCTACTGTTTCAATCTGTCGATTTAACCGTTAATGAGTTAGCCAGAATAAAATTTTCTAAACTATTCGATTAATTTTTGAAAAACTAAGTGTTATCGAAAAAATAAGAAAAATTCAGTAAGGCCGAATTTGACTATATAAGCATGTCTCGAAGATTGGCAATCATAACATAACTAATAAATACTTACTAATAAAAAAAACTAACTATCAAAGTCTACTTGTCATGGCAAACAAGAGAGCACTCGCATTGATTTTGTTTGGAATACTTCTCGTTTCGATCCAAGCACAGCTATGGGGAGGCCAACTCGGAAGCTCATATTTGAACACAGGATTATTGAATCAAGCTGGCCTGGGAAATAGAGGCGTTCTAATCTCAGGTCTCTCAACAGTCTATCCTGGAATGGGATGGGGACAATTGGGAATGCCTGCTATTAGTGGAATCAACTTTGGTGGACTAGGAATCAACGGACTTGGATTGAATAATGGCTTCGGAGGAATCCCAATTAGCACTGGAATGAGTTGGCCAGTTGGAGCCGGAAACTTAGGTGGCATGAATGGTTACCCAGTTTTCAATGGATTCCCAGCTACTGGTACTAATGGATACCCAGCTCCAATTACTGGCAATGGATATCCTACTCCTATTAACAACACCATTCCAGCCACTGCCAACAATGGCACCAACATGAACCCAGTGAACACGACTGACATCTTTAATAACATTAATAACATGTTCCCTAACATGACTCAACCTAACATGAACATGCCAAACATGACTATGCCAAATATGAACCTCCCAAACATGAATATGCCAAACATGACCATGCCTGAATTTACTATGCCAAATATCAACATCCCTACCATGAATAAGGCTACCCCATCTACCCTTAGAAGACGCTTATAAAAATACGTTTTGTTCAAAGAGTCTACACATATTCAAAAATCATCGTAACAACTTTAATAATAATAAGTAGTAGTTAGAAAAATCAGATTATTTTCCATGAATGCATATAGAAAATGTGTATGTGTATAAATCGCATCCTAGTGTAAACAAAAAAGCAATATATGAAACAAAGAATAATCAGCCTCTTTACTTCGAGTTTTTTTCCCTCATACCACTATCTAAAGATACAAATTTAATCATGGTAATAATTCATTGACGGAGATGATGAGCTATTCCTTATAAATTACCAATATTCAACGGCAAAAAACATAAACATTATTTTACTACATGTTATGAGCCGAATATTCAAACAAATTAATATGTAAAGAGAATCTTAGAGATCAAATTTACTTGGAAACAAATTGATGGCTAGGATAAAGCTGTCCAGGGCCAGGAGAAGGATTCTGAGATGCTACTATGTCAACCCAGCTGCCTTTCGGTGCCTTTCCGAAAGTAGGGCTTGGCGATCTCTTCCTATGCGAAGGTGATGACTTTTCAGAATTGTAGGCCGCCGGTCCGGGACTATTTTCGTGGACTTCAAGCGTCTTCCTCTGACTTGTCGAGAAAGTTGCTGGTCCTTTTACTTGATTAAACTCGCTCTTTGAAATTAAAAGGATTAGTCTGAAGCAACAAGAGCTGGTTTACCTGAACAGAGAGGGTTGATTTATTCCGAGCCGTGGAATACCCAGACATATTTGATTTCACCAAGGAGAGCCCTGATTGATTGGCATTTTTCAACTGCGACAGATTTACGCTCGAGCGATCGAATAAATTTGAGTTACTCGAACGATCAGCTTGGTTGATTGGAGAGATTTCTGCCCGATGTAAATTTCCAGTGCTTTTACTAACATTGCCTTTGTCTCCATAAAGGATCGTATAGAGTGGTGAAGAAGGATTTGGATTGAGATTCATAGCCTTCTTTTGGCCAGAAGTCTTCTTGCCTGCGCCTTTGACCACGGTAGGTCCTGTTCTCACTTTGCTCTCTGGTGGAGAAGACCCACGTGATGAGGTTCCTGCATTGCTCTTTGAGATAGTGAACTCACAGCGACTCGAGAATGTTTTGCTTTCAGGGGTGGCCATTAGATTGCTCTTGTCATCTCCTTGAGATTGAGAGTTTGCCTCCTCTTTTTTTCCAACTTTTTTCTGACCAGCTTTCTTAGGGGCAGTTGTTTTCTTTTGAAGTAGTCACATAAGGTAAAAATATCATGTTGATACTTTATTTGGCTGGCTCTGAGTTGGATCTTCGATATTCTCCTTGCCTATTGGGCCTGTTGGAGGTCTAGTCAGAGCGGCACCACCACCCCAAATGTGCTCAACTTTAATTGAGTGAGATTAAACCGAAAATAAGCCAATTCACCTATCATTTGCAAAATCAGTTGGAAATTGCTCTTGAAAATTGCTGTGTTGATGACAAACTGATCTTGTATGTCAAAATTTTCGTTTTGAGGGTTCTGCTCTGCAAAGCGCTTGAGTTCTAAACATGAGTTGTTAATCTGACTCTTCCAATCCTTAGAAATATTTACCTTGCAACGTAAAAGAAGCCTCTTCGTCATAGAGTTTCAAGAATAGATTATAAATCTCTGCGACGTATCCCTGCTTTTCAAGTTTCATTATAATGGAGGGTAGATCTCCAAATTTGCTGCTTTCAAACCGCAAAAAATCTGTCACTGTCCCTTGCATACTTGTCTATGTCAATAAAATGCTGTGTGGTATGGTAAGCGAATGATGAGATAGTTAGATTTGTACTTAAATTATCAATAATTGGAAATTGTGTGTCTTTTTCGACCGGCTGTTTTATTTCAACGAATGTTTAATTTAAAAAACCCCGAAAAATTTAATATAAACACCACCAAAGAGGAAAAGGGATCTTTTTTTGTTTTTTTGTTAACCATTGCATGAATGCAAGGAGAGTAAAGATTCGAATGCACAAACCACCTATGAAATCTCCTGATAGAGCTACTCCTATCATTTTTGTTGAAGGAATTGGACAATGATTTATTCTTTTATTCTTCGAAAAAGCCTGTTATTTTTATTATTGAAATTATCACACTAAATCCTTTGGAGCCATTCCTACCTGATGGTTGGAAAGTATTTAATAATTATTTCATTGTATTGCCGATTAAGACTTACGCATTTCCATTACTGCCAGATAATATCGCTTTTATATAAAACATTGCACAAATAGAAATTATCATTGAATAAAAGGAGGCTAAACCAAAGCTATTTTGTCATCGATTTTATGCTTAGCTTTATATATATCAAGTGCTCTTATGAGGAACACTTTTTGGTCACTTGGAACTATTTGTATAGCTTCTTCCTCAGGAACCCACTTTCTCTCTCTTCCTGTAATCCCTTCTTCATACTTATCTTTCCTATGTTTAAAGCCAATAAGATATCGACGGAAAACCTGAAAATTTACAGGAGTAACTGATATCCGTCATCCATCAAGTAGAAATATGTATGGGACATGTTATAACCAGACCTAATCTCTCCAAGACATTCGGCTGCTTTACCAACAACGCCGGCTTCTTCTTCCTAAAAAATATTTTATTCTTCTGAAGTAAAAATAATATCTTCTACAGTTTCACGAGCTGCTGCAAATTCTCTTGACTCTCCATTTTCGATTCCTCCTGCTTTAACATGAAAAAGTAAGTTAAGATTTTCTTGTTGCATCATGGGAAATTCGATGCTGAAAGTGCAATAAAATAACAATCGAGATAAAACCTCACCTGCCAACTTATAAACAGGCTTGCCCTTTTTTGTGGAGCCTAGAGATTCGATCATAAGAACTGAGATCTTTCCATCAGGATCGTTTTTCAGGACGACACACCCAGCTCGTTCTCGGTATCTACGGCAGATGTGTCGGAGTACAGCCTCGAATGCTCTTTGAATCTTCTTACTACACATTGGTTAGTATCTTCAACAAGTTTCGTAATAATATCCATTACTTAATGAGTTATTGGTACTGCTTTTAAACAACAAAATTGATAAGCAACTGACCAGAAAAGCTGATATTAGCGCATAAAGATTCTGATAGAACAAGAACTGTTCGTATGCAGGAAGCATCAAGAGAGGATTCTTATCATACATTTTGCTCAGGATGGCTTGTTAGTTTTTGCTGATGCTATGTTGAAAAGAAGATAAATTTTGCGATTCTTGCCAGTGCTTTTGTAAAATATTACCGATTGACACATCAACAACAGGCCACTTCTATGAAAACTGGATCTCACACGCACTAAAGAATAGCGGCGTCACAGCTTCGAGCACGAGTTTGAGAGGCAGGAAAAATTTTAAAAATCCTTATTTTTCAGCTTTTTAGTAGTTTTGATTGAATTAATTAACGTACAAATAATCAAAGGAACGCAAGCTTTCAAATAGGTCTCAGAATACCTGAATTTACGAGTTTTCGTTGTTCTTCTATATGTCTAATTGCTTGGTTTATGCATTTTGGGGACAGTGATATACATTTTTATTGAAGAGCATCATGAGGCGATATCTGATTAAGGTGTTTTCATATACAATTAAAATAAGTTTTAACAAAGCTAAAATTTTAAGGAAATGGCTTTAAGTGTGAAAAAGGTGCTGGGACTGTTGGTGGTGGTTAATATTATCACAGTTATCTGCTTTTATTCGATGAGCACAGATACCTTGGGTTCAACCGCTGAGCTTCATGGAGGTAATTCTAAAAGTCAAGTTGGTTCGTTTTTATTATTTAACGCATTCATGCCTTTGCCTATTTCTAATCCTATTACATAGGCCCACAGAGGAGAGTGAATGATAACGTGAGGAAAACTTCGCGTCAACCTTTTTATCCGAAAAAGCCTGATCAACCTAAGCATGACGACTCGAATTCAGCTAATGTAGACAATGATGTTCAAGATGACACCAAAGTTGACTCGCAAGATGATAGTCAAATTGTGCAGGGTGACAACATTGGGGCGTTGATGGATGCTGTTATTTGGCCAGATGATCATATTGATCTTGATGCTGATATTGGAAAAATTCAGGCTGCTAACAACCAAAATCAAGGCAACGACAACCATAATAATAATGATAATTCCGATGATATTCCGGATGATAGCAATGATGATTCTGACGATAGTGGCGATAATCATGACGATACTAACGATAATCAAGATGATCAACAAGATGATGATGATAGTCAAGATCAAGATCAAACAATCGATGATAATGTTGCAGACACTGCCGATAAATCTTCCGATTTTCTTGTTGACCTTCCAACAGATGACAAAACTGACGATAGTGTGAAGCTGGAGGATAACACCCCACAATATCACGACGATGATGACAGTGTCACCGACAATGATGATGACGATGCAGATGCAACTACAACTCCCGATGATGATGATCAAGATTCGTCATCAACTCACAACGAAAACGTCTCAAGCGATGAGATCAACCTTGAAGTGCTCAGAAATATCTTGATAGGAAACAACGGCGACGACACCACAACAGAAATCGAACTTTTCAATCCTTTTAGAGAGCTTGGATTTTACAAAGATGTTAAAAGAGAGCATTTCAACCAAGAGCCAAGCTCTAAGCCCTATTACCGCAGTCCTCATACAGGGTTGATTATTAATGAAAGCTACTGCGACCACAACGATCTCTTCAACTTACAAAACCCTTCAAATCTAATGGATCAAATGTACTTTGTGACCGATTACGATAGAAGTAATTTCTAAAGTCCCAGCAATTTATCTCATTCATTGCAGGTTTGGTTCGATCCCTCGTGATTGACAAAATTGGAACTGACGTGATGCCTCAGGTTTCCTATGCGATGAAAGGATTTAGAGAAGCTATCTATGATTTGGACATTCGTGCCACGATGTTCTTCACGAAAAAAGTGGATTTCCATTTCTTCCATGAAATCGGAAAACAGTTTTTATGTAAAATTTAGCCGATAAAGCTCCTCATCTTACCAAACATCCAACTAGGCGTATCGCAAATGTATAATCATATTCCTGGACACGGAGTCATCACTCGTAAAGATTATTTGGTTGGATCTGTTAAGTAAGAAACCGCTCTTTTTGACGCCTTATCGTAATGACTCATCACCAATAGTGCTTACTCGGAATTATACAAGCAAAAATCGCAATGCTTTAACAAAAAGACTTTCTTCCCTTATGCTTACCGACTCGACAGTAAGAATAATAGTTTTCAAGTGGTGTGATATAATGTTATCGAAATAGATGAAACTGAGTGCAAGCAGTTCTTTGATGAAATAAAAGCAGAGGAATATGCTATCACAAAGCAAAAGACTCCTCTAAATTACCTGATCAAGGTCGGATATAATGCTCATCGAGCGTCGGGAGTATTTTTATTTGACCAAAACAAAGAAGAGGAGACAAGACAAAAATATCAAAATGGCGACCGATGCGGAAAGGTTCGTGATCCTCTTCTCGCTCAGAAATACATCGGAAATGCTCTCCTGCTTGATAGACATAACAAATTCGATTTCAGAATGTATATGCTGATAGCCTCAGTCGATCCACTGATCGTTTACTATCACGACGGATTCCTCAGAGTCTCACTCGAAACATATGACCATAACTCGACAGACGTATAATATGAACTCTTTCTGCCTCTAGAATGACCATGATTTCCTTTCTAGGTCAACGTGCACCTAACAAACACCCATCTGAGCAAGCAAAAATTCAAAGACATTAAAAATGAAACCTTAGAAGCAGATATGAGAGACTATCAAATGTGGACTCTTGATCGTTTGCAAGATTACTTGCTCAAATCTGTAATTCTCCCTCCATAGTCTCGGAATTTCTGACTCATTCATTCTTCGAATAGGGGAAGATTACCGATCCCAACTGGCTTGACAATTATCTGCGACCTTTATTCAAGAAAGCTTATATCCACTTAATCAAAATGAGCCATCACGCTCTCTATAAGCACAGCAGCGTTTTCGAGATGTTTGGAATCGATTTTATGCTTGATGATGAAATGGGATTGTGGCTTATCGAGGTCAATGGAAGCCCCCAACTAATTGGAACAAACCCAACAAAAGAGAAACTAATGGTTGAATTGGTGTCAGATCTATTTGAAATTCAGTATTCGTATCTGAGAAGCAAAATGAAAAGACTGCGAGCCATATTGCAAAAGATTACTCTTGAATCCTATGGTCCGCAAACGATTGATATCAATGCCGTTAAAGAGGAGTTTGCCCAGGCCAACAAAAATTTCTTAGAACCGGAATGGGAGATCAGAAATAACATCTCTTGGCATAAGATATTGGATGAGAATCTCCCAGGCAAACAGGCGTATATGGGCGTGCTTGAAGATGAATGCATTCTCGATAGATAAGAAAGAGTAGAACGCAGTTATTATCATTGAATACGTTAAACCTTTAAAAAATTGTTGTGATTTGTTCGTGCATTTTTACCTGACACATAAGGTTCTATATACAGATATATCTTTTAATATTCCCAGTAAGTAATGATGTTTAAACTCAAAGACATGAGGGAAAACAATCAAAATTGAACTATTGTTCCAGAATCTAGAGGCAATTGGTTAAGGCGTCGGGAGTGATGGATCTTTGTAAGCAAACTCTCGTTCTTCTCGGTCGTGGAATAATAACTTAAAATTTTTCATATTAAGAGAGGACTCCAGGATGAGTTCATCTGACCATGTAGATACGTTACATTTCAAGAACTTAAACAAATTAGTCTCATGATCATTCAGAAATCCGCATTAGTCTAGCTGGTTAGGATATCAGGCTCTCACCCTGGGGACCCGGGTTCGAGTCCCGGATGCGGAAATTTTTTTAATTTTTTACTCAGAACATGTCACAGATATTCTGAAGAACCAGGGAAATGGCTGCAATCACAACACTCATCGATAATGATTCGGCTTGAGGAGCAACCTCACTTCAAAAATTTGGTCCTGGCTTTTCCTAATAGATAGATCGAACACGTTATGAAATTCTCATAGCTATTTTCAGAATTCTGATCAGATATCAATAGTCTAATACGATCCTCCACGCTTTTCCTTGTAGGAAAATCAGTCATCATGTAGGACACAAACGACTTTAAATAGGCGATTTTCCTAATCAAATATCATACAAAAACAAACAATAGCCAAAGAAAATCACCTCTTACAACCTCTTCAAAGACACAATGGGCTTATACATTTCTAAACTACTTATGGGTCTCTTTAACAACAGTGACGGGATCAAGATGAAGATGCTTATGCTTGGATTAGATGGAGCCGGAAAAACTACTATCTTATACAGGATGAAGCTAAATGAATACGTGAACACTGTTCCTACCATTGGCTTCAACGTTGAAGACCTTGAATATAAAAATCTGAAAATGACCATTTGGGATATTGGCGGTCAAGGCTCTATCCGAAAACTTTGGAGATATTACTACGATGGAACCCAAGCCGTGATTTTCGTTGTTGATACCTCTGATAGGGATAGAATTGAGATGGCAAAAGAAGAAATACACGGTCTAATGAACGATCCAAGCTTGGCAGGAGCAAAACTACTCGTATTTGCAAATAAGATGGACATTGCTCAGATTTCTGTGAGAGATCTCTCTAATAAGCTTGAACTTAACAGATTGAAAACCGATTGGCACATTCAAGGTGCTATTGCTATGACTGGTGACGGCCTCTTCGATGGATTTGACTGGATTTCAAAGGCTATCAAAGAGAAGAAATAAATTGGAATATTGTGGTGAATTTGTACGTATATTCGTTAGTTGTTAATAATTTCTCATTCTTGAGTGTACCGTTTCGAATGTATTTAGATTTGTTACTCGAAAATATACATGAATTTGAAGTGCTACTTCGTTGCTAATTTCGCAAATTGTTCATTTTTTCACAATGACAACTGCTTCAAATTTCCTGTGCTTAATGTAAGTGGTGTTCCCCTTGCCTTGGGGAATAAGTGGTGATCTTTACGATCAAAAGGCCAAATTGATTGAAGAAGAATCTTCTTAGGTAGGTTAATATAACAAAAGTCATCTTTCAGTTCTTATTCAAGGATAATTAGGTGAAAGATCAGGGAACTTTTATTTCGAGAGACTTTTTATCTCTATTAAGCAAAGAGTGAACTGGCCAATTCAATGGCGCTATTTACTTGTAACATCCAATTGAAATACATATCTGAGACAATATTTGTATCTATGCCCACATTTAGTGACACAAAAGCCTTAATTTCAGTGAGTGGTGTGTGAATTTTATGAAAATGAATTAAATTTTGTCAAAACTAATTCTTAGAATTTAATTGAACCAAATAAAGCTCAAATACAGGACAGGTCCTTTGTATGGATGGCGCAAATGAAGATGTCACTCATGCAAATATCACACTAGGAGGGAAGTATCAATTACTCGAGGTTATTGGGCAAGGTTCGTTTGGCAAAATATTTCGAGCATCTGTGAAGGGCACAGAAGCTATCGTTGCAGTCAAAGTGGAGAAGCACACGAATAGCAGATACGGCACACTCAACAGAGAATCTAAAGTTCTCACGGATTTGGCTGGAGTTCAGGGCTTTCCTAGTTTATATTCTTTTGGAAGAGAAGAAAAATATAATTTTATGGTAACAACGCTGCTCGGTCCGAATGTAGAAAAACTCCTGAAGCTCAGCGGAAGGAAATTCTCTTTAAAAACGGTGCTTATGCTCGCGGATCAAATGCTAACTAGAATTGAAGCATTCCATGAGCATCAATATATACATAGAGACATAAAACCAGAAAACTTCGTGATGGGATTGGGTTCTTCGAGCAATAATCTCTTCGTAATCGATTTTGGACTCGCCAAGAAGTTTGTGAGTTTTACAGGCGGGCATGTTGTGTACAATGAAAACAAGGGGTTAGTAGGGACAGCTCGTTATGCGAGTGTGAATGCGCATCTTGGCGTGGAACAAACACGCAGAGATGATCTCGAGGCGATTGGTTATACACTTATTTATTTTTTAAAGGGAAAGTTGCCATGGCAGAACATCGCTGCTGCTACAAAGCAGCAAAAGTATTACCTGATTGCACAGATGAAGCTGAAGACTCCACCAGAAGTGCTCTGTGAAGACTTGCCGAAGGAATTTGCAATGTATATGAGCTATGTAAAGAAATTGGGCTTTGGAGAGGTACCTGATTACAAGTACCTGAAAAAGTTGTTCCGAACATTGTTTTTGGAGAGCGGATACGAATTTGATTATAAGTATGACTGGACCGATGTATTAAAAGCCACCCAAGATAATCGAGCAAGCAAGCATCTGTTCGGTGGAGCCGCAATAAATAGAAATGTTGATATCGCAAAATTAAAGAAGTGTCCCTTCTCAAAACCGAAACTGGATGATTCTTTGCATTTGAAATCGAAAAATCTCGACGGGAACGAAGAGGAGAAAGGCGCTGAAAGCGAAGAAGATGACGCGACCACGGCTAAATTAACAAAAGGAGTGAAGATTGACGAGTGGCTGCGACTGGAGAATAATTTAAAACGGTGCGAAGACATTTCTTCGGAAAACACGAGCAAGGCTCTGAATCTAAGTGCGACCAAGCCTATGAAAGCCAACGATGATGACTTTTCAGCTGAAGAGGCCGACGTAGATAAAGTCTCTCTAATTTTCCAGAAACTGAGATCCTTTGAAAACGGGGAGAATCCTGCTGATCTGCCTACGTACAGCACGAAACGCGCAATTACCTATGAGAAAGCGTACTCTTATAAAACGACTTCAAAGGTCCCTCGTCAAAGTTATTTTGGAGCGTATGGTACAAGAGAAATTGAAAATGAAGATCTGCAAAGTAAATAATAAAATTGTTTGATGAGATAGACTCAAATTCTAACATTTCTAGGTGAAAATATTCAAGATTCGACAGTTTGTGAATGGCTTGGAAGCAACCCTCTTACATGGCGGATGACTAGGATGGGACTAACACCGTAAATTTAATCCTTGAGAAAATTTGCTAATTTGTGTTAAAATCAAGAAAAAATAAAACAGCTAAAGATTTCAAATACTTCTCTCAGAATAGAGCCACGACGTATCATTAATATAATTTTGGTCTTCTTCCAAGAAATGAAACTAACGTCATTTTTACTATTATGAATTTTTCATATCTTCACTGAGAAGAGCTACTGTATTAATAGTGTGAGAGTAAAATGTTTATAGGTAAACATTTATATTTGCTTGTTTGGAAATGCCATTGTGCATTTAGAATAGACGTATTTATTGGTGTTATCAATTTTTCCAATCAGAGCTCCCTTAAATCGAGGAAAAATAGTTATTTATCTTCTGATAGATCTGAACCTCTCGAAACTTATTAGCTGGAAAAGATATTCCCTGTTGTCCAGTTCTTGATAAATCCTCTTTATGTATGATGTAAGGTATCGTTCTATTATAGATTATCATGAAGTCAACTTAGGTTTAAATTGTTAACCATGATGCTCTTGTTAGTCAATATATCCCAGATACTTTAGTATTTTTGATTAATTGATGAAATCCTCAATGTGTTAATATTTCAAGGCATTTTCCAAACCATTACAGGTTGTTTCAATATGTTGGATAGGTCTTACATGTAAATTTATCAACGGTTATCACCTTGCCATCCAGAAGGCGCTGCCAATAAGGCCAGACTCAATTCAAAAGAAAATCGTCCGGTATCTCTGTCGGTTAGAGATAATGAAGGTAGGCTTCATATTTCAAGGCTTTCAAATAATAAATTTACATTTTTCAAAAGAGATTATTATTCAAAATTTAGAACAGCTCTTAAAATTTTATTAATAATTACTTTCAAATACTTGAATAGAGCCCCCTTTAAAATTAATCGATTCCGCAATATTATTTGATAGTATCTGAATGTATTTTTAAATAGTAATGAACGAATTACTATCTCTTAATTCGTTCAAACTAAATTTTACTTGTCATTCTAACTTTACTAATTATCGAAACGATAGTAATATTAAGAGGCGATAGATATTAAGAGGGAACAAACTTAATGGCTTTGAGGACAGGAATTAAAAAAACACCGATAATACAATACAATGATTTTTAGTCTTCAGAACACTTCAAATTATGCATCAAAAAGAAATTCAATTAGGTATTCAAATTTATATGATACTGTAAAAGCCACCACTTCTGCTAGAGTCAAAAAGCTTAACTACTTACGATCTACTGGTGATCCTTGTGTAAAATAGTTTTGTAGGTCTTTTTTAAGCTCGGTAATTTGAGCGTCAAAAGAATTTGGATCGCTGCATTCACGTTCTTGATTTTGAGAGCTTTTAATATCATGAGTATCTTGTTGCTTTGCGGCTGATACTGACGCTGCTACACCTGTAGAGACAACTGAACGAGCCTCTATCTTGCTGGTTGTTGGTAAAGTTTGGGTGATCGGCTTTGAGGGCGTGATAGCTGAGCTATAAGTCTTCTGGGTCTCTGAGAGCGTAGGATTGAATTCTCTTTTGATCTCTGCAACTAACTTCGCGAGTTCCTCATTACTTAATTTTTCGTATTCATTGATCTCATGTGTCCCCTGGCTCGTACCGCCAAAAGGCGCCACGGGGTAATAATTCGTAGGTTTATCGATTTTGCCTGCACTGAATGAAGAGGTGACTGGCTTGCTTTGAAAGGCAACATTGCTATGGTAACCATGAGGAGTGCCCTTCTTAGAGCTGAGACCGATAGCCTTTTCAATATTTTCTTTCGATCTGAGGATTGCCATGTGAATTCGTTGTCCAATATCCTATGAACTCTATAAATACTTGTGAAGAATAAACAATTTTACATCTTCATCAGCTTTTCTAGAAGGACTAGACTTCAAGGGATTAAGGCTCGTACTCTTGTATCTTCCAGTCGGAGACTGTTTCTCTGGTGATCTGTACTCAGTCGACCGCGAAAAATAATTGAGGTTTCCTTGATTGCTTTAATACTGTGGGGAGGAGTAATGCCTATTTTCCGAGCCTTTGAAATAATTG
>ENA-UOTZ01001232-UOTZ01001232.1-compost-metagenome-genome-assembly--contig:-NODE-1232-length-18471-cov-7.131456_pt1 | contig 18471 bp, 5 predicted proteins | sample MGYA00238144_ERZ746983 | MGnify/ENA primary metagenome ERZ746983 (study PRJEB28759, sample SAMN06268863) | compost metagenome | isolation source: single cell | place: USA: California, Emeryville, Joint...
TTCAAAGCGTCCTTATGGTATGTAACATCTTAACAGAGCAACAAATGTGTTCACTATTGATATTATCTTAATGGATGAATGAAGAAAATAAGACATAAAGGGAGGATTCAATTGTTTCTAATTGTGAGTGGAGGAATATTATTAGTAGTTTAGCTGATTCTAGGTATTTCTGAATTCATGTCTAAAAAGGTTTCTTATAGCTCAAGAGAGTTTCTTTCGGTGGTTTGTAGCCATATTTGTATTGCGGCGCTTTCTCTTGGAAGCATGTTTTGGAGAATTTTCCAGTATTGTAAGAGCTGCTTGTTTGAGTTCTCGGATCTGCATTTCCGCTGAAGCATTTGTCATGATAAATTAATCGTATTCGTCGACCGTCTCGTTGGACAATAGGTTCGCCGATGTTTATATATCTTTTGCATTCTTTACACATAAATCCAGTTCGGCAAGCGGTTGTATAATGAAGAGTCCAATAATCCATGGCTATTTGTCTCAATACTTGCTAGCTCAACTTCTTTTATGTTGTAGAAAATGAATAAGAATAAAATTTTTTTGAATAAATAGACGGAAAGCATTTACTGGCAAACTGAATGATTCTGTGATAAAATACCCCTTACAAATAAATAGCTGCCTTGAATGTAATTTTTGTTGTCTTGATCACTGCTTTTGTTTACTTTTGTTGGCATTTGAATATGTTGAAATCTTGGTTTCGCTGAAAACAACAAATTTTCTAAAGTAAACCTTCTAGCATAGTTCAAATATAAGAAGACTCAACATCATGGATAGAGGGCGAATTTTCAGATAAATTTTGAAAAACTGCTTAGAAAGAAACACATTTTTCATAGGCATAGTCAGACTATTAATTATTTGTGCTGATACTAGGTAACTAGGTAGAGCCTCTTTGATTTCAATAAGGAAGTTTCAATTTGATATACCAATAACTAAATATGACAAACAAGCCCTATTTTTGATTTTTGAGCTAATACACATACAAAAATAGACGCTGAAAACACAAAATTACTTTGAAAACTATTAGAATAACGACGAATATATACTCAAAATTTCTTTTAAGTTGAATGTTTTTTATCTTTGGCGAAATTATGGCTTTGATCTTGTTTCTTCATAAAGTTTTAATTTCGCTCTAAGCTTTTCGATCTCTTCGTTCAAACGCTTATTTTCATCGACCAAAGATACTTTATTAGTGAGTTCCTCCTTAACTCTCGGTGTAGCATCAATGATGGTGCTCTGACTCCATTCTAATTTTTCCACTTCTGCTGGTACGCGATGATAGTCTTGATTTAATTTATTCTCACTTTTCGGTGGGTTCTTTGTGAGTTTTTGATCTTGATTCATCTCATCGTTCTTCCCGATAGGATTAACTTGCTTTGGCATCGCTTCCTCTTTAATGTCAAACTCAAAGAGAGATAACGTCTTTGCTGAAGTGTTTATTTCGTCCTGGAAAATCTCAGTATTCAAGTCGATAGCAGAGAAATTGTCTGGATCAGTTGTGTAGTTTCCTCGCTCTTCTTGCTCATTTTGTTTCAGGTGCTGGTTGAAATTCACTTCAGGAGCTTTGAAAAACTTCGCGTTCGCTTGAGCCTGTCCTGCCAAATCGTTCTTCAGGTGGGTGAGTGTCTTTGGAATAGATCCTAAACTACTGATTTTCTCCCTGGATTCGAGGATATCAGGAGGGAGGATTTTCTGATATTTTGATGGATCATCTTTTGGGCTAGTAAACGTGTCCTTTCGTAAGCCACCTCTGTGTTGAAAATCTTGGTCGATGATGGAAGCGAAGCAATTTTCTCGCCGTTGCTTTGTAATTGGATCTAATCCCAGCTTTTTATGAATCACATTATTTAAAGGTTCTGTTCTTTGGGCTATTGCAATTTGCTCTTTGACGGGCTGCTTGAGAAAAGTAGTGATTTCATTTCTTCCTTTCTTTTCGTTTGATAAAATTGCTCTTTCAACAGCAAGACGTTGGTAACTGCTTGAATCAGGCTTGATTTGCTGCTCACTAGCAAGCTTTTTGAACTTTTCCATCACAAGATCCATCGTCTTCAGTTCATTTGGTAAAGCGTATTTGTCTCTGTTGTAAGTATGAAACACATTTGTGTCTTGTCCTTGTGATTGTTTCTCACTTTGCGTTTCTCTTGTGGTAAATAATCCGGAGTTGATCGCTCTTGATGTAGTACCTTTGGTAGTAGGAGAGATACTTCCACTCATTTTATAGTGATCTTTGTTTTGGAACATCTTTTGCAGGTTGATTATTTCTCTTGAAGGAGACAATAGCTTCGCTAGGTCATCGGCGATGGGTTCTGAATCTGCTAGGGGTTCAAATCTACCAACTTTAATTTTTAAAGGCTCCTTAGGAGATGGGAATCCTGTAGGAAACGCAAGTGATGTGGTGGAATTTGAAGTCTGGAACCTGCTTTGTTGCAGTCTTGAGTTTGAATGTGAGCCTGCAATGGTCAAAGTGTTCTTCGTTGGCGTTTGTTTGATGTTGTCTTTGTTCATTCGCAACTCAGAGCTTATAGTTCGACAAGGACTTCCGAAATTTAAAATTATTAATTGAGTAAAACAATGTCTTAAGAGCCCTTAACTATTCAAGGCAAATCTATATTTAAATGAGTCTGAGATTTGTCCCTCAAATTATCGCCAACTTTTCCTTTGCTTATGAGAAAAGTAGCCAGCGAGCCTCTCAGCTCCTGTGGTGACTGTCGGCACTGGATGGCTACTGGTGGGAGCTGGAGAGTAAATATGTATCTCAGGATCTTCTGGAGTTGCATATTTCAATAATTCCTTACCCTTTCAGATCTCTGAGAGGTATTTATTCGTGTTTGGAGAGGTCTCCTAAAGCAATTAATTTAGATCGGACCTGCAAAAAAATTTAGCGTGCAGGAGATGTAGAGCTAGCTTAATTGGTATTCATCTCTCATAAAATAACGTATTCTCTTGCGTAGGTCTCAGACAATATTATAATTTGTATTTTATGAAGGAACAATGATGCCACTACTGCTGTGCTTAAAGTATTTGCAATAAACTCGGAAAATGTATTACTAGTACTCATCATAACTAACTCTATTTTGGAACACTATTCGATATGTGAAATTTATAAGCCTACATTCAATAAAACACAAACAAGGAAATATTTCATTAATGTTATGGATTTTGAGTATCGTTATTCTTGAAACGGTTTTCAGCGGGGTTGAAACTGCTATACACTCTACCATGCGTTTTCAGTCCTGGTTTCTGATCGCTTTGCTGGTTTGGAAAGTCTCCACTCAAGGTCTTCGAGTGATTCTTAGGAAAGACAAACTGCGCATGCGGAATCGTGGTGTAGCTCAGATTCGGACTGATAAAGCTCGGGTCTCCTCTGTCAGAAAAGCTAAGCATCGTTTCGTTTTCGTTCTCTTTCAGCAGGTCCTCAATAAAGCGAAGATTCTCGTTGATTTCAATATTCGACTCCTCTGGTATCCTCATATTTTTCGACGGGTTGCGCGAATGTGGAGCGGTATGAATGTTTGAGATCGTTGAAATATTCGTGTACTGTGGCATTTGTCCTCCAGTATAACTACTCACAGCTCTTCCACCCAACCCACTGAAATAGGTCGGTTGCAACTGACTTTGCGTATTTCCTTCAGGGCTTATATTTAAAAAGCTGACGCGACGGTTATGTTGAGGCGAACCTTCCACATCGAATGGATTCGCGTTTTGGCTTCGTTCTTCTCCGTAATTGAACATTGGTCGGAAGGAAGACATGTAAGGGTTCCCAATTGACTGAGACGCACGATGTGAAATCGGCTTAGGTTTAGTGGAATAATCCTGCTCGAGTTTGTTTGCAGAGTTCGCTGTCAATTCGTAATTGGGACTAGAATTAAAGAAGTCCACGTTAAGGCTTGTAGGGAATTTCTTCGACTCATACTGTGGGTAGTTTGGAGTCAAATTTCCGCCAAATGGGTCCCCTTTGATCGGTGTAGTGTTTGTATCTTGGTACTGCTGCTCTTGTCTGATGATCCCTGGAGGTCCGAACCTATAATTTTTTGGATAGATGACATAAGAAACCTGCTGCATCTTGTTCTTTCTGACTTCTATGTCGATCAGATTGTCGACACTGTTGATCAAAAACTCGTAGAAACTGGAGCAGTTGAACAGCCTGTAGTCAAATTCAAAGCCCAGTCTCATAGAGAGCATCTGACAGAGCTTGTCAATATGCAATCCATAGGAATTCTCTGTTATTATCATTTGGATTATCGCTCTTACGCTGCCGAAATACTCTTCAAGTGTGCTCATTTTCTTCCGATTAGTTACTTTGAGGGGTTTGCTCGGCTGAAGTGTAGGCGTCAAAGCATTGAATTTCTTGTCTTGGTGAGTTAGATCAGGGTAAGAGTTAAAATCTGGCTCAGTTGCGCTTCCAAGAATATTTGTTCCCGAGTGAGTGTTTCCAAGCGACTGCAGGTTATTTCCATGCTGTGTGAAATGAGGACTAGAGGCGAATGGACCTGTATTTAGGCGTAAATTATTATAAGGATCTTGGTTCTTGTGTTCAAGGTTCTCTTCCAGGCGCGGAGGAGTAGCTAATGAGTTTGTGTCTGCTTTTTGCATGAGTTCTTTGTGGAGTTTAGCGAATTTTTGAGGATTCTTGAGCACAGCGAACGAATGATTTGTCCCAGAAAGCTCAATTTTGACATCATCCGACATAATCGCGAGGAGGTTCTTTAGCTTTGGGAAGCCAAGCTCTTGGAGGTTGAATGAAAAAGGTAGTTTTTTCCTGAGGAACTGCGGAATTTGAGCCAACGATAAACCTCCTGGATTTTCTAGCAGCAGCTCATAAAGAGCTCTCTTTATTTGAGCCAGCTGCACGGACTTTTTCTCATGGTTGCCTTCCTGAGTGAACGAAGAATTATCGTGGAGACTATCAGACATGTTCACCGGGTCAAATGACGCACTTGCATCGGAAATTTCATGTTTTCCATCAAACGAAAAACTTCCAGTCTGAGTGTTCTTGACGAGTAGCGTCCTCTGATACCGTAAGACACCTTTATTGATCGCTTCTTGAACGATGAGATTCAGTTTTCCCAGCGAGATCTCTCGAAGACATTCAGGTCCACAAACCTTAATAAACTGTGCGCATCCGTACCTGCCTCCAGGTATTGCTTTGATGTCTTTGCCGGATTTCAAGTTCTTTTCTTTTTTATTCGAGGATCGACTGAGTATATTTTCCACTGAGCTTGACCACATAGCAGTAGTAGGTTTCTTTTGACCTTCAGAGTTAAGAGTGCTGCTCGTGTTCAGATTAGGATTCACGGCGTCCGACTGCTCAGGTTCATCTTCCTCGTCCTTCTTGAAAAATTCATCGATAAAACTGATAAAACTCTTCCAGAGTTCTGACGATTCGTCAATGGTGCCTTGGTCTTCAGGAACAAAAGGCTCATTCTTGAGAGTTATCACGTAAGTTTCCGTTCCTAGGAGCGGCTCGATCACCTTTGAAACTTTGAGAGGGAGAATCGTTGAGCCGTCACCTTTCGGGAATTTCTTTGCAGGACTCTCCAATGACAGAAGGAAATTGATCAATGTCTTCCAGATTTTTACGTCGATTTTAAGGGCGAAACACTCCTTTATTCGACTAATTATTAGTTTTTCAGTGGGAGTCATGCCGTCTTTTTGGATGCTCTTCACGATCCAACCAAGCGATTCAACTGTGATGGTTTCTAAATGCAAACCGACGAAATATAGCGGCTCCGTGTTCACGAATTTTCGGATTGTTGTATGGATTAAGTTTGCCTCTTCCGCTTTTTTCAGGACGCTTTCTGGATTCTTATTAAATTTTTTTTGAATATCTTCAGACACAAGCTTTTCAAAGTACGGTTTAGGCACCATTAAATCGCCTTGGAGCGCAATGTTTCTGAGCGTTTGTTGCAAATAATGGCTGATTTTAAGAGATCCCTCGATTTCTTTATCCTTCAGTGGCTGACATAGATAAGCGAAAATGTTATTCGTTCCTCGGCTGAGATGATGCTGATTGCTCTGAGCTTGAGATGGTTGGTTTCTTAAAATTTGTTCTTCGAGATGAGCGAAAGTCCTGTTTAAAGCAGAGGATTGAAGCCCTATCCGATCGCATGAATTATTCAAATAATCAGTCATGGAGTTATTAAGAGCCATTCCTCCCAAAGCACCATCAAATGACTGATTGCTTGCGAGCAGTTGATTTGCTTGCTTTGGGTTCTTATTTGGAGTGTGATCGACAGACTGATTTAAGAAGAGGTTGGGAGTATATTGCTGGTTAAAGGTGTAGCTATTAGCGCCGTAGGTAGGTGTCCCTGCTTGAATTTCGTTCCCTAAAACTTGCTGCTGGAAAACTCCTGCTCCCATTTTGTTTTTCGGAGGTAAATCAGATGTATTCTCAAAGGATAGCACCTTCAAATGGTCTAATTTTCTTTCTTCGTTGGAAGCTCGACTATCATCTCGGCTTGCCGACTGTTTTTCCCTTTGCCTCGAATCATTTATAAACTTCATAAAGCGTTTCGGTGTCAACTCCACTAATTTTTGCTTGCTAAACGTAGGACTGACAGCATTATTCGAGTTTTGCCCTGTCTGAGTCCCACTCACTGTAGAAGAAGCCGTTACATTAGACAGCTCAGAGTCTAAGTTCTCAGAAAAGTAGATCTTCGTATTTTCGCTCAGTTGCTCCGAGCTTTGCAACAGGCAGCCTATCTCTAGCGAGCTCAAAGGATACAGTATAAATATCCTTTCTACACATATTCCCTTCGCCAACAGCAGCGTAGCTCTAGCCCAACGAACCGTTTGCTCATTATTTACTAGCACAACGTCGTTTTCGATCCTTGCCTGCTGAAAAGCCTCACTCTCCTGAAGAGTAAATAAATTCTCGAGCTCAAAATATTGGGCGACTTTCGAAAAATTCTTTCTCAATTCGGATTCCGCGTCACTGCTCAATGTCCCTTCATGGCAAACATGCACAAACGTTTTCTTTGGATCAAGTTTTAAAGGTTGTAGTTGCGCCTGGAGGTAATCATAGATCGTTTTGTGAACTTTTTCTGGATCTTGGCCTGGCTTCAACTCCAAAAACGAGTGACTGACAAAAATTACATTTTGTATTTGCAGAAAATCGTGCTTGCATGAGAGTTTTTGTCTAGTATGTTGAGCTCGTTTCCCTTTATTATGGATTTTGGCGTCGCAAACAGTGCAGAGTTTCTGTTCGCAACCCTCGCAGTAGAGGCCTGCTGGATCATCTTCGCACTCATCACAAGGAAATGCGAGGTCTATGTCTCTCTGAGAGGAAGTATCAAAGCTTTGAGTGAGATTGGTCTCGGTGATTTGCGTTAGTTCATGGTGTTTCATTTCACTTTCTTTAGTAGATACACCTTAAACGGTATTATTAAAATGGCTGAGACTCGACAAGAGTGGAAGTTTGAATAAATTTATTAAGCAAAATGCGTTTTGAAAATTTAGGGAGAAACGCTCCGTCTATTGAGCGAGATAAATAACGTTGGAAGGAAAACAGTTCTTGGATATTCTACCCGACTAAATTGATGATTATTGGAAGTACTTAATCCTTTGTCTTTGGGGCAGTTACGTTTAATTCTTAAAATAGGCAAGAAGCTACATTTTTTGTGTTTATCATTTTGGTTGAGTGCTTTTTGGTATTATTTATTTAGAATAACAGATAAAACTAGCAAATGCTGGTAATCATGGACTTTTGAACGAATTTGGACAATGTTCCACATAAAATTGTTGACTACCTTGAGCTTTCGATCGCACATAGAAGAGAGATAAATAGCGTCTTTAGCGAACTAATCGTTTTTAGCAGCAGCCACCACCGCCTTGGTTGTTATCCTTAGTTTGTTCTGGTTTAATTTCTTTTAGTTTAACGCCCTTGGTACTGTCTCTTGTAGTCTGAACGGTCATTTTGTCCATTATTGTCTTAGCAATCGACTGGAATGCTAGGTCTACGTTGGTTGAAGATTTGGCCGAAGTCTCAAAGAATGTTATTCCATATTGCTTAGCTAAAAGGATGAAAATTATCATTGACGAATTTCACAAAATCGGCTGGAAATACCCATTTCTTGTCCTTCTTCAAATGTTACTCTTCGTTTCTCAGACATGTCGCTTTTGTTTCCAACAAGAATCTTAATCACGTTTTCTTGAGCGTACCTGAAGTTAGTTTAATCATATGATTCAAACAACATTTGCGATACTTCTCGATTTCTCCCATCCATTGTTTAACACTTTCAAAAGACTCTCTGTCTGTTATATCGTATACAATAAGGATTCCTTGGGCGCCTCTGATATAAAGCAAAGTAGGAGTTAATCAAAAGTTTCCTCTAATATCCTCTACTTGTAGTAGCTGCAGGTAATGGTTCTGAATCTGTCTTGACCAGCTGTGTCCCACTAGAGTAAATATGGCAGCTTAGACTATGCTCGAATCAATCGGTGTGATTTACGATTTGAAGCTTGACGTTTTTGCCACCGAGCACGATCGACTTTATTTTCTATTGCGAGTGTTACTCAACGGTGCGATACATTGAGACTTACAAAATCGACTCCGATAGTGTTAAAGAAGTTGGTGGTGAAACTGTTTTCCTATGGAGAGTAAAGGAAATCGTTAGCGTTCGGATCAAGCATCTCTAATTACTGAATATCTCATCAACATGCATGATTTGCCAACACCAGAATTGCCAATAAGTAAGAGCTTGAAAAGAAAGTCACTGATGAAATAACAGGCTTGAACTGGGAAAGTAGAAAGGACTAGGTTTTACAAATCTCCTCCTGAGCTTGATATCGTATTCATCTTCCGGGTTTTCAAACTCGCAAAGGGTTAAAGCAAAAATTATAGGAAATTAAATCAATTTCAGGATAGAGTTTGAATTTTTTTGTTGATACCGTTTATCTACATCCATAGCACAAGCTAACTACGAGTCTAAAAGCATAAACAACGAAACAAATAAGTTGGAGTTTTCTCATCTCGGAAATAACTTTGATGAGCCATTAGCTGCCTAACTGCAAGGATGATGTCTGTTTGACCTAATTTTGGGCTACTACTCTTCTGAATACAGTTCAGATACATTCCTTCTGTGTTACCTTTGTTGGGTATATAGGATAAAATGTAATTCTTGTTCCCTATTGATCCCGACACAGTTTCAAAACTTTCTCGTTAAAAAATAAATTCAGTCACTACTTCTTTAAATGCAAGCATACTCAGAGAAAAGCGTAAACTTTGAGAAGAGAATCCACATCGCAATCTCAGCTGCTTTCTGAAATCCATGCGTTAATGTCGATTAACCAAGAAGAGATGCTTGTATTTTCTCGCGCTTCATAAAAATTCATGAATCCAACGAGTAATTTTTATGAACCCGTTAATCTTAATATTCATATTTCACAAGAAATAAAACAATGCTCACACCCACTCAAATTTCTCGCTTCATGATTGGAGTGAGCCTTAGCCCAAAGATTATCAAATTGTTATTCAAGTTTATAAGGGAAAAAAACCCTTACAAAATTAGATCAGCCTAAATAACCCGTAGCATAAATTCTATATGCATTTAATGCTAGGAGTGAATAGAAACCGGCATTTGGCACATTGATTTAAAGATATTTGACGTTGATGGAGAAATCTCCAATGTAGTTTCTAGAATGCAAGTGTTGTGAAGCTAATAATGATCAGAGTCTTGACATTTTACAGAAGCTTTACAATTAAGAGTTTGTAACACGAAGCATTTGCTTTAACTCTAAATCACACCGCATCCTGGCAAAACGCTATATTGAACTAATACATATAATTCATTACTTAAGTACTAATGACAAGTATAGAAAAAGATACTTGAGCGTAGTTGCTGAAATAATGCACAGTAGTAGTAGTTTAGAAGAGAGTATGATACAATTTAAAAAATCAATACATGAATTAAAATACAGCTGCGGAGCAATTCTAAATAATTTCTAACTCAGTACAGAATACTGAGGATTAGTCTTTATTCTAAGTAATTTAACTCATTCGTGTAGATCCATTAATTTCGCATGAATACACATTAAATCAGTTTAATCTCATCATAATTATATTGGAATTAAAGGATAAATCTTCCGTTTACGACTTAATCGCAACAACAATTGCATCTAAGTTTTTTTTTTGAAAAAAAAAATCTATTTGAATATTTACCCTTACTTTTCACTTACTTCATGTAAACTTCCGAATTTTCTTAAGAAACAGGGCTGAAGCTAGTCAGATGGTATTCTCACGTTGCGAAGAATGGAGCAAAGCGCAAAAGACGGAGAATAAGGTGAAACCCAAAAAACAACTAACTCTTCAAAAATAATATTTAAATTTACAAAAATTAAATTATACTGCTTATTCAATAATTTAATGAAAATGGTGCCAAAGAGAAGCACGTCAATAGAAAATAATTTCCGACCTCGACTACAATAAAGGCTAGCCCTTCCAATCCTTACCTCGAAATTTTCTGATTCTGATGCGAATATGAAAAGTTCAATGTATTGTGAATGATAGCAGAGTGCAAGTTTGTATGTACTCTCTCATCAAGTATATCCAAGGAAAGAATAACTGCCTATCAACAACTAAATAAAACCAGCTAACATTTGCTCAAAAATGATAATAAAATTTTTGCCTCCATTCCTCTCATCAGAACAGAAGAACCAATCTAATCTATGTGTATTACACGATGAAAAAAAAAATTGGCCAATGTTCACTCTTTAACTTGAAGTATGGTGAGTGTGGAGATTTACGTCGCTTTTTCCAACAAACAGATGCTTCGTCTTGCTCCACAATGACGACTTCCTCGCATTCTCTATCATCGCTCTTTCTTCCTTAGACATTTTTAGAATTGTGCAAATGGCACTCATGAGAATGTTTGCTTCTTTTTCATTTTCTCCGACTGAATAGATAAAATATTTCAACACCACGTTTTTCAAGTACTGTTGGTTCAGTAGATGCTGGTCTTTGGGAATGAACTCGCCGTTTTCTCTCCACTCCAAAGACTCTCTCCGAGAAAATTGAAGATCTGGAGGTTGAAGCATCGCCTGCTGCATTGAATTATCCAAATGTGACGAATGCTTCCTTGCAGAATTGCCATTGTGCTCATCTGGTCGGCTGTACAATACCTCTTCTCCATTGCTGAAGTTGACTTGTGATTCGAAATCGCGTTTTGCCGCATGCACTTGCTTGGCTCCCAGCTTAGTCAGAGCGGCTTGAATTTCTGCCTTTTCTTTCTCAAGTCTTTGGATCTTTTCATGAGCATCTTCAAGGTCGTTTTTCAGCTTCAAAAGCTGGTCTGTTCGATCGGAGCTATCGAGTTTTGCTCGAAGATCAAAGTGTTCTTGTCGATTTTTATGTTGAAGTTCTTTAATCAAGTGTTCAGCTCTCAGAGCAGCCATCTCGTCTTCTAATTTTTTAAATTTCGAGATTTCCTGATCCTTGTTCGCAATAACTCCATTGAGCTCGTTAATTTCTTGCGTCAGCTTCTGAATAATAGTGTCAGTCTGTTCTACACGTGACTTATATGAAGAAAGCTCAGTCTCTTGAGCTTCGAGTCTTTTCTCTGCGTCGCTCAGCTTCGAAGTGAGTTCTTGATTGCGTTGTTCTACTTCCTCTCTAGAAGAGACCAGTTCTTTCACAAGAATGGCCTTTTCTTGCTCATACTTATCCTTCTTACTCTGGAAGGTTTCAGCTAGTTTTGTACCATCGAGAGATCCTGTATCGTACGGAAGAAATTTGTCGGCTTCGCTTTGAAAAACGGCTTTGATGAATTTTTCAATGGCTTCTTTGTCTTTCAAGTAGTTCTTGTTCTCTTTGAAAATTTTGACATATTTTTCCTCGAGTTTATTGAGCTTGGTGCTGATTTGTCTTAATTCTTTTCCTTTATCTCTTAGCAGTGAAACTAAAGTTTCCTTATCTATCTCGTCAAGGTTATCTCCTTGTTGTCCTTCAGTATTAGAGGTCATAATGATTTGGAGAGGTTATGTGAAATGGTGGATGTAATATTCTAACGAATGTTGTTTCTCTTTCGATTAATTTCTTTGCAATTCTACGAAATAAAATTTTTTGGAATTTACAGATCGTGTGAAAATATTATTGATCATATCGAAATTGGTTTTTCTCGTATTTGATCTCATTGACGATTATTTACAAGAGATTAATTTATTTACTTCACCGTCGCGACTCTCCAGGTTGTTGTTGTTACTAATACTAATAGCAGACTACATTCGGGTCTTTTTTTCATCCTGATAATGAAATGAAAGACGATAATTTATCTCGAGCACAAGTTAACAAAATGAGAGTTCATTTTTTTATCATCATCATGTGTAAGATATTCTTTCATTTGTTCGTAACTCGCAGTTTAAGCAAGCATTATAGATTTTTTGTCAAAGGCGTAATTTCTCATGCCTTCCCAGATTAATCGTTCCTAACACTGAGTAATTAATGAAGTGCAAATCATTTCACCTTTTCAGCTATTTAGCAATGAAATAAATAACATAACATTCATAAATCTCAGACATAAAAATTGGGTTTTCTTGAAGTTAGAATAATAAATAAATATATATAGAAGTAGAACCAGACAAACCATTCCAGCTAATTAAACAATGGACAAAAAAACACATTCAATTTTAATTTCTACGTAGTTTGCTTGCATTTGGTTGAGTGATCCACTCTTTGATAACCTCACTCATTATAATCGCATTTACTTTGCTATTTTCCCATTTACCTCACAGATTTAACGTCTTCCTATTTCATTCTGTTTAAGCTCATCATGATTATCGACAAAATCTTGCATTGGACCAGGAGGCTTGATGTAAACGCCATGATTTTGCATGAGATCCCTGGTCAAGATATAACATTGAAGTATAGTGTCAGCAGCCACGCCGTAGACTGATAAGAAGAGAGATCCAACCGCCCAGCCAAGACAAAAAATCACCTATAAGAAAAAAAATTCAACGCATAAATTTACAAATTTCCTCTTACGAAAGCTGGGATCAATGCCGAATAAATCTTCGAATTGTAATACTCAAAGCGAGTGAGTATTATATATCCAACGCCAGCCGTTACCACAGCAATTAGGTATTTTCCAACTGAAATAAAAAGTTCTCCGAGTCCACCTACCAGAACAAACATCATCCCATTTCTTAGCATCAAATAGAACGCTTTGACCGCCGAAGTTAGGAAGCCCTTTCCCTCCAAAGCGATCTGTATTAGATTAGTAATGATTTATTGTCTTTGAGACTACCTGAATGTAAGCATTCTTGGTCAGAAATTTCAGATATCTCTCAAAGCATGAGAGACAGCATGAGATATAACACACACAACATTTGACGAGACAACCTCCTGTGGCGCTCTCACAACTTTTAAGCCTTTTCTATAAAAAGCAGTTAATTGTCTCCAACATTTAGACCAAAACAATTCTGTATACCTGAAAGAAATTCCAAATAATTCTGATTAGTTTCATTATGGCTAGAATTAGCGACCCAAAAGCAACTGATCCAAGGTGATATCTCAGAGATCTATTCACCCCTTTCCTGAAGTTTGTGTCAGGTAAACTGAGAAAAAAACATGTAAGTTACCCAACAGTTGAATGAGCTCTTTCATAGGCGACATTAAAATACCATAACGACACTGAGCAAGCCAGAATTAATTGAGTTAAGGCAATTACAAATGCATTCAGCCATAATCCTCCGAATACGTGAAATACAAGAAGCCTTTTTGCATTCGCATCCACCTCTATCGTACCATATGGAGTGCCTTTTTTGTGGGTAACAGTTCCCCAGGAAGCCAAATACCTGAATTTACATAAAAATATATGAGTTCATTCGATACCATTCAAAAGTTGTTTACACCGCTGTGAAGATCCAATACACGTAGATGCCCGCAAGTAGTATCATCATGACAATCGGCACGAGCAACGAAGTCCAAGTAGATCCCACATACGCAGCTGCTGTCTTAAGGATTCCGATAGTCAGTCTGATCCTGTTGAAGAGACAACAGACAGCGAGAAGAATAATAGCACCAATCGCCCACAGTATATATGCAAATACTTTCAGCGTTGTTATGGTTGTAGTGCTCACATTAGAAGATTCCCCTTGCGTTGTAGTACTAGAGTTTCTGCATTTCAATATTTATGAGACCAAACGTTTAGGGGACATCATTAATTACTGAGAGTCCAAATATCCAGCACGATGGAAAAGGTAGTAACCAAAGCCTCCACATCCGCCTATAAGCCCAAGAATAGTTATCCAGACCAGGATGCCCACGCAAAACCGAATGAATACTAAATACAATAGCCTTCATAAATTAATATTCATTCAATAATTAAAAAATATGATATACCCCAAGACGAAGGAAATACCAAGAGCAGCCAGGATAATCGTCCACGCAAACTTCACATCCGAGATCCATTTTTCTATTGTGCCAGCAGCTGTCAGGTGTCCTACTGCAGGTAGCTGACTAAAGTAGTCCAGCGTAGGAACACAGTATCTACCAACGACTTATTCCCCAAATTATATAAATAAATTCAATGATTGAAAGTTTTTACATCCAGTTGAGTTGTAAATGTACAAAGTGCCATTCACAGGTGAGGTGTTTCCTGCATTGATAGAATTAATGCTAGATTGCAGCTGAGATTCTGAAGAAGCAACTCCAACACAAGATTTAACAACTGAATTTGGACTGCAATCTAATTTCGTTGGATAATCCGAGGAGTTCTGGTAACTTGGGCAGGATTTTACACAGACAGTGTTAGCTGTGTAGCCAGAAAAAGGAATAGCGAAATAAAGATATTTGTAATCCGATAGATTTCCAGTGCCACATTGATTCCCTGTAAATGTTTTCGAGATCAACTTATGGAGAGCTTAAGGTGAGAATAAAATACCGTCACTGTCGTAGGGATTTACAAGGAGATTAGGATGCCCGTTTTTGAAAGCTATGACAGACACAATAACCATGCCAACGCAACACGCAATGAAAATCAGCAAACAAAGAATATCAGTGCATCCTCTCTGCTCAAGCGGTCCATTAACGAGTTCTCTGTCGCTAGGTTCTCCTTTGTAATCGGGATCGGAATGTTTGCTTCTATATTTTCTCTCAGATTGGTTCGAAGGAGCCATTTTGACGAGTTTTCTTGTGTATGTAGCTGTTACTGTTGGTCTTTTATTTCAAAAAGTGCATAATATTCTCAGTTAAATTGGAAGCAATTATTTGCCAATTTACTGATTATTTTCTTTCATTGCGAAATCTTATTAAATATACTATTAGATTCTACCCTAATTTCCAGAGTTTTTGTTAACTGGCTACTGATAGAGGTTTTTCTGAATCTTATGCGGTTTATGCGAGACATACTATAAAATTATGATAATACAAGGACTAAGGTTACGGTCACTCGCCAGATATTATCGTTACACCTTGTGCGATGCAATTGCTCGTAGTCAAGCAGTGTGAAATTTTTTGTTAGCAATAGGTTGATCTAATTTTGCTGCTCACGGTGACACACCCTAACATTCGACTTCCTCTACCCTAGCAGCAATTTATATAACATTCTTGAAGAATTTTTTTTTGTTGGCAATATCAAGTGTTTGATGATGTCCTTGTCAAGGTAAAATTCAATGACTGTGATTTCTTTTACTATTTTCTCTCTCATTAAATATATTGTTGGAGTTTTCATTGAATAGGTGTACTTTTCTAATATAGCAGCTATATTTTTGTTTTCTCTCTCTCTGTTTTCATACTTTTTTCAAGGTTAATTCAAAATGCAATATCGTTTAACCAACTCTTGACTCAATAATTTTAACTATTAATGACTTTTCTCGAAAACAGCACTACTTCTCTTCTGAGTAATTTCATGTCTGCAGAGCGATTATTTTGGAGTAGCAGGCTCATCGCTGTAGAAAAAAGCTACTTATTTGCCGTTCTTCGTGGTCAAACTTCCTCAAGAGAAGATGATTCGCATATGGCAAAGCGCAACCAGTAAGTACTATTTTTCCACATCGGCTACTATTTACTCAATAATGAGTGGGCACGAGTCTCAAATAATATGGAGCTTTCACTTGCAAGCCACTCTTTATAGTTTTTTTGAAGCTAAATTACTAACTAATTGATATAGAGAGGCTTTTTTATCGCACACATCAACTTGCAGGAGAGTAATTCAAAAACAAGATTGTATCATAACTAGTTTCAACTTCCTATTCATAAGCTTTCAATGACTCAGACTAATTTCTATCAAATACCTTCAGAGGGTGTGATTGTTCTTCTTCTTGATTCTGAAAGCTTTTGTACAATCAATTAAATTTACATATATTCGAGATAAACGTAATATTTGTATAACAAAGTTCTGAGTCTGAAATCGCACAAATTATATGGAAACCACTTTTGTCGAAGAGCCGTCTCTTTCAAAACAACAAACAATTTCAAAGCAAAGGAGAGAAAGAGCAAAGTCAGATGGTTTGGATGAACTATATTCCGAGGAAAAAATTCAGAAAATGCGTCTCATTGAAGAACCCGCTAATTTTAATTGCCAAGACGCAATGATTCAAGAAACCAAAACTCAAAACAATACTGACAACCAAAAGAGCACAAAAGTGCGTGCAATGTCACTAACAGTGCAGAAAGATAGAGCAGCGAATATATATTATGCTTCGAACAAAAGAGATCTCATGCCAGTCGCGCTTCAAAAGCAGCTTAACGGGTCACGCCGGAACAAAAAATTGTCCCTGGATGAGACCATTTCCAAATTAAAGGTTCCCAGTGCGAAATCAACGACAAAAAACCTCGAGAAAATGAGATTTTTGGCCGGCATCCAACAGCAAGAGCTTGAGGCTCTTATAAGAGGCCGGGCTTCATACTATTCTTCGAACTCGAATAGCCCTCAACTGAATTCACCTGTCCTTTCTCACACAGAAGGATCAATGTCTCCTGAGAACGTCTCGTATTATCCTCGCAATGGACTCAATCCGACCCCATCACATTTTAGCAAAAATTTCCAGGAATTTACTTCTGAATATAATCCTTCCGTTGAAAGCGACATGATGTCAGACTCTAGCCGTAATCAGATGGCCGGAACCACTTTACCAAAAGTTCAATCGACTCAATCAAGCCAATTTCATTTTTTCGAATCAGAAATCAGCCAGCAGAACTTAAATCCGTCGTACAACCCTTCCCAATATAACCTTCCAGGACCAAGTCAACTTCAATATCAAATGAGCGCGAAAAATGAGAGTCTTAGTATTGATCTTCGACAACAATTTGGCAAGCACCATGTAGACTATGGCTGTAATGGCCAGCCTGATAGGTATCAGAATGAAGCTGCATTCTCTAGTTCTTTACAACAGGTTAATTCGTCTCCACAGCAACAAAACTATCAACCTCAACAACAGATTTCTCCTCAGGTTGTGAATCAGATGAGAAATATTCAGGACAGTCCAAAACATTACATAATATCCCCCGACAAATCGAGCTGTACGAATTACGCAGGCGATTGTCAATCATCGCCGTCGAGAAGAGGATACGTGGGTGAGCAAGAGCTCAAAAATGAGCTCAGCTGGTCGACTGCTAGCAATCAGCATTACCACGTACAAAATCCATCGAATTTTAGCCAGTCAATGACGTCTACTTCGTTTAATCCTGCCGATATGGCAGACCAGCAATTGATGAGAGTCAGAGACTTGTTATCAAAAAAGTCAGCGGAAAACTCTCAGACTTCTACCCCAAAGAATGGCCATTCGACTCCGAAATCGGGAGGAAAGCACAAAAAAAGCCGCTCACTTTCCTCGGCTAGTCAAACTAAACTTAACCTTGCTTCGAATCTTAATGCCTTGCAGCTGCAATCAAATCTCGTTCCCGAAAAATTCATTAATTCTCCGCTTCAAGGGATGTCTCCTGCCATATCTCGAACAAATACTGACCCGAATCAGCTGAAGAATCTCATTAACTCTATGAAAGCCGAAAAGCAAACTTTTAACTCCGCACTGCATCATGAACTCAATTTGCTGAACGACGAAGCTACTGCCAGTGTCGATCAGGATGAGGGCCCTCCTCTCATACGGACTGGCACTGGTGGAGGTCTTCTCTATAATACTGGCGTGGGAGCTTTACAAAATGCTGGAAATGGGTCGATTCTGACTCTTGATGAAAATCCTCATGATAGTGACTCGATTCTGAACCTGAGTGGAGCTCCTTTGATACATACAACAAGTGGAGGTCTTTTCGGACTGCAAAGAAAGGATGAAAATGAAAAGGCACCCTGGGATCCATTCGCCCCTCTAATATCATCCTCAAAAACTGACAATACGGCTATTGCAAATTACATCAGGTCCAAAACCAATGCCAATTTCTTAAACGCACCTGCTAGTAATTTCAAGACAGCCAATTTTCCTAGCAAACCCCAGCATAAGTCTCCAATTTATCAGCCTGAAGAACCTCCAACCATCACTCAGACGAGAACAGATCCCAATGGTCTCAAGGATTTGATA
>ENA-UOTZ01001233-UOTZ01001233.1-compost-metagenome-genome-assembly--contig:-NODE-1233-length-18468-cov-5.157849_pt1 | contig 18468 bp, 8 predicted proteins | sample MGYA00238144_ERZ746983 | MGnify/ENA primary metagenome ERZ746983 (study PRJEB28759, sample SAMN06268863) | compost metagenome | isolation source: single cell | place: USA: California, Emeryville, Joint...
CCTGTGACTTTTTTTGATTCGTTAAGGGGTGTGAGGTTTGATTCCTGGTTCGTTTGGCTATTTGTTAGGATGAAAAAAGAAATGAAATCTTATTTAATTAAAGAATACGGTTTTGATTAGATATGCATTTACTTTTTAATTTTTCTCGATCCATAGATTCGTTAAATAGTTTAGTAACTAAAAGGCTCTAAAATAACAAATATGGAATCAACTTGTATAATGATACTTGATTTCTAATTTGAAGTTGTTCCAATATAACGCTACTAATTTATCCCTACATGCTGATAATTTCATTGAGGTTATTTAATTCGTTGTAATAACTCGTGTTATCATATCTTTAATATATAGCCAATAGTCGCATGAAGAACTTGAAGTTCCTTGATTTTTGCTACGATTTAATCTATTGCTGGGAAATTGTTTTGGGCTATCATTCAGCATTGGAAGACTTAGACAGATTGGAGCTCGCTCTCAAGAAGAAATTCAGAAGAGCAAATTGAATTTAAATTCCATTTTGTCCAATTTCAAACGTCATTTGAACTGTGAATGGCTTCCTCGGCTTAGAAGTCAGTCACTTCTTTTAGTGTCTCCAGGCGAACTTCTTCTTACATCATTTATGTCTCCGAAAAATAGCGAGTAAGTAACCCTAATTGACACCCAAATTTTACCGATTTTCAATTCACGTTGATCATAAATTTTTACATTGGGACTAAAGGTCATACATACACAGGCTGAGAACAAACTCCCATTGATTGGACAACGGCAACCAATCCGATGCCTGAGATGATAGAATCTCGCTTTTTCCATGACTCTACAAAGACATTTTTATTCTACTTAACATTGAGAAAATCTTTGATTGCTTTAACTAAGTGGTATTGAATCCTTCAAAAGCGTGATCTATTCAATTTTCCCAACCGATAGAAATATTTTTTCCGAGTCTTAGAATCAAATCGGTTGATGATGTTTTAAATTATTAGAAAAATTATTTTTGTTTTTACAAATTCTCACTCTCATTAGCATGTTTATAAGTTACTTTTGCTAACTAATTTTTCGCTTAAGTCACTAGACTATTTACTGATTTATCTTCTGCTAGTGATTTTAATGTTTATCCTCAGCTAATTTGTTTTTTCTATGACTCTATTCAAGAAATTTGATAGAAAGAGGTGTCAACGAGCATTATCTGAGAAAATAACAGCTTTTGATGAAATTCTTCTTAAAATCAGTTTGAAATGGCGCTTGAATTGGCCAACTTTATCGATTTAAAGGCATTTTTTCTTTCAGTAGTTAAACGCTTATTGTCTGACAAGGGAATACGTTGGAGACTCTCCAACTTAGAATTGGCTCCGATTGCAATCATAGTTTTCCATCCCACTTTATTAGAGTAAAGATGCAGTGTCTCCAATCTTTTCCATGAGGAATTTTTCCCAAATGCTGCGCCGCCTGCGTCTCCAATCTTATTTTCTTGCAAAAACAGATTGCCTAAGTATTTCCAATTTGCGTTATTTGCAATAGCGAAAGCGCCTTCATCTCCAACTTTATTGCGCGATAGTAGGAGCTCTTTGAGATTATTCCAAGTTGTGTTACTCCCAATACTAACGGCTCCAATATTTCCGATCATATTGTTAGACAAGTTGAGTACTTCCAGGAACTTCCACGTTGTATTTTTACCAATAGCCGCCGCGCCCTCATCTCTTATGGCATTATTGTGTAATTCAAGCACTTTTAGACTGACCCATGAATTGTTGCTGCCGATTCCGACGGCTCCTTTTGCTTGAATTTTATTAGAAGATAAGTAAAGCTCTTCTAGATTTATCCAGGTTGTGTTTCTGCCGAGAGCGACGGCACCTTCTTCACCGATGCTGCTATTGTGTAAGCTCAGAACTTTGAGATTCGCCCAAGTCGAATTGCTGCTGATGAAGGTAGCCCCTTTCTCTCCTAAAGGGTTATTAGGTAAACGAAGCTCTTGCAAATTTTTCCATGTTTTATCTCCTTCGATATCCGATACACCTTGACCCTCAATCATGTTAGACGACAAATCGACCGTTTTGAGATGCTTCCAAGCTGTGCTTCTGCATATGGAGGTCGCTGCATTATTTCCTAATTTATTGGAAGATAAAGAAAGCGTCTCTAACTGTTTCCAAGAGATGTTTTCGCCAATTCCGATTCCGCCTTCCTCGCTTATTTGATTCTGACGCAAATTAAGGACTTTGAGATTGATCCAGGTACCGTTGCTGCCTATGCTAATGGCTCCTTCATCCTTGATATGATTAAATTGTAAATTAAGCTCTTCTAGCTGCTCCCAGGTCGCATTTCCGCTAATTGCGACTGCGCCTTCATCGGTGATGGTATTATGACATAACTTAAGCACTCTAAGATGCTTCCAAGTAACGTTGCTGGCTATGCTGGCTGCCCCATCATTTCCAATGAGATTCTCAGCGAGCGATAGCTGTTCGAGGTTGATCCAAGAGCTATTCGCACCGATCGCCTTTGCACCTGCATTTCCGAAGTTATTCCCATCCAAATTGAGTTCTTTCAGGTTCGTCCAAGTGATATTGCTACTAATGCTGGCAGTTCCTTCAGCTCTGATCTGATTAAAAGGTAACAGAAGCTTCTCGAGAGCTCTCCAGGTAGTATTTTGACCAATTGAGATTCCACCAGCATTCCCAATCTCAGAGTTTGATAAATCAAGACTTTTAAGAGCAGTCCATGTAGCAGCACTGGCTAATATAAGAGCGCCCCCATTTCCAATTTGATTATAGGCAAGACTGATTTCTTCAAGCTTGGGCCAAATCCCATTTTTCACGAGTTTCTCGACTCCTTTCTCAGTGATTCGATTGTTTCTGAGATTTAACATCTTCAGGTTTTCCCAAACCGTGTTGCTACTCAGATATTCGCACCCTTCATCCTTGATTGTATTATCAGATAAGCTCAGTTTCTGAAGCTTTTTCCAGGTTGAGTTAATACTGCACTCTTGTAAGTCTTTTTCCCTCAAACTATTGCTTGCCAAGTTAATTTCTTCTAAAGCATCAAATTTATAGCTGAGTAGGATATCCAAGCCAGCTTTCCCAAGAGAGCTGCGGCTTATATCAAGTTTATAGATCCTTCCTTCTCGGTCTTCTTTGTTTGTGATGATTTCCTCAAAAGGTTTCCTTTTTACTTCCATAATCCATTGATAAATCTGCTGGAATTTCTCATTCGTGATCAATGTTGCTGAGCCAGCTTCTTTCTCGTTTCCTCTGAAACAAATACCTATGGCATAGAATTCATCTTTATTCGCCTCGTAGAACATTATACCGCCTTCTCTATCTGCAGAAAGGCAAGGTTCATATTGTATAAGCTCTGTTTTCTCTTGAATGTCTATAGTTTTTCCTTTCTCTTCCCATAGCTCAAATTGTCCTTTTGTATTTCCTTCTTTGACTTTAACTTGAGAATGTCCCACAATCGATACTTCCTTCGTTCGGAATAAACTTGAATCTGCTGAAGCTGCTACAGCATGCAATCCAAAGTAGCCAATTTCTCTTCCAATGGGAGTTTTTAGAAGAACGAGAGCAAAGTCATCCTCTTCTTTATGACCGAGGAAATTTTCAGATGCGTACACATTCTCAATCTCGACCTCTTCTTCACTGGCTCTGGGAATGAATGTGAGAGATGGATATCTCTTTCTGAGTGGGTTTTCGTCATTGTAGACATTACGAGCAGCAGTGAGAGCAATATCAGGTGCGATCATAATTCCTGATCCCCATTTGACTATGGCTCCACTTTCTGGTTCTTTGACAAGGATAACACCATAAGCACTTAAAGGAAAAGAACCAGTATGTGTATGCTTGTTCATATTTCGAGTTGATTCAATTTTAACTTCTTCCTCTTCTTTTATTTTTTCTTCTGTTAATTCGTGATTGTTGCTTAGTTGGTTTGTAGTGGGTGCAAGCTTGTCTGATTCCAGAGGCTTGAAACAGTTGGTCTTGATTTGATAGAAATCTTCCAGGAGAACTCTTATTCCGATCAATTCTCTCTGGAGAACGTCCTCAATGATTTTTTCTTTCTCTTTTGATATTTCCATTGGTAAACTAAACAATCTGTTCTTAATTTTTTCTCAGCTTTTTTTTTATTAATTATAAAATGATTACCGACTTGAGCTAATTAATCTCTTTCTTGCCGTTGTTGATTGAGAGTTTACAAAATGTCGCCATTACATTTTTCAAAAGTACGGTTTTGACTCTCGAAATCTCAGGGTAAATACGCTGACTTAACATAAGATCTGTCATTATTTTACAGGCGTCTAAAGGAGATCAAAAATTCTTATGAATTTTTTATAATTTGAGACATGAAAAAGCTTTCAATGGTACTTTGTTGTGATTCAATTCAAACATAGTAACCATTCGTCGAGAAAGATACAAATGTTTTAGAATGCTTTGTGAAATGGGTTTTCGATATTTCACAAATTGATTTCGGTACATATTATCTAAAATTTTGTTCCTATTTGAATTGAATGAAATTTTTATTTTATCTGAATGTCTTGATTTATGAATTATCTCATACCAAATTTCAAATTTTGATCAAAGCGCCTATTGTCTCAAAAATTGTTGGCTTCAATACTTCTTTTCGTTTCTAGCTTCAAATATTTCTAATACCAATAAATCAGGCCTCTGAAGAGAAAATCTGCTTTTTATTGTCCTCATATACGCGGCACAGAACTTCTCATCGAGAAATATTCAAATATCAACCTCTCAGATGTTACATGAGGTTAGCAAAATCAAGAATTATATTGATATTATGGTCTGTCAAGGAGGCGCTGCTCCAAATAAAAAAGGTTTCTTACATATGGAAATCTAAGTTTGAGGCTTAGAAGAATAGTTTATGTCATATTAAGTAAGCACTTGTCCCTCATTAAACCAAATTTCATAATTTAATGTGCTTATCGAGCTGAGGCTGAGAGAAAAATATTCTTTTCATTATCTTTGAGCATGTATTTATTACATAGGTCCATGTAACTTAATTCTAAGTAAAAGAATCAATAAATATATGTGTCCATTTTATTCAGAGCATTCGTGGCAAATTTCAATTTAACTCAGATACTAATAGTTCATAGAAACCTGGAAAAGACCTACTTATTTCGAAAGTTTCGCCACACTCTTGGAAATTCTATGGTATACTCAGTAAAAGCAAGTTTTTATTCAAATCTCATATAAAATTTGCTCAAACATGAAAGTTACCTCATAAATCGATGCTTGATAACCTATACATATCTATTTAAATCGAAATGGTTCTTTTATTTGAATTTATATATTCTGCAGAATCGTAGAAGGTGTTAAAACGGTTTGTGAGTGCGAACGCTTACATGAATTTTGATGTCATAACGCAATTAACCTCAAGATAGTAGAATCGAATCTTCAAATCGAGTCAGAAGTTTCTTCATTTCTTTCATGAGGTAAATAAATAGTTAAAAAAAAAAACAAAAAACTTTATTCGTCACTGTTCAGTTGACTCAGACAAATAAATAGTTAATTGATAATCTGTACGAAGTTCTTTCATGTGAATAGAGCAGCAGTTTTGTTTTCTTGGATCATTTCCAACGGTCTCATTAAGAATGTTGTTGTCGTTGCAAATTGTAAAGTATTTTCAAAGAAAAACTTATTCAAAAGACAGTACAGATTATGAACTCTTGATGAATATATCCAATGCTAACTTTGCTCACTAAAATGTTTTGTTCTTAGGACAGCTCCAAGAAAATCGACTAGCGAAGATTTCGCATACAAATTAACTATAATTTAAAGTAATTGAATAAGATTTTCATCATGAAAAGGAAACATCATAAATTCTTTCACTTTGTTTTCTCTTCAGAATTCTTTTAGGAAAGTCTATAACTTTCTTTTTTGCTGGCATAAGCTGCTGCGGTTATAATGCTTCCTTTTTCCTGCCATAAACTCGAGAAATAAATTAATGCTGGAAAAGAAAAAATATGAATCTTACTCATGACCCTTGATTCAACTGAAATTTGCAGATCCGGCAACTATCTGTTTCAAATTGGGAAAAAAGAACTATTTTTTGAAGATATAAGTAAATTAGCGAATATCAAAGAAACAAAAGGATCGGAAAATCAAAATGCTCAAAAATGATGCTTATTCGACAACCGAATTTCGTCGTCTGAGCACATTTCGTTGATATTGTTGAGGTCGCTTCACTGTAATCAGTAAAAACTTCTTTGCAAGGTCAATTTTCACCTTTGGCTTCTAAGTATGAGATCGCATGCATTTTGTAGAGCTTCACGCTCTTCTTCAAAATGGTCATCACATCTATGGCAACTCTCCACGAAATCTCTTATATGATATTATTGAACTATTCAATCTTTATGCATAAACTTCAGTATGGTGATTCCATGCTTTTCTTGAAGGCAAAATGAAGGATAAAGAAATTGAATAAAATTGTTAGGTGTTTACTTGAGACAGAATCGCGCTATAATGCCAAATTCATAAACAACTTTTGGTATTTGCCTTCTAGTTCAGTATTTTCTATTACCTATATTGTGAGCTTGCGAAGGGAAATTCGACATCTGAACATGTAGCTAAGATGCGATGTCATTTGGAATAAAATGAAAAATATTCAATGAGACAACAAACCTCTAGACAATCTTTTGAACATGTTATGATTTTCTTTTCGTTTATTAGAAAAATCTCATAGTCGGATTATTCGAATTCCAAAACTGCACCTCAATCAACGGTTAGGTGCGTCCTGGTGCCTACTGTCGCATATTGCTCAAGTGGGACGACATATATCAGTTTTTGCACCACAGTTAACGATGAATACAGAAGAGCTAATCAAATGAACTTTGGATAGCATCTAATATCCACAAGAGTTCCGTGCCTCCTCTGGGTATAGCATCTGTCAATTCCTAACAACCTAAGACATTTAAACTTCGATTTTGCTTATTCAGACAGTCTTAAAATTTTGCCGAATTCTAAATATTCTGAATTCCTTTTTAATAATGATTAATATAACTAAAAGACCCCTTTCAACGACTCGAATTATTAAATTCTCAATAGGAATTTGAAAAAAAGAAAGTGTATTACTTTACAGAAAATTAAATAAAAAATTGGATGAATTCGATTAGGGTGATCTTGATTCGAGAATCACAAAGGTTTTCTACATTTAAATGTCTTAAACGAAAAATCTGATAATCGGAAACTGACTCTTCAGAGCAGGCTAGCATTTCTAAGCCATAACTCTGCCGAATTTTATTCATTTTTGAGTGTTCTCCTTACGTTCATTATGTATTGAAACAAATCAATTAATTTTAAGAACTAACAGATAATCGGAAATGGTAATTGTAAGTTGTCTGCTGAATATAGTTCAAACGCTGATAGAGGAAAAATGCCAGCACCTCATAATTTTTCTGCTTTGGTACACGCAGTGGATACTTAAATCAAATGAGATTTAAATTGTGAGATTCGACTCAAGGCATCTAACTAATTTTATTAATCGAACTTATCCAGAGATAATGTTGAAAGCATCGTCTTGGAAGAAAATCCAACCAAAAACATTGATTTTACAACTACTACTAATTCTCCTCATAGCCACCGCTACAGGTATAACAGACCTTGGCTATGCTTTAATTTTTTCTGTTTTAAGAGGTTGGGAGATGATTGAACTCGTTGGTGAAACTCAAAGCTCCTATCCGACTACCGCTGTAAGCAATAGCAACACAAGAACTGGTCTCGGTGGAATAAAACAATATGGAATTATGATGTGGGCTAATAGGAATAGCATCCCGTTAGGAGATATCACCAATTGGTATACTGAATTTAGCCTCAGTGTGAGCACAACGTAATTTTGCTAAATTTCAATTTAGTAATTTCTCACAGGCCTACCAACTTCTATGATGGGAGAGCAATACTAATCCAACGTAGCAACGCACCTCAAACAGCAAATCGATATCTTTCATGCTTGGCCATGCGAACAGCGATGACGGCGCACTTTATCTCCCTAGTTACGTAATATAAAACCTCGAATCCGCCTTCATTACATTTACTGGTCGTACGATCAAAGGTATCCTTCAAGTCAAGAGGTTTTCTTATTCGTTTGGATCGATGCTGCAGACACTCACTACTTCTCTGGGACATATTACATCGAAACAGCGACTAAGAATGAAATCATACAATACAAAAAGGATTGGAATCTAAATGCCACGACGCAGTTCTATTCTTTGACAGATTCGACTACCAAATACAGCGTGGGTACAGATTATCCCGGCTCAGGTGGCAGTCCTTGCAACTGCTATTTAACAACATGAAGCTATCGATCGCCATTTTCTGAAAAATGGCTTCATCTCGAAAGAAATCGTGAAGTTTGCTTCCAGCGAACAGAAACACCACCCAACATTCATTCTTTTCGCGCTGTGCTCCTTTCTTGGTGATTTATGAATGAGTCTGAGCCCTCTTATCATCGGCTTGCATCTATCTCTGATATTTTTCATTCACTCTGCTCATTAGTTAGGTTTCTTCACCCTACTCATTGAGAAATCTCTGACAGAGGATTGTATAGGCATTGGTTGATTTGAGGTTGAATATCAATCGTCTTTTATGATTCCAGATTTTCTTCTTCTGAAAAATCGAAACTTCTCTGCGAAATGTACATGTGTACTTGAAAAGACTTTGGGTAAGATGTTTGAAAGCCTTAAGGAACGGTCCAGCCAACGTATTTGACCCCAGCGTGCTCAATTTGCCACTTTTTTCCCTTCTCTCTCTCTGAAGAGATTGGAATGATAAAGCCTATGAGTGATAAATTTAAAGCCTCATTAGGAAGGATATTACAAGTGAAGAAAATACTGCCTCAGAGATCCCTGCTATAAGAAAGACTCTGGGCGACCCTAGAGGGCTCGGTTGTTATTCAAGTTTGCAAGTTTCAAACAAAATTGTGAAATACACTTGCGATATATTTCGAGGAAAAAAAATATGAGTATCAAATTGTTTCTGTCGACACCCATTCTAAGACTATATTGAGAATAAATAATGAGTTACTAGCATCTCTTGTTCGAATTATTTCAAAATATTGTATCATTGCCTGCACTATATTACTTCATGCCTTTACATGCTTACTTAAAAGTGGAAAATTGAAGGCTGCTAATACAAATTCTTCAACAGAGAAATGGAGCTAATGAGATAACTCAATCTTCAATGCTCTTGAGCGTTACGCTCTGATAAAACCCGAATCCACTAATCTAAACGCTCAAACCATGCAAAGCTTTAGTTTTCTGGCCCTTCCATGAAATATATTCCCTTATTAGGAGTTCGTAATTTGATTAATTTATTAATACGCAGGAGCGAAAGAAGTCGAGACCACTATCGCAATCCAAAGCAGTCTGGTAACTAGTATTGCGGAATTATAAGCCGTTCAATGATCTTGACCAATGGGTAATAAAACTCGAAGTCTCTCGATTTTTTGCTGCTTTGTAGATCGAATGAAAAATAGTTAAACCCACAGATATTGCGACTCTCACCGATTTAGTTAAGTTAGGCTTCACGGAATTATTCTCTCAAGATTAGATAACGTTATTTCTTGAGTTGATAATGAGTCTCTTTTTATTAATTCTCTTAATAAGGAATTTTTTCGTAGCTCAAACTTAATCGATTTCTGTTTTTGGAAGTTTTTTCAAAAGCTTTATTATTTACCGAAGCATTTTGCATGAGTATGAACTTTAAAAACATTTAATTGTGAGAGTTACCAACAGAAATGGGAATTTATGAGCTGATGGCAACAAATAAGATAATCAAATACATATAAGACGTTCAGGTTCGGATAACGTACTTAAGGTTTTAAACCCCAACATTGCATTTATTCACACACATCCAGAATTGGTTGGTAAATTTTTAGATTATTAATAATTGTGTATATATAAATCCTTTGAGATTTTCCAGAAGCAAACGGATGTTTAGATGCTGATGCTTTCATTATTTGGGAGTTTCTTGACGTATTTGCGTCTTTAAATTCGCAAATATTTTAATCTAATCCGAATTAAATTGGTAGAAGCGACTCGAGATTTCGAATTAATTGCTTTGTTATAAATCATCCTTAGACTGAAATAAAAAATGAATTGGGAGAAAAGAAAATCCACAAATTGGATCTTAAGGTCGCTTATGATTCTTATAGTAGCCATTGCGACAAGTACATGGAGATGTTGGCACTGATTTACCTATTTTGTAGGGTGTTGGAGTATACAAGAGTTCATTGGTGAGGAATCAGTACTTTTTGCAAAAGACGATGGTCCCCGAGTTGAAAGCATCGCTAATGTGGACGGAACCACAAAATATGGAGTAACTTTATGGGCAAAGAGAAACGAAATCGACCCTGATGATTCCGACTGGTTTACCGAAATAAGACTTAGCGTAGCTCCTAAGTAAAACTACACCAAAACGCGCGTTAATAGTCTTTAAGTCCTGACAACATGCATAATGGAAGGGCAATATTGATTCAAAAAAGTAATGCAGCGGATCCACTCAATCGATATCTTTTCATGCTCGGTACTGTGACCAACTCCGATGGCACATTTTATCCGCAAGATTATGTAAATGTAACCACGAGTCTGCTTACTCATCTTTTTCTCATCAATATAGTCATATGAGCAACAATATCCTGCGAATCAATGGGTTTTCTTATATGTATGGGTCGACACTGAAAACAAACATTACTTCTCTGGAACATATTTTTTCGATACGAACATGGCCGACCAAACAATGCACTTCACAGATTGGAATTTGATAGGAACACCCACCTTATACAGTTTAACATCAACCACAACACTCTACATTGGTGCGGATCCTCTTGGTTTTAGCTCTGACGGTTGTGCATGTTCATTAGCAAGGGTAAGGCTCTATTTGGATCTTTATGTCGGCTACTATGAACGAACCAAATACTTTAGTGGTATATCAATAGGTATAGATATTTCAATTGACTCTTTCAAGTCGAATAATACTTTGATTAGATGGGCTCTACATGATCGATTTAACTCCGACATTCACGAACTTGCCTACCAATGTCACTTTCTTCGATCTTGAAGAAAATTTTTCAATATTTCAGGCTAGTTCTACTTCAACTTTTACGTATGGAGGCTACTTTGCTCATTGCAATTCCTCTCAGCAAATTGCTTATACTTCCTTACAGACGAACTTTAATTTATACACGTTTTCTGTATCACTCTGGTTTCGACCTCACCAGAAAAGCAGCAATCCTCAAACAATATTCTCATTCGAAGAGAGTAATGGATATTATACAATGAGTTACTCAGCTTCCGATCGAAGTGTGGGCGTTTACATCAAGACTAGCTCGGTTTATATTCCAATAAGTGCATCAGAGATAATCACGATAGGTACATATGAAACAACTTTACTCAAACTCATTGTATATACTATTGCTAAGATGCTTGGAATCATGTTTTTTTTAACACCTTCACTGACGTTGCCAGAGAAGCCGAATTCAATTATATTCTCGTTGTGAATGGACAAGAGACAGAAAGAGCCTCTTTCCCTGGGACTCCTTTTCTCAATAATCCTAGACTTACGTTATGTGCGAGTTACGACTTTTCTGCTAATAAATATGTCCAACAAGCATTGATTGATATTGCTCAATTTAATTACATACTGGGTGATACTAGGATCGATCAGACCTCAGGCTTAAGTAAATTAACTTTCGATTAATTACTTGATTCACGTCATACTTGATAGTGGAAGGCTGTGAAAGACCGGTTCATTATGGATACGACCCCGACTCAGGGCATGGAGTTGTTGCGTGTATGTTGTGTGATGTTGGTTACTACTTGTATTCGACCATTTGTGTTCAAGACTGTCCCGACCCATACATCGAACATGATCAAACTCGCTCCTGTATAAGTAATCGACAGCATTTATATTCTTTAATTTATCAATCTTAAACATAGAGCCTAGCACGACTGACGTTGCTTGCTATTATCACCCTGAAGTTGAAGGAAGCTATCTAATCACACCCTTGTCTGGAATCCCTCTTGTTACTGCCTTCACTCTCACTATCGAAGGCTGGCTCGATCAAAGTGGTGAGCCTCTAACATACTCAGTTTCATACATTATTGACAAACCTGGCAGTTCAATTTCGACTTTGATTTCAGATTTTTCTCCACACGAGGTGTACCAATTCTATTTACCGAACGAAGAAGAGGTAATTATTTCAATCACTATGAAAGGTGCCCCCGACTGCACTTGGAACTTCAATCTAACAGTGACCCTCACACCAAATAATGTTCAGAGTCAACTTGATGCAACCACCAATCTCCTCCAGACTATAGTCTCCTCTAATAGCGATCTTGCTCAAAGTCTCAATTTCCTCTCTGAACAGATCATCAAGAATGACCAGTTATTAGCCTGTGACAATAATCCGGCCTGTCAAAACAATAATCTGGATTCATACGTCTGTCAAAACTCAACCTCTACCGAAGTGTGTTCTGGACATGGATTCTGCTTAAATGGCACTTGCCAATGCAACTCAGGCTATTATCTTCCTGATTGCTCCATGAATCAAAGCATATATTCGCAGCAGCTTACTTACCGTCAGAGTTTAATCAGCCAGACCATTGATTTAATCACTTCTCTCGAGTCCAATATGAACGCTACTACTTTAGAAAGCATTCTTAAGTTACTTTATGCAGCCACCAAAGACCCTTATCAGAACGACAACAGCACGCTTTTGCAGACATTATCGGCTCTAAATAAATCTCTAGAAATAATGCAAGACCTAAATTCAAGCAATAATCTTACAAATTCACTTCAAGAGTTCGTGAACACACTCTCAAACATCATCGAATATGTTCATATTAATGATTGTGGAATGAAAACCAATTTTTCATCACAAGCGATAAATGATACTTCTTCCATGATTTCCATGATTGCAGATCTATCTCTCAGGGATGCGAGTGTTAATCAGCCAATAATATTCAATTCTGAAATGCTTTACATCTACGCGATACTCATAAATAACAATCAGCTGAGCAATCTTGTAATAGCACTGGATCCCAGATATCCTCAACTACAGTTTGGTACAGTTCAAAATTCTTCGAGTCTTCCAAATACATTGGCTGTAGAGTACACCTATCTGAAAAAAGACCCGCTCAGCTGTAATAACACACCTTCAACAAATTTCATGCTCGAAATCAAGAATGGAGAAACTTTTCAGCCTATAGGTGTGTCGGTACCTGTTAAAGTCACTTATTCGAGTAAAAATTTCAATAATATCCAATGTCCCAGTACCAACGATGATGATGAAATCTGTGAGCAAAGCACAAGCTTTAATGGAGACACTGTTTGTTCATGCAAGGATATATCCATATTTGATGTCAAGGCTCAGTTAATCAATATTTATAAGAACTCTCAACTCTACCAGCTTAACCTGAAAAACCTGAGAGAGCTGTTTACTCACCCTCCATACAATAGATGGTCTTTTTGGGTTGCAATTGGATCTTCTCTTGGGGTCGTAATCACCTGGGTGATTGTCAATACCATCAATAAGAACTTTTGCATGGTGGATAAGATTACTAAAGAGAGAGAAGTACAGAGATCGAATCCAACGCGCGGCAATAAAAGAAAGAAGACGGTTCCGAAAAAATATAATTGGTGCTATAAGATTTTTTTTGCAGTGATGGTGACGCATCCTTTCTTTAATATCTTCACCTACAATGATCCAATGATTACAAAAACTTTCCGGGCAATGCTTTTTTACTTAAGAACAATGATTTTGCTCGGTTTATCAGCTGCCTTTGCTCCTAGCGATCCAGAGGTAATATTCTCAACCTTATATCTATAAGTCCTCCTAATATATTCAATGATTAGGTGTTATTCAGTTTCGACTTCGATTTTATCAAGCAATTCGCTTCTTTCGACATCTACTTGTTCTTCGTGCCAATCGTTGTTGTCATGCCTTTTACGACTATGATTGAAAAGGCTGCTCAGAAGCCCCAACAATCCTCCAGGTGCTTAATAGCTTGTTAGATCTAATTAACGACTTATTTTCTGAGTTTAGGGGTAAAAGGCAAAAGGTATCAAAGTGCCGAACTGCGATCATGTATACCAGTATGGCGGTCGCGATTCTCATGTCCATTGGCGCAATCATCATCGCTTTGACAATTTCAATGGGAATGTCGGATCAAAAGCAACTCTACTGGGGTGTCAATTTCGCTAAATCTATCATTCAAGACTTTTTTTTCAATCCTCTGCTGAGTCTCCTCTTGAATAGTTTATTGATATTTTGTGTAGTGAGAAGAACTAGTATTAGCAAGAGGCTTAGAGGGATTGTGGAAAAACTCACTGATGAAAATTTGAACGAAGTGGTGAAAGCCTTCACATCCACCACAACTAGGAGAAAAGCGAGAGTACCACCAGTAAGCGTCTTTTTGATGCTTCATGATTAAAAACTTTTTCTTAAACTTATTAGAGATCATTTCAGCAGCACAATGAAGCTTCAATGAAACTAAGTATGGATAGTGGAATTACTCAAAATGTTGTACTTCGTTCACCTCACCTTCGTCATCATGAAAATGCAACCCAGCGAAAGAATGAAAGTTTCCAAAGCAGCTCTCATGCTTATATTTCCAATGCGGAATCCGATCAATCGTTAATTATCAGCCCAACCCACCGCCACCATTATAATAGTACCCACCGTAGGAATAATCATCACCGTGAGACCACGACCTCATTTCACCACCACCACTCATCATTGAGTCCAATTAGTAGACTAACACCCGCGAAAATGCATAGTAGTCGAATTAATGAACGTCCTCAAGAAACCAAAATATCGAGTCGCTTAAATCACGATTCATTTCGAGGGGAAAGACATAATCAAATTCCCAAAGAGCATGCAGGTCATAAGAAAATGCAAAATTCCCATACTCATCGTGAAGCGGGATCATCAGGAATGGAATTTAATAATGACCCTAGGCTCCCTCATCATAGTCACCTTCAAGTTCATGGATCTCATCATCATAGTGCCCGTCACCAAACACATCGCCACTACTATTATGAATCGCCAAGTTTTCCTCAGAGATACGAATTCTCACATTGATTTCCTGAAATGAATTAAGATACCTTTAATTCTTTATTTATTTTGTACAAAGAGATGAATTCTCGACTAATTCCTCGTGAAGTAGAGATCAACATTGAATTTCTCATCGAAACCTTATAATAACTTCGTATTCATACTTGCAATTATTGCAATCCTATCTTATTAATCGAAAAGAACTGCTTTATAATATCACAAGCCAGCAAAAAAAAAAAGAATTTGTCATTGTCCACGGATTAGTTCTAGATTGCAATTATATTTCAGTAGGTTTGATGACGCCATAGTCGCCGAAGTAAATGTTTCTGTAGATAATAGGTCCGAGAATTGAGCACGAATCCTCTCTAGAGGCCACTAACACTCTCAATTTTATATAAGCGAAGTTTCAGTTTTGATTTGATTCTTCGTTAACGGTTCGCTTTCCTATATGAATTTAGATGAGTGTCTCTTCATATTCTGCCAGTTACATCGGCAATCAATAAATTTTTCTTCTTTTCTATAATATAAAAAAGCCACAACTGTTTAATTGAGACGCATGTAAAAATTGATTAAAAAAATTCCCGTTAACCTCTGTTCCTCAGTTATTAATCGTCGATTCGGAACTTCTGGCTTTTCAAATAGAAATTGATTAGTCTTCGTTCAATGACTCTAATCTAAAGCTCGTTATATATAATCCAAACCAATTTATTCATTAAATGCTTGTATTAAAAAAGGATTGATTCATCATGAGGAAATAGCAAAAGAAACTCAGAAGTGCTGGCATTAAGTTCAAATAATACTTACGGACTTCTTAAGAGTACTGATTATTTGCTCTTTGCTTGATTTCTCTGTGCATTCTTCTGTTTATTAGTGAGAAATCGCAGCATAATTATCAACAATCATCATTATTATAAACAAGTTCATAGATTCGCATTTGTGAAAAATCGCTACTATAATAAACGACTTCTTCTCATTATATTCATGCCCTTTGAACAACAGGAGCCAATAAAGACTGGAATTCGTCGTAGAGCACTAACACAAGAGATCCACCAGCACCTCTTATTATGTTTGAAAGAGCTCCCTTGAAAAAGGCTTTATAGCCTTCATATCTCGCAATCTTCGTGAAGCAATCAATGGTTCCCGTGTATAAAACTTCTTTTTTTCCCGATTGCATCATCAATCTTCTTCTCACAGTATCAAGCGGATACGAGAGAAAGCCAGCCAGAGCGGTCACTACTTGAGCAACAGTAAATTTGAGGATTAGACTGCTGTCGGATGAGAGTAAAGTTCTCTTCAGGGTATCATAACCGCCGAAATAGGTTCCTCGATAGATGATGATCGTCACGATTGAGACCGAAAGTCCTCTGTAAAGGCCTTGGATGCCATCAGATTTGTAGATTTTCTTAATACAGTCAGTAAGACCCATGAATTGCCTTTGTTCTATGTCTTTTCCGATGTCAACAGCCAATCTCGTCCTCGTGAAATCCAATGGGTAGACGAATAGAAGGGAAGTTGTACCAGCTGCCGCGCCAGATGCAATATTTCCGAGGAAAAACCACCAAAATTCGGTATCTGGATCAAAAGGGTTCAGATATTTCTTGTATGTGTCCTTGAAAGAAAAATTGAGCGCTTGGGTTGGGAAATATCTGATGACGTTTGCCAAATTGCCTCTCCAGAAAGCCAGCATCCCTTCTTCCCTTGGAACTCGTTTAAAGGCGTCGATTATTCCTTTGTACTGTTTTCCGACGAGTTTATCATTTGCATCTTGGGTTTGAAGAAGTAGTTTGACTCTTTCGATAGGAGCGGTTGCGGTCTTGGAGATAGCCGCAGAGACGCCACCGAGAATGAAGTCCAATGTGAAGTTTCCGGTTTTGACAGATGATTCTTCGCTCATTATCCTGCTAATTTCATTAAGTGTCAAATTTTATTTTGGGAATGTGTATCGAACAATACCATAACTCGGGAATTATTCGTTTATCCAAATTTTGATCAAAGTCAGAGAGTTTTTCCAGTAAGCCAGCAGACGTTCAAATCCGAAAAAAATAAGCAAATTAACACATTTTAGGGGGAGAATTTGTGACTTTTCTGGCTAGAGCTTGCATACATTACTCAACGAGAGTAGCAATTGCTCAAATAAGAAACATTTTGGTCTAATATTTGCTTATTGATGATTTGGGTACATATTTTTTTGGCTACTCATGCGATAGGTGAAACAACAAAGCGAAATAAAAGACAAAACATCGAGCCTTGTCTTCTAATACTCAGTTAGATTGCTCAGTTTGCATTTTTTCAACGTCTGATTTAATTTTGAGAAAAAAAGGGCGGATCTACCTTTATGCTGCTATATATATTTATAGAAATTATAAGAGGAAGAAAAATAAGCGTTCGGATGATGAGATTATTAGAAAGTTTTCCATCTTTTCAAAGCTAAGAGATAAATATATAAAAGTCATTCTGCCAATGGAAAATATTTTCCTGAATGATTGCTGCTTTTATTTTGGCAGACGACGATGAATTGATTGAAAAACATAATTATGAATGAAGTTAACGACTATGTCTGAAGAGCTGATGAGGATATTTGTTGTGTATTATTTCTTATTTCTTATCAAAAGAATTTTAAGCAATTCAGCCATAAGAACAAGAAAAGATATGGAAGTACCTCCACGCCAGGAGCAAGGCAATAAGCAGCCGAGAGTCCGAATAAAGAAATCAGACTACCCTTGTAAAAGCCTTTTAGTCCTTCATTCCGTGCGATCTTTATGAAACAGTCCACAGATCCAGTATAAAGCACATCTTTTCTCCCTGACTGCATCATCAGTCTTCTACTCACAGTGTCAAAAGGATAAGAGAGGAGATAACCCGAAATGAAAAGAAGTTGGGACGTGAGAAATTGAGAATTTGATTCAGAGTTCGGCGAACGGTCTTTTCTTTTGAGAATATCGCGACCACCAATAAAGATACTTCTGTGGACAATAATTCCCAACATTGAGGCTCCGAAACCTCTATAGACGCCTCGAATTCCGTCGGTTTTGTAGATCTTGCGAAAGCAGTCCCGAAGACCCGTGAATTGTCTCTCGCTCTTCTCTTTTCCGATATCCACTGCCAATCTCGTCCTAGCAAAATCTAAAGGATATCCTAGCACCAAAAGAGGCGGCAACAACAAAGGAGACGCAAGCCAGAGGTAGAAGGCCTCCGTAGCATTTGGTAGACTTGTTGATGCATAACTTAGCATGAATAAAGACAAGAATCCATGTTTTGGCCAGAAATCAAAGAAACCCTTGTTATTTTCTTTGGGATCGAGTTTCAGAAGATCATCTAATGTAAAATATTTAAGAATCATAGGTACACTTCCTCTCCAGAAAGCGCGGCGGCCTTCTTCCTTCCGAATCCTTTTGAAGGCATCAACAATGCCCTTGTAGTTTTTTC
>ENA-UOTZ01001234-UOTZ01001234.1-compost-metagenome-genome-assembly--contig:-NODE-1234-length-18462-cov-37.763612_pt1 | contig 18462 bp, 15 predicted proteins | sample MGYA00238144_ERZ746983 | MGnify/ENA primary metagenome ERZ746983 (study PRJEB28759, sample SAMN06268863) | compost metagenome | isolation source: single cell | place: USA: California, Emeryville, Joint...
AGAATATGTCATAAGCGCCTGAGATAGCAGACCCCATTCGTGATAAATCCTCCAGATGGGCATCACATCGGCTTTTTCAGAGGCGGTTTCGGAGGTCATATCCATTACATTGAAGCCGTCCCTGTGCATAGTAGCACAGGGAAAGTCTACGAGTCCCCAAACGCTCAATTACTGAAGCAAAACGCTCTCTTAAAAGGCTTCGTTGCTACTGACCAATTTTCCACGTTCCGTGGATCGTATTCTGTGGGAAAAGAAGTGGGAAGAGGCGCATTCGGAACGATTCATATTGGACAAGACAGCAAGGGACAGACGGTAGCTATCAAAAAGCTGTCAAATAACCAAAACCACACAAACGATTTTGAATATAACATCTGCTCTAAATTCAATCATAAGAATATTGTCAAAGTCCTTGATTTCCATGACTCTTCCAATAAGACTTATATCGTCTTTGAATATTGCACAAGGAAAGACCTCAAAACCTTCATCCGCAAGAAACCAGGCAATTGCTTAGGAGAAGTACGAGCTCTGGAAATTTTTGCTCAAGTGTTAGAAGGACTGAAAGAAATTCATGCAGCAGGCTTGGTTCACAGAGATATTAAGCCGAAGAATATCTTGCTAACGGAGGATAACGTCGCGAAGATTTGCGATTTTGGATTAACGGTTAATATGGGGTCTGCTATCTCAGGCGCTTATGACATATTCTGCTGGGGGATGTCGCTCTATAAGGTCGTCACAGGAAAGTGGCCTTTTGATCCTCCAAACTCTCTGCAGGTCACTATGATGGGACTGGCAAGGGAAGGCAGACCGTTGAATTTCCCACCGAATATATCGTTCGGGTTGCAAATGATCATAAGAAGAACGCTTGAAGGTGAGCTGGATAGAAGAATCGATCTTCATTCACTGATGCAGCAAGTTCAGGCGCTGGTGCAAGCGAACAGAATAGAGATCGAAAAGGCCAAGGCGAAGCTAAAACAAGAGAAAGAGAAAAAGAAGGAATCTCAGTTGAAAAAGCCGGAAGAGAAAGGGATCCTTGAAGAAAAGCAAGTCATTGCTGAAGAAAAGCAAGTCATTGCTGAAGAAAAGCCAGTCAATGGTGAGGATAAACCGCTCGTTACTAACGATCAGCTAATGGTCGCTGAGGAGAAGGTAAACGGTGTCGAAGATAAACCGGGTTTTCTCGAGGAAAAACTAAAAAGCATGAAAGTCAGCGGAAGCAAGAAAGAAACAAAGTCCGTTATCCAGGAAGAAAAGCATTTGCAGAATGGCGAAGAGCATAAACATGAATACAAGCGGGTCGAGCTCGAGAGCATTGCTCTGGTCAATAGCGTGGTGATGCAAAACCCTTCAGCTATGACCATAGAAAAGGAAGGCATTAGCCGAAATAATAGCAGCCAAAAGAAGGAAGATGATCTAATGGTTCCAGAATTGAAATCAAACGGCAGCAAAAACTCTCAAATGATGGATTTCGAATTCAAGGCCGGCGAGGCGCAATTTGACACTCTCAGATTCAGCGATGAGCTCGCCCTTGCGAACTACTCGAAAGATTTCTATAAACTCTGGCAGCTGTCCATCTACCATGACGAAAAAACGATTTTTGGCTTTAAATCCGATTACTTTGTCTTCGGACCAAACAAAATCGTTGAAGGTCAGCAATGGCTGGGAACGAAGTGGGAAGGTGGCTACCAATCGACCATGCAGCTGGCTGCCGATGAATTCATAACGCAAGTTTCTGGAAAGGCTGACAAGGTTATAAAAAGCATTAGCCTTACGACTAACAAAGGGAGAAAAGTCACTCTCGGAGGTTCCGAGGGAGAACCATTCGAATTAAACGCTCCTAATGGCTATTGCTTCAGAACCATAAGCGGAGGGTTTGGCGAGCACATCCATTACATTGAACTTGAACCTTTCCCTATTGTATTATTTGATAGTAACTTGTAATTAATCTCCTCGACGAATTGATAGTCATTTTTTTCCCTCATTATCCTATCGTTTGTTTTCAAATGAGTTGAAAGCATGTGCTGACATAGAACTATTTTCATTTGTAATTCTCTCTCAAAAACTCTGAAACAACCAGGACCTGATGTTATTTCACACAGGAGATATTTTGTTCAATTATTTTTTTTAATTTCGTTTTCGCCGTATCGGCTCAAGAATACCTTTTTAATTAGATGATAATAGTTTGATGTACAGACCGACGCGCTCATCATTAAAACTCTGAATTACCCTATAAAATTCCGTTTTTTGTAAAACTGCTTCAACGAAATTACAATATCGTGTTTTCAAAGAAAAAACTGAGTTATTGCTATCGGAATTTATAGGCTGAAAAGAATGATTTATCGAAAATTCGCGAAGTTGATTACTTTTCCTCAGAATTCTTACGAAAGTTAATAGCGTATAAAACACGTTAATCGCTATCGCATTAATTTTTGTTATCCTAGGAAGTTTTTTTCGGACTAATTCTCCACGATAAGCACTGTTGGACCTTTGCCTATCCTTATCAATACTGTTGCCTTATTTTGCCTTGGACTCTTATGCAATTATTTGAGAAAATGTACAATTTTGCGTGTTTTAAGCTCAAATTCAAACATTTCTGGTACGGCAAAAAAGAAAACAATGTGACTTTCGTGGGAGTTATTAATCTAAGGCTCGTCTGATTTGTTTGCGAGAGCAGAAGGGATAAGAATCACGGTTGAACTGGTAAATTTTATCGAAGCAGGCATCTAAAATGAGTTTTTAGAATTAGGCTAATAAAATCAATAATTACAGTATTCAAATAAAAATCGTATAAGTTTCTCACCATGGAGTCATCCAATCTCGGTTTGTACGCGAACTTGCGTAAGATTATCAGCATCATCGATCAATTGCGCGACATTGGACTTCAAAAATACATCAGTCTGCCTCGAATTGCTGTCCTCGGTACGCAAAGTAGTGGTAAATCATCCTTGCTCGAGATGATTGTGGGAATCGACTTTTTGCCCAGAGGAGAGGTAATCCATTTCCTTTACCCAGTCATAAACGAGGTTGTAGGGCGTTGTCACAAGAAGACCTCTCGAACTGAGACTTGTTCACACTCCTGGTCTAAAAGAGCCTTACGGAATGTTTGAACAGGTGAAAGGCGCAAAATTCACCGACTTCAACAAAGTTAGAGATACCATCAACAAACTCACTGACGAGGTGGCCGGAAAAAACAAGGGTATCATCGATGACCCTATCATTTTGACTGTCTATGCTGAATCTTGCCCTGACCTTACGGTTATTGATCTGCCCGGCATAACCAGAATTCCCCTTGCCAACTCTGACCAGCCAAAGGATATTGAAAAGATCACAAAGGACATGGCTTTAAGGTAAGACCCGTTCTTTAGCCCATTGTCCTCCTTTTTTGGAGCCGCTAATGCATGTACTTTAGATACGTGAAGGACCCAAGAACCATTATATTGTGCGTTGTTCCTGCTAATGCCGATATCTCGACTTCTGACGCTTTGCAAATCGCAAGAGAAATTGACCCAAAAGGTCAGAGAACGATCGGTGTCATCACCAAGGTACCTTGGCTTTTTCTTACCTTGGCTAAAATGAAAAAAATTTTAAAAATAGATCGATATCATGGACAGAGGTACAAATGCCAAGTCGATGCTCTTGGGACAAGATATCCCTCTGAGACTCGGATACGTCGGAGTTAAAGGAAGAAGCAATCAAGACATTAAGGACGGTATCACCGTGAAGAAAGGTCTGGATGATGAAAGAAAGTTCTTTGCTTCTCACCCAGTCTACTCCACCATGCCACAAGGCCACACTGGAACTGATGCTCTTGTTAGCAAGCTGACTCAAGTTTTATATACCCACATCAGAAACTACCTCCCAGATATTTACAAGGAAATCGTGTCAAAGATGTCAGAATGCGAGGACAGATTGAAGGACTTGGGTACCGCGCTTCCAAAGGACCAGGGAGAAAAATTACATTTACTTTGGCAAATGACAACCTCTTTCTGCGAGAATTTCAAAAATCAAATCCGTGGCAAATATGACATGAAACACTACCAAGTTAAGACCGAATTGTCTGGTGCTGCTAAGATTCGAAGCATGTTCAATGAGGTCTATGAGGATTACACTCCTGGACACAAATACAGAGCAACTGCAGTCTACACTGACAGAGATATTCAAAAAGCCATTCTTCTCCACGAAGGAGATTCTATTCCGGGATTCCCATCAATCGATGCATTCTTGGCTCTTCTTCAACCGCAACTCGATAAACTCAAAGAACCAGCTCTTGATCTCGTGAATACCGTCTACGCTTATCTCGAAGAGGTCGCTATTGGACTCATTGGCAAGCTATTTTATAGGTAAGGAGTCATTTTATTGGGATTTGGTGAGACTAAGTGTTCCGTTTATAGATTCCCTATGTTGATCGGAGAGTTCCAAGATATGGTCTGCAAATACATGCAAGTTGAAAGAGACAACTGCAGAGCTATCGTTGAGAGCATTGTTGATGCTGAGCAAGGCTATCTTTTCACTAATGACATGGATTATATCACTAACAGAACAAATGTGGTTCCAGTAAGGGCCTGAGAATTTGCCAAGGCATAATTCGTTGTTTTTGCTTAATAGAGAGAAAACTCACAAACTATGGACCCTGAAAAGATTCTGATTGGAGAATTGAGAAACCGTATTGACTCCTATTTCGCTATTGTCCTGCGAAACGTGAGAGACTCGGTTCCAAAGGCCGTTGGCCACTTCTTGGTGAGAGCAACTCAGGTATGAGGAAGTTTTTGTGGATTTGATGATTAATATAACATTTTTTTAGGACAACCTGCAATTTTCACTTTACAACCACATCAACAAGAGCAAAAGTCTCATGGATTTACTGAGCGAGGTACATTCTATAGTGCATATATGAGTGCTAATGATCGCTATTAGCCACAACACGTCGCAGCTGAAAGAGAAACATTACAAAAAACTTTGGAGGTCCTTGGAAAGGCCGCGAGACTCTTGAAGAAAGACCCAGAGTAAGCCATTTTTTTATTCGTTAAGTTTTCTGACCCCAATTTCAAAGTTTTGCTGCTGCTTTCGCTTCGAGCACAAGAGACAGAGACGAAGAAGATGAACGCAAAGAAACCGTACTCTTCCTTCCCGAAATATGCAGAGTATTTACTAATTTTTGTTTTTAGAAACCACAACAGAAGAAACCTGAACCTCAACCACAACAAATGAATGGAAATTATAATAAACCTGATGGCCAGATGAAGCCACAGCCTACTGGAGGCAAGGGTGGATTCGACGATTTTTCGGACTTCAAGCCAAATCCTACTCCTCAGCAACAACAGAATCCAAGCGCAGGCGGAGGAGTCTTTGGCCAGCAGCAGCAACCAAAGCCTCAGCAAACAGGTGGCGGTGGCCTCTTTGGATCTAATCCTGCACCAAAACAGGATGTGTTCGGTGGAGCTGGACAACAACAAAATACAGGCATATTCGGCAATGCAGGCCAAAAGCCACCAACAACTGGTGGAGCCAATTCACTGTTCGGAGCTGCCACGGGGAAACCCACAACTGGAACTCCGTCAAATAATCCATTCGGAGGCAAAAAATAGAGTATCGGAGTTAGATGAGTCAAAATATTATCTGTTGTACTTTTTAAATTCTTTCCCTAAAAAAGCCCAGCAGCAGTTTGAGATTTTGTGCGTTGATTGATTATTGTCATAAGGACTTCCGAGCCAAATAATGTTTTCTCACGTCACAAAAAATTAACATTGAAAAGATGCGCATTACTGAATCTATTTCTTTCTTCTAGAAAATTAAGCCGAGATACCAAACTCCTTAAGACTAAAGTTCTTATCTAATGAGGATAGAGTCAGAAACAACAGCGTTTGATTTCAATTATATCACCTTTCTAAGAGAAAATTACAAATGAAAAGTCCTTTTTTAAGGATTCATATGTATACTAGAAAACATAATACTCTCAGAAGTCAATGCAAAGGGCTTTGCTTTATGATTCATACATTTCATAAATTGCAAAACTCTAAAACTAACTCATTGTAAATAGATAGTTTTCATTTCTCACTTTGAAACCTCGCCTCTTCCTTAATCCTTCTTCAAGGTTCTGTTTTGAAAAACTGAGCAATTGCATAGTGGGCACTTCTCGCTCTTTAAAAGCCATCTATCTATACATGTGTTATGGAAAGCATGCTCTCCAGGACACTCCATCACTCTGACCTTAGATTCCAGATTATACTCCTCATGGCAGATCGCGCAAGTCTGCTCGAGAGAGTGCTTCTTGCTTTTCCTATGTTGCTCGAAGGTCGCGTGCTTCAATGACATTATCTTCTCCGTGGTTGCTCCACTGAAATACTCCAATAGCACCGCAGCATTCTGATGTCCGGCTATGTTCTCACTGAAAGTTGAGCTCGCCATCATCACTCTCGCGGCGAATGAGAGCAGCAGCGCCCAACTCACAGCGAAGAATAGCAGACAATTAGAGAGCTTACTCCACCAAACCAGCAGCGATCCGACGATATACACAACGAATATCAATTTACTGATTCGATTGTTCGCTTTGTATAATCTCGATCTGAAAAATTTCCACGTGAGGTAGCTCATCCCATAGGTGTCTTGGGCTTTACGAATTATGTGGATTTTCCAAAGGAGGATATGCTTGGGAATCACAAGAAGGACGTTCAGAAAGCTTAACAGTAAAATCCAAGTCGTCATAACGGAGTCACAGATCCAGCACTCCCAGAACTTGGCTGGGATGAACGTGAAGAGCAGCACTGAGAGGATGTAATTGAAGATAAGCCCAGTTCGCATTTCTTTATGTAGATATGTTAAAAGAGTCGCCGGAAGCGTGCTGTTGCTGTCGAGGTAGCTCTGGAAAACGTGTCTATGAAGAGCTTCATCTTCAGTGTTATCGCCGAAAAGGAAATTGTCTATTTTCGTAAGAAATTCATTGAATTTGTGGGCCCGACCTTGAAGTTGTGAGTTTTGCACAAACATTTAAAAAAAACAAAAAAACACTTATGTTTCGTTTCAATAGAAATTGAGTGAAGTATACTAATTATACCCGCATTTTGTGATAAATGGAAATTATATCTCAATCTCCTAAGGCTCCATTTGGGCTGATTTCTCGATCTATAGAAACTTACACCTTTGGGGTTATATAGTGCAAGGACGTTCGAGGGCAATAATCACAGAGCCACTGAGATAACACTCCCTTCAAATAAATCGAAAATAAAACTTAATCCTTTCAATTTTGTGCTTGATTCGCAGACAATAACAATGGCATTACCAATAGTAAGGCATATTCAATTACCGAATGGTATATGTAATCCAAATTATCACTAGATAGGAGGTCAACCGGGACAAAAACAGCAGAGTCCAGCTTTCTTCCAAGTGAGTATTCACCCAAATGTTCATTACGGAAACATTACTGATGTATTTATAGAGGAAAGGATTTGCAAATGACTCGAAAAATATGGACCAGATCCTAAATAACAACATAAGCAAGGATTATCCGCAGTTAGACGAGTATTTAAAAAGAGCAACTAATCGTCCACAACAATTAAATTTGGGATACAATGTTCACAAATCGCAGACTGTCCCTCAGAAACCTGACTACCAGCAGCAACAGCTCACGGCGCGTTCATTAAACGTGTACGATAAAAATCTGTATGAACTCGCAACCGAAAGACATGAATTTGGCAGAGAATATCATCCGTATCATGAGGATGTAAAGCCTAAACCACCTGAAAGGTATAGCCAATATCAATAAAACGCGTGAATCGATTAATACATTTCTGATGGGATAGAACTGATAGGAGAGTGCAAAGCTTTGATAGATATCACGAGAATCAAAATGAGTAATAGACGTTTATGATATCTCAAGACTAATATTGTAAAGGGATAAGACTGTGGCTCTTGAGAAAATGTGCAATCAATTGCAAGAGCAGATGAAGAACCTGGAGAAGCAATTGTATAATGAGAATCGTCGCTATCGCTCCTCTTATGACAATGAAAGAGAGATCATGAGCCGACTTGAATCGAATTTTAGATTATATGAAGATAATGTAAAAAATCTTATGGAATGTCGCTTTAATATTGGATTTGATAAGATGAATGCTTTGAATGCAGAGCTGTCGAATAAACTGGCAATTTTAGAAAGTCGATTGCAAAAAGAGGAGCGCAGCAAGCAGGACCTCCGTGAAAAAGTAATTTGAGGACGATTGTAATTATATTTTATATATTTTTTGCAAGTTATTTGCAACTGAGCAGAACCAAAAGGAATTGATGGCGTGGTTCAAAGGCATGCAGTCGTCAGTATAATATATTTTACTTCTTGATAATTGATTCACTCTGATTGATGTTAGGAAAATTCTGAGCTGCTGCAAATGAGGGAAATGATTCAGCAAAAGCTAACAGAAGACCAGACAGCGGCAACAAAGGAACGAGAAAAAACCAAAGCGTTGTTTAATGAAGTAGTGAGGCTAGGAGAGCAGTTGGAAAGAAATTCAGAGCGTTACCAAGTGAGTACGCAGACTCTCGAGGCCAGACTCCAGTCCATGGAGGCGAGGTACCAAGCGCATGAGAGAGCAATGGGTTCTCTTTCGCAGAAAGGAGAGACTGGGCTTGTGCAGTTAAATGACTGGAACGACAAAATTGATAAGAAAGTGTCAACACTGGAAGCCACATTCTACCAGTTAGGGGTAAGCAAGATAATACAATTTGCTGAGTTCTATCCCGTGACCTATAGAAAGAGCAACAAAGAGACCGAGACACTATTACCCGTCTCGAGGCCATCAACAACAAAATCACTGAAGATGTGACGAAGCTCTTGAGTAATCTTCACACTGACTACAGTAGTAGGTAAAAAAAAGCATACCTCTCACGCAATTAAATTATCCCTCTAAAGGCTAGATGCCAAGGTCACTGAACTGGTGAACAGGATCGTGACGGAGCACGAAGAGCGAATCAAAACACACGTAAAATTAAAACACTGAGCTCATGAGTATAACTGGTACAAAGGACGCATTTAAGCAGCAAGTGGAACTGAAAGACCAGATAAACGTTGAGAGGTCGAACTACGAGCGCGACGAACTGCGAGAAAAGTATTCATCGATGGATGCATTGGTCCGCGCTGAGTTCGCTCGAAAAGACGAGGCAATCAGAACTCTCCATACCATTCTAGAGACGCAGATTCGAGCTGTTCAGACAACCATCAAGCAAGAAGAGCACAATCGATACATTTTTGAAAATGAAATGAGGAGCGAATTTCTCAAATACCAAGAAAATCTAAGAAAGGAACTCGATGCGCATAAGCTTCAAGTCGTTAATACGACTGATAAGCTCTCGGAGATGATCAAGATAGAAATCGATACTCGTCTCACATCTGATATGTAACCACACCATCTCTGATCTTCTTTTAATGCATTTGTTAAGGGAGCTGAAAAATCTCATTACCAATATTAAGCAACATCTCTCCGATGAAATTGCAATTTTCCGAGAAGGTGTTGACAAACAAAATAAAAAATTCGCCCTGGACATCAAAAGCGTGTCGCTTGAAGGCGCTGAGCGCGCAAATCAGCTCAGTCGCTATATTGACCAAGAGGTTCTGAGGGTGAATGATGAAATGACAAGGAAATACGATCGACTCAAATTAATTTTCGCCAAATTCGCAGAGCAATTCAAAAATCACCTCGTCAACGCCGATACCTTCCGCAGAGAAACTATCGAGAAAATACAGAGTCTTGAAGACACCTTTTCTCGCATGAGAGACGAGACTGCTTTAAATATGCAACAGTTGGAAACTGACGTCGAGCAAAAGCTCAAAGACGAGAGGAATTACTTAGAAAATTTCGTTACGAGCGTTGCGAAAGTGCTGGAAGATAAGGTGATTAAACTAAAAGAGCAGCTGGACAACGATGTCGAGATCCTGAAAGAAGCGAATGAAAATAACCGCGTGATTTTCATGAATAAGCTCCAGAAACTCATGGATTCGCAAGAGCAATTTCATAGAACTTATATGGATAGCATCACTAAAATTCTCGGATAAACCGAGCAGGTAAAGCAGAATCTGATTGCTTTGAGAGAAGAGGTGGAAAGGGTAACACTTAAATTGACTGAAGATTTCAAAGAGCTCAGAAGTTATGCGGAAGTTGAGTTTCTTGACGAAAAGACCCTCAGAGGCCATCTCATTCAGGAGTTGGGTGATCGAGTCAAAGAGAATATTAATGGTGTGCTTTCGGACCTGGGTTTACTTCGAAACCAAGTTGAAGGTAATGAGCGGCAGCGGGAACACGATCAGAAGGAGAATGAGGAGAAATTCGGAAATTTTGCTAATAATATCTCGGATTTGTATAACAAATATAACCGTGCTCAGGACGAGCTGATTGTAAGGAAAAATAATTCATCTATTAGTCTAGCATAGCTTTATTAGATCCTTGATGAACGGATGAAGGACGAGTATAGCCACGTGCTTTCTAAACTAACAGCTGATACCACACTTCTGAAGGCGGATACGAAAAAGATCACTCAGGAGCTAATAAATATGCTCTCCTTACTCGGAAAACAGAACTCAAAGTGTGGGCTATTCCATAAGAAAACAGCGTTTTTCTTTGAGGAAATTATAAAAGATCACTCTTTCCTGAAAGAAAAAATAAATAAGAACTTATCTTCTATGTTAGATGGTAAATTACAAGCTGTGTTTGAGAAACTGAAGCGAGAGAACCAACTTGCTTGGGAGAACTCGGTTTATCATGCAAGAACGAATTTTGCGGAAGCAGGAGGTAAAAATTGAATTGAATATCAGTGATGATTGATTTGTTGTTGCTGTTGGAATAGATTTTCTAAAATACAAGGAGCCAGATGTTGGTACCAAATATAACGAATTAATTGCTCAGCAAGAAGCTTATGCGAAACCAGTTCTAAAAGCAAAAGTCTAAAGCGTTGAATTCCATTGATTACAATATACAATTTTGTCACTTTATGTTTCATGGAAAAATAATAAATATGGTGGGAAAATTTGATCTCTGCTGAGATAAGTGAAACGAAATTGATGGATGGCTAGTAAAAATAGCCGGTAAAAGATAGCTACATATATATATTTAAACACGAGTACATGGTTTTCACCTAAAGGCGAGCTATCTTCCTTTATATGAATATTACATGAGAGATGAAATCAAAAAACAAATTTTTTTCAGATAGAAACTGAGCTGCTGAGAAACAACCCTCTGAGTTGAGGCAATTAGATTGTTAGGTAGAAAGAGATTTCTGGCAAAACTTGCATTATATTGTAGTATTGATTTTTCCATTGAAAATAACATCATCATTTCATGAAAATATTTTGGTCAGCTTCTTCAGAGGACGAATGAAGAGAATAATGGGTCAGAATATGCTTTTATCTTTGTATAATAATTTCCTGATTACATTTGCTAAGAGTTGTATATTCTCAGTAAATTAAAAAAAATTTTAGCGGAGAGTGGTTTCGATCCACCGACCTCTGAGTTATGAGCCCAGCACGCTTCCACTGCGCCACCCCGCTGACTAATATTTGGTCCTCAAAACTCATGTAAATAGAGTGGGATACCAACCAAGAACCTTCTTTTCTGATCAATTTTGTCGCTACGAAACTTCTAAAGCTTCTATTAGGACTGATTCCTGTTTCTTTTACGTCAGAGTCCTCCTAAGACCGACTATTAAGCCTTTGAAATAGGCTATGAAATCGGCATTTCAATCGGACAATCCCTATATTTAGTCTCAACTAGCTTTTTCTCAGATGGTGTAGAAAGAAACCTCAATGTATATGAAGAAGTTACTTATCGCGGCAGACCAGATCCAAGACAGGAATCAAGTAGTGAGAAGATGCATAATCTTGAGATTTGAGTGCGTTTTGGAAGAGTGCCATATTATTAGATGGTGTTTGGAATAAATATGCAAAACGAAAAAAAATTTGCATGCGGTGAGATTTGAACTCACGAGTGTTGCCACATCTGAACTTGAGTCAGACCCCTTAGACCACTCGGGCACACATGCTTGCTGAGAGCATTAATCAATCAAAGGCTTATCTACTAAGAGTGTGGGGTTTGTCGATGCTTCTCAACAATGAGATTCTTCTAATCTGCGGCTTGTTTTATATATTTAACTAAAATTTTGGCGACATTCGCTTGTTGTTAATGTGTATAGAATAACGCAAGCAACCCTTGTGGAGTTGATTGCAGCTATTTATATATAACTCATCTTCATGAGATTTGCAATTTATCATTTGAATAGATTGGTGTGATTCAAAAAAAAATTTATTTAATTATATTTCTGAAGATAACTCTCTTTAGCAATTTCAAATATAACCGCAGCGTGCTTACAACCTGTGTGCTTCACCATCGATGCAAATAATCCTGTGCTTGTTATAGTTTCATCAGAAACATCTTTGACCAGAAGTTTAAATGGATGATCAAATTCTACAGCACGACCCTTCTTCATCACCAATATCCTGTCATAGTTGGCAACAGTCGACAATCGATGTGCAATCGTAAAGATCGTGTCATTCTTGAATTTCTCCATGATTCTTTGCTGGATGAAGTTATCTGTTTCAAAGTCAATATTTGCTGTGGCTTCGTCCAACACCACGATTTTATTCTTCTGAAGGAAGATACGAGCTAATGAAATCAGCTGTTTCTGGCCAACTGAGAAAACGGATGAAGCGTTTGTCATCTCAGTGTCAAGGCCTTGAGGCAGGGTTTTCACATATTCCCAAAGGCCAGTGTCCTCCAATGCTTGGATAATCTCTTCATCAGTGTGTTTTTGTAGAGGATCGAGATTGCTTCTGATTGTGCCCATAAATATAAAAGGCGTCTGAGGAATAATTGAGATACTCTTTCTGAGAGCGTGCAAGCCTACCTCAGAAGTATCAACGTCGTCAATCATAATAGACGTTCCTGGAGAGGCATTTCTATCGATTTCGACCATTCTAAAGAGAGCCTGTATGATTGAACTTTTTCCTGCACCGGTTCTTCCCACGCAGCCAATCTTCTCTCCAGGCTTCACAGAGAGCGAGAGTCCATTTAACACATAATCAGTGTTAGCTCTATATTTCAAAAATATATCGTTGAACTTGATAGCTCCCTGAGAAGGCCAAGGTCGACTGATAAGGTTATTATCGGAAGGGAGAACGAGTGGAGCTTCAAGTTCCAATTCAGAATAGGTTTTAATTCTTGCGATGTTGGCCATTTGCATTTCATATAAGAATAGTTGTCTGACGGCCATCTGAATGCTGTCTGTTATTGAGAGCAGATAAATGCAGGAAAGACCTACTAAAGAAGGAGATAAATCAGTCGACAGCACAATTGCGATGCCTACACTCGAGAAAATCACAGTCGCTAGTTCCATATAGAATGCTAAAAGGCGGACTACGTCATAGTAAAATACGTAGGCTCTGATATTACGGTTCAGTAGGTTGGTAAGCTTATTCATAAAGCTCGATTCCTGGCTGTAGACTTTTATTGAGATAAGTCCAAAGAGGGTAGTTGAGAAGAAGGTGTAGATCGGGCCCTTTGTGATCAACTCTAGGCTTTTTGCCTGGAAAGATATCTGTTTCAAGAGACGGACTATCACGGCGACCACCAAAGTGAGAATGCATACTGGAAGAATGAGCCATGGTACGATGATGCAGACTGTCAGGAAGGCCGCAGGAAGATTAAAGCAGTAGTTGAGAACTTGACTCTGAACATGTAGAAGATATTGATCCAAGACACCGATATCGTTAGAAAATCGATTAATAATTCTGCCAGTTGGGTTGGTATCGAAAAACTGAACGGGAGCCTTGACAACTCTCTGCAACATTTTTCCATGAAGACGTTTCGAAGCTCCGATTGAGAGATTTACATAAAATATTTCTCTCAGAGCAAGACAAAGCATAAATGCAACCATAAGTCCTCCCAGCAGGGTAATCACAGCGTCAGGCGTTCCCTCTCCTTCAATCCAATGGCCTGCGTACCGATAATAGAGCACATTCAAGACTTCAATTGAGGCTATAAGCACAGTAAAGAAGGACAATGAAACAATGCCCCCTGCGTTTTTGATGTAATACCAACTGAGACGCCATCCCGCCTCACTAGATTCATCTTTTTCTTCACAAACAAGTTTTCCTTTTGCTTCTCTCGCTTTCTCTTCTTCTGAATTAGGGTCATAGATAGAGCTTTTTCTGCTGCGATCTGTTAGTGACTCGGATTCTTCTCCTTCAACAGTTGATGCAGATCGCTTTTCATGATCTTCCTCATCTGAGTTCTCAACTTCTTCATCATCTGCGTTTTTTTGGTTCTTCGTCTCAAAAATTGATAAAATCGATGAATCTTGCTTGATTATCTCTTCTAAAGCTCCCTTAGCCTTGATACACCCATTTTCAAGTACTATCATTTGATCAGCTTCTCTTGCAAAATGCACTTGGTGAGTGGCTAGGAGTACCGTCTTATTTTTGAGAAATCCTCTAATAACCTTCTCAAAAAGAATGCTAGCCACATGTGTATCGACAGCACTCAACGGATCATCTAGAAGATAAATGTCAGCGTTTGAGTAAAGGGCTCTTGCAAGAGAGAGTCTTGCCTTTTGTCCGCCAGACAAATTGACTCCTCTCTCCCCTATTTCGGTTTGATCACCATGAGGGAGCTGCTTGAAGTCATCAAGAAGACAGCAGGCTTGAACTATATGATTGTATCGAGTTTTGTCATATTCTCCGCCAAAGATGATATTACTTCTGACGGTTCCTGGGAAGATAATTGACTCCTGTTCCACATATGCAAACCTGCCAGAGAATCTGAGCTCTCCCAGGGTTTTCGGCGCTTCATTGAAGAATGATTTTAATAATGTGGATTTTCCTGATCCGATTTGTCCAACAAAAGCACATAGAGTGCTTCTCTTGACAGAGAATGTGAGGTTTTGGAGGGTCGGTCTTTCAGGGCTTTCTTCGTTCCGTGGTTTCTTTGATTTGTCTTCCCAAAAGATCGAAAAATTGTCAAACTCAACGGCGCTGTTGGGATCATGTGGAAGCGTGAAACTCTTAACGGTTTGAGAGGCATTGGGCTCTTCGATCTCCAGAAGTTCAATAACTCGCTGGAAAGTCTGCTTTACTTGCACAGCAAATCTCAAAGCCATACTTGGGTTATGGACTGTGGCGAGGCACAAGAAATTCATCATCACGATTGTCGCATAGACCTTGCTGGAAGTGAGCTCGCCGCCAGTTAAGGCATAAGTTATGAAAATCACAAAAGTCCCAAGAACAGGAGACAGTCTCGAAAAAAAGTGGCCTCCAAGATAGTCAATGTAGCCTAACTTTGTTAGTGATTTGACTTCTTTGTCTCTGGTTTGTGCTATCTTGTCGATGTATTGCGTGTCCCATCCATACATTTTAAGGAGTCGGATGCCTGTGATCATCTCGTTGGTCAATTTAATTCTCTGGTCAGTGATTGTGTTTTTCTCAGCCAAGTATTTGGCTCCTCTCCTTGCTAGTTCCCATTGAGGAAAACGCACCAAGAACATAAAAGCGATGCCGGCTAAGCAAGATGGCCCTACCAGACTCCATAGGATAGGGATAGAAGCCGCAAGGACAAATGGTGTAATCGTTAGAAAATACATAAAGAAAATGCCATTATCCAAGATGTTTAAGTCGTTGGCTACGACGTTCATTATTTTTCCAACATTGACTTTGTTTATTGTATAATAACTCAATTTAGTCATTTTTTTGTAGATGAGTGCAATTAGCGCTGGTTTTAGCTGTGATGCGGTTCTTACCGCTTGTAAGAAATGGTAATGAGTTGCAGAAAAGGTCAAAATCGCATTTGCAATTAGGCAGCATGCCCACTTGAAGGCAGTTTGCTCTTCTCCAACCTCTAAATTTTCGAGGACTTTGCTCAGAAATAGCGTGTAAAGCAACTTTGCAGCGCAATCAATGATGACAAAAATCTGCTCTTTGAGCGCTCTCTTCCAAAACACTTTTAAAATGGGCCAGAAGAGAGACGGAGATTTATGCTTCATGCGATATTGGTTGTATTCTCTTTCAATTTCAATGAATTTCCCGCTCACCTCTTCGGTTTTTCCAAGCAAGGGAAGATCATCAAGTGTTAAAGGATCACGAGTATTTTTCCGTTTCTTTCTCATTGCACATAAATTTTGGATAATGTAACAGCCATAAATCACACCAAATGTCGTAGCTTTTTCGTATCTGCTCGATTTCGAGTCAACCTGATCATCTATTGTGATAGACTGAGTGGAGCTTTGTGGGTCTGTCTTTAGACGTGTAATCTCTGTTTCTTGGTTCCGATGTTCATTTGGCAGTAGCGTAGAAGTTTCTTCGCTCTCTAGATCATCAGGCTCAGTCGTAGGCGATGAAATAGGAGGTTGCTCTTTCTCTAGTGTTGATGACAGTTTTAACTTCTCCATAATATAAATTTTATGTATTCTTTATTATTTTGGTTGTTCATTTCCAACGCAATGTATTGTGTTGCGTTACTAATTGATTCAAATGATCCGTTTTTTAGGTTCGGTTTTTCAAATTCATCAATTAAAGCTTCTGTCTGGCAGAAGCAAATTAGAGATGAACTGGATATACCTGCTTGTCTCTCGTCATGGTTTTCATTGCTGGATGCCTTAATCGAACTCGTTGAGATCCCACAGGTCAGTTAGAATTTTCTCGTCGAAGTTGATTAATTTCTTTGATTCAAAATATAGCTCCTTCAAACGAACAACTATTCTCAGAATCACTCAATTAAAGAGTATCCGTCGAACTGCTAGTAAAAGCAAACTCTCCCACTGTTAGGGCCTCACTAATTCAGTCAGAACCTTGCTTGTAACTATTTACGTAGAAGACAGCGCTACAAGTGAATAGTTTTTCTATAATTTCGTAACTCTGATCGGAAAATGGAGATAGCTCTCAATTTTAATTAAATTTGAATTTGTAATAAAGCTTCTATTCCTGGCAACCTCAAAACAGCGAAAGTTATCGCATCACTGTCTCTTTTTTCTTAAGGCTCCTAACTTGATTTTCTGACAGCAGAGGACTCAAAGTAAAATGATTTGTACTTGATTAAAACACTATTGGAAAAAACATAAATGAAAGTTGCAATTTGTAACAGAACCTCAACACAATTTGCTGTTTGTGTGTTGAAAAATCAATCAAGTGTCTCGAGCGATTGACTCGAGTAAAAAGGGCAATCTGATCAGGAAAAAAAATGTCCATTACAGTCATCTATAGTTAAATGCCTCATTTGATAAAATAAATATGAATTTGATTCCATTTGAATGCATGTACAGACTTTCGTAACCCAGGAGTGCATATACATAATTATAACGATCGCTTATCGTAACAGCGGGAAAGTCCAGCAATCCAGATGTAAGAATTTCATTTTAATTCTATCTGATCTGACTTCAAGGAGAAATAATTGTAGAGAGAGAGAACGAACTCAACTTTCATTTATTATTCATGTTCAGGATCGCAAACTGACTCGATAGCATAGAGACACTAAATACCCTCTCGAGAATTTTCTTCTGATATTTAAGAGACAATTTAATTAATGTTTTCTTATCTGGAATAAAGCTACAATTAACCAAATGATCTACTGTTATGCGAGATATTTCTAATTCTTGTCAAGTTGAGATAATATGCAGAGTTTAGATTTTATCTAATATACTATGGAGAACAGGTTACGCAAATCATCAATTCTACCACATTATTAGCCCGAGCTTGGTCTGTCTCCTTGTAGGAAAAATGATACCCCATGATGAAATTCTTCATATATTTATTCCTCCACTCCTACGATTGCTAACACTAGATATCATCAATATTTGCTGAAACACCTTCTTATTTTTAAATTACTTTCAACAGAAGCTTCTACTTTCTAAACTAAGCAGAGCATAATATCAGCAACATTGAATTTTGTGCTCTGAAATCATCTTGTAGATCGGCTTTGCCCTGTCATTGATGTTTTTTGAATAGTTCTGACGAAGCCCGTACTCAGTGGATCTACCCTTTTTGCTTCGTTCCATATCTTCTCCTTTGAACATAATTATAATTTGCTTTGGAAGCTAAGTAGATACTGTAAGAGAGCATAGCCTTCTCCTTCTTTTTTTCTACTTGGAGCCTTACGGCGTGGTTACCCTTACTGTCTGAGGGCTACCTTCGACCGGTAGTGAGCTCGTTGTTCATATCAGCTTTGATTTTGAATTATTATAATTCTTAGATTGTTTCTGGATCTGATATAATAATGTTATCTCCTCTCCCGAGAAATAAAGGTTTTACATCTTGATGAATAAGAATTACCAACCACCCAACAAGCAAAGCAGAGTGATGTGGGCCGGATGGCCTTTTTGTCTCTAATAATAAAAAAAAGGAAATAGGAATGCCCATTGTACAAAAATAATTATAAACATAACTTCTAATTTTACACCTAGTGAATCAAAGCTTTTTATAAAGCGCTATGACTTTGCTCATGCAACGCT
>ENA-UOTZ01001237-UOTZ01001237.1-compost-metagenome-genome-assembly--contig:-NODE-1237-length-18430-cov-22.670626_pt1 | contig 18430 bp, 16 predicted proteins | sample MGYA00238144_ERZ746983 | MGnify/ENA primary metagenome ERZ746983 (study PRJEB28759, sample SAMN06268863) | compost metagenome | isolation source: single cell | place: USA: California, Emeryville, Joint...
ACGGAGTTCTTACGAACAGCGATACAAACGCTCATCGACGTATCGTCAACTAATTCAGCTTTAAATTTTATTGTGTGCTTTTCGGTGGTTAAAATTGTGATCAGAATACTGTCACAGTCAACGCCGATTTTTTTTTAATCGATTTGAAACAGCCTTTATAAAACCAACCCTATCAGAAAGACTTTCTCTGTCGATCGTATCTCGCTCTTTCGTCTTCACTAAGCACCAATACGCCAAATCTTGTGGAGACCTTGCGAGACCTTTCAGGTTCCATTCAATTCGATGAAATAATTTCACCAGCAATCCATAATCAGGGATTTAACATCTCAATTTTCTAACAATTTTAGTAGCAATGAGTTTTGCACGAGCGTTTCAATATCAAGGCTTTTTACTTATAATCAGCAGTCAATTTCTTGCAAAATATTGAACTCTTTTCGATTTGTTTTTTTTGAGTTACAAAAACCTTTAGAATTGAGGATAAATTTTATCCAACCTGTTAATTTGATTCATATCAACACGAAACAAAAAAAAAAAGCGGCTTGAAATACAAAATGAATTTCATTGTAATTTCACTCACCTACGAATTAATACCTAGCCATTATCCATTTTCATCTTATAAATCAAGCGGAAGGAAATTTCCGACGATTTTGAACTCGTAGTCATAGCTAACAAAGAGCATTAGAGAATCCAAGCAGAGATTCTTCCAGCAATCAAACAATTTGGATTGAATTTTCTTAGTAACGCCAAATGGCAAGAACATAGCGACTGTAGTCTTCGACTTTTCGAACGGCTTGAGCGTTTCGTAGCTGTCGTTTTTTTCATTGCTTAATGGAGTGCTATTTCTATATGAAATTCCATTAGATACAAACTACTAGGCAATTCGTTTACTTTGTTGGCGATTCGAAAGTCGTCTTCTTTGTTTTGTTCCAGATGTAAGCGCGACCGTCCTCCGAACCCGAAATAAGCATCTCTGTCTGATTGCTTTGATTTTCGTAATTAAAATGGGTATCTTAAATGAAAAAAATACCAGTAGTTTGGTCTTATTTGGTACTTTTGGTTAGTACAGCCTTTATATTTCGCCAGTATCTCATAGCTTTTGAAATCTATGAGTCTGATACGTGAATCGTTCGTTGCAACCAAGAACTGGTTCTCATCAACAAATTGGATGCCTGTGATTTTTTTCCCGTGCTTGTTGAGCTTTCCGAACTTGTATTTGTTCTTGCATTCAATCTCCATCTCGAATTTCAGTTTTCCCTGGTATAATTTCATCAGATTCAAGAGTTTTACAAGGGAAAATTACCTCATCAGCACGGTAGATTTTTACAAAGCCTTTAAAGTAGCCAACGACCAAATGCGTAGATTCAGGGTGGAAGCACATAGCAGTGATCATATCATTCGCTTGGAACCAGTCGACGACTTTTCCATCAGTCATGTCCCAGACTCTGATCATCTTATCAAAACACCCAGTCACACAAACGTCTTTGGCCTGAAGCAATTACAGGTCAGATATTCAGTAAATTCGAAATCATTTGTTACCAATGGATGGAAGCTGACGCATGAAACGATATCACAGTGTTGAAAAACTTTTAAAGGCTCTTCTTGGTCGATATCCCAAAGAATTGCTTTGCTATCAAGCGAAGCGGTAAGGATCCGCTTTGAATCAGCAGACCAATCCAGATCGATGATATCAAACGCATGTTTGCTATAGCGGCGATGGTCAGGCTGCAACAAGTTAATATTTCCTCTTGCGAGTTCTAAACTCGAGTATGATTCGCTTTCATTCACTGTAAAGACCCTCAATACGCAATCAGCACCACCAACTGCCAAAAACCGTCCGTCAGGGCTAAATTTCGCAACCCAGCAAGGATTATTCCCTTTGGAAGTTTTTTTGTTATCCATTCTCAAAACATCTGCTGATATAGACTGTAAAGTCACCAGATTACTGAAATTCGAGGAGGACTTATTATGTAATTTGGTTGTCTCCCGAGGAAAGATATGGTCAGTTTTTTTTCTGAAGACAGATGGCATCCAGCTGCTTCGTTTGGTCTCAGATTTGGTCCCAAAATCAGAGGTTGCGTACGAGAACGACGCTTTTGAGTGGAAGGTTTCTCCGGTTGTGTTTGTCGGTGCAGAATTGCGATATTGAATCGTGTTATCAGACTGAGAATGCACGAGATCGAACATGCTCTGAATTTTCATATTATTGAGTTCTGTAAGCTTCGCCTCCTCCAAAGAGGGGATGTCAGACTGAGTTTTAAGGCATTGTTGATCGACTTTCAGTTGCAAACTGAGTGCGATTTTGGAAATAGCTTCCTGCTGAATGCTGAGTCTGTTCCGGTACTTCTCAAGAGATTCTTCGTCACCAAAAGCATCTAAATACTCATCTGTAACGCTGTAGTAAAGAACGGTTAGTGAAGGATGAGGATGGAGGGAGGTTTACCAATAATCAGCCATTGTTTTCGGTTTAATAGTTTTACGGATTTTACGATTACTTGCATCGAAAAAAAGTGAGTGAGAGAAATTAATTAAAGCTCAGGAAAAAACGGCTCCGATAAAGGAGCTGTGATTCATTAATATTTAGAGTTGAGATTTTGCTAAAAGTAGCGATAAAAACTAATACTAGAGGGTATGCATAGTCAAAATGACCTTTACGCTCTCAAGTAAACCAGAGGAGACGAGTTGCCTTCAGTTAATTTACAAATGAATGTGTATTGTGTTGGAAGGAGGGCGATTAAGGAAAATGTGTAGGTTTTTTGCCATCAGCCTTGTCTAAATGACCATTCAAACTGGAGGAAAGGTCGTAGCTGACATGATGAGTGTATTTATTGGGTTGCTTGAATTTTTTTTAAATTGGATGTAATGGTGAGTCAATGAACCCAGGTCTTGAGAGAAGTTACAGTTTTATTCATATAAAAGTTATACTCCAATAATTCGAAATAAAATATGTGTTGCATGTTGTGAGTTATCATTTTGTTTCTTTACAGAGCATGAAGTAGGGTGATTCGTTTTCATACCTTGATATTTTCTGGCTGACTCTGGAGGACCTGGCATTTGTGTTTTTATGGCTCTTTCTCCGATTCTTCGATTTTTTATGATATCATGGTTTTTTCCCAAATGTATGGCAAGTGCGTTGAGAAGAATTCGTGCAGCGGCGAATTTGGCTGTCGGAAACTACCAAGAGTGCTCCTTCTATCGTGATGCTCATAAGGCTTATTCTCTTTAATCATTCGCTTTGATAAAATTATGCCTTTGAAAAATTCCATTTATTTCGTCATCCGTTCTGGCAGCCGATCATCACCTAATGATTTCTCATTTAAAGAATTAGCACATGCAACAATAGTAGGTAGCCTCTGTACGATATCCATCTCTTTAGGTCAAGGGTCAACTAACATATTTGATTCAGAAGTAAACGAGGATTCAAGTTTAGGTGATGATGCAGACTTCTAGCGGCTGCGATTTCTAACTGAATCGAAGGCAACCCCTCTCTCTTTATCTAATTACACCATAGAAACGCAAGCGACAAGGACGATCATTTTTTGATACTTCTTCGTCACCATGAGAAGAAATTGGTTCCTCGAGTTTAGAAATTAAACAACACTCTTTATAAGAAAAAGTAGTTTAGCCATTAATCAATTTCATTCCCTCTCATAGCTTAAATACCTAACTAATTTCTCCTAATTGTTTGTTAGTAAGAGAAGCAATTTCCGAAATATTAAACGCATTTGTAATTCAGCAAAAGGAAAATACCTCCTCACATGACTGAGTATTTCTCTCTTCCCAGGTAGAACTTTGACGCTTCTCACATTTTTCTGGTTTCATTTGTAAATAAATCTTTTTGAGCAAGAATTTATTATGAGCCCGTTTTATTTTCAGATGGCCTAAAAATCATTTCAGAAAATAATTCCTTACGTTCTAAGGTTCTATAGAATCTCATTTTTATTTCAATGTTTCCACAAAAATGATAAATTAGTGTATTTACGATTCATAAAAGTAATTAAATTAAATAGCCACCAGACCAGTACCACCTTTAATTCAAAAAGGAGGTTTTCGTTTTAGAATCACTTGCCCAACTCCAAAACGTCCGGCAAAATTTTTTCATTGAGCAGAAAATGCATCAAGTACTTCGCACTTGGTCTTGAGTCTCAAAAGTGCAAATAGATCCATCTAATAACAACCCCAAAAAATTCTCACTTGAATGTGACAGGTAATTCCTTTTGATCATGAGATTAAAGAATCACTGAAAATTCGCTGTATAACCTATTTCGAATCACAAAATTAATTGATTAAAGGCAATAAAATTTAAATATTGCTTGGAATTTTATTTAACAAAACATGTTTTTGAAACCAATTCTCGATTAATCAATCAATCGGAGTTAATTTTTTATTGCTTTCGTCAGCGGAACCAGTTTCAGTTAGCGATGCTATTTAAATGCTAATCGTCGAGAACGCTATAATCACAAAACAAATTCCCCTCAGTAACTGTGGTATATGGAAAATATTGGACAATTAAATGCTCTGCAATGTCTTCTCTTGGCAGAGAAACTCAGACAAATTCCGAAACCCATGCCAACTTTGGTCAGCCAACCCATGTGCATGAATCCAGTTGTTCAAGGTCTTCCTTTTGGCATGGCTTTTTCAAGCATGCCATTGGGAAACGATATCAGAAATCATAATCTGACGGCCCAGATTATGAATCCAGCGGTTTCGGAAAAATTAATGTTGAAAAACTTCTTGGTGCAACAACAAATTCAAAGACTTGAGGCAAAGAAGATCTCCGAAATGCAGAACATGCAGGCAAATTTAGATATCTCAAGGCTATATACTGAGATCCCAAATAATTTTCAAGATCGCTCTCCTACTCTCACTTCGAGTTTATCAAGCAATAGCATGCAAATGCAAGAGAAAGTCGTTACACAGGCTAGGCAAAACGCTATAAATCCGGACATTGTGAAGAGAGATTTAGTGAAACAAAAGAGAACGAGAAAGCTGGCTGCAGATGTCGCTAGGTATCACAAATGTCCTTACCAAAATTGCGGCAAAGCATATGGGTAAAAATTTCATTAAATTCTCAGCCTAATATATCATTATGATAGTGCCTCAAGCTCATTGAATTTGCATATAAAGACCAAGCATCTTCAAGGATTTGAAGGTGCGAAATAGCCATCGAGTTTGGACGATTGTAATAAAGTCTGATTGAGTCTCCGTTCGAAATTTTTTTCTTGTCTTCTAATATTTGGATAAATTGCACGTACATTGAATCGACACAATTTATGGGTATATTGGTTTGGTTGTCTGTGTACATTTTTTTTTTTGGTTAACATATCATTAATGCGTTATTTATAAATGCCTAATATGAAGAATTATTGTGAGGAATTCTGCCTAGGTTCTCATGAGTGTTAATTAAATTTCGCAGGTCAGATGAGAGGACCCATTAAACAGTATGGAAGGATGTGTCTTCATTTCGTGAGGAGAAAACGAGATTAAAATATAAACTTCACGAAGTCATATTGGTGCCCTGAATATTAGAAATGTAATTTGCTTTGTTATTACTAGCTTCATCAGCCGACCTTACAACAAGAGAAATTTATGAGCTAGGCTTAAAAACTATGCTTGAAACCCAATATTTCAGCATTCTTGAAAAATATGCATGATTAGAGAAGAGAGAGCTGGTCAGAGCTAGATAGTGTTGCCCTGGTCTCTCATTAAGCCTCCTTTGATGTAATGTAGAGGAGGATAGAAACTAGAAACAGTCCAGCCTCCTTTCTTTCGGTAGATGTCCTCAACGAAGCTCATTCCAATCCAAGTCAAAACAAGAGATGACATGAATATGACGTATCTTTGGTATCTAATCAACCCACATTATCAACACGACAAATCGACTGTACTGATTCTCACCGATTTTCACCTGCAAAGACATGGAGATGCTGTATTAGCATAAGCGCGACACCAGTCAACAAAACTAAACATTTCGCAATCAATTACAAAACAATTTATTGAAATTCTTACTTGACCCTGACATAATCCATCCTTCCAGTCCAAGTTGATTTCGAGACTATTAATGGAATTAGAATAGCTTCAGCGCCAAGAGATGCAACAAGACATTACTCCAGAGGTCCACCACTGGATTTCTCCGTTGTTCGCCTGGGTGACAAAAGGTGTTCCATGAAGAATACAGTAAACAAGTCCTGACATACAAACAAAATAGACGATCTATTTCAAAAAAGTGAGTGAGTGATGACAGAGGCTCTGCTTACGTATGATCCGAATAACCAGAAAATTGGGTGATTTGCGTATTTTCTGAATCTGATATAGGTTTTGATTATCGCGGCAAATGGAATGCCGAGTGCAAGCAGAACATAGAACAGCTTTAAAACTGTTTCTTTATGCTCGACCTAAAACAATGCGTTCTCATTGTCAAGTGCTAATGACGCATTTTACCTTTCGTGCAACTCTTTCATTCACATACTCTAGAATTTTTTGGGTTCCGACGTGAACTGATGAGCGACTGGCATCAAGCATGTACTTTTTTAAGTAATCCTCTCTGTTGTAGCCAGATGGCATATGAGATTCTAAAGCAAAAGCCATTTACTTGTGACCCTCTGACTGAAGTCTCGCATATTTAGGATGAGTTACGAAAATATCTGGGACTCGCTCGATCTTGTGCTATGAAACTTGGTAATTTGAATGGGTTTATTGGGATACGCTTTGGAAGAGAGATCTGGTTTCTTCAGTATAATAAAGAACCGCAAAAAAGACAGAGCGCTTTATATTTTCGTCTTCTTTAGATGGGTAGATGGCCTTTGCCTCAATGTAAGATGCAGCGGCCTCCTTATAAGACTCATACACCTCGCTATGGTAGTAATTATTGAGAAAAGGGTTATAGATTTGAGTACTCGCAGAATTTGCATGAATATGCTGTGAAGAAGACGACAAGATCGTAAGGTCTGGGCTCTGTGAGAACATATTCTCTGTTGTTAGTTAATGTTTAATAACTACAATATGACAAAGTGAAATGAGTACTTGTAGTCAGCTGCGGATAAAAGGATGATATTATCATTTGAAGAGAGCATCTGTTTTCGGAGTTCAGCAGCTTTTTGAGTGCCACGTTCACTAGCCTGGGTGCGATGAGTGAGAAGATAGAGGAATTAAGTACCGAGCTGTAATTGAGACATGCCAACACTAGCACAAAAACGCAGAGTATCTTTGCTTTCATCAGTATTCGAGAGAAAATTTAATTTGAAGATATGTTTCAATGTTAATAGTTGAGTGTATAAATCTGATAGATTGCGTCAAATCAAATCGAGTTTCGATACTTTAGCAAATCTTAAAACACAAAATATGCAGGTCTGAAATGATGACAGAAAGCAGTTATTATCGATTAGGATAGAGTAACTGCTTCTGCTGACAATTCCCGTATGACCTGTCACTTGCAGAGTTCCCACGACAGCTCAAAAAATCGGAACATGCATTGATAAAATTTAATTGAAAGTTCTTCTAAATGGAAAAAAATTTGATGAGAGTGGGATTTGAACCCACGACGTTACCGACTGGTGCCTTAAACCAGCGCCTTAGACCACTCGGCCATCCCATCATATTGAACTCTTCCGATCACCATTGACTTATAAGCTCTCTCTACTAAAACCCTGAAGCTTCCATCTCATCCACCATTACATAGTGAGACTATTACCATGAGACAACATCTGGGCTATTCGGTCTTTTCATAAATCACCACAGAATCAATGCCCTGCTGCTTTTCTCATTATTCTCGTTATGTCAGGGTCTATTAATTTCATCATAATTCGACCTATTCCATTAAGTTTAAGAAACTTTTTGCATCGAAGCAAAATTTCTCCCGATCTCTATTTCCAAACCATAGAATTTCATTTCCCAATGATCGATCTTTGAAAGTATTTTCTTCGAAGTTATTGAGCTAGTTTCGATATATTAATCAGTACGCCAAATTCAAAATCAGTAATCTATAAACATTTTTATTCCAAATGACAGAGGTCCAAAATCAACTGAAACAAGTCATTGAGATCTTGTCAAAGGATCCTTCACAGCCCGAGCTCAAAAACGCTGTCTCAGATCTCGAGGTAAACTTTTTACATTTTTCTGAATAGCAAACCTTTCAATCTAGACTCTGCAAGTGAAAATTGAGAATATCTTTCAACATCGTGTGTCAGAAGAGGCAGAAAAGATCACCGAAAACTATGAAAAAAGACTAAATCGTGCGAAGCAAATAATCTTTGAACTTGAAGGCGAGTTGGACATCTTCCGGAAAGAGAAGACTGAGTCAGAAAAATACCCCTCAGCAAGTAAGTGCATAAAATTGCCGTGATAAAAATCCTTTTTGAATAGCGCTTATCCAAGAGGAAGAAGAGACTGACACTGGATTTGTCGAGCCTCCATTATCAAAATTACGTTATCTTGAAGCGCTCATTGATTCTGAAATCGACGATCGCTTGAGGACTGCGACCTCACTGAATGATATAAGTCAAGGGCAAATCAAGCGGCTTGAGGATGAGCTAGAGTACTCTCAGAATGAGATTAAAATTCTCAAGTATGCATGCGATATTGTGAGGAAAAAAATCTAAAGGACAATTCAATATTAGCAATAAAAATCAGGGGATGGAAGAAAAAGTAGCTCACTGCGAACGAAGGATACAAGAGCTCGTTGCCGAGAAGCTAGAGTTGCAGGAAGATCTGAAGACCGTTTCGAAAGTGAGATCGTCTTTAATGGAGCAGATTCATAAACTCTCTGAAGAGTCGCGTTTAAGCAAGAGAACTATCAAGAATTTGCAAGATAAAGTAGAGAACCTTTCCTCTTTGCTTTAATGTTGCTTAATTAATTGATGGTGATAGGTTAATGGGTATAAAGCGTTGAATAAAGATCTTGAAGAGGATGCGTTACGGGCTATTATCCGTGTTAGGTACTAGCGAATTTTCTGCTGAGATGACAAATGGTTTAGGGAGCTCGAGCTGGAAAATGAGAACCTGTCTAAGAAATTTGTTGAATCAAAAAAACATTACGAAGCTAAAATCAAGCTGATGGCTGACGCAGAAAAACTTGCGCAGGTAATCGCGGCGGTAAGACTTATGAGATTTCGGGATTATTTCTTACCTGTTGCCCTTGCATGCAGAGAGAGATCAATACAGAGATCAAACAACGACGATCATCAATCACAAAAAGATCTTTTCAAGAGGAAAGTCATACTCCAAACCTATTTTTGGCCCATAAGATGTAAGGAAAAGGCTCGAATTTCAATTTAGTTATCAAAATAGGAGTAGCCCGAGCGATAGTGGTAATAATATTGAAAACGCGAAGGAAAACGCATCGAAGAATTTCATGACAGAAGAAGACATTTTTATGGATACAATAAACTCGCTTAGAGAATCAAATCTCCCAGTACGAACACTCAAAGAAGAGATCGCCGAAGACCCGAACCTGTCTCTGCCTGAGGAGTCAAGTGCTGAATTACTAGTAACATCCCAAATGATGAAAAAAGTGGCGGAAGAGAGAATAAGCGAGCCTAGTGTTACTCTTACTTCCAAAGAGCAGCCTCGCCGTGAGGAGACTTTCGAAGGGGCAGGCAGCTTTAATTTATCAACGATCGTTGAAGAAAATAGCCAAATACAGCGATTGTCGGAAAACACAACCGGGGTCGACCGCAACAGTAACGACCACAATTTTGGGGTTCTTGTTATATACTGTATTTGATTTAGGCCTAGAGCAAAAGCCTGAGGAAGATGAAGAACTAGCAGAGGCGCGATATCGAAGAGATGTTCTGTTTGGAATCCAAAGAGACCATAACAAAGAACTCATAGCGCGTCAGAAGGCGAATCAAGTCAATCGTAAAATTAGTGACGGCAGGTGTGATGCTTGTCCGAGCTGCACGTTAATATAAATAAAATGGAATTTTTACCATTGAGTATTTTTCGATTCATTTGAAAAGAGCTATTATTATGTATATCACAAAACTTGGTACAGCAAGCGCATTAGGAAAATGCACTCTGTATTTCGTGTCATTTATGCAAAAAAAAAAAGCATTAGCAGCTATCGCTAAACATTAATCATCCAAAGGATTTCTCAATTATTAACCAAATGAACCGTTAGTGATTCTTGCAATTCTCTCATAGCGCTTGCCCAGAGAAGCAGGCGAGCAGGCGAGCAGGCGAGCAGGCGAGAAGGCGAGAAGGCGAGACGAGTAATCACTCTGTCCCTAAAAATTCCAAGTCTTCTTTGCGAATTGGGAATCACAAAATTACTGTATATTAAGACTCAAGAGTATTAATTAATCACACTGTCAGTTTAAATTCAAGGCCTATTACCATGGAACTGCTAAAAACCTTCACAATCGCATTCGTATTCATAAACCTCCTCGCTGTGTCAGCTCACGACCGACCCGTGATAGGTGTCCTCACAACCACTGCCAGCGACATCTCTGCTTGGTACAGCAGCAGGAACTATTCCTACATCCCATACTCATACGTCCAGTTCATCGAAGCTGCTGGAGCACGCGTGATTCCGATTCCATATGACGCTTCTCCAGAGAACCTCACATACCTCTTCAACCAAGTGAACGGCATTCTCTTCACCGGAGGCGGCGCACCTCTCAATTACACTGATCCTGAGACCGGGAAGCTGGGACCAGCCAACATGACTCGCGTAGGAGACTTCCTCATTCGTAAAGTTATTGAAGCCAAGAACGAAGGAAGACATGTCCCATTGATGACGACTTGCCAAGGGTGGGAGATCCTTGTGCTTGCCATTTCAAAAAATTACGACATTCTCAACACAAACTACACTGATTACGCGGTTTCTTCAAGCGTTCAACTCACCAAAGACGCTTTCAGGTCAGGTCCTTGGGCTAGCCTGCCTGCAGACCTTCAAAATGCCACGCAGAACCTTCCGTTGTTTTACTATGCTCACTCATTTGCTCTGACGGTGGAGGATTTCTATAAAGATCGCCATCTAAGAGAGTTCCTGGAGGTGACAGGTACCAGTATCCCAGTTAATGGTGGTGCTCCCGTTTTCGTTGCTGCAGCTCAAGGAAGGCACTATCCGATCTGGGGTCATCAATTCCATCCAGAGAAAAACGCGTTCCTGTGGAAGGAAGGCAGCAATGTTTCCCACGCCAGAGAGGCGATCTTCATCACACAACACTATGCGAATTTCTTTGTGAATGAGGCCAGGAAAAACAATGTGACTTTTGAATCTGAACAAGTCCTTGCTGATTCATTGATTTACAATTGGAACATTTCGGATGCAGGGAAGGTTAGCAGCTTCGATAAGGCTTATCTGTTCCCAGAAGTGGAAAAGTACCCTGAGTACTATCCAAATCTGTTCCCAAAACACACTCGAAATAATAAAGATCATCATCATTATCTCAGAAAGTGATTTGGCCATAGAATGGGGCTTTAAAAACGAAATCTAAATAAGAAAATGAATTGTATCTGCTTCATTGCTAGTGTATTCTGTCATAGTCACATCACGGTCTATATTTAATGGATTTGTTCTACTGGCTATTCAACATATTCAACAGAGAAATGATATGACTTGTTTAATACTGGCGGACAGATACATTTAATTACTTTTGAATCAAACGATGCAAAGAGCAATTTAAGAGCATATACTAAGTTGATACATGATTGATTAAACTTAGGATGATGAAAAATTTAACAATATAACATTAAAAAGAAGCAATTTCTTAAAAAAATTTTACTTAACTCGACGATTGAGCCTAAATAGAAGCATTATTGCTCTCAAAGAGAAAAGATTAATTTTGCTGTTATGGCAGTTGTGGCGCCGAGTTACTTCAAAGTGCCTGAATTCATTTGAATTTGCTGTGTACAAATGTTTTATTCATTTTTGTGTTCTCTTCAGAAGTGCTCGGATCGGTTTGATCACGATGTAGCTCTCGAGCCTGTTTAGAGAAATACATTGCTACGAGCTTCATTCTTTCAAGTTCGTATTGATTGACCTCAGATCGCTCTATTTGTTTCACATTAAGTGTGAAGATCTTTTGGATCGCATCAAGGTCTATCGGCAATATTGAAAGATATTAAAGTCAAGATAATAATAATAAATTCACCTGTTTCTAATATTCTCAGACCACTATCAAAGTAAATATTCTCATCAACTCCACCAAACACCAACATTTGCGTTCCGCTGGCAACTGCTGCATGTCCAACTCTAGGTTCAATCTTATTTCTGCCTACTAGCTGAACAAGAACCCAGTTCAAATCCCTTAGATCCAAAATCGCAGTATCAACGAAACTGCCGTTATTTCTTTTCATAGGTGAACTACTACTACCAGCCTGACCTCCATAGATAATTAGGATGTTCTTCTTTGGTAAATAGACACAGCTGTGATGAGATCGCGGACTTGGAGGATGTCCTTTGACATCGGGATACAAGAAGCAAAGACCGTTTTTGTCGTAAGTTATGATCTTTAAAGTGTTTGACGCCTCGCCATGCTGGTTCTTCCCTCCGAATACATAAAAGCCTTCATATTTAATCTATTTAATCTTTTCAGCCAGCAGGTCAACTCAGATCATTACCTTTTGCTTGTGCCCTAATGTCGCGTCTTTTTTGTTCACAAATATACTCACCATCGTATGATACGCCAAATGCGTGTCTTTCCCATATTTCTCGTCTACCACTTCAATCTTTTTCCATTTAAGCGTCTCTATAATCAAAAAATTGAGTCAAGTGATGGGATTAATAATGCTGTTACCAAAGCTCATCACCCAAAAATCTCCCAGATACTTCCCAGCGCTATTAATCCCTCCATACACAACCATCGTACTTTCGTAGCTACACGCAGCGTGATTTTTCCTGGGTACTGGGGCATCCCCTGTTGGAGTATGCGACGTAGATTTCATCGTTTGTACATCTAAAATTCTCACTTCATTTGTTAAATTCGAGATTCCTGCATGTCCACCAAAAAAGTAAATGAAATTCTTATAATTTACTGCTGTGTGCCACGCTAAGCCCTCCTGAAGAGCACCTTCAGCTTTAACCGCCTTCCAGCTCTGGCTGCTATATTTGTAAAAAAATAAATGCTTTGCGCTTGGTCCTGATTTCTCGAAGCCACCGTAAAGCAGAGCAAACTTTCCCAAAGATGTGAACGTGGCTCCTATCCGATTGTGTGGGGAGAAGCTTTCAGGCTGTTTTCTGAGCCAATGTACTTTATGTATCAGTTCTTTGTCCTTCATATTTAGCAAATCCTTCAATAGTTCTCCAATTGCTTCTTTGATGTGGAAGGTCTTGTTACGCTTAGCCAATAAATTTGAATCCTTTGGATCGATTAATTCATCAATTTCATCTTTTTTGGTCCTTCGCCTGAGTTTTTCGTCAAAATTAGGCATGCCTTGACCGCTTTTGATCTTTTGAACGTAGAGATGTTGAAATCGAGCTAACGATTTCTGTTCCTCAGCATTCATTAACTCATCTTCAGTCAGCGTAGGCAAATGAGTAGAAAAGCTTGTCCTGAAGCTCCTCTTCCAAAACTGTGGTGTGTGAGATTTTAATGGAGAAGAAGGAATTTTGTGAAGTTCTGGGCTGGGTGGCTGCTCGAGTTTCTCTCGAAAGCCAAGACGCACTCGCGTTTTTGACTCGGATATCTGTTCATTAGGTTCTGATTGGGTTTGTATTGGAGAATTGGATACGCCTTCATATGATAGCTCTTTATTTACGTCGCAGGAAGGAGAGGAGAGACAAGGCGAGTATGAGAGATTGAGGCTGCTAGGAGTCTTCAAGAGACTCGGAGAGGATGTAGTAGGCGTTCTGATAAAGAGATTCCTCTCGCGCAATTGCTTGTATCGAGGTTCTGTGCTATTTGACGATGGGAGCTCTATTGATGAGATTTTTGTGGCTGTTCCTCCTTCCAATTGCGATTGACTCCCATTCACCCCAGTAAATTCACTAATCGAACCCGTCCGCTTGTGCATTATACTATCAGCAATTGACGGCATCCGATTGAATATCAATGAATCGCCATACGATTCTGACCGAGCGATTGAATGCGACTGAAATTTCGAATCATGCGACACTGAATTCATCCAATCTGTAATAGATGGCTTCAATACTGATCCCAGCGTTGTAGTTGAAGATACCCCAGCATTACGCAGTATTTTATGATTGCTGTTAAATTCTGAAGGCAAACTGTATTGTCTTGATGTCTTTTTTGGACTATGACTCTTACTGACAGTGCGCTGCTGGCTAGCATAGTATGAAGAAGGAATCTCAGCGGTTTGTTTGAAAATATAAGATGATTCCTTTTCCGAACGCATTCCAAGATTTTTAGTTCTTGCTCAATAAATTTATCAATTTTGTAAGAATACTCAAGAGTAAAAAGCCTACTTAGAAATCAAAGCGGCGGCAATTGTGGGTAATTATTAGTAAGACTACAAATACAATACAAACGCAACGACAAAATCAAGTACAAAATGCAAGCGACTTACAGATAACTTGCGAAAGATTTATTTATAATGGTATTCTAATATAGTTTCTGGGTAAGCTTTTTTAATGATAACAATACCCTCAGCTAAATTATTTTCTGTCAAGCTATCGAGCTCTTGGAACGCCAGCTTTAAGCTTACTGCGCAGATTTTGTAAAATAACTTCGAATTTTCGTTGGTCTTGGCCTCGTTTAAGGAATCGAGATCATAAGAGCGAACAAAATCCTGAAAACATTTTACAAAAGCAGCCGCAGTCAGTTTCCGCGATACCATTTTCTCTCCAGCTAAATATTTATTGAGCAGTTTCCAACTGATTTTGTCTTTGAATTTTGAATTGCATTTGATGTCATACACTTTGAAGAGATATTTACAGAGCTGATCTCCAAACTTTTTTGAAAAGTTCTTTTGATTCAGCATTTTAGAGCACTGGTTGCTGTCCTGGCGACTCAGCTCTGCAGAATAATCAGATAACGCTTTTAACACCTTTTCTGTTGGTTTTACTCGAATAAGAGCGTATTCTGGCTCCTTGACAACTTCTCTTTCATAGTTGTGCAATGAGAGACAAATTTCTTGTTTTATTTTTAACAAATCTGAGGGATCCTTCGCTTCCTGCTCTTCACAACATTGCTTTATGTCTATAGAGACCAACTCCTGCCCTCCTGTGTGAGAAGGTTCAGGCAGGAGTTGGTTGGAAGGCTGATCGAGGCTGATAAATGGTTGTTCCTGAAGGGAGTCGATTGGCGCTCGAAGATCTCTCACGAAATTGTAATCTCCTTGGCTTCCCTGTGCTGATAGATGCGAAAGAGTAAAGCTTGCTTCCGACCCTTTCCGATCATTATATCGCTTTTCATTAAATTCTTTTTCTTGCTGAAAGATGCTTGCCTGTTGAGAAGCTATCACATTGCCTTTGATGAAAACTGGAAAGCAAGTTATAAGAGGTAGAAGGGACAGATGTACTCTCTTCGAATTCCATCATATCATCAATGCCGTATTTCGTTCGACTGATCGAAACATGACCATCAGGATTTGCATATGAGACGTAATCTGGTTCTTCGAAGAAATCCATTTGTAGCTAACTTCTTGAGTAACTTCCAAGTTTTTTGAATAAGTTAACTTTATAAACTTTGGCTCAATACGGTTAAGATGAGTTTCAAAGCTATATTTATCGAGACTTGATTATAATGTTTGTATCTTCTTCAAAAAAATGATCGAATCACTAACTCCTGAGTTTTACGTGTGGAATGATAAAAAGCTACTTTTTCTACAAAATAAGAAATTTGATTGCGTACTCGTTATTTAAATATCGTAAGTTATTATATTACATGAGAATTAAACTAAGGAAGTCAATTGCTAATAAAATTTATCTCAACATCGAAGTTAATATGTTTGTCTACTTCGCAGGCGAGAACGAGCTTGAAACCAACACCTGATAGAATCATGCCTATCAAAAGCGAGATTATGTTAGGTTTTCGTAGGGTGCCAGGCAATGTTGTCACATTAGTGGCCATTGCTTAGATTAGCTGGCTGACATAACTTTCACGAGTATATTGATGGATGAAGTCGAGTCTTAGGTTTATCTCTAATCTCGTTTTATGCTGATATGGTCTCAGCTTCTTGATTATCAAATTCGTTAATTAATTCAGGTAAAGATATGCCAATTAATTACTTATGCGCTGAGTTTAAATTCAAGAGTATTGCAAGTTGATAAGCATATATTCCATCAAGTGCTCAACATTGTAGGGATCATTCAGCATGCAGCGTTTTGTATATCCAAAGCGGATAGTTGAGCTATTTTCGACTCTAATTATTTATCGATGAACCTACGATTGTTAGCGAAAGATTAAAGCCTATACCATTAAAGTAGCGACATTATCATTCCTGATTTGAGAGAACAAGCTGCTCATAATAACTATTCATAGCTTTTAAATAATATCTCAGTTACTATACATAAGTATTATCAAGCCTATTGAAAATTGTAGACTTTTTTGAACTTCCAACAAAAAAGAAAATGATTTCATTTTCCTAAATCGGAGTAAAAGCAAGCGTTACAAACCAAGACATTCTTCCTGAAAAATCGCAAGTGCTTTGTGAATATAATTTGAGTTCTTCGGGGGAAAAAAGAGATTGATTTCACAAGAATAAAGCTGATTATATTACAAACTCAGAGTCTTAATTCGATAACCTTTAGAAGCAGCAATTGATTTAAATATAACACAAGATAGCTTAAGTTGGTAGGTATTTATACACCTGTTTGAAGAGGAACAACCTGGATCTTGATTGCAGGTGATACCTTAATAATAGACAGATAATAGGATTTGATCCCGCTTGATATGAGGTAATCCTCAATTCTCCTAGCTGCTTCTTTCAGTTCCAGTGTCAGGATTTTATAGCTGACAATAGACAATGGGTCTTTTATTTTCGATTTCGTAATGCTGGAAATTTGGTAGGTGCTGAGAAACTTAATGAATGTTTTATTAAAGGCTTGCGTTGTCATACCTTCGATTTTTTCTTCTCCACTCAGCAGCTTATTGATTCCTTGCCAAGAAGTTTTGTCCTTTAAGAAACTTTTTATCGCATCGATTGATTTGCATCTCCCGAGTTTGTAGCAGAATTGGTCTCCCAACTTTTTTGGGAAATTCTTGCTCAGGTAGGACTTTTCCTGGGTTAATAGCTTCGAATACTGATCCTTGTTGGGTTGTTTTCCTCGCAATTTTTCCTTAGCTCTCATTTCAATGAGCTCCTTTAGTTTGTTTTTAACCTCATTGGATCCAGCTACCTTGAAAATTCTGGTACCGTCCTGGTCAAAGCATTTTCCTTCGAATTGCATCTCTTCTAGTGAATTGGTGACTTCCTGAATAGTCTCGTCGAAATTTGGGGTGACTGGCTCCACCTCCTGTAGCTGGTCTTGCAAGCCTGAAAACACTTTGCCTATTATTGAATCGTCTGAAGATATTTGAGTGGATATCTGCTCCATAGTTAATGATGCTTCAGACCGTATTGAGTCGACGAGGCCGTTCGATCGTTCCTCAGGAGCGTCAAATTTGAAAGCAAGTAGAACCAAGTTTCCAACTAAATAGCCCCCATGGCAAATTTCCATTATGGGGTGGTTCATCCCTTTCGTTTGTAGGTGTTCTTTGGATTGGTATTCTATCCGTTGGTTTCCCATATAAATATCCATGAGAGGTGGAATCCGCTGATGGAAGTCTTTCTCAGCTGATTGTGAAAGGGTTTCAGTAGCAGTTGACTTCTCGCTTTGGAGGTAATCAAATAGATTCGAGTCGCTCACTGATTCAGCAAGCACTTGGGAATAGGAGATCATTTCATCAACTTCGAAATTCATTTTCTCCGGGTTAATGTGTCCTTTTGTTGAAATTGTTTTAATTATGGCATTGAGTCATGCAGGCTTTTTAAATTCTACTAAAATCGAGCCGAGTCGAGGTTCCGAGTTTGTCTACCAATACGTCATATTTGATTAATTTCTGCCGAGATTGATCGAGATCAGAAAAAATGTAGACAGCTTTGTTAAGATTCACGAGGCGGGATAAACTCTCCTTCTTACTTGGAAAATTCAAGTGGTATTTGAATATTAGAAGATTTGAATGTTAACCCGAGTACGAGAAGGGCTTTGGAACTAAGATGTTGATTTCATGATCTTGTTGAAATAATGGAAACCAGCCTTAAATTTCATAACAGGTCATACAACAAGCTGTTGGTTATAACAGAGCATTTGATCGGGCTGCCATATTGATCACTTCAGCCTCTAATAAAATGATCATGATGTTTAAAAAATAATTCTCAAGAAAGGAGTTTGGTTCAAACAGAAAACTCAAAAAGATAACTGCTGATCAGCTCGGAATCTCTACTCATGGAACAAGTTAGAACCATATTTATTATTTCAGAAGCGAAGAATCAGATTGTTTCGAGAGACACCTATTTTATATAAAAAGAATAAAAATTAGCTGGAAAG
>ENA-UOTZ01001238-UOTZ01001238.1-compost-metagenome-genome-assembly--contig:-NODE-1238-length-18395-cov-7.688612_pt1 | contig 18395 bp, 9 predicted proteins | sample MGYA00238144_ERZ746983 | MGnify/ENA primary metagenome ERZ746983 (study PRJEB28759, sample SAMN06268863) | compost metagenome | isolation source: single cell | place: USA: California, Emeryville, Joint...
TTGAACATTGCAAGTGGAATCCAGAAGCGTCTTTACTTGCTCTCTCTTTTTCTAAATGCTGCTTAAATTTTCTTGATACTTCAAAAGGAATGCTAATTTATGAAACAGATATCGCATACGAGAAATGCAGCAGTATATTTAATTAAACTCGATAAAGTTGATTAACATCTCTCTCTCTTCTCTTTCTAGCCATATGGAATTTTGATTGGAGATATGACGGGAATGTGATCTTGTCGGTGACTTCAAATTATCTAGCAGGGCACGATCTAAGACAACCAAAACAATATAATATTTTGGATGATGATGAGTTTATTCGAAGAAAATTAGGTCCGGGTAAAAATAAAAAATGATTCCCATCGTTGCAACAGAATCTCATGCTAATATAGGAGATCGAATTTCCGATGCTCGATGGAGTCTTTGTGGGAATTACATTGCCTGCAAGTCACTTAATGGTTCAATATTCCTTATGGATTTCAGAACGAGGGTTATTTCATGCATTGGAAGCTCTTATCGAGGTACCATATTTGCTAACAATGTTGAAATTGATTATTATTTACAAATCAGAGGTTGACTCTATTGCATTCCTTTCGTAATACTTTAAATTATTGAGAAAGGACGAAACCAAAATGAGACTACATGTATTTTCCCACTTTGACTAACCGGAAAATCTGAAACTTTTTTTTCTTCTCAGAAAGTATTTGGAAAGACGATCGACTAATTTTCTTAATGAAACTTAACTTATCTCAAAGCAGTTTCCCTGAAAACAATAATTCAATATGCTTTGTGAATATTTCATAATTATTACCGAAAAAACACTGCGATTTCCCGATTTGGAAAAGGTTTATTTTAGCTGAAAATCAGGATTTTCCGCTTAAAAGTCTAATCTTTTGCTCACAAAAATGACCATGGCGGAAAATCATGGTGCCTCTACGGTAATACAAATTTCAAGAACAACTGAATTAAACAACTCCAGTAAGAAGAGATGATACTCTCATATTGATTATACAATAGTTTCTTGAACTTAGCCTGCTGAAAGAATTTGATATGCTGTATTTTGTGAAGCGGCTGATTATGGTCAGCGTTTTTCTGATATATTTTCACATAGAAAAGTTGCTTGCGTTTTAGCTCTGAATGATATAAATAGATCAAATTTTCGAGTAGCAGCTCTCACATCCGCACACTCAGCAAGTTTCTTAGCTAACCACCGGTCATTTAGATCTCCTACAAAAGGAATAATCTGGAGACTGTTTTGAGGTTGCTGCTCAATGTTATGCGACAGATCCTATGATGAGAAATAATGATAATTGGGATGTCTTTTCACCCAGAGTTATTTCAATTAGGATCATATATTGAGGATCACAGTCAACTACGTTAATATCCTTTGTCAGACTTGAATTGGGGCTTTGAAAGCAATGTAGATGAATGGGATTAAACCAGACTGTGTAATAACGACCTCAATTATAACAAAAAAAAAGAGAGGGAATGAGGAGATGATTAAGTTAAATGATAATTAGAAAAGGTGTTTTAGGTTGAATAAAGACTTCAAATGCATGAAGCATGTACAACTACAAGCAATTACTCTGGAATTCTTATCTCTCGAGGTTTCTAATAACAGACTTAAAATATCCCAAATATACCAAAGTTTTTTTTCTTCTCGCTCTTTCCAGAATATTGTGTTATTCTCCCAAAAAGCACGCAGAAGCCGCGGGATCTGGAACAGAACATATCTTATTCAAATTCAACAGAGTATAATTTACTTCCATCTGACGTAGATCCAACAAACAGCGTCTTCTCTGACTTGAAGTCAATTATTTTTACCTTACCTTCTGCACCAGCAGATACTAATAAACTTCCATCCTTATTCCATCTCACAGTCCTCACATAATCTTATCAATATTAGAGATGGTTCTTCTTGTTGTAAAAGCCTACCTATATGCAGATTCTTGACACTTTTAGCGACTTCATTAGTTCTCTTATCGAAAATATGCACATCCCCATATCCAGCGCAGGCTAACAGATTTCCGTCTGTCTGCCAATCTATCCAAAGCGACCCTATCATCGTGATCAATCAGATGAGAATTCAGCCTGTTTTGTTTTATTTTTACATCCATATTTTTCGGCGTAAACGAATTCTTGAAACAGAAAAGCTTTCTTTTCTACATCAAGAAAATTCATCCTTGCGAAGTCATATTTAAAAGCAATGATCGGACTTTCCTTCACTGGATTCCATTTGCATCTGTTGTATTGTCCTAGCCCATGTTTAACTTCTCTGAATTTTCACAGTATATTACCGTTATGCAGACCGGCTTCTTTGGCTCTTAAGTCGATTTCAAGCCTTCCCGTCCCTACGGCTGACACTAAGCATTTCCCTCTTGCATCAATAAAAACTATTTTTGTTCCTAAAGGATTAAAATCCAAGCTACAGATTTCTCCTATATTTGATTAAATCACATGGAACATGGGATCTTCAATACTTCCAACTGACGGACACCTTTGTTTCTTTATTAATTGATTCTTTCTATAATCGAATAGATAATAATATGCGACCTGTCTCTCTAAAAGCAAAGCAGCTAGGCCATTATTCCGATTGCAAACTGCTCCTTTGCATATTTCAATCGTCTTTTTTTTTTTGTTGAACAAAAGCTTATTTCAAGAAAACCATGAGCTTATGTGATTACTTTCTTCCCGGAAATACTGAGGTGAACTTTTCTCGATCTAATGCAGTTGTAAATGGCAGAATTTGATGAAAAAACATGGCAAGAATTGGGAATTGGTTCCAAAAAGGTATAGTCCGCTTCTAATATGGTATAAAAATGTTATGTTGTTGTTACAGTACACAATATGGAAGCTACGTTCGCTTTGTATAAGACTGGTTTCTGCAGGAGATGTTGAGTCGTAGGCTTGGATCAAGTTTGTTTTGTCTGAGCACCAGGCAATTTTAGTTCCATAAGGGCAAACTTAGTTACGAGTCAGTCAGGTCTAATTAAAGATGACATTTTACAGCTTTTCTGTTCTGTTTCGATATCCATTAGAAATGTATTTTCCATTTTGTTTTGGGTTAGTATCTACTCTATTAAAAAAGAAATAACTTATATTAAAAGAATTCTGATCGGATTATGGTCTATAAATAATATGAAGTTGGTCTTCCGTGAGAGAATTATCATTGTAGCAGATACAATGATGAAAGTGATAAAGGAGACTAATTCTCAAAGCCGAAACTTGAAAAAGAAATTCAAAGAAGAATGCATTGGAATATTGAGTCAGCAACTTACAATCGAGTATGCCAAACAACGTAGACTTGGGTCTCAAACCACAGAGACTCGAAGAACGAGCCTTCTCGAGAAGAATTAAGAGATTTCTTTAAATTTTTTTGGCTCTTTGAGTGCGGTCTTTTTTTTGACAAAAAATTAGAACCAATCATTCGCTCTGTCAAATCAGTCACCACATCCAATGTGGTCGACGCTGTGAGCTGAATCTTTGATGATGAGATATCAAACGTGGGAGAGCACTAAATTTCTGGTCAAGCTATAATCTAATATCAGATTTATTTTCAGATATATATGATTTCGATTTTAATTCTGTTCGAGAAAGGGTAACTGTTTTGTTATTTCTTCTCGTGCATGGCAAGCGCTGTGACTCAACCAATACAATCACAAAAAGAAATGTTGCGATTGACTTCGACGTGCATTTGACCGTATCTATTTAGTTTCTAGAAATTTCTCAGCGCAAACCGCAAAATCGAGCTCACTTCGAAGACCCAGAATTGCATAAGGCTTGGTTCGTGGTTGGCGTCTTTCATAATGGATGGTTCAACAATAACAACAATAATTGATACAATAACTCAAAGAAAACTTCAAAGTTTGATTCTTATTAAAGATGGTGCTGAAAATCTAATGAATAGGAATAAAAGCGATGTGCTGAGGTAAAGCTGGAGAGCATCTTGCTTTTGCATTTGAAATACTACACATTTCAATCTTTGAATTTTAGTGACAGAAATATCGATTCCGCTTTCTTTCAACAACTGGCCATCAAATCTATTTCTTTGGAGCTAAAAAGTGAGGTTTTCATAGGTTGCCTTGACCAAAGTAATTTTTCTTGGCAATGTTGGTATTGATTTTGATCCGCATGCTGCCAACTTTAATACATCAAATGTGTACTAAACAAAAAACCCGATCATAGCGCTGATGTTGCAGTTATAAAATGTGCTCTCGTTAGGAATCATATTATGAGAAACTCAGCAATCAGAGTCAACGCATCACCTCACGAAAGCTACTATTTTCACGATTTCGCAAAAAAAAAATAAAAATAAAAAAAAAGAGAAAATTGAATATGAGATTTTCAAACTAATAGACTAAAGATGGAATAATAATTACAGTTCGAGCATATATATTCGATCTCACACTCGCTTCTTTTGAAAGAAAATGGCTTATAGTCTAAATTATTAACGTCAATGAGTTATTTTCAACGGTAACCTGGCTGAAACAGCTAACAATTAAATCATTTTGAGTTAAAACTAGCTAATACACGAATAAACATCCCAACAATTTATTCAGATATGCCGAAGAGCCTCGCGGTTCTATCGTTGTTTTTGGCGTTGCTCTCCGTTAACGCCGTCAACATGAGGTCCTCCTCGACGGATGACGATCCACTGGCCTCATTAAAAGCCTTGAGCAGCGATTACATTGTAAGAATCAATTCAACGGACATTTCCACACTCGCTCCTGGAGAGTACATGATAGAGTTCCAGGATCCTTGTCCAGGCAACCCCACGTTTGACTACAAGAATCAGCTGTTCTTTGTTTATCTACCAACTAACTATCAAAACAGCACAAACCAAACACTTGGTATTATTGCTTTTATCTCTCACACCAACCAATGGGGCATGTGGAGTCTCTACAAAAGTATTTTCGACGAACGAAATCTTATCTATTTCGTCGCCCAGAATACTGGAAATATGGTAGAGGATGCTGTTAGACAGGCGGCGGCTATGGCTGGTATCACATATTTCAATAGCGCGTTAACCCTCGATCCTACAAGAATTTACGCTGCGGGGTTATCTGGCGGTGGTCGTATCGCTTGCCAGATGGCCTGGGATAATGGTACTTTGATCAGCGGAGCTATTGGTGTCTGTGGCTGTGATTACAAGCGACTTGTGACGCTTAGCGCTGGTGCTGACCCTAGTTATGGATTTTATGTCTCTTCACCTGTCCCTGATGATGTCCTGAGACTCACAACCAGAGTTGTTATTGTTACAGGCTCAGAAGACTTCCTTCAAACCAATTTAAATGACATTTATAACAACGGCATCGTTGCTGATAATCTGACAGGCTGGATCATCGATGTTACTGGCATGGGCCACGAAATGGCGGATTATATCACGTTTGACCAAGCTTTAACCTTAGTTGATAACAACCCTCCGAAATGCAACTTTCCATGTAAAGACTGCTCAGAAAGCCGCTATAACTGCACAGAATGCTTTGATTCGCTGGAAATGACTTTGGTTTTCAATGAGACAACTACAATGGGAAGCTGCGTTGCTTTGTGCGAAGAAGGCACGTATGCTTACAATGGATATTGTATTAATGAATGTCCTGAATGGACTGCCATCTCGAATGATGGGTACCAAGATACATGTATTGAGAGAACAGAAATAAGCAGCGAAACAACAAGTGATGAGAGCGAGCAAGGTGAGACTACTAGTGAGGAATAAATATGAGAAAGGTTATGTTTTTTCTGATTTATTTCGAATAGGATGTCACTCGTTATTATTGTTACAAACTGAATGTATGCTCGCTTTGTAGAATGGCTGATGATTTATGAAATGTTCCAAGGGATATTCAGTCTACGTCTAAAATTCTTCATGAGTCGCATGCAAGGGTACGATTGAGTAGTTATTGTAAAGAAAATATATAATTAAAAGTTCCTTGGCTCAACCCTCTGCTAAATTGTTAATTGTGGAATTTAGATGAGAGAGATTAGATTGGAACAATTTTTGTTTCCGGTGTTTTGGAAAGAGCATAATTTGAGGAGAAGCAAGAAAGTTCAAACAGCTATAAGAGGTAATTGCCCCAGACAAATCTTCTTCAGACTCAAAAATTGCTGTCTGGATTATTCTTTAGCTGGTTCTCAGCTTTTGGATTGAAAAAAACTACAAATTATGATATTTAAACAAGAAAGTTCTTAAAATATATGTGATGATGACTTTCAGTAAAATGGGTGTTGAGAGGTTTCAAATTTTATATCTTGAACCATTAAGCCAATAGAAATTTAATTCTCGATAACCCCATTCATACATTTGTCATATTTTATGTTGGGTTTTTCATATTCCCAGCCGCCAATTTTCATTCCGCAAATGAGAAAATACCAAGGCATATATGAACAGTAAAACAAAAAAGAGGAATTGATATCCAAAAAAGTGAGCGCTTCTGCAGACTTCAATTTCGAACAAACAAAAAAACAGTAATTATTAATGGGTGTTTGAATTAAAGAGGAATTTTAGCCCTTTTTCAAAGCTTCAACACCATCGATGCTATTTGAATAAGTGAAGTTAATTATACGATACACACATCACCAGCTAAATGTGTCAAAATTTGGAGAGATGTCCGCTTTTCCACATCCTTCTCTCCTGTGTTTGAAATACTCACAAGAAAATTTTGGAGTTTCACTTTAGTCGGAGAACTAGCACAAAGAGAAAGAATAAGCAAAAATTTCATCAAGATTTGAATATATACCTTAGGAGGACTTTACTCAATCAGTGTGATGAATTTGTGTTCTTTTCCAAGTCTCTGATAGAGAGAAGGTACATATGCTCTTTAAAGTAAGCATCCTCAAAAAATAGAAAAAGGGTCCTATAGATTCTCAGACAATAGTTCAGCTAGTTATTCTCCTCTTCGAATTGCATTATCCATTAAATATACTCCCAAAAAAAAATTTTCTATGATTTCAACAGAATTGCTCCTACAGAGCTAACAAATAAAAAAACTCCCTATCACATATCAACTTGTGCAACATAATAACTACAATGTTAAGAGCATTCGCAAAAATAGAGTAGTCAACTTAAAAACATGCTGCCATCATAAATTGACTGCGAGCTTGCTATCCTTCAATGTTTAAGAATCATAAAATTCCAGTTTGATAGGCCAATCTTAAATAGCTATCCTAATTTTGGTTTATCAATTCGAATTTATAGTTCTTACAAGAACTATCCTATAATTCCGAATTCACGGGAAATCAAGCAAGATATTGCAGGGTCCAGAAAAAAATTACAGTAACTTCATAACTGTTAGAACTACATCAAAGGAGCGACTTTTCGCTCCGTTTGGCTGAAGGTAAGGTGTCGACAGATAGATTTCTTTCTTCTCTAGAGTGCATACTAAGCTAAACTTGCCATCATACCGCCCTAGTTAAGTTTCGTTAGGAAAAAATTACTGAGTTGACTGGTTGTTATTCAACAGCATTTCTAAGCGTTTAGTTGCACAGTTATATCAAAAGAAGAATTAGTGAGCTTCTCAGCTTTCTTATCGCAAATGTATTTAGACTATATCAAAGAAGAAAAAGCTAAAAATACAATGAACAGTTGCTTTTTTTGACTCCTTCTTGAATGTATCTTCTTCGTTAAATTTTCGATGCATGTGTATCCAATGCCTATGCCATTGGATGGCGTTAAGTTTCTTTTCAGACAATGAAGTTACATTTGAAACTATCTACCGTATATTTAAACCCAAGCAAAAGTGGCACTGTTAGTAATAGCATGAATATGTTGCTATAACTGATCCTCTCTTATTTTGAGAGCTCCAAATACCACAGATTTTTCACGCTAGAGCTCCATACTACATCATAATATTCAAAGCACCATGAAATCTTACAGACTTAATCTTAAATTTTTTCGAGGCTTAGCCTTAAAGAAAGGGGGACTCAGAACCAAACTACATTGTAATATTGTCAGCTTGCTTCAAATTTAAACTTAGTTCCATTTGGAACTTCCAACGTTTTCTTTCATTAAGAGATAAATGAACAGAATTAATTATTGTGAAATTTTGTGTATGGTTCCCATTGAAGGAGAATTTGTGAACGTTGAAGATTTACGAACCAATAAAAGAAACTGGAACTATAAGAATTAATCAGTTCTTTGCTTTTTTTGGTGAATAAGTAGGTTCTTCAAGAATCATAGCTTTATTAATCGAGAAAATTAAATATATTTAGTTCGATTTTCCGAATTAGAACCAGGAAAGGTTTGTCAAACATTCACGGAGGTATATTAATTTAATTGATTCCGGTGAATCAGATCGTCCAAACCGTGGATATAAAGCACGAATTTCGAGCAGGAATTATAATCAATAATTTTTCGAATAACACTATTTGGACAATGCAAACTGAAACAACCTTCTCCCTCAAGCAAAAGCTCGCCAAGAGTCGATGTGCATGGTTAACACGTATGAAAAATAACTTCCTTTCCACACTTTATTCCATCCTTGATGTAATATTATTCATCCTTCTCCCGCTAAAACTTCCTTTAGAACTCAAAGTACCAAAACATATTATCCTGGAGCGATAACGGACGAGTCATCCTTATCAAAAACGAAGATGAACTCGTCTCAAAAGTCCTTTGTCAATTCGAAGACTGTCCAACTCTTATCAGCTTCTTCAGAAGAGTAACTAACTTCACTACATTTGACATGAATGAACTAATCTTTATTTATTAGCTTGAAAGCTGTTTCTTCGCCGAGGTGTATGACAGTGAATATCAAGGCAATGCTTATGAGCATTTACATTTCACAAGAGAAAGAAGACCAGATTTTAAGAGTCAAAAGAAAGGAAAGAAATTGAGTGAAGATGTATTCTCATGGGATGCATCAACCATTGGAGACGATGAAGCATTGGAAATGGACGAAATGAATTTTAGAAAAATCGTGAAGAAGGAATCTGATGATACCTTCTGTACTTCTTCTTCTCCTCTTTCCGAGGAGAAAAGAGAGGAACTCGCTTACCTCAATACCATTATCATGCATTTACAATCAGAAATTTTATTTGAGAGGTAACTTTATTTTCAATTAGACACCAACTGATATAACTTTTATTAGTATGAAAAAACGAACGCTTCAAATGACGATTTTAGGATATGGGCTCGAGATTGCCACCAAGCAAAACGACTTTTAGCAGTTACATACATTTTAGATTTTTTTTCAACTTCTGTACTTTTAAGAACTGCCTCTCATTTTGATAAATTATAATTGTATAGATGTATTTCTATGCTCATCGAGAAGCGGTTCAACTCTCTAAACTTTGTTCCAATCAATTTTATGTGTGATATTGGTAGGTAGTACTAAGATAGCCCTGAATAGGTATTGAAAATTTTCATTATTTGCTGAGTATACGAAGCAGAAAAATTCGTTAGAATTTTTCAAACGCAAATTGATTCTCAGTTGAGTCCAGTTGAGCAGCCCTCAATTCTCTTTTCTTGGAGAAAACACCAAGAATTAGCTGCTCAATTCTCAAACTCTCAAATCCCAGCAGAAATCAGACCCTTGATCTGTCGGATTCCAGCTACACATGTAAATATTTATCGTTCTGGCTTTGAAGAAATATTAAGTGCTCTACTTGTCTCTTGGCATTGTTTGTAGCATGAGTATCGAAGTCGAAGGATCTAAATAGCCTGTGTCCAGTGACTTACACTCATAGCGCGGTCCTGGCATATTTGAAAAGTCTCTTGCAGTCAAAGCCACATTCATAGGCCTCACCCATAAATTGGAAAGCAACGAATCATCATATTTTTCATTGTTTTGAGAATGAATTTGATTTTCGTTTCAAATATCCCTCCATTCAAACTGAGAGATTAGAAGAACTACCTTAAACCATGTGTGCAAGCTAAATTTGTGCAATTCCAGTTCTTTTGCTTGAATATCGAAAATTCAAAGTCACGAAGATGACTTTTTGCTTGATCTAGACCGAATCAAAGATATCGAAACCCTAAAGGCAATTTCCATTCACAGATTCCTTAAACATTCCCAAATAAGTCTATTTAATCACCAAGTGAGGCAAAATAGTATTATTTCGTAAACCATTACCTTGGCAAATGCATTGGAGTATTGAAGTATTGTGTTATTGATTAGATTCAAATCAATCCTCCCTAAGGTACTTTAGATGACAAAAGCTTGGCTCGGCAATATTATTGACTTTTGGAATGGAAATCAACACATTGATCAAATTGCTTGCTGATACACTCAATACATTGAGTTTGTGTAGTGAAACGGAAAAAAAATTTGAATGATTTATTCAAACGAGTTGCCCCTTCTGCAAGCTTAAACATGTTGCTAATCATTTCTTTGACTTCAACTGTTCCCACTCTCACAGTTTTTCAATCAACTTCTGCACTATTGACTCATTCTACGAAAATACAATGCGAGCTTTCTCGGCTCGAATGAACCAAAAATTATCGCCTTAGCGGCTATCGAGCAAGCTCAAACTACCGTATTTCAATTTTGATTTTATGAATGGAATGGAACCAAAACTCGAGGCCAGCAGTTGATTATTCGGTAGGGTCAATTGAAAGCGAAAATTCAAATGGATCATGGCGTATAATCGCTGCAAGATCTCTTCTGATTCATTTTGAAATATTTTAGGTGTTTCAATTTTTAACTCAGCAAAGCAGTAGTACTTCTACTACTGGATTTAACGGAACATTAGTACAAATTTACAGAATACTGGCTTAAACTTTCTATCTGTGCTGAGCATTTGGAAGAAGAACAAAATGAATTTGGAAGTTCTGCCCTCAATGGACTACAACAAAGCAACAGCCCTTACGGCAGATGCTATTTGGCTTTATTTCAGGAGAAAAATGGATCCTTGATTATATATTGTTTCAATGCATCCGATCCTTTGCCGATACATTTATTGGTTTTTTAATATCTAAATATGCCAATATCTGAGACACTGCATGATTTAACTGGTAATTTTGAATTAACAAGATTCGTTGAAAACTGTTCAATCTCGATCCAAGTAGTCGAATTAAGCCTTCCGCATCGCATTTCTCTAAGATTATTATTAGTGAGATCTTTCTCAGCAGAGTTTGTTTGAGAATATCAAAATTTTCCCATAAATAAGCACTTTTCAATGAATTCTTCACAATTCTTGAGGATATTACTTCTTTAATGTTGGCCATATACACAGTATACGAATCTGTACTGAGAAAATATTGAAGTTGTTTATGATATTGAAAGATGCATTTTTCAAGGAAGAAATTTTATTTAAAGCATCTTGTCTGGCATTGATTCGGTATTCTAATTTTGGTTTTTGAATAAATTTCATAGTTCTAATAAGAACTCCACGTAATTTCAAATTACGGAATAACAAGCTAGTTAATACCTGAAAGTGAAAACCACTCAGGTATTTCACAAAGAAGCAAATCTCGATCAAGAGCATCTCTGGCGAGATTTCGCGAGTCATGCTCTTAGAACCTACAAAAATTACATCAATTAATATTGCCTTTATCCTCCTTTTTGGTTGGAATGGATGCAAAGTATACAGTTAAATAACGCGTTTATTGAGCCGGCAACAAAGCTCTTCAGTCTCTTGAAGAACATCCGAGAGAATTTAACCTGGTATTCATATTTAGTAGGAAAGATTGTGTCTCTGGTGCCTTTGTTTTTCAACTGAAAAGCAAAGTTTTACCGAGTGCATAAGAGTTTAATCAATTCGCATAGAAAAGCTCATAATATCGCTTTTAGGAAGTGGCCAATCGCCAGAGCCTGCTATATTTCGCCTAATTTATGTCCTTATCCAGAAGATTTAATGGGAAAACTCCAGTTATACTTTGTCATAGGATAGAAGGCACGGAGTCGGATTATTATTGCCAACAAGGTCAAATAAAGTCTGGTGCCCAATGATAACGATAATTATCTTGACTTTTCAAAACCATATTGAACTTTTGTTTCTGGTCTAAATAAGCTCTATTAATGCTAGTGAAGAAGAACTAAGGGATTTTATTAGATTTTTGTGTTTTGAAGTATGAAATGTTTCTGTCTTTCAAGTTCTAATGAGGGCTATGAGGCCCTTGTTTGCTTTGAAATTTTAGGAGGTTCCAATTGGAACTACATCGTATTTGCACTGTAATAAAAAAGTTCCGAGTGATCTTAATCAAAATGATGAATGTACTGAAAAGAACTTGATAATGTTTTTAATCAAGGAGGGTACTTTATCTAACAAGGAACACAGAATTTATGGAAATTGGTCAGTTAGAATTAGTGTGCTTTTCCTCTACAATTAATTAATTCCTAAAGAATTAAAATTCTGAAATTAGAAAAATCAACGCGGTTCGAAGAAATAAATTATTTCCAGTTAGACTTTCCGATAGAAGCAGGAAATGCCCTTCAAGAATTCAGGAATCAATTTTATCTGATTAATTTTGAATGGAAAAGTTGTCCAGTTCAAGCGTTTAAAGATCGAATTTCAAGCAGGAATTATAAAAAAATATTTGAGAAAGAAACCGATCCAAGAATGCAATCCGAAACCACCTATTCTCTCAAGCAGAAACTTGCGAAAAGTCGATCCGTGTGGCTTATTAATGTGAAATTCCGCTTCCTATCCACACTCTACGCCATCCTTGATGTAATATTATTCATCCCTCTCCCGCTAACACTTCCTTTAGAACTCAAAGTATCAAAACATACTATCTTGGAGCGAGGACGGACGAGTCATCCTTATCAAAAACGAAGATGAACTCGTCTCAAAAGTCCTTTGTCTGTTCGAAGACTGTCCAACTCTTATCAGCTTCTTCAGAAGAGTAACTAACTTCACTACATTTGACATGAATGAACTAATCTTTATTTATTAGCTTGAAAGCTGTTTCTTCGCCGAGGTGTATGACAGTGAATATCAAGGCAATGCTTATGAGCATTTACATTTCACAAGAGAAAGAAGACCAGATTTTAAGAGTCAAAAGAAAGGAAAGAAATTGAGTGAAGATGTATTCTCATCTGATGCATCAACGATTGGAGATGAAGACGATGAGGAAGTGAATGAAATCAAAGTTAGAAAAATCATGAAGAAAGAGTCAGAGTCTCCTTCTTTATCCTCTCTGTCAGAGGAGCGAAAGTCGGAGCTCGCGCGTCTCAACTCCATCATTATGCAATTACAATCAGAAATTTTCATTGAGAGGTAAAATTACTTTTCCAATAAACATAAGCTAAACTAATTCTTTTTAGTTTGAAAAAACAAACCCTTCAAATGACAATTTTGGGATACGGGCTCGAGATTGCGACCAAGCAAAGCCAGTTTTAGTGTTACCCTAGGTTTATAGGATTAATTTAAATTTTGTAATTTCGACCAACCAATCTCCCATTTTGAATATTTATAGATGTCTATGAAACTTCATTGAGAATAGTTTTTCATACTAATTACATTTAATTTCTATGGATATTTGACCAATTTTCCAGACACCAACATTACTTCCTTTTTGCTATAAGATGAAGAAGGAATCCCCACCCTATGAATCGTTCATTAATAATCATGAAAACTGAATTAAATCATTTGATATCTTGTATGAATTGCGGAAGAGATGCAAGAATTTACTATTTTCGTCCATCCCCTTCTTTATTATCTCGATAAATCAGAATCTTTCTCCCAGACAGAAATTTTGCCTAGAAACATAAGACATTCCTTCTTGTCTTCCATTGAGTTAGGCAAACGAAACGGTATGGGAACATATTCATTAAGTATCGTCCCACATGTGTTTTTCGGGATACAGACTTTAAAAGTAAATATACAACGCAAACAAAGCTCGTTGAAATTCCTTAATAAATCACAAACGAAGTCAAATCAAGTTTCGGATGAATTTTAGAAATAAAGAAAAGTTTCTAGTTTCAGATATTCAGAAGTAGAATTGAGAATCAAACACAATTATTATAGAGTGCATGAGGATAAAAAAATTCACATTTCCAGTTTGGCTTGGAATATTACAGATCTCGAATTGTGCAAAGATATTTTCTATCGAGAATGGTAAATTGCAACACTCGAGAATTACTTATATACATCTGGCAAGTCATCTAAATTCTTTCACCCATCAAATTACTCCAATTACTTCGCTTTTCTTTGAGAATCACTTCTCTCAAAGCCACAACTCTTTAATTCTAATGAAAAGAAAAATTTCCTTTCTACAATTATACAATATTGATTTAAGCAAATTTGTTATTAAGTTGGATATTGAAAGGCCCAAAATTAACCCCATCTTCCAAGCCTCAAGTGGAAAAGCCTTGGCACGATTAAGACGGAGCTGAGCTATTTGGTATGAAGACTCCAGTTTCTTTCATTCAAGTAGGTGCTGCTTCTAAGAATATCCCAAACTGAAGAGGTTACTTAGATCCTATTACGTTTTTCATGGCTCTCATTCATTAGATCTGTCTACTATCAAATCGAAAGCAATTCCTATTCAGACCTTTTTATGCAGCTATGTTCCATCCAACGAAATGAAAGCTCTGGCTCTCAGAAAAAGTTTTTTCAGTTCAAGACATCTGTGCAATTAAATACTCGTTTGATAATTTCCATGTTGTCAAATCCGAAAGCAAGCCTCTTGCTATAATTGCAGAAATTACTCAATTAAGGAGGTTAAATTGAAAATAGTTAGCATCTTAGAAAATTCGGTAGTGTACAATAATTGTCAGTCAGACTGTTTCTATTTATAAAAAAACATACTTACTGCATAATTTAAGCTTAATCGAACTTTTTCATGAAAAATTAACGAAATAACTTCTATTACTACCTTTCCGTTGTATTCCCTTTTTTTTCCTTTCATACCCAATCATTGAAATTGTCTGGCTCGATTTGGATGCAGTGATCGGGAAATTTTTCATCGCTGTCTAAACCGCTAAAACTGTGAACTCACTTGCTTCGAGTATATTCATACTTTTCTTCTTCTCCCTAAATTTCACCTTGCCTTCTTATTGTTGGCGCCATGAATTCATCTTCAGCGAAGAATTGAGTCATGAATCCCAAAGTACAACCCAAACAATGCTAATTCTTCAGAATTTGCACTTTGAAATGAACAATTTTGTTAGTACCAGGAGCGAACTTTTCATCTATTGAACAATCCTTTATGAGAAGTTAAGAATTCTTCACTGTCGAGAGTTTTTGAGGCTTCCATAAGCGATTTCTAATCAAATTTACAAAGAATTTTACTGGAATAGAATTTCCCAAAAATTAATTCATCTGTAATATCGTCGATTTTTTTTTTCTCCTTAATTCTGTACATATATTTTTCAGGAACCTAACAGAATCCAAATTTAATGCTTGCTATTTCAAATAAAAAAGGTCGCGAGCAGAATCGTTTATAAACGCATCCCAATCTTTTTAATGCAAAATTCTATCTGTAATAGTAAAAGCACCGCTCAAAGGGCTCATAAGCGATACAAGTCAAATTTCCTGGAGAACCTCCATACAATCCTCCACGTAAGAACTTCACGACATTGTCATTATTTTTGCATAATATAGTCCAAGGAACTGGAAATATATGTTTGTTGGGATGAAGATGGCTCTCATTTCCAAATAACGGATCCTCAGGCCTTTGAATCGACTGTACTGCCACAATTTTACAAGCACAATAATCTGAGCTCTTTTATGAGACAAGTACATCACTTCAGGATCGCTTTTCGCTTATTTGCTCAGCTTAATATGTATCGATTTCAGAGACAGTCTGAACGTAAAAATTCAGGTGTAATGATCTACTATCATCCTTATTTCAAAAGAAATCGCCGGTACTTCCAGTTTCAAATTTCTCCTCAGTTTGTTTTATTGGTAGTGACCTGTTAAAGAAGATAGAAAGGGTAAAAGAAAATCATAAAGGATTATCACAGCCGAAACCTTCTGCTTCAGAAAGTTCAGAACCACTCCAGGTAGATTGTTCTCTAAATATGATGAGTTCTGATTGGAATCAAAAGCCAAAAAAACAGATTCGGATCACGGAAGAAGCTGAATCTCAAATGCATAATAATCTCTGTGATTCGCTTGAAAACAGCTCTCTGACTCTTGAAGAAGAAGTGGAGAAAATGGAGTGAGAAGAATTTTTTTTTCGAGTGTAATCATTCTATGATTTAGTGATAAGGTGAAGGAAATGTCTAATTACTTCGTCGAGCAAGCTTCAGAAATGCTTACACAGAAGAGTTTGTCGGGGAATTCGCTCTCAAAATCGAAACTACAATTAGTTTCGTGGAAGGATTTATTTGCAAAATTTAAGAACAAGTTGGAGAATGTTCTCGGTTTCGAGGAGATTGACAAAAAGTTCAAAGAAGATACACTACTGTTGACTGCGACTTTTGGGAAATTACAGGCTTAAGATGAAATTTTTTATATCCTAACTTCAAATTGAATTCAAGCGCATAATAGTTATTGGTACATTGATTGTGTATTGTTCCTTATAAGATATTGTTTGATGAAAGAGTATCTAAGAGTCAAGTATGCCTAATAATTTTTGAATATTATTATTTTATTCCAACACAAGAATAGTCCCGTTCGTCAGTCTTTTCTAAGACTTCTTAGTAACGATTAAGATTTTGAGCGATTGTATGAAGACAGAGATTTCTAAAGAGAATTGAGTACATCTCTGGGTTATTTTTGAATTATTGCTTGAGAAGGAAAAATTAAATCATTGACAGGCTAAAACTAGTATAAGTGTGAAATCCAGAGAAGCGAGAATCAATAGAAGGAGAAATATTTCTTGAATCAATAAGAGTTGGCTTCATTCTGATATTCGTGGATTTGAAGGATTCTTACATGATCGTCACGAAATATCAGTTTTTTTTCAGAGTTACTAGTGGTTTGCTTGGTCCTTGTGCCCAACAATAGTTTACCTCAAAGCCTAACAATCATTTTATTAAATGAAAATCTCTGCAGTGAAACTCAAACATAAATACAACTCTCTTTAAATCTGAAACTAAGACAAATAATTTTTGGAATTAGCTATTATGATATTGAGTAGATTGTAACAAATAATAACTGCACTTATTCATGATTGTATTTTTATTTTATTTGTTATTTTAGAGATCAATAATCTCAACTCATCCTTGAAGACCAGACCAATGAAGAAAATTTCTCCAGTAAGAGATTTTACAGAAATTATCATTCTTGTTTGATTAATTGATGACAGCAAACTGATGAAACAAAACCGTTAACTATTGATTGCTACATCGAAAACCACATTTTCAAGAACTCTTCTCCAATAGAATTTTGATATTCCGTTCCTCGCCCTGGAAAATTCTATCTATACAGTTGCTCACTTATCATCATTCTTCGAATCTTAGAGCTCAGAATCAAGATGCTGCTTTGCTTCTAATATCGCGGTTAACTCGGCAATTTTCTCTTGGTAGTTTTTGATTTGCGCTTCATTGGCATCGTCTTTACTCAACGGTCCTTGATTCTTTTTACCCATGTGGATCTTCTCCTCCAGAACTGCTGTCCTATCCTCCAAAAGAATAAGAAGCTGCTTTAAATTTTCGTTTTCCTTTAACAGTTCAGCAGAAATCGAATGCTCATCGGCTTGAAAACTCACCAACTTATCATTTTGAAGTTCCAACTTCTCCAACGCCTCGAAAATTAAGGCCTTTTCCTTTTCAGAATTTTTCAAATTGGTCATTAAGCAATGATTTTGCTCTTCGATTTCCCTGAGCATTGAATAGGTCTCCTCTAACTGGTGCCCAAGATTCTTTTTCTCAACTTCAACTTCACAGAGTTTTTGTTTGAGATCACTGATGATCTCTTGCAGTTGATTGTTCAGCGGGTCATTAGGGTTTTTCAGTTTTTCGTTATCGGTTACAGTTGTTGCTTCCTCAATCGCTTCAGCTTTCTTTTGATTTTTGAAATCGATTCCAATCATTTTAAATTGTCTCATCAGTGAAATATTCTCTTCGTATGCTTTTGCTAAATCTGAAGTCAAGGAGTTATTTTGCTCTCCAAGCTCTTTGTACTTGATACAAACGTAATCTAATTCAAGTTGAAGTGATTCGTTTTGTGCTTCCAATTCAGCGAGTTTGCTTTCTAGATTGGCGATATATTTTTGTTGAGATCCCTGCGATGAATTTCCAGATAGAGGTTCTTGCTGGTCGGATTGCGTGCCTTTATTGGGTAAGACTTTGCTTTCCAGTCGGTTATTCTCATTTCCCTGCTTATCTGAAAGAGATTCTGACAATTTTTCACTCGAATCTGCTCTACCAGGCTGATTGTTTTCAGATTCATTCGCTTTATCTCCTAACGTGCGAGGTGATGTTTCGTCTTGTTTATTGACGACCTCTTTTTGCTCTTGGATGTTCATTTTTTTTGATTTTTCGAATCGATTTTCAAACGTTGTAAATTTATTTTGGATGCTCTAAATTTCAGAGGAAGGTCGTGAATTATCTTATCGAATGACAGCTCAA